>Ga0070741_10005967_pt1 | contig 26518 bp, 27 predicted proteins | sample Coa_R1_4_FD_66440 | JGI IMG/M metagenome (GOLD analysis project Ga0070741, IMG submission 66440) | Surface soil microbial communities from Centralia Pennsylvania, which are recovering from an underground coalmine fire - Coalmine... | ecosystem: Environmental > Terrestrial > Soil > Unclassified ... | reverse complement strand
GACATCAAGCGCGTCATCGCCTACTCGACGATGTCCCAGATCGGCTACATGTTCCTCGGCGCGGGCGTCGGGGCGTACGCGAACGGGATGTTCCACCTCATGACGCACGCCTTCTTCAAGGCGCTGCTGTTCATGACCGCCGGCCTCGCGATCCACGCCCTGGCCGGCGAGCAGGACATCCGCAAGATGCGCGGGCTCGGGAAACTGATGCCGTTCACGAAGTGGTGCTTCCTCGCGGGCGCGCTCGCGCTCGTCGGGATCCCGCCCTTCAGTGGCTTCTTCTCGAAGGACTCGATCGTCGCCTCGGCCGCCGCGCTCGGCACGTGGTACGGCTGGATCTTCTGGGTCTGCGGCGTCGCCGGGGCCTTCCTCACCGGCCTCTACACGTTCCGCCTCTGGTTCCTCGTCTTCCCCGGCGAGCCGAGCCCGTTCGTCCGCGAGCACCACCATCGCGACGGCCGCTTCGGCGAGGGCTCGCTGACGATGCTCGTGCCGGTTGGGATCCTCGCCGTGCTCGCGACCGTCGGCGGCTGGCTGCAGTGGTCGCCGCGCTGGCACCCGTTCACCGACTGGCTCTCGTCCGCCGCGAGCACGCTTCCCGCAGCGGCACCGACGAACACGCAGGAGTACTACACGTCCGCCGCGACCGTGATCGCCGGCCTCGTCGGGATTGGCCTCGCGTGGGCGATCTACTCCGAGGAGCGCGTCCGGATCCCGGTGCTGCCGTTCTGGCAGCGGCTGCTCGAGAACAAGTTCTACTTCGACGCGCTCTACGACCGGCTCTTCTACGCGCCTGCCGCGGAGCTCTCGACCGGGCTGCTCCTCGACTTCGAGGAGCCCGTGATCCTCCAGACCGGGCCCGACCTCGGCGAGACGACGCTCGAGGCGGGCGGGCTCGTGCGCCGCATCCAGACCGGCTTCCTCCGCACGTACGTCCTCTTCCTCGCCGCCGGCGCCGCCGCCGTCGTCCTCGCCTTCCTCATCGCCAAATGAGCAGCGCGTACCTCACCTCGATCCTCATCTGGCTGCCGGTCGCCGGCGCGATCCTCGTCTGGCTCCTGCCGCTCTCCCGCTACGCGACGGGAGCGCTCGCGATGCTCGTCTCGCTCGCGGAGGTCGGCTTCTGGATCGAGCAGGCGGCGCGCTTCGACTTCTCCAAGCCCGGCCTGCAGATGGAGGAGCGCGCACGCTGGTTCGGCGACCTCGGCGTCACGTACCACGTCGGCGTCTACGGCTTCTCCGTCTGGCTCGTCGGCCTCACCGTCGTCGCGATGGCCGCGGCGACCGGCTACGGCTTCTGGGTCGGCCGCGACCGGCCGCGCGGCTACTTCGCGCTCATGCTCCTGCTCACGGGCGCGACGGTCGGCGTCTTCGTCGCCCAGGATCTCGTCGTCTTCTACGCCTTCTTCGAGGCGATGCTCATCCCGCTCTACGTCCTGATCGGCGTCTGGGGTGGCGCGCGGCGGATGGAGGCGACGGTCAAGTTCGTCATCTACACGATGGCCGGCTCGCTCTTGATGCTCGCGGCGATCATCGCCTACGGCCTGCAGGCGCACACGTTCGACCTCGTCGACGGGCCGGCGAGCGGCAGCCGCTGGCTCTTCCTCGGCTTCATGCTCGCCTTCGTGATCAAGGCGCCACTCTGGCCGTTCCACGGCTGGCTGCCGGACAGCTACCGCGAGGCGCCGCCCGAGGTGACCGCCGTCCTCTCCGGCGTGATCGCGAAGGCTGGCCTCTACGGGATGCTGCGGATCGCGATCCCGAAGTTCCCCGACCCGACGAGCTTCTACCGGACGGCGATCCTCGCGCTCGCGGCCGCGGCTCTCGTCTACGGCTCGCTCCTCGCCTTCCGCTCGACGGATTTCCGCGGCGTCGTCGCCTACTCCTCGCTCGCGCAGTCCGGCCTGATCGCACTCGGCCTCTTCGCCGGAACGGATCTCGGCTTCGACGGTGCCGTCCTCCAGATGGTCGCGCACGGCTTGGTCTCCACCTCGCTCTTCCTCATCGCCGGCGTCGTCGAGCGGCGGACGACGACCGGAGAGTTCCGCCTGCTCGGCGGGATGGCGCGCGGACGGCCGGCGCTCGCGACGCTGCTGATGACGGTCGGCGTCATCTCGCTCGCCGTGCCCGGCTCGGCGAACTTCGCCGGCGAGTTCCTGATCCTCGCGGGCGTCTTCCAGCGCGCCTGGTGGTGGGCGGCGATCGGCGCCGGCGCGATCGTCCTCGCCGCGATGTACATGCTCCGGCTCATCTCCGCCGTGCTCCACGAGGCGCGCGGCACGACGGTCGCCGACGAGGCGCTCGACGTGCGGCCGGGCGAGCTCGCGCTCATCGCGCCGCTCGTCGCCGGCCTGCTCCTCCTCTCCGCCTGGCCGGCCGCGATCAGCCACCACTCGTTCTTCGGGAACAGCCCCGCCGCGACGGTGAAGGGACAGTTCAAGTGAGCCTCCACACCCCGCACGTCGACTGGTTCTCGCTCGCGACGATCTTCGCCCTGCTCGCGGCGTCGGGGGTCTCCCTGCTCGGCGCCGTCCTCGTCCCGAGGCCGCTGCGGCGGACGTTCGGCGCGAGCGTCGCCGGGCTCGGCTTCCTCGGCGGGATCGTCGCCGCGGTCTGGCTCTACGTCGACTCGCGGCACAGCCATGCCGTCGTCTCCGGCGCCTTCTACCGCGACCGCTGGACCGCGCTCGCCCAGGTGATCCTCTGCGGCGTCGGCCTCGCGACGACCCTCCTCTCCGTCGAGCACATGCCCGGCTGGGGACGCGACGCGGATCCGGAGCGGCGCGACGACCACATCGCGGAGTACTTCGCGCTCCTCCTCGCGTCCGCCGCGGGGATGGCGTTCTTCGTCGGCGCGGGGAACCTCATGACGCTGTTCCTCTCGCTCGAGTGGTTCTCGATCGCGCTCTACGTCATGTGCGCCATCGACTACGACTACGAGGGAGCGCTCGAGGCGGGACTCAAGTACCTCGTCGTCGGCTCGTTCGGCTCGGCCGCGCTCCTGTTCGGCTCGGCCCTCGTCTACGGCGCGACGGGGACGATCTCGTTCCACGGCATCGCCGCCGCGATCGCGGCGCACGGGCTGACCGGCGACGCGCTCCTCTCGATCGGCCTCGCGCTCGTCATCGCGGGGCTCGGCTTCAAGATGTCCGCCGCGCCGTTCCACATGTGGACGCCCGACGTCTACGAGGGAGCGCCGTCACCCGTCACCGCCTGGATGTCCGCCGCGACGAAGGTCGCCGCTCTGCTCCTCGCGCTGCGGCTCGTGCGGACGGCCTTCCCGCAGGACGAGCACCTCTGGTCGGTCGCGTTCGCCGTCATCGCGGTCGCCTCGCTCGCGATCGGGAACCTCGCGGCGCTCGTCCAGACGAACGTGAAGCGGATCCTCGCCTACTCCTCGATCTCGCACGCGGGCTTCATGCTCATCGGCCTGAGCGCCGGCACCGCGCTCGGCGGCCGGGCGGTCATGTACTACCTCATCCCGTACTCGGCGATGGCGTTCGGCTCGTTCGCGGTCGTCGCGGCGCGGGAGCGCGAGCTCGGCGTGCCGGTGACGCTCGAGAACCTCGCGGGCTTCGGCTGGGAGCGGCCGTTCCTCGGCGTCTCGATGTGGTTCTTCCTCTTCGGCTTCGCCGGCCTGCCGCTCGGCGGCGGCTTCGTCGGGAAGTTCTACGTCCTCGCCGCCGCGTACCGGCACGGCTGGGCGTGGCTCGTCATCCTCGGCGTGATCGCCACGCTCGTCAGCCTCTACTACTACCTCGGGATCGTGCGGGCGATGTACATGCGCCCGTCGGAGGAGCGCGCCGTCCTCGCGGGCGGCTCGCCGCCGGCCGAGCGCTTCCTCCACCTCGCCGTCGGGATGGCGCTCGCCGTCTCGGTCGGCTCGCTGTTCGCCGTCCAGCCGCTGATCGAGCTCGCACGGCACGCGGCATCCGCTCTCCCCTTCTGAAAAGCCTCTGCAAAAGATCGGCCGACTTCGACCGGTCGAGCCCTTCGCTCCGTTACGACTGGCCGCGCAGGATGTCAATCGTACTGCGAAGGAGTTACACATGACACGAGCGAGACTCGGAACCATCGTTGCGATCGCGGCTGGCGCGCTGTTCGTCGGCGCCGTCTTCGGACAGCCCGGCAGCGGCCGCGCGGGCACGACCGCCGCCGCTCCCACCAACACGACCGCGCCGACCATCACGGGGACGGCCCAGGAGGGACAGACGCTGACCGCGAGCCCGGGAACCTGGACCGGCAGCCCCACCGCGTACGCCTACGCCTGGAGCCAGTGCGACGCGAGCGGCAAGTCGTGCACGGCGATCGCCAAGGCCACGACGGCGACCTATGAGGTCGCGGCCGGCGACGTCGGCCACACGCTCGAGGTGACCGTGCAGGCGACGAACGCCTCCGGCTCCGGCCAGGCCACCTCCCAGCCGACGGCAGTCGTCAAGACCGCGGCGCCGACGAACACTGCTCCCCCGACCGTGACGGGGACGCTTCAGCTCGGCTCGACGCTGACCGTCGGCAACGGCAGCTGGACCGGCAGCCCGACCTCCTATGCGTACAGCTGGAGCCGCTGCGACCCGAGCGGCGACCACTGCTCACAGGTCTCCGACGCGACGAAGAACACGTACTCCGTGACGTCCGCCGACTCGGGCGCGACGCTGCGGGCGTCCGTCACGGCGACGAATGCGGGCGGCTCGGCGCAGGCGACGTCCGCGCCGACGGCCGTCGTTCCCTCCCCGGACGGCTGCCCCGCCGACACGGGGACGATCCAGATCGCCGACCTGCTCCCGCCCGCACGGCTGATGATCGAGCACGCGACCGTGCAGCCGGCTCCGGTCACGCTTCGGACGCACTCGATCCGGCTGACCGTCAAGGTGACCGCGTGTGACGGGCGGCCGGTGCAGGGCGCTCAGGTCGCGGCGGTGGCGATCCCGTACGACCAATTCGCCGGCAACGGCGGGACGACGGGAGCCGACGGGACGGCGACCATCACCGAGTCGCGCGAGAGCGGCTTCCCGGCCCGGAGCTCCCGGCAGGGACTCCTCGCGGTTCTCGTCCACGCGGTGAAGCCCGGCGGGTCGTCGCTCGGCGGCGTCTCGACCCGGCGCACGGTGGCCTTCGAGGTCGCTCCGTACTAGGAGACGACGAGAGCGGTGGCGGCGACTCGGCCGCCACCGCTCTCCCCTGCTGCGCTTGTAACTGCCCGCACGAGGTGCTTGACTCCCTCCCACATCCGGGGGGAGACAGGAGCCGAACAGATGCATCGCACTCGCCACCCGGCGACGATCATTGCGGCGATCGCGCTGTTCATTGCCCTGGGAAGCGGAGCCGCGCTCGCGGGCGGCCTCATCTCAGGCAGCAAGATCAAGAACCACTCGATCCCGGAGAGCAAGCTGACGAGCTCCGCGGTCTCGGCGCTCAAGGGTCAGAGGGGACCGACCGGCCCGAGTGGGGCGACCGGACCGACAGGGGCGACCGGAGCAACCGGCGCGACCGGCGCGACCGGCGCCACGGGGCCGACCGGGCCGCAGGGGCCGATCGGGCCGAGCAGCGCCGCGTCGGTCTACGACGGGACGAGCGAGCCTACGGGCAACGGTTCGCTCGCTGTCATCACGTCACTGGCCCTGTCGGCGGGCTCGTACGTCGTCGAGGCGAATACGACGGTCGCCGACTACTCGAACAACACCAACGCGGTGTGCGAACTGGTGGACAGCACGGCCGGCGCGATCGACCAGGCGTACACGTCGTCGGTCAGCACGTACGGCACGCAGCAGCACTCGCTCAGCCTGATTGCCCCCCTGACCACGACGGGCAGCACGGTCTCGGTTCAGTGCAACTCGGACAGCGCGACCACGATCGCCGCGTACACACACATCGTCGCGATCAAGCTCGGATCTGTCAGCGGCACGGCGTCCCATGTCCCAGGCGGCACCGCCACCCGGTTGGGGAGCTAGACGGCTCACGCCGCGTGGCAGAACTTCCTGGCGCGGCGGCGGCATCCGGCCGCCGCCGCGCCTCCCGTCCGCCACCTGAAAATCTTCTGAAAATCTTCTCTCGCCGGCCTCTGGCGCGCACGCGGCGCGGGTACGTCCGCTGCACTGCACGACCACCCACCAAGGAGCCGGCCATGAAAGGCCCACGTTTCACACGCATCCTCCTCACGACGCTGGCGGTCGGCGTCGGCGTCGTCCTCGGAGCCGTCGTCGGCCAGCCGGGGAACGGCGTCGCGAGCACTGCCACCGCGCCGAAGAACACCGCCCTGCCGACGATCTCCGGGCTGGCCGAGGTAGGCCAGACGCTGACCGCGACGGTCGGGAGCTGGAGCAACAAGCCGACCTCGTTCCACTACGCGTGGAGCCTGTGCGACTCGACCGGAGCCGCCTGCCTGGCGATCGGGGGCGCGACGGCAAAGATCTTCACGGTCACCGCGAGCGACGTCGGGCACACGCTCCGCGTCTCCGTCACGGCCCGGAACTCCTCCGGCGCTGACACCGTGACGTCCGCGGTTACGCCGGCCATTCCGCCGAGCGGCTGTCCGCAGGGGACGGGGACGATCCAGATCGCCGACCTCGCGCCGCCGGCAGACCTCGTCATCGACGGCGCGAAGGCCGTCACCCGCCTGACGCGGTCGTCGAAGCAGCTCGAGCTGCATTTCGAGATCACCGCCTGCGGCGGGCGCGCGGTCCAGGGCGCGACGGTCTACGCGAGCGCGATCCCGTACGACCAGTTCGCAGGGGAGCAGGGGACGACGGCCGTCGACGGCTCGGTCACGCTCACGGAGCCTCGGCGACCGAACTTCCCGGCGGGCACGCATCAGCGCCTGCTCGCGGTGTTCGTGCGCGCGACGGCGCCCGGACAGCCCGGTCTCGGCGGCATCTCGGCCCGCCGCCTGATCGCGATTCCGATCTTCTAGGCGGCGCGGGAGAGGACTTCGTCGTCCTCGTAGACGCGGCGGCGGCGTTCCGGTCGCCGCCGCGTCACCTTCACGGGCTCGAGCACCCAGGCGACCGCGGGAAGCGAGTAGGAGAAGAGCGCGGCGAGGAGCGCCCACGCGGCGAGCCGCGGGGTCGTCCCGACGGTGGCATTCGAGCGGACGGCGTCTCCGAGCACCACGAGGGCGAGCGCGCAGCTCGTCGTCACCGCGCCCAGCAGCGCCGGCCGGCCTTCGAGCGCGTCGCTCACGCACACGAACGCAGCGCCCGCAGCAGCGGGAACGGCGAGCAGTCCGAGCCAGAGAGCGAGTCCGCCGAGGCCGACCGTCCCGGCCGCGAAAGCGGCCGTCACGAGAGCCAGCGGTAACAACCGGGACCCCACTCCTACACAGGTTCGTCGCGGCATCGGACGGCCCTTCCCGAGTAGGCTCGCGCCATGGAACTCACGTGGCTCGGACACTCAACATTTCGCCTCGATGCGGGCGGGAAGCGCATCTATATCGACCCCTTCCTCAACGGCAATCCGAAGTGCCCGGAGGGCGAGCAGACCCCCGAGCGCGTCGACGTGATCGCGGTCACGCACGGTCACGGCGACCACGTCGGCGACGCGGTCGATCTCGCGAAGCAGCACGGCGCGACGGTCGTCGCGCCGGTCGAGCTCGCCGGCTGGCTCGGCGGTCAGGGCGTCGAGAACGTCCTCGACCCGAACAAGGGCGGCACGGTCGCGGTGGACGACGTGCGCTTCACGATGACGAACGCCTTCCACTCGAGCTCGAACAACGACGGTGCGTACATGGGCGAGCCGTGCGGGATCGTCGTCCGCGCGGAGGGCAAGAGCGTCTACTTCGCCGGCGACACGTGCGTGTTCGGCGACATGGCGCTGATCGGGCGGCTCTACAAGCCCGACCTCGCCGTCCTCCCGATCGGCGACCACTACACGATGGGGCCGGAGGAGGCCGCGCTTGCGCTCGAGCTGCTCGGCGTCAAGCGCTGCGTCCCCTGCCACTACGGCACCTTCCCGCCGCTCGTCGGCCGGCCCGACACGCTGCAGGAGCTCGCGCCGAGCGTGCAGGTGGAGGCGATCGAGCCGGGCGAGTCGGTCACGATATGAGGGAGCGCTGGTGGGGAGCGAGCGGGCGCCGCGTGCCCGAGCTCGCCGTCGAGGGGGATCCCGGCATCCCGCTCGACGAGGCGCTCGTCGTCGGCGCGGCGCACGACCCGAACGAGCTCCACGCCGCGTTCGAGGCGGGCACTCCCGTCGTCGTGCGCGCCGCCACGCCGGAGGCCGTGCGCGAGGCGCTCGCCCGTCCCGAGGTCGCGGTCGTGCTCGTGCCGGAGGATCGCCGCGACCTCCTCGACCTCGACCTGACGGAGCTGACCTATGGCCACTGAACCGATCGTCGCGACCTATTCCATCGCCGCCTGCGACCTCGAGGCGAAGCAGTGGGGGGTCGCGGTGCAGTCGAAGTTCCTCGCCGTCGGCGCGGTCGTGCCGTGGGCGGAGCCGGAGGTCGGCGCGATCGCGACGCAGGCGTACGCGAACCCGAGCTACGGCCCGAACGGGCTCGTCCTCCTCCGCGACGGCTTGTCCGCACAGGAGGTCGTCGACCGGCTCGTCGGCGAGGACGACGGCCGCGACCAGCGCCAGCTCGGCGTCGTCGACGGCAACGGTGGCAGCGCGAGCTTCACCGGCTCGGAGTGCAACGAGTGGGCCGGCGGCCGCACCGGGGACGGCTATGCGGCGCAGGGCAACATCCTCGTCGGCGCCGAGACGGTCGACGCGCTCGCCGTCACGTTCGAGGCGAACCCGCAGCTGCCGCTCGTGCAGCGGCTGATCGAGTGTCTCGCCGCAGCGCAAACCGCCGGCGGCGACCGGCGCGGCCAGCAGTCCGCCTCCGTCCTCGTCGTCGAGAGAAACGGCGGCTATGCAGGACTTTCCGACTCCCTCGTCGATCTCCGCGTCGACGACCACGAGAAGCCGATCCAGGAGCTGCGCCGCATCTACGGTCTCCACCGGCGCCTGTTCGAGGTCACGCCGCGCGAGGACTGGCTGCCGCTCGAGGGCGAGCTCGGCGCGGAGGTGAAGGAGCGGCTCGCCTCGCTCGGGCACGACTCGCTCGCGGGCTGGGCGGGCGTGGAGAACCTCGAGGAGCGGGTGGACGGCGAGAGCGAGATCGATCCGGTCGTCCTGGACGCACTGCGGGAGACGTCCGCGTGAGCGACGGCTACGAGATCCTCACGCTCGACGAGGTTCAGACCGCCGAGCACCGCGGCAGCAACCTCATCCCGGTCCGCTACACGCTCGGCTACCGCGCCGCCGGCGTGAACGGCTGGATCGCCGACGCCGGCGGACAGCTGATCCCGCCGCACGAGGAGGACAGCGGCAACGAGGAGCTCTACGTCGTCGTCCGCGGCCGCGCGAGCTTCGAGGTCGGCGACGAGACGCAGGACGCGCCGGCCGGCACGCTCGTCTTCGTCCCGCCGCTCGTCCACCGCACGGCGACCGCGCACGAGGACGGCACGATCCTCTTCGTCGTCGGCGCGACCGTCGGCGAGGCGTTCGACGGCGGCGGCTGGGACACGTTCGCGATCGCCTTCTCCCTCCAGCAGGCGGGAGACATGGACGCCTGCCGCGCGCTGATGCAGAAGGAGATGGAGAAGCGCCCGGAGATGTGGGCGCTCCCGTACAACGCCGCGTGCCTCGAGTCGCTCGCGGGGAACGCGGACGAGGCGTTCGCGATGCTCGCGCGCGCCCGCGAGCTCGCTCCGGCCGACGAGATCGCCGAGTACCTCCGCGAGGACAGCGACCTCGACAACCTCCGCAACGACCCGCGCTTCCAGGAGCTGCTCCCGTGAACGTCGCGCACATCGACGAGCTCGAGGCGGTCGAGCTTCCCGACGGCTTCACCTGGCGTCCCGTCCGCAGGCATTTCGGGATCAAGGCGTTCGGCGTCAATGCGTACACGCCCGGCCCGGGAGGCCGAATCGTGGAGGAGCACACCGAGCGGCGCTACGAGCACGAGGAGATCTACCTCGTCCTGCGCGGCCGTGTCTGCTTCACCGTGGACGGAGACGAGCACGAGCTCGGCCAGGGCCAGCTCGTGTTCGTGCGCGATCCGCAGCTGAAGCGTGGCGCGGTCGCCCTGACCGACGACGCGGCGGTGCTCGCGATCGGCGGGAGGCCCGGCCAGGCGCATCGGATCTCCTCGTGGGAGTATGAGTTCCTCGCGATCCCCCACCTCCGCGCCGGGCGCTACGACGAGGCGAAGCGACACCTGCACGAGGCGCTCGACGCTTTCCCCGGCCAGGCCTCCGTCCTCTACAACCTCGCCTGCGTCGAGGCCCTCGCCGGCGAGAGCGACGCCGCGCTCGAGCACCTCAACGACGCGGTGTCGAACGACGACGAGCTCCGCCGCGCGGCCCAGGACGACGAGGACTTCGTGTCGATCCGCGACGACCCGCGGTTTCCTTCCTGAGCGACGTCTTCTGGCTCGGCGGCATGTCCGGCGTCGGGAAGACGACCGCGGCGCTGCGGCTCGCGCACCGCTACGACCTCCGCCTCTACACGGTCGACGCGCGCACGTACGAGCACGCGGCGAAGCTTCCGTCCGATCCTCGAACGCTCGACGAGATCTGGGTCGAGACGGCGCCGGAGCGGCTCGCGGACTCGTTCGAGAACGGGTCGCGCGAGCGCTTCGCTCTCATCCTCGACGACCTCGGGCGGATCGACGACGACGCGCCCGTGCTCGTGGAAGGACCGCAGGTGCTGCCCGATCTCGTCCCGGCCGGCGCTGCGGCGCTCTTCGTCGTCGCGCGGCCGGAGCTCCAGCAGCGTCTCCTCCAGGCGCGCGGCCCCGGCGTGTCGGCGCGGACGAGCGACCCCGAGCGGGCGCTCGCGAACCGGCTCGGGCGGGACGTGCTCCTCGCGGAGCGGCTCCGGGCCGGCGCCGCCGAGCACGGCTTCGAGCTCGTCGAGGTGCGCGAGGTCGAGGAGACGCTGCCCGCGGTCGAGGCACGGCTCCGGCCGCTGCTGGGGGACTGGCCCGAGCGGGAGCACGGGGACGTCTCCGCCCGGCGGCGCGAGGAGAACGACACCCGGCTCCGGCAGTGGCGCTCCCACGTCGACGCGGCGCCGATCGCGGATCCGGGCGTCGTCGAGCTCGCCTGCGAGTGCGACGCGCCGGGTTGCGAGCTGCCGGTCGCGATCGGCCTCGCGGACGCCGAAGCGGCGCGCGCCCGCGGCGAGCGCCTCGTCTCAGCGGCGCACTAGCGGTCGCCGGGAAGGCGCACGCCCGAAGCGAGGTCGCGCAGGGCGGGAACCGGGTCCGACTCCGGCCGCGCGACGAGGAGCACGGCGCCGTAGCCGTCTTCCCGCTTGAGCGCGTCGACGAAGAGCTGCAGCGCGAGGGCGAGGGCGAACGCCTTGTGCGCCTGCTCGCCCCCGAACGGGACGACGTCCTCCTCCTTCGCGAGGCCCGCGACGACGTCACCCCACGTCACCGCCGCCATCGAGACGTCGGTGACGACCGGGTCGCCGCCGCTCGACGGGATCGCGATCGCGAGCGGAGCGGTGCTCGCGAGCTTCGCTCCTCCGGACGGATGGCCGAGCCGCCGCGGCGAGGTCGTCGTCATGAGCGCGACGAGGCCGCCGTCGGCGAGTCGCCGCACGTGGTGGCCGAGCATCCCGGTCGGGAACGTCCGCTCGCAGACGACGAGTCGCGCGTGCGCAGGCGGCCGCGCGAGCTGCTCGCGCACGACGCGCGCGGCGACGAGGTAGCCGATCGCGCCGCCGCCGTCCCAGCGCTGGAAGCCCTCCGCCTCCTCGACGAGGGACGGCTCGGCGGCGGGGTCGTAGCCCTCGAGCTGCTCGAGCCAGGGGATGCGCGGGTGGCCGTGGCTCGGCTTGCCGCGCCGCTCGGCCTCGTCGAAGTGCTCCCAGAGCGCGTGCGCGTCGTCCTCTGCGAAGCCGAGCGCCCGCAGCCGCGCGAGGCCCTCCTCAGCGGTCATGCGACCTCTTGGCGAGGAGCGCCGCCGCGACGCCGATGCCGCCGGCGACGATCGCGGGCGGGACGCGGCGCCGCGCGTGCGGGTAGGCGCGTCCGCTGAACTCGAGGATCGGCCAGCCGCGCTCGGCCGCCGCGTTCCGCAGGTCGCGGTCCGGGTTCACGGCGACGGGATGGCCGACCGCCTCGAGGAAGGGCAGGTCGGTGTGACTGTCCGAGTACGCCGTGCACTCGGCAAGGTCGTAGCCCTCGCGGGCGGCGACGGAGCGCACGCAGTCCGCCTTCGCGTCGGCGTGGAGCGCCCGCACTGCGCGGCCGGTATAGCGGCCGTCCTCCACCTCGCACGTCGTGCCGAGCGCCCCGTCGAAGCCGAGATCGGCCGCGATCGCGTCGACGATCTCCTGCAGCGTCGCCGAGACGATGTAGACCGGCTCGCCCTTCCGCCGGTGCTGCTCGACGAGGTGGAGCGGCTCCGCGTAGACGAGCGGCCGGAGGACGGGCTCGAGCGCCTCGGCGACGAGGTCGCGCAGCTCGTCCGGCGTGTGGCCGGCGAGCACGCGCAGACCGTCCTCCGCCGCGCGGCGCACCGCCTCGTGGCTCGCGCCGCGCGCGACGAAGAGGAGCTGCCAGGCGGCGGCGCGCAGGAGCTGCCAGCGGTTGATGATGCCGCGCTCGCGGAACGAGCCGGCGAGGGCGAGCGCCGACGAGCGACGCAGGAGCGTCCGGTCGAGATCGAAGAAGGCGGCTGCCGCCACCGTCTCATCCTCCCGGATCAGCCGACGAGCGGCAGCGGCTTGAGGATGCCGCCGGACGGCTCGCGGCGCAGCGCCTCGATCTCCTGCGCGATGGCGACGATCGCGCGCGCGGACTCGGCGTCCGGCCGGGCGGAGACGACCGGCGCGCCGGCATCGCCCTGCTCACGCAGGACGGGATCGAGCGGCACGGATCCGAGCAGCGGCACGCCGAGCTCGCGCGCGAGCTCCTCGCCGCCGCCGCTCCCGAAGACGTCGCCGGCCATGTTCTCGACGACGCCGAGGAGGCGCATGTTCGTCTTCTGCGCCATCGACGCGGCCCGCGCCGCGACGTCCTGCGCGAGCTTCTGCGGCGTCGTCACGACGACGACCTCCGCGCGCGGCAGGAGCTGCCCGAGCGAGATCGAGACGTCGCCCGTCCCCGGCGGCATGTCGACGACGAGCGTGTCGATCTCCCCCCAGTGGACGTCGGTGAGGAACTGCTCGAGGGCGCGGTGGAGCATCGGGCCGCGCCACATCACCGGTTCGCTGCTCGTCTCGAGGAAGAAGCCGATCGACATGAGCTTGAGGCCGTCCTTGACCGGCGGGACGATCATCTGGTCGACGGCGACCGGCCGCTGCCGGATGCCGAGGATGTGCGGGATCGAGTGGCCGTAGATGTCCGCGTCGAGGACGCCGACCTGGTGGCCGAGCTCCGCGAAGGCGACGCCGAGGTTCGCGGCGAGCGACGACTTGCCGACGCCGCCCTTGCCGCTCGCGACGGCGAGCACGCGGCACTCGGCCGGGATGCGGATCACGCCGTCGTTCTCGGGCGCGCCGCCGCGCAGCTTCTGCGTCAGCGTCTGCCGCTCCTCCGGCGTCATCACGTCGAACGAGAGCTCGAACCCGCGCACTCCGGCGACCCCGGTGAGCGCCTGCTCCACCTGCTGCTCGAAGGAGTCGCGCAGCGGGCAGCCGGCGACGGTGAGGACGATCGTGAGCGCGACGACGCCGTCGTGGATCTCGACGCCGCGCACCATGTCGAGCTCGGTGACGGGACGCCGGAGCTCCGGGTCGATCACCTGCTCGAGCGCCTTGAGGACATCCTCACGAGACGGCTCCATGCGGGCGAGCGTAGCGCCTACGGCGCTTCGTACGTGTGCCGTCCGGAGCGCCGGACGCGTCCCGCCGCAACGGCCTCGTCGAGCGCACGCCGGAAGCGGCCCGGCCCCCAGCGGCGGGCGCCGACGAGCCGGAACAGCTCGTCGCGGGAGATCGGCCCGCCCTCGTCGACGGCGCGGCCGATCGCCTCGACCTCGTTCTGGAGCGCGGTCAGCGGCGCGGGACGGCGCACCGCGGTGCCGACGAAGCCCGGCGAGTAGTACGGATAGTCGAGTCCCGGGCCGGGCCGGTAGCGGTGCCGTCCCTCGCGCTCGCGCTCCGGCGTGTGCTCGGCCTCCTCGGCGGTGAGCGGCTTCGCGATGTCCTCGAGCGGCACCTGCTCGGCCTTGACGCCGAACAGCACCTCCGCGAGGCCGCCGACGGCCATGACGCCGGCGCCGATGAAGAACGCCGTCGCAACCTCGCCGCGGTTCCCCGAGGCGATGAGGTTCCCGAACAGGAGCGGCCCGATGATGCCGCCGATCCCCGTGCCGACGGCGTAGAAGAAGGCGATCGCGAGCGCGCGCGTCTCCATCGGGAAGATCTCGCTCACGGTGAGGTACGCGGCGCTCGCCCCGGCCGAGGCGAGGAAGAACGTGCCGAAGATGAACGCCTCGAACGTCCACGGCGAGTTGCCGAGGCTGTGCCCGGTGAACAGGACGGCCATCACCGCGGCGACCACGGCGGAGCCGAAGTACGTCCCCGCGATCATCGGCTTGCGACCCACGGTGTCGAAGAGCCGGCCGAGCAGGAGCGGCCCGAGGAAGTTCCCGACCGCGAAGACGATGATGAAGACGGGGACGAAGCTCGAGGAGACCTTCCAGAACGTCGTGTACAGCGTCCCGAGGTTGAAGGTCACGCCGTTGTAGAGGAACGCCTGGCCGATGAACAGGGCGAGGCCGAGGATCGCGCGGCGCGGGTAGCGCTGGAACGCCGTCTTCGCGATCTCGCGGAACGGGATCGACTCCCGCTGGCGAACCGTGATCGTGTCGTCGGGCTCGTCGAGCTTCTCGTCCGTCTCCTCCTCGACGCCCGACTCGATGTCGCGGACGATCTGCTCCGCTTCCTCCTCGCGGCCGTGGATGAACAGCCAGCGCGGGCTCTCCGGGACGTTGCGCCGGACGAAGAGGACGGCGAGGCCGAGGATCGCACCGAGCAGGAACGAGAGCCGCCAGCCGATGTTCGACGAGAGCAGCGCCTTGTCGAGCAGGAGGATCGCGACGGCCGAGCCGGCGGCGGAGCCGACCCAGTACGAGCCGTTGATGATCAGGTCGACGCGGCCACGGACGCGCGCCGGGATCAGCTCGTCGATCGCCGAGTTGATGGCCGCGTACTCGCCGCCGATTCCCGCGCCGGTCAGGAAGCGGCAGAGGAAGAAGAACCACGCCGTCCACGACGCGGCCGTCGCGAGCGTGGCGAGGATGTAGACGCCGAGCGTGAGGAGGAACAGCTTCTTCCGGCCGAAGCGGTCGGTGAGCTGCCCGAAGAAGAGCGCGCCGGCGCAGGCACCCGCGACGTAGACCGCGGCGGCGGTGCCGATCTGGGCAGTCGTGATCGCGATGCCGCTGCCGTGCTCGGTCAGCCGTGGCGCGATCGAGCCGACGATCGTCACCTCGAGGCCGTCGAGGATCCAGACCGTCCCGAGTCCGATCACGACGAGCCAGTGGAACTTCGCCCATGGCAGGCGGTCGAGCCGCGCGGGGATGTTCGTCTCGAGCCGTCCGGTCTCGACAGTCGCGCTGGACGCGTTCACGTTCCTGTCAACGATGTGCCAGGGCGCCCGGTTACGCTCGCGAGATGCTGCGTTGCGCCGTGTTCGGGCACCGCTACCGCTTCCGCGCGGAGGGAGCGACGATGCGCTGGAGCTGTCAGCGCTGCGGCGAAGCCGGCGGCGAGAAGCTGTACGGCAGTCCGGCCGAGGCGCTCCAGTTCGCGCGCGCGTTCGATCGCGAGGACCGGGACGAGCTCGGGCGGCGGGCGCCGCTGCTCGGGATGTTCCCCTTGCGGATGTGGCACCGGCTCACGAAGCGCCGGTAGCAGGATCCGCGCCGCGCGTGGCGAAGCGCGCGCGGATGGCTTCCGACTCCAGCGGCTGGCCCGTTCTCGAGGACCGGCCCCCGCTCGGACGCGTCCGGCACGCGACGCCGCAGCCCCGGCGCCGCACGCGTTCGCGCTCCGTCTGGCTGCTTCCCGTCCTCGCGTTCATCTGCGGCGCGCTCGTCAGCGCGGCCGTGTTCACGATCGGCTGGCGCCACCAGACGCAGCAGAACACCGCGGCGGAGAGCGCGCTCGTCCGCGAGACGGCGCGCAATCACACGCTCACCGCGTCGCTCGCGGCCGCCCGCGCGGCAGAGGCGCGCGACCGCCACGTCGCCGCGGAAGCGCGCGCCACGGCGAGGAGGCTCGTCCACGCCGGAGCCGCGGTCGCGGCGGCGGCGAGCGCCTCGACCACCGCGGCCGGCTCGCTCTCGGACGGCGCGGCCGGCATCTCGTCCGCGGCGGCGAAGCTCGCGAGCGAGCTCAAGACGCTGACGACGTACCTGACGACGACACCGACCTCCCAGCTCGACTCCGGCTACATCCAGAGCCAGGCCGCGTACCTGACGAAGCAGATCGACGGCCTGCAGGGGAACGGTGCGAGCCTCGGAAGCACGGTCTCGACGTTCGACACCGCCGCCCGGCAGCTCGGCCGGCTCGCAGCGGCTCTCGCCGCGCGAGACTGACTGAGAAAAACACATGTAAACCTTCGCGCAGGTGCTCCAAATCGGGGCTAGCCTGCTTGGGCCGAGGATGAAGAAGGTCGTACTCGCTTTCCTGCTCGCCGCCACAGCACTCCTGCTCGGAGCGGCTCCCGGGCGCGTCGGCGCAGCGCCGGGCCCGCATCCGGCCGGCATGGTGCCCCATGCCAACGCGTTCACCGAAGGGCTCGGCCTCGATCTCTTCGCGCCGGCAGCTCCGCGCGCCCTCGACAACGGCCCCCTCCTCTACAACGGTGGGCCGATCATGCAATCGAACGCCGTCTACGCCATCTACTGGATGCCTTCGGGGAGCACCTGTAGCGCCACGTCGTGCGCAGGCTACGAGAACTCGATCGACACGTACTTCAGCGATGTCGCTGCGGCAAGTGGCGACGCCTCGAATGTCTACTCGGTCGCCACGCAGTACTGCCAGGGCGTGGCGCTCTTTGCATCCTCCTGCAACGGAGGAGGCACTCCGATTGCCTATAGCTCCACTTTTCAGGGTCACTACATCGACACGACCAACTACCCGTCGAGCGGCTGTATCGACGGTTACGACCCAAGGTGTCTGACAGACGCTCAGCTTCAGACAGAGATTCAGGCCGACATTGCGACGCAACACTGGCCCACGGGACTGTCCACTCTCTTCTTCATCTTTACGCCGGACAACGTCGGCATCTGCACAGACACCTCGGCTGCGGATTGCAGCACCACGCCTGGGACGGGCTTCTGCGCATACCACAACTACATCCCTGGCGGCGGCGGCGTTGTGTATGCCGTCGAGCCGGACAACGCCACGATCCCGACGCCCGGCTGCGACTTTGGCGAAGAGCCCACCAATCCGGCCGCCGACCCGACGATCAACACCATCAGCCACGAGCAGAACGAGGCGATAAGCGATCCCGATACCACCGGGGGTTGGTTCTCGGCCGCCCAAAGCGAGATGGGGGACCTCTGCGCCTGGGACTTCGGCACGACCTCCGGGTCACCGGGAACCAAGTACAACGAAACGATCCACGGCGACCACTACCTCCTGCAGCAGGAGTGGAGCAATGCGTCGCCGCTCCAGGGCGACGGCACGCGTTGCGTCCAGAGCTACACGCCGTCCTCCCTTCCGGCGGCGCCGACGAACAGCGCGCCACCGATCGTCTCCGGCGTCGCGGCCGTTGGGAAGACGCTCTCGACCTCGGCCGGCAGCTGGACGGGCTCGCCGACGGCCTACACGTACCAGTGGCAGCAGTGCTCGGCGAGCGGGACGAGCTGCAGCGACATCTCCGGCGCGAGCTCCTCGGCGTACACGCCGAGCGCCGGCGACGCCGGCCACGAGATCCGCGCCGAGGTGAGCGCGGCGAACGGCGGCGGCTCGTCGAGCCCGGTGCCGTCGGCCGCGTCCAACGTCGTCGTCCCCGTCCCGGCGGCGAGCACGCCGCCCGCGGTCTCGGGATTCGCGGCGGTCGGGAAGACGCTCTCGACGACGACGGGAAGCTGGAACACGCCCGCGAGCTACACGTATCAGTGGCTCCGCTGCTCCGGCAGCACCTGCTCGAGCATCGCCCACGCGACGTCCTCGACGTACGTTCCCGGCTCGGCCGACGAGGGCCACACGCTCGAAGCCCGCGTCGCCGCGACGAACGCGGCCGCGACGACGACGGCGACCTCCGCGCCGACGGCGAGCGTCGTCGGCCTTCCCGTCGCGACGAAGCTGCCGCACATCGCCGGCCAGGCGAAGGTCGGGAAGAAGCTGTCCGCCGGCAAGGGGACGTGGAGCGGGCCGCCGGCGACCTACCGCTACCAGTGGTTCCGCTGCTCTGCGAAGGGCAAGGTGTGCGTCCACATCGCGGGCGCGACGAAGTCGACGTACATGCTCGGCAAGAAGGACGCGAAGCACCGCCTCCGCGTCCGGGTCACCGGCTTCAACCTCGCCGGCAGCCACGCCGCGTTCTCCGCGACGACCCGCGAAGTGCCCGCCGTCAAGACCGCCAAGAAGCACCACTAGCCGGGAGTGCTCAGGCTCGCGCTCGCCGCCGCCCTTGCCGCCGGCGCCGTCTGCACCGCCGCCGCGGCAGGATCCGGTGACGGCCGCGCCGCGTCGACGCCCCTCCCCGGCCTCATCCCGCACACCTCGCCCCACGCCACCGCTCGGCCGAGCGCGCGGAGGACGTCCCAGACGACGGCCTTCAGCTGCGGCGTCGCGGCCTGCACCGGCTACGAGAGCGCGATCGACCAGTTCCTCACCGACGTCGCCCACGACAGCGGCTCGAGCAACGTCTTCTCGGTCGCGACCCAGTACTCCGACAGCACGGGCAGGATCGCCTACGACTCGACCTTCGGCGGCGCCTACGTCGACACGACCCCGTATCCAGCGAGCCAGTGCAACGACGCCACGCGCGACGGACAGGACTCCGTCTGCCTGACGGACGCCCAGCTCCAGACGGAGATCGCGCACGCGATCGCCGTCAACGGCTGGACCGAGGACAGCACGCGGCCGGCCCACCTCTACGCGATCTTCACGCCGACGAACGTCGGGATCTGCGACACCGTCGGCTCGGCGTCCGGCAACAGATGCAGCACGAACGTCTTCTGCGCCTACCACGACGACTTCTCCCCCGCCCCCAACGTCGTCGCCGCCTACGCCGTCCTGCCGGACGACGCGACGGTTCCCGGCGGCGGCTGCGCCAACGGCAGCTCGCCGAACGGAACCGGGGCCGACATGACGATCAACGCGCTCGGTCACGAGATGAACGAGGCGATCACCGACCCCTGGCCGGAGGCCACTCCCGCGTGGTTCTCGAGCGCCGGCACCGGCGGGGAGATCGGCGACCTCTGCGTCTCCGACTTCGGAACCGTCCTCGGATCGACCGCGACCGGGAGCTACAACCAGGTGATCAACGGCCACGACTACTGGCTGCAGGAGGAGTACAGCAACGCCGGCGGCGGCTGCGTGCCCTATCTCGGCGGGCCGGTGTCCGCCCCGCGCGGCTCGGGCCCGGTCGTCTACCACGGCGGCCCCGTGATGCGGACGAACACCGTCTACGCGATCTACTGGGTCCCGACCACGACCGCCCAGGTCCCGGACTCGACGGAGCCGCCGGTCGTCACCGGCACGGCGGGAGTCGGGAAGAAGCTCACCACGACGAACGGGACGTGGGCCGGGTCGCCGACGAGCTACGCGTACGAGTGGCTGCGCTGCTCGGGGAACGGGACGCACTGCGCCGCCATCCCCGGCGCCGGCTCCGCGACGTACACCGTCGCGCAAGCGGACGCAGGCCACGACCTCATGGCGCAGGTCACGGCGACGAACGCGGCGGCCTCCGTCTCCGCCACGAGCCTGCCGACCTATCCCGTCGTCGCCGTTCCCCACCTCGTGCGCAAGCCGCGCATCGCAGGCGTCGCCAAGGTCGGGAAGCGGCTCCGCGCGACGTCGGCGCGCTGGAGCGGCCCGCCGACCGCGTTCCACTACCGGTGGCTGCGCTGCTCGGCGAAGGGCACGTCGTGCCGGGCGATCCACGGCGCGAACGGCTCCTCCCACGTGCTCGCGACAGCAGACGCGCGCCACCGTCTGCGCGTCCAGGTCACAGCCGTGAACGCAGCGGGCCACGCGAGAGCGACGTCCGCGGCGTCGCGCGTCGTCACGTAGTTCCAGCGGAGAGCCCTATGCGGACAGGGCGCGCGCGATCCGCGAGCACACGTCGTCCGTTCCCGCTGCGACGACGCGCGAACGCTGCTCGAGGTCGAGCGGCGCCGCGCCGAACGGCTCCTCGACGTCGAACAGGTCGACGGCGAGGCCGAGCTCGCGGCAGAGGAGCTGCGCCGCCGCGATGTCCACCGAGCGCGCCGGCTTGAGCGACACGACCGCGTCGACGCGGCCGGCGGCGAGGTGGCAGAGCGACAGCGCGAGCGAGCCCATGATCCGCAGCCGGTGCGCGAGCTCGGCGACCTTCGGCGCCTCCGCCGCGACGAGTGACGTGCGCGTCGCCTCGAAGGAGAGGATCTCGACCGTCTCCTTCGGCCGCACCGCGCCGAGCGGCACGCCGTTGAGCCACGCGCCCTCGCCTCGCCGCGCGAGCCACTCCTCGCCGGTGCCGAAGTCGTGGACGAAGCCGAGGTGGACGTCGTCCATCGTGCGGTTTTCTGCAACGGCGATCGACAGAGCGAAGAACGGGATGCCGCGCTTCGCGTTGAGCGAACCGTCGATCGGGTCGATCACGACGACCGTCTCGTCGCCGTCGAGCAGGCCGACCTCCTCGGAGACGATCGAGGCGCCGGTCGCCCGGAATCGCTCGACGATCACGTCCTCCGCCGCCTGGTCGATCGCCGTCGTCTCGTCGCCGCCCTCGCCCGCCCCGACGACCGGCTCGCGCTCGGCGCGCGTGGGCAGGCGGTCGAGCACCGCCTCGACGTCGGCGACCGCGGCCCGGCAGAGCTCGAGCCAGTCAGTCAAGCGGGAGCATCAAGAGGCCGGAGGTGAGCTTCGGATAGAAGAACGTGCTCTTCTGCGGCATGACCTCGCCGCGCCGCGCGACCTCCCAGACGTCCTCGATCCGGGTCGGACGGAGGAGGAACGCAGCTGCCGCGTCGCCGCGGTCGACCGCCGCGACCGCTTCCTCGCGATTCGGCGTGTACGTGACGCCGACAGGCTCGAGCGCCGCGACGACCTCCGGATCGAGCCCGTCGCCGTGGAGCAGCTCGTAGCGTCCTTCGCGGTAGAGGACAGGTCCCGGCAGGACATCGCCCGGCGTGGGTATCGGCTCGCCGGCCGCGCCGTCGACCGACTCGGCGAGCCGGTGCGTCGGGAAGATCGTCAGCCCCTCCTGTCCCGTCGGGACGATCACCGCGAGCAGCCACTCCTCGCCCGAGGCGAGCGTCGTCTCGTAACGGTGGTGGCCGTCGGCGATGAGCAGCTGCGCGTCGCGAAGCTCCTCCGTCAGCGCCTCGCCGAACTCGCTGTCGAGCCGCCAGAGGCTGTCGCCGCCGCTCCGGATGTCCGGCTCGCCGAGCCCGTCGACCTCGATCGTCCCGTCCCAGAGGAAGAAGAGCGGCTCGAGCTGGACGCAGGTCGCGCGGAGGAGCCGGAGCCGGCCCTCCTTCGGCCCGGCGTGCGTGCGCTCGTGCGGGAGAACGACGCGGTTCTCGTACGGCTCGACGTGGAGCGCGGCGACGAATCCCTCGCGACGGCGGCGGACGCCGTCCGGCCCCTCGTAGTCCTGCGCGAGCCACCAGTACGCGGGCTCGTCGTCCTGCACGAGCACTCCGCGCGCACGCCAGTCGGCGAGCGCAGCGGCGGCCTCCTCCTCGTCGTCGGGGAGGGTCAGGTGGACGACGTTGTGCGGGCTCGCTCGGCGGAGCTCTTCACGCTGGTCGGCTCCGATGACGTCGTACGGCGGTGCGACAAGCGCGTCGAGCTCGCCTGCGACAGCCTCGTCGTAGCGGAGCGCGCGGAACGGCCGTATCGCTGCCACGGCACTGACCGTACCAATCTCACCGACTCCCTCCCGCCGCGCCTTCCGGCGGAGTAGCCGCGCTTGCTCGCCGCTGCGACGACGGGGGCGCCGACCCGCCAGGCCTCCCGCGCGAACCGCGCAAGAAGGGTGGCGAGATCGAGCAGGAGGATGCCCGTGGTGATCGCTCCCCGGCCGGCGAGCGCGGCCGCCTTGTTCAGCCGCTCCTTTCGCTGCGGATGCCGCGAGACGCCGACGGCGCGGCCACCCTCGACGACGAGGCGCCGCTCCGACGGGACGACCGCGATCACCGCGGAGACGGGGATGCGCCGCAGGCGCTGCCGCTTCGTCCGCACCTCGAGGTGCGACGGCGCGAGCGGATCGTCCTCCGCGAGGACTCGCTCCACCGTCCCGTGCGCGCCGCCGTCGAGCGAGAAGCCGACGGAGTGGGCGACCCAGTAGCGCGTGACGGGGCTCGAAGCGGCGAACCGCTTGCTCTGGCCCAGTGCGACCGCCATCCTCGCTTCGGTCCCCGCCCGGATCAGATGCGAAACTCCTCTCGTGACGGCCATCGCCCAGCTCGAGGAGAACCGCACCGTCGAAGGCGTCTACGCAGTCGCCCGGAAGGAGCGGCTGCGGACGCGGAGCGGCGCGACATACCTCGCGCTCGAGCTGGTCGATCCGAGCGGCCGGATCTCCGCGCGCGTCTGGAACGACGCCGACCTGCTCGACGGGCGCTTCCAGACGGGCGATGCCGTGCGCGTGCTCGGACGGGTCGAGAAGTTCCGGAACGAGCTCCAGGTCGAGGTGCGGACGCTCGAGCCGGCGGAAGGCGTCGATCCGGCGGGCCTCGCGGTCGGGTTGCGGCGGGATGCGGAGGAGCTCGAGGGCTTCCTCGAGTTCCTCGTCGCGGAGGTTCACGACGACGGCCTGCGGACGGTCGTGACCCGCGCGCTCGCGGAGGCGCCGCTGCGCGCCTATCCGGCGACGCCGGACGGTCACCACTCCTACGCCGGCGGCCTGCTCGAGCACACGGTCGGGGTCGCGACGCTGTGCCGCGAGCTCTGCCAGATCCACCCGCGGCTCCGCGCCGACCTCCTGATCGCGGCGGCGCTCGTCCATGACACGGGCCGCACGCGCGAGCTCGGGCCGCCGCCGGTCTTCGCGCCGACGGAGCAGGGCCGGCTCCTCGGTCACGTCCACCTCGGGCTGCGGCTGCTCGAGGAGCTCGACGCGCCGGCCGAGCTCCTCCACGCGGTCGCGTGCCACCACGACGCGCGCGCGGCGCGCACCGCCGAGGCCGCCGTCCTCTACCACGCGAACCAGCTCGACGCCGTCGCCGCCACGAGGCCCGTCCCGGCTTGATCGCCGTCGCGCTCGCCCTCGCGGCGAGCCTTTCCTGGGGCATCGCCGACTTCGGCGGCGGAATCGGCGCGCGCCGCATCCAGATCGTCTGGGTGCTCGTCGTCTCCCAGGTGGCCGGGCTCGTGCTCGTGGGGACGCTCGCGCTCGCGACGCAGCCGCACGTGCCGACCGGCCGCGAGCTCGCGTGGGGCTGCTTCGGCGGCGCGATGGGCGCCCTCGGCCTCGGTGCTTTCTACCGCGCCCTCGCGATCGGGACGATGGGGATCGTCGGGCCGATCTCCGCCACCGGCGCGGTCGTGCCGGTGGTCTACGGGCTCGCCCGCGGCGAGCATCCGTCCTTCCTCCAGGCGCTCGGAATCGTCCTCGCGGTCGGCGGTGTCATCGCCGCGTCCCTCGAGCCGCTTCCCGAGGGAGCGGGCCGGAAGATCACGACCGGCGCGGGCCTGGCGCTGCTCGCCGCGCTCGGGTTCGGCTCGTCCCTGCTCGGCCTCAACCGCGTCTCGCAGGCGGGCGTCGTCTGGGGGACGCTGAGCCTGCGGCTGACGGTCGTGCCGATCGTGCTCGTCGCCGCGCTCCTCGTGCGGCCTTCGACCGAGCGGCTGCGGCCGATCCTGCCGCTCCTCGTCGCGACGGGGCTCTTCGACACCGGCGCGAACCTCCTCTACGGCGCGTCCGCGCGGCGCGGGCTGATCAGCGTCGTCTCCGTGCTCGGCTCGCTCTACCCGGTCGTGCTCGTCGCTCTCGCCCGCTTCGTCCTGAAGGAGCGGATCGCGCCTCCGCAGCTCGCCGGCGTCGCGGTCGCCCTCGCGGGCGTCGCGCTCATATCGGCAGGCTAGAGACCCTCTCCTCGATCACCGACCGCAGCTCGCGGACCTCCTCGAGGCAGAGTCCGACCGGGTCGGGAAGGTTCCAGTCGGCAGTGTCGACGACGAGATCCTCCGGCGCGGGCTCGTCGAGCCGACGTGGAAACGGGAGGTCGAGCTCCTCGATCGCCTCGACGACCGCCTCCTGCGGCGCGGGCCCGGCGTATGTCCGCCCGGCGAGCGCTGCGGCCAGCGCCCCGTGCGCACCGACGAAGACGACGCGCGTCATCCGCCCAGCGTACGGCGTAGCTCACGCACCGCGTCGGACGACGGCCGTGTCCGCAACCGACATGTCCGGTGCCAGGCACCGGACGTGTCCGAAAGGGTCAGACGTTGAAGCGAATGTTGAGGACGTCGCCGTCCTCGACGGCGTACGTCTTGCTCTCGAGCCGCTGCTTGCCCGCACGCGCCGCCTCCGCGTGGCCGCCCGCCTCGACGAGGTCGTCCCAGCGCACGACCTCGCAGCGGATGAATCCGCGCGCGATGTCGGAGTGGATCGTCCCGGCCGCGTCGATCGCCGTCTCGCCGCGCGTGAGCGTCCACGCGCGCGTCTCCTTCTCGCCCGCGGTGAAGAACGTGATCAGGTCGAGCGTCTCCGCCAGCCGTCGCACGACCTCCCCGAGCGCGGACTCGCCGCCGCCGCGGAACTCGGCCGCCTCCTCCGGCGACAGCTCGCCGAGCTCCGCCTCGAGCTCGAGGTCGATCCCGTCCGGGCCGTTGACGAGCTCGAGGAGCGGCTTCGTCGTGAGCGGATCGAGCTCGCCCGGCAGCGCGCCGTCCCACTCCGCCGTCGTCCTGCCGGCGTCGAGATGCGCGAGGAGCCGCTCGAGCTCCGCCGCCTCCGCCTTCAGCCGCGTGTCGCCGGACTTCGCCTGCTTCGCGACGCGCTCGAGCCGCCGCTCGACGTGGTCGCGGTCGGCGACGAGCAGCTCGAGCTTCAGCGTCTCGAGGTCGTCCGCGGGAACCCGCGTGCCGGAGAAGCCGTCGAGGACGACGAGGAGCGCGTCGACCTGGCGGAGATTCCCGAGCAGCGCCGGCCCCGTGCCCGGCACGTCGACGACCCGCACCGCCGCGGGCGTCACTTTGCGGGCGCCGACGACGCGGGCGAGCGCGTCGAGCCGCTCGTCCGGGATCTGCGCCATCCCGACGTGCTCCTTGCCCGAGCCGGTCGCCTCGGCATGCGTCAGCGCCCGGAAGAGCGTCGTCTTCCCGGAGCTCGGCAGTCCGACGATCCCCACCTCCAGCGCCACGCGCGGAGGCTAGCGGGAGGGGGCGGTGGGACGGTGTTCGGTGCAGGGGTGCGATGGGCGTCGCGCGGCAAGGACGCAGGGAGCGCCGATAGCGGTTTCTATCGGCGCGACTGAGGACGCTGCCTCGCGGCGAGCCGGCGCGGCCCTGCGCCACAGCACTGTCCCGCCGGCCCCTCCTACGGCGTCTCGACCTGCTTCTGGAGGGAGACGAGCGCGCGATGCTGGAGCGACTTGATCGCGCCCTCGGTCTTGTCGAGGATCGCCGCGACCTCCGCGTTCGGGAGGTTGAAGACGAACTTCAGCGTCAGCACCTGCTGCTGCTCGGGCGAGAGGTCCTCGATCAGCTTGAGCATCGACTCGCGCCCGATCGTCCGCATCGCCTCGAGCTCGGCCGACGGCTCCGCCTCGCTCGGCGGCGGCTCGGGCACCTCCTCCTCCGGCTGCCAGCGGCGGCGCGACCGGAAGTGGTCCATCGCGAGGTTGTGCGCGATCCGGAACAGCCAGGCGGAGAACGGCGCCGACTGCCACTTGAAGCTGCCGATCTTCTCGAGCATCTTCAGGAACGTCTGCGTCGTCAGGTCCTCGGCGTCGTGGCGGTTGCCGACGCTGACGTGGAGGTAGCTGTAGATCCGGTCGAAGTGGATGAGGTACAGCTCCTCGAGCGCGTCCCGGTCGCCCTGCTGGCCGCGCGCGACGAGATCGCGGACGTGCTCGACCGATTCGCGGGCAGGCCGCTCCTCTGCGGACGCAGTCATCCCCCGTGCGTTCCCCGAGAAGCGGGTTGAGCTAACGCGCCGATGTCAGGCGGAGGCAAAGCCGACGCGGCCGGCGCGGACGATTCGCTTGTAGTACGCGACGTTGGCGACCACAACGTGGAGCGGCCCGTCCTCCGTCTCGAGCACGACCACCGGCTGGCCGGGGCCGGTCGAGGCGAGCGCCGCCTCGAGCCTGTCGGCCGAGCTCGAGTCGACGAACTCGCCGACGATCTGGCCGCCGGCGAAGCCGAGCTCGATCCGTACGCGATCCTCAGCCATTCGCCACCA
>Ga0070741_10005966_pt1 | contig 26522 bp, 21 predicted proteins | sample Coa_R1_4_FD_66440 | JGI IMG/M metagenome (GOLD analysis project Ga0070741, IMG submission 66440) | Surface soil microbial communities from Centralia Pennsylvania, which are recovering from an underground coalmine fire - Coalmine... | ecosystem: Environmental > Terrestrial > Soil > Unclassified ... | reverse complement strand
CAACGCCTGATTCTGCTCGCCGACGTCATCGGCCAAAACGGCACCGCCGCGCTCGCGTTTCGGGATCGGCGCGCCGCCGCCGAGACGCTCGCCGCACTCGAGAACGACGAGCGCCTCATAGCGGGCGGCATCTACGATCAGAGCGGCGACCTCGTCGCGCTTTACCGGCGCTCCGGCGCGACGCTCGAGATCCCGCAAACGGCCCCGAGAGCGGAGGCTCCGGTGTTCGGCGAGGGTCGCGTATCGGTCATGCGGCCGGTGGCGTGGAAGGGGCAAGCGCGCGGCTTCGTTTATCTGGTCGCGAATACCGGGCAATGGGTCGAGACACTGCAGGCGCTGACGACGCTCTTGATCGCGTTGTGCGGCGTCATTCTCGCCGCCGGTTTCGTGATGTCGGCGGGACTGCAGCGTCTGGTCAGCCGGCCCATCGAAGAACTCGCGCATTTCATGCGACGCATGGCGAACGAACGTGATTACAACATGCGCGCGATCAAGCGCGGTAATGACGAGATCGGCGTGCTCGTCGACGGCTTCAACAATGTGCTGGACGAGATCGGCAACCGGCGGGCGGAAGCGGAGCGCGCGCAGCTCGAGCTCAAGGCGCGTGTCGCGGAGCTGGACGCCGAGGTGAAGGAACGCCGCCGCGCCGAGGCGGAATTGTTCCGCAGCCGCGAACAGCTGCAAGACTTCATTGAAAGCGCGAGCGTCGGCATGCACTGGGTCGGGCCGGACGGCACCGTCCTTTGGGCCAACCGCTACCAGCTGGACATGCTCGGCTACGCGGCGGACGAGTTCATCGGTCGTCCGATCGCGGAATTTCACGCCGATCTGCCCGTCATCGAGGACCTGATCGAGCGCAATGAAACGCTCGAGAACTACGAGGCGCGCTTCCGCTGCAAGGACGGATCGCTGCGCCACGTGCTGATCAATTCGAGCGTTCACCGCGAAGACGGGGCGTTCGTGCACCGGCGCTACTTCACGCGCGACATCACCGAACGCAAGCTCGCGGAAGACGCGCTGCGGCGGAGCGAAGAGCGCTATCGTACCCTCGTCGCGGCGACGAGCTCCGTCGTGTTCAACACCGACGGCGACGGCAACGTCGTGCAACGGCTGCCGTCCTGGGAGGACTACACCGGCCAGACCTGGGAGGAGTACGCGGGCGCGGGATGGTTCGCGATGGTTCATCCGGAAGATCGCAACCGCGTGCAAGAAACGTGGCGGCGCGCGTTGGTCGAGATAGCGATGTTCGAGCTCGACGCGCGCATCTGGCATCACCGCGAGCGGCGCCACCGCTACTGCATCGGGCGCGCCGTTCCCCTGCGGCAGCTGGACGGCGTGGTGTACGAATGGATCGGAACGATGATCGATGTCGATGATCGCAAGCGCGCGGAGGAGCAATTCCGCATCGTGGTCGAAGGGGCGCCGACCGCGATGATCATGATCGACCAGGAGGGACGCATCGTGCTCGTGAACCGCCAGCTCGAGACGCTCTTCGGCTACCGGCGCGCGGAACTGCTCGGGCAGCCGGTCGAGCGGTTGTTGCCCGAGCGCCTGCGCCACGCGCATCCCGGTTATCGCGCCGACTTTTTCACGGAACCGCGCACACGTCCCATGGGCGCCGGCGGCGATTTGCGCGGACGGCACAAGGACGGACGCGAGATGCCGGTGGAAATCGGTCTCAGCCCGTTCCGGACCGAAGAGGGCACGTTCTGCCTGGCTTCCGTTATTGACATCTCCGAGCGCAAGCGCGCCGAGGCGGAGCTGCGCCGCTATACCGATGAGCTGCAGCGCAGCAACCGCGAGCTCGGACAGTTCGCCTACGTCGCATCGCACGATTTACAGGAGCCGTTGCGCGCGATCTCGGGCTGCGTGCAACTGCTGCAACAGCGTTACCGCGACAAGCTGGACGGCAGAGCCAATGAGCTGATCGAGCACACCGTGAGCGGGGCGCTGCGCATGCAGGCGCTCATCAACGACCTTCTGAGCTACTCGCGGGTGAGCACGCGCGCGCGTCCGTTCGAGACCTGCGATCTCGGCCAGCCGTTGCAGCAGGCGTTGGCGAATCTCGAGGTCGCCATCAAGGAGGCGGGCGCGGTGGTGACGAGCGATGCCATGCCGCTCGGCACCGTCGACCCGACGCAACTCGCGCAGCTGTTCCAGAACCTGATCGGCAACGCCGTAAAGTTTCGCGGCGAGCGCGCCCCCAAGATTCACGTGGGTGCGCAGCCCCATCAAGGCGGATATGTTTTCACGGTAAGTGACAACGGCATCGGCATCGAGCCCCAATACATCGACCGCATTTTCGGCGTGTTCCAGCGGCTGCATAACCGCAGCAAGTACCCGGGTAACGGCATTGGTCTCGCCATCTGCCGCAAGATCGTGGAGCGCCATAACGGACGCATATGGGTGGATTCTGTACCGGGCAAGGGGTCGACCTTCTACTTCACTCTGCCGGTCGGGAGCGTGCACAATGTTGAACAGTCCGAGCGTTATGGCAGTCAACAGCACTGAGCGGCGCGGCGCCGCGCCGGGGAGGCGCGCGCGCGTCCTCCTCGTCGAGGACAGCCCGACCGACGCGATGATGGTTCGCGAAATCATGGGGCAGATCGACGTGCGCAACGAGCTGCATGTCGTGGAGGATGGAATGCAGGCGCTCGAGTTCTTGCGTCGCGAAGGAGCGTACGGCGGCGCGCCGCGTCCCGACCTCATTTTGCTCGACCTGGAATTGCCGCGCAAAAACGGGCGCGAGGTGCTCGCCGAGATCAAAGCGGATGAGGACTTGCGTACGATTCCGGTGGTGGTGCTCACGAGCTCGCGCGCCGAGAGCGACATCACCGACGCGTACCGGTCGTTCGCCAATTCCTATGTCACGAAGCCGATCGACTACGAGGATTTTGCCGAGGCGGTGCGCCTGATCGAACGTTTCTGGTTGGGGCTCGCCACGCGCGTCGAGGACTAAAATGGAGGAAAAGCCGGTCAAGGTACTGGTCGTGGAGGACAGCCCGACGGACGCGCTGCTCCTGCGGGAGGCGCTCACCGACGAGCGCAGCATGCAATTTCGCACCGCGCACGCCGAAACCCTCGCCGACGCGCTGCGCACGTTGCAGGAACAGCCGTTCGATCTGATCCTGCTCGATCTCGGGTTGCCGGACAGCCAGGGCCTCGATACGTTCGCGCGCATGCACGATCATGTGCCGCAGATCCCGATCATCGTGCTTACGGGGCTCGACGACGACACGCTCGCGATCCAGGCGGTGAAGGAGGGCGCGCAGGACTTCCTCACCAAAGGCCGCGTCGATCGCTACTGGCTGGTGCGCAACATCCGCCACGCGCTCGAGCGCCATCAGATGTATCTCGAAGTGCACGCGCTGTCGCTCACCGACGGCCTGACCGGGCTCTACAACCGCCGCGGTTTCGTGACGCTCGCCGAGCAGCAATTGAAGGTCGCGCGTCATTCGCGGCGCGGCCTGATCCTGGTTTACGCCGACCTCGATCGTTTGAAATACATCAACGACAACTTCGGGCACCAGGCCGGCGACGAGGCGCTGGTGCAGGCCGCGGAAATCCTCGAACGCACCTTCCGGGCGTCGGACATCCTCGGGCGGATCGGCGGCGACGAGTTCGCGGCGCTCGCGATCCGGGGCAGCGACGAAGGTTTGCACGCGATCCCCGAGCGCCTGCAAAAGATCGCCGCCGAATACAACGCCGTTCGACCGCGTCCGTGGAAGCTTTCCATGAGCACGGGCGCGATGTATTTCGATCCGAAACAGGAGCTGTCGATCGAGGACATGATGAAGCGGACCGACCAAGTCATGTATCAACAGAAGCGCGCACGCACGCATCACTGAAGCACCGTGTGCGCCCGCGCCGCCCTGTTGCGTCGGCGCGCGCGTTCTTGTCTTCGGCGCAGAATCACGCTAAAACGCTTGGCGCCGGCGCGATCCCGTGCCGGCTTCTCGGGGCGAAAACCACATGAGATGGATGAACGGGACACTGGTAATGCTCGTCGCGACGTTGGCGGTCGGCACCGCTTACGCGGAGGACCTACGCATCGGCTACGTGGACATGCGCAAGGTCTTGACCGAAAGCAAGGCGGGCAAACGCGTCAAAGACGACATCGAGAAGACCGTAAAGCTGCGTCAGGAAAGCTTGGGCCGCGAAGAACAGCAATTGAAAAACCTGCAGCAGTCGTTCGAGAAAGACAAACTGCTGCTGTCGGACGCGCAAAAGCAGACGAAGCAGAAGGAATTCGAGGAAAAGGTCAAAGCCTATCAGCAATCGACGGCGGAGGCGGAACGCGAGCTGCAGCAAAAGCAGTCGGAATACACGCGCAAGGCGGTACCGGAAATCCGCGCCATCATCCGCGATCTGGCGAAAGAAGAGAAACTGGCTCTGGTGTTCGAGAAGAACGAAATGCCGGTGCTGTACGCCGCCGACGGCCCCGACCTGACGGCCAAGGTCATTCAGCGCTTGGACGCCAAGGGCGGTTAGCTGCCCCGCTCCCGCGGCGTCGCTCAGCCGCGCCGGTCTCGTTGCCGATGGTCTTGGGCATAGGCGCACCGCCGCTCTTGCGCTATGCTGCTTCGCGGCTGCGCAATTCCCTCCCATGAAAAACACGCGGTTCGATATCGGCGGCGCCGCGACGAGCCAAGCGGCCGCGGAGCGTCACGACGATGTACTCGCGGAACTCGAACGCCGCATCGGACGAGCGCACCTCGCGCAACGGCTCGAACGCGAAGCGGGACACGAGCAACGCGTCCGGCGCTTCGGGGCGCGCTTTTTCCACATCGAGAGTTGGTGCTCGGCGCATTCCGTGATCCGCGGCAGCCTGCGCCTGGTCGGTTTACATGCGCGCGCGCGGCGCAACGCGCGCGCGTTGTGCGTGCGCCAAAACGACGTGATGCTGCCGAACTTGCCGCCGGCGTTCGATGGCTACACCATCCTGCACATCAGCGATCCGCATGTCGACGCCGGGCCCGACATCCCGCATGCCCTGATCGAGCGCGTCCGCGGCCTCGATTACGATTTGTGCGTGCTGACCGGCGACTACCGCACGCGCACGTTCGGGCCGTACGAGCCGACGCTCGAAGCGATGGCGCGCTTGCGTCCGTTTCTGAGGGGCGCGGTTTTCGCGGTGCTCGGCAATCACGATACCATCCGCATGGTTCCGCATCTGGAAGCGCTCGATATCCGCGTGCTGTTGAACGAAGTCGCGCAGATCGAGCGGCGCGGCGCCGCCTTGCACCTCGCCGGCATCGACGATGCGCACAAATATCGGTTGCACGATTTCGAGAAAGTGACGAGCGCGATTCCGAGCAACAGCTTGTCGATCTTGCTGTCGCACACGCCGGAGGCGTATCGCGACGCGGCGCGCGCCGGTTTTCGTTTCATGCTGTGCGGCCACACGCACGGCGGCCAGATCTGCTTGCCGGGCGGTTTTCCGCTCCTCATCGACGCCGACTGCCCGCGCCGTTATGCGAAGGGCGCGTGGCGCCACGGAAATCTTATCGGCTACACCTCGGTTGGCTCGGGCACGTCCATCGTCGACGTGCGGCTGAACTGTCCGCCGGAAGTGACGCTGCATCGGTTGCGCGCCACATAGCTCGCGGCCGTTTCCCGATCGGCCCGCGTTAATTTCCCGTGGCCGCCCGTCGCATGGGCTCCGTCGCCGCCTCGGGGCCGTCCTCCTCGAGCGGTTCGGGCTTGGCGATGCCGTAACCCTGCGCGAAATCGACGCCGATTTCTTCCAGCTTCAGCATGATGCGGTTGTTCTCCACGAACTCGGCGATGGTCCGAATCCCGAGCACGCGTGCGATGCGACTGACCGCCAGCACGATTGCCTCGTCCAGCTCGTTCTCCGCCATGCCCTTGACGAAGTTGCCGTCGATCTTCAGGTAATCGACGGAAAGGTTTTTCAGGTACGCGAAAGAAGAGAGACCGGTGCCGAAATCGTCGAGAGCGAAGCGGCAACCGCGCGCGCGCAATGAGCTGATGAAGATCTTGGCGCGTTCCAGGTTGCCGATCGCCGCGGTCTCGGTGATCTCGAAACAAAGCATTCCCGGATCGACGCCGCTCAGATCGAGCTGTTCCAGCACGAACGACAAGAAGTTATCCTCGCCCAGGCTTTGGCCGGACAGATTGATGGCGCACGTGCGCAACGGGACGCCGGTCGCGCGCCGGCGCACCAGCGTCTTCAAGACGTTCGCGACCACCCAGCGGTCGATGACGGGCATCAAGCCATAGCGTTCCGCCGCCGGAATAAAGCTCATCGGAGGCAGCAATCTGTCTTGCTCGTCGCGTAAGCGCAGCAGAATCTCGAAGTGCTCGCCCTCGTGCTCCGGCGCGTGCAGCGGGAGAATGCGCTGGCGATAGAGCACGAAGCGGTTTTCATCGAGACCGCGGCGTATGCGCGTGGCCCATTCCATTTCGTTCGCGCGCCGCGTGAGCTGTTCATCGCTCTCCTGGAAGACGCGAATGGTGTTGCGCCCGCTTTCCTTCGCCAAATAGCAGGCGCTGTCGGCGGCGCTCAGTATTTGCGCCAGACCCTGGCTCGCGCCGTTGATGGGGCTGATGCCGACGCTCGCGGTGACGGTGAACACCCTGCCTTCCCATGTGAAGCGGAATTCCTCGACCAGCCGGCGCAGTTTCTCGGCCACTTCCTTGGCGCGCGCCAGCGGGCAGCGGTGCAGCAGCACGCCGAACTCGTCGCCGCCCAGGCGCGCGACCATGTCGGATTCGCGCACCGCGTCGCTCAGGAGCTTGCTCAGGCGCTTGAGCAGCTCGTCCCCGGCCACGTGCCCGCACGTGTCGTTGACGAGCTTGAAATGATCGAGGTCGAGGTAGAGCAGGGCGTGCTCGCGATTTTCGTCCCGCGCCGATCGGATCGCGGCGCGCAGACGCGCCTCGAGCTCGCGCCGGTTAATGAGGCCGGTCAGGGCATCGTGCGTGGCTTCGTGGGACAGCTGCCGCGTCAGTTCGCGCTTGGCGCTGACGTCACGGAACACCAGCACCGCCCCGATCGCGCCGCCGTCGCGGTTGAGAATGGGCGCCGCCGATTCATCGATCGCGAATTCGCGCCCGTCCTTCGATATCAGAACGGCGTGCGCGGAAACCGTGAGCGGTCGGCCCTGCTGGATGACGGCGAACGCGAGATCCGCCATCGGCTCGCGGGTTCCTTCATTGACCACGTTCACAACATGGCGCAACGCCAAGCCTTTGGCCGCCTCTTCCTTCCAGCCGGTGAGCTGCTGAGCGACGGGGTTCAAGTGCGCGACGCGCGCGTCGGCGTCGGTGGTAATGACCGCGTCGGCGATGGAGTCGAGCGTCACCTCCGCCCGCTCTTTTTCCAGGAACAACTCCGCCGTGCGCGCCTCGACCAGCTGCTCGAGCTGCTTGCCGAGCGCCGTTTGCGCGCTCAACTTGCGGTCGAAAAACACGATGATCAGCGTCGCCCCCAGGATGATCAGCGTCGCGAGGCCGACGCTGGTCGCCAACCACAAATTCTCCATAGCCGGTGCGGATGCGCCGTGCAGTAAATGATCCGTGGTGTAATAGACCGCTTCCATGCCGGTGTAGTGCATGCCGCAGATCGCGAAACCCATGACCAGCGCGGCCGCAACTTTGTAGCGGAAGCGCGCCTCTTGCGCCTGCGAGCTGAACTTGAAGACCAGCCACAACGCGACCGCCGACACCACGACCGCAATGACGATCGAAAGCGCGAAGAGTGTGGGATCATAATGCACGGCGGCTTCCATACGCATTGCCTGCATGCCGGTGTAGTGCATCCCGGCGATGCCGGCGCCCATGAGCGTGCCGCTCGCGGCGAGGCGCATCGCGCGCACGACGCCGCGGGAACCGATATAGAGCGCGAAGGCGGAAGAGACGATGGCGACCGCAAGCGACAGCAGCGTGATCGGCACGTCGTAGCTCAAGGGCGTGTGCGCTTTGTAGGCGAGCATGCCGATGAAGTGCATGGACCAGATGCCGGTGCCCATCGAGCACGCGCCGGCCACGAGCCACCACGTGGCCGCAACGCCGCGCGCCTGCGTTACGCGCCGCGCGAGCTCCAACGCGGTGAACGACGCGATGCTCGCGACGATATAGGAGAGCAGCACTAGTCCGAGGTTATATTCGTGGTGTGTAATAATCATTCGTCGCTTTACCCGGTGTGACCCGACAGAAACACCCGCCGCGACGGCCCGGGGGCGCGTCCGTGGCAATGATCCAAGCGGAGTGTATGGGCATTCTCCCTCCGGGCGATGGGCGGTTCTGAATTAACCGTTCCTTAGAGCCTCCGGTTCATCATTTGCACAGATCGTGCCCGCGAACGTTGCGGCTGAAACACGCGGTGCCGCGCGACTAATGGGCCGATTGGGCACGCGCCGGTTTGCTGACGCGCGGCCACGTCAAAATTCTGGCGGGAGGTCGGCGAGGCCGGTTTCCATCGCCGTCGTGCTCGCCCCCCCAACGCATCGCCCCATTTTTCGGGACTCGGCGGCTCGACGCGCGCAACGGCGGGACAGCCGCGCTCGCCGCGCGCGCGGTTTTAACCGTGCTCGGCATCAAACCCGCCGCACGGACGTGTCTGCGCGCAATCGAAAAAGTTCCATTCGGTCGCCCTTTGCTAAACCGGCACCGGCGGTAGTAATCTGTGCGACGCTCAGTCGTTCTCACGTATCAAACGCCCCTCGGTTCATTGCAGGCCCATACATCATGGCGAGTACTCGGCGTTCCCGCATATTCACTTATGGCGTGGCTCTCGCTTCGGTCGCGGTGGCGTTCGCCATCAGTTTTTTCATTCCGGATATCGAACCGACGCCGGCGATCCTGTTCTTGGCCGCCGTCATGGTGAGTTCCTGGTACGGCGGCATCGGTCCGGGAGTGGCGGCCACGGTGCTGTCCGTCCTGCTGCTCGATTATTATTTCCTTCCGCCGATCCACTCCGTCGACCTCGGCCGCGCCGAGCATGTGTCGCTCGGCGTGTTCTTGCTCGTGGCGGTCCTGATCAATTCCAACCATGTCGTGCAGCAGCGGCTCGAGCGGGTGTTGCGACAGCAGAACCGGCGCAAAAGCGACTTCATGGCGGTGCTGGCGCACGAGCTGCGCAACTTCCTCGCTCCGATCTCGTCCTCCATCGCGGTGGTCAAGCTGCGCGGCAGAGGCGACAAGACCATGGAAGAGAGCTGCCACGCGGCCGAGCGGCAGGTTCGCAACATGAGCCGCCTCATCGACGATCTGCTCGACGTCGCGCGCATCAACGAGGGCAAACTGCGGCTCGATATCGGTCCGGAGGATTTGCGGGAGATCGTGCTCCACGCGGTGGAAGGCGTCCGCTCGTTGATGGACGCGCGCGGGCATTGTCTCGACGTGTCGCTGCCGTCCGGTCCGCTTCCTGTCGAAGTCGACCGCACGCGCGTGGAGCAAGTGTTGATGAACCTGTTGACCAACGCCGCCAAGTACACCGATCCGGGAGGACGGATCGCCCTGACGATGGAGCGTAGCGGCGCGGAGGTCACGTTGCGCGTGCGGGACAACGGCAGGGGACTCGAACGGGACATGCTGCCGTATATCTTCGATCTCTTCATGCAGGCGGAGACCGGTTCGCAGGGCGGGCTCGGCATCGGACTCAGCTTGACGCGCGGGCTGGTCCAGATGCACGGCGGGAGCATCACGGCGTCGAGCGACGGTTTGGGACATGGAAGCGAGTTCGTGGTGCGTTTGCCCGCTGCCGGCCTGAAGCGCGGCGAGATTGCGGCGGACTCCCCGCCGGCCGATGCGATGGTGGCCGGCCACGACAAGATCGCGTGACAACGAGCGCTTTAGCGCTTTATTAGTAAGGCTGGTCTCGCAGACGCAGCTTGAACAGCAGGCGCGATAGCAGCAGCTCCAGTATCACGAACACCACCACCAGCAGGCCAACTTCGCCGATGTCGAGGCCGTAGCGCTCCCTGACGGCGAGCAGCGGAAACAAGCATTCGGGGATTTGATCGAGGCCGAACGCCTGGCTGCTCGAGGCCATGCCCAAACGGCGTTTCGTGAAGCTCGAAGCGAGATCGCCGAGCATGGCGAAAAATCCAACGAGCACGCCGGTGGACGCCTCAAGCCCGAGCAGGACGGCGGCGACGGGGGTGAGAAGCAGCGCCAGTAACAGGCCGCGGATGGTTTTGGAAGGACCGAACAGCGGTCGCCCGTCGAAGAAGCGCACGCCGGCGTCGAGCGGCTGGCTGAAGCGCTCCCGGAAGAACGTATGACCGAAGAGCGGGCCTCCGTTTGCCACGCCTAACAGCAATAGCAGCTTGAGATGCAGCAGCAGTGACGTCTCAGTTGCCATTTCCGACCGCGCGGTTCTCGGCGCGCCATTATATATGCCGGAGGCGCGAGCGCCATGAGGCGCGCCGTAGGCACCCGCGCGCCGGTTACGGTATTCTTCGCGTCTTTGATCGAGTGTAGTGCTTCATGAATTCTCGTTATCTACCGAGCGAAGTCGAACAAAAGGCCCAGTCGGACTGGGCGCGGAGCAACGCCTTCCGCGCCGAGGAAGCGGCGGGACGGCGGAAATTCTATTGTCTTTCCATGTTCCCCTATCCGTCCGGAAAACTGCACATGGGACATGTGCGCAATTACACCATCGGCGACGTGATCGCGCGTTACAAACGGATGCAGGGCTATAACGTGCTGCAGCCGATGGGGTGGGACGCGTTCGGCTTGCCGGCGGAAAACGCGGCGATGGCGAACCGCGTGCCGCCCGCCGCCTGGACCTACGACAACATCGCGTACATGAAGAAGCAGTTGCAGTCGCTCGGTTTCGCGCTCGATTGGGCGCGCGAGCTCGCCACCTGCAAGCCCGATTACTACAAGTGGAACCAATGGTTTTTCCTGCGCCTGCTCGAGAAAGGGCTGGCGTACAAAAAAACCGGCGTCGTCAACTGGGACCCGGTGGACCAGACCGTGCTCGCCAACGAGCAGGTGATCGACGGGCGCGGCTGGCGCACCGGCGCGGTCGTCGAGAAGCGCGAGATTCCGATGTATTACCTGCGCATCACCGCCTATGCGCAGGAGCTGCTCGACGATTTAGAGAAGCTGCCGGAATGGCCCGAGCGCGTGAGGGCGATGCAGGCGAACTGGATCGGGAAAAGCATCGGTGTGCGCTTCGCGTTCCCGGTAATAGGAGTCGCGCGCAGCGCGCTCCAACTCCCCCTCCCCCCTCGAGGGGGAGGGCAAGGGGAGGGGGGGAAACGCGGGTCCGAAGATTATTTGCTCTGGGTCTTCACCACGCGCGCCGACACCATCATGGGTGTGACGTTTTGCGCGGTCGCGGCCGAGCATCCCTTGGCGACGCATGCGGCGGCTAACAATCCCAAGCTCGCGGCGTTCATCGAGGAATGCAAGCGCGGCACGGTGATGGAAGCGGACCTCGCGACCATGGAAAAGAAAGGCGTGCCGACGGGTCTGAGCGTGACGCATCCGCTCACCGGGCAATCGATTCCCGTGTGGGTCGGCAACTACGTGCTCATGGGTTACGGCGATGGCGCGGTCATGGGCGTGCCCGCGCACGACGAACGCGATTTTCACTTCGCCAAGAACTACGGATTGCCGATCAAACAAGTGATCGAAGTGCCGGGCAAAACGTTTTCCACCGACGCCTGGCAGGAGTGGTACGCGGACAAGCAGAACGGCCGCTGCGTCAACTCGGGCAAGTATGACGGGCTGACGTACGAAGCGGCGGTCGATGCCATCGCGGAGGATCTAAACCGCCTCGGGCTCGGCGACAAGCAAGTACAGTGGCGGCTGCGCGACTGGGGCATCTCGCGCCAGCGCTACTGGGGCTGCCCCATTCCCATTGTTCACTGCGACGTGTGCGGCGACGTCCCGGTGCCGGACGATCAGTTGCCGGTCGTGCTCCCCGAAGACTGCGTGCCCGACGGGACCGGCAACCCGCTCAACAAGCGCGCCGACTTCGTCAATTGCAAATGCCCGAAGTGCGGCCGGGCCGCGCGGCGCGAGACCGACACGATGGACACCTTCGTCGATTCGTCGTGGTACTACGCGCGCTTCGCCTGCCCGGACAACGCAAGCGCGATGGTCGATGAGCGCGTGCATTACTGGCTGCCGGTCGATCAATATATCGGCGGCATCGAGCATGCGATTTTGCATCTGCTGTACTCGCGCTTCTGGACCAAGGCGATGCGCGACCTGGGCATGGTGAAGTACGACGAGCCGTTCCAGCGCCTGCTCACGCAGGGCATGGTGCTGAACGACATCTACTTCCGCAAACCCGAGTCCGGACGCATCGCGTACTACAACCCGGCCGACGTCGACGTGAGGTACGACGACAAAGGCAATCGCGTCGGCGCGCTGCTGCGCCAGGACGGCCAGCCGGTCGAGTGGGACGGCTTGGGCACGATGTCGAAGTCGAAGAACAACGGCGTCGATCCGCAGGCGCTGATCGAGCGCTACGGCGCGGACACCGCGCGCTTCTTCGTGATATTCACTTCGCCGCCCGAGCATACGCTGGAATGGTCGGACTCGGGCGTGGAAGGTGCATCGCGGTTCTTGAAACGCCTTTGGGCCTTTGCGTACGAATGTAAGACGTTTATTGACCCGAAGTTAGGTGCGAGAAATATTAATTGGTCTGAAGTTTCAGACGAGCACAAGAACACGCGTCGCGAAATACATCTGGCCCTGAAGCAGGCCAACAACGATTTCTCCCGACTTCAGTTCAACACTGTTGCCTCCGCCGCAATGAAAATGCTGAACGCCCTCGAAGGGACACAGTGGGGTGACGATATTTCCGGATACCGAAAGATACAGCTTGCTGGACAGACAGTCGCATCAGAAGGCTTCAGCATATTGCTGCGCGTGCTCGCGCCGATCACGCCGCATATCGCGCATGTGCTCTGGCAAGAGCTGGGCTACGGGGATGACGTTTCGCGCGCCGCATGGCCGGTGCATGACGAGGCGGCGCTGGCACAAGACGCGATCGAGATCGTGGTGCAGGTGAACGGCAAATTGCGCGGGCGTGTCTCGGTGCCGAGCGACGCCAGCGAAGCGCGCGTGCGCGAGCTCGCGCTCGCGGACGACGCGGTCGCGCGCCACGTCGGCGGCAGGCCGGTGCGAAAGGTCATCGTGGTGCCGGGGAAGCTCGTCAATGTGGTGGTTTAGCAGTGTGCTACGTGACGCCGTCATTCCCGCGAAAGCGGGAATCCGGAGAATTTCACGCCGCATGGGTCCGCCGCGAACACCGTTCGAGGGCAGGCTCGCGCGCGGGAAGGCAATCGGATGCCTCGCGTGCTGAAACGAATGTTGTTCTGCGTCCCCGCTTGCGCGGGGACGAGCATCATGACGGTATTCGCGATCACGATCGCCGGCTGCGGCTTTCATCTGCGCGGCAGCGGCGGCGCGATGTTGCCGCCGTCGCTTGCCGCGGTGCGCGTGGTGATGGCGGGGCCGGGCGTCAACGAGCCGCTCGCCGTCGCGGTGCGCCAGGCCATCACCCAAGCCGGCGCGCGCGTCGTCGAATCTCCCGGCGCACCGACGCTCAGCCTCGTGCGCGAGAGCGTCGACAGCCAGGTCGCCTCGGTGCGAACGGCGACCGGCAAGGCGAGTGAATACACCTTGCGTTACGCGGCCACCTTCCGTCTCGACGGTCCGCAACCGGTGGCGGAGCAGACGGTCCGTTTGCAGCGCGACTATTCGTTCGATCCCGATCGCGTGCTCGCGAAAGAGCAGGAAGAGCGCGAGCTGCTGAACAACATGCGCCGCGACGCCGCGCAGCAGATCGTGCGGCGATTGGCGCGGTCGGTGGGGCCGGCCGCGCGGTAGTGGATGGTGCGCTACCGCGCGATCGTCGAGTAAGAATTTGTACCCGGGGTTCCGCCCCCGCACGACGGTCCCTTTCTTTCGCGCGGCCAAAGAGAAAAGTCTTCCGTGGTTTCGATTGGGCGGCGCCGATCGACATGACCACCCAGGTGCATACGTAGCCCTAACGACAGGAGATGCTGCATGGCAAGCGTTGAAGAGCTCGACAAGGCAATTGGCGCTCACGGACTGTGGAAAGCACGGCTCAAGTTGGCAATCGATACCGGCAAAACCGATACGCCCGTTGAAATCATACGCCAGGACAACCAATGCGCGTTTGGAAAGTGGTTGTATGGCCCGACGCTTACATCGATGGACAAATCCTCCAGTCACTTCAATGCCGTGAGGCAGCTTCACGCCGAGTTTCACCGTACCGCGGCTCGCGTTGTTCAACTGGCCGTGAGCGGCAAGAAAGCGGAGGCGAATGCGATGATGGCCATGAATGGAGAATACGCGGCGATCTCCGGAAAACTCACGCAAGCCATGATGGAGTGGAAGAAAGCGTCGAAATGAGAAAAGTCTAACGTTGTCCGGAGGCGCATGTTGCCGCTCCCACTACAAAGCTGCGTCGCAGCGCCCCCGCGGAGTACAATCTCCCCATGCAACTCAACGCCGACCAACTTCCCGCTCACCTCAAGCGCAATCTCGCGCCGGTTTATTTTATTTCCGGGGACGAGCCGCTGGCGGCGCAGGAATGCGTCGACGCCATTCGCGCCGCGGCCCGCACAGCAGGATTCGAGGAGCGCACTTTATATACCGTCGAGAGCGGCTTCGATTGGGCGGGGCTGTATGCCGATACGCGCGCGGGGTCGTTGTTCTCGGCAAAGCGCATGATCGAGCTGCGGTTGCCGACCGGAAAGCCAGGCGAGGAAGGGGCGAAGACGCTGGTCGAGCTCGCCGACCATCCGTCGCCCGATATTCTCCTGCTCGTCACGACCGGTAAGCTCGAAAAGCAGGCGCGCAGCTCGAAGTGGGCGAGCGCGCTCGAGCGCGCCGGTGTCGCCATCACGCTCTATCCGATCGAGGCGCGCCAACTGCCGGCTTGGGTCGAACGGCGCATGCGCGCCCGGCAATTGATTCCCGGTGCGGGCGTCGCCGAGGTGTTGGCGCACTACACGGAGGGCAATGCGCTCGCTTGCGCGCAAGAGATCGACAAGCTCGCGCTGTTCGGGCCCCGCGAAGTGAACGCGGATGACATCGCCGGGGATCTTAGCGACAATGCCCGGTTCACGGTGTACGCGCTGACGGACGCCGCGCTGGCGGGCAACGCGGCGGTTATCCTGCGGATCGTGAAGAGCCTCAAAGCCGAAGGCGAGGCGCCGGCGCTGATTTCCTGGGCGCTGGCGCGCGAAATCCGCGAGCTCACGCGGATGGCGCAGGTCGTGGCCACCGGTCGTTCCGTCGCCCAGGTGCTCGAGGAATATCACGTGTGGTCGCGGCGCAAGCCGCTGGTGCAGCAGGCGCTCAGGCGCCATTCGCCCGATAAGTGGCGCGAGTTGATCGGCGCGGCGGCGCGGTTGGATCGCACGGTGAAGGGCCGGCGCGCGGGCGACGTGTGGCTCGCCATCGAAAGTCTGGCCCTCGCGCTCGGCGGCGTCACGACGGCCGCGTACGCGATGAGCGGAGAAGTTTCATGAAGGCGATAGACGTATCGATGCCGGCGGACATGCGTACCTACATGCGGACGCTCGGCGAGCGCGCGCGCGCCGCGTCGCGCCGGCTTGCACGCGCCGAGACCGCGGCGAAGAACGACGCGCTCATGGCGACGGCGGCGGAGATCGAGCGCCGCATGGAAGCGCTCATCAACGCGAACCGCAAGGATCTCGACGCCGGCAAGGCGCAGGGCTTGGACGCGGCCGTGCTCGACCGCCTCACGCTCAACCCGGCGCGCGTAAAACTGATGGCGGAAGGTTTGCGCCAGATCGCGGCGCTGCCCGATCCCATCGGCGAAATCACCGATCTGCGTTATCGTCCGTCCGGTATCCAGGTCGGGCGCATGCGCGTGCCGCTCGGGGTGATCGGCATCATTTATGAGTCGCGCCCGAACGTAACGGCGGACGCGGCCGGGCTGTGTCTCAAATCCGGCAACGCCGCCATCCTGCGCGGCGGCAGCGAAGCGATCCATTCCAACCGGGCGATCGCCGAATGCATCCACGCGGGCCTGGCGCAGGCGCGGCTTCCGACCGACGCGGTGCAGGTCATCGAGACCGCCGACCGCGCCGCGGTCGGCATGCTCATTACCATGAAAGAGCACGTCGATGTCATCGTCCCGCGCGGCGGCAAGAGCCTGATCGAGCGCGTGAGCAACGAGGCGACGATCCCGGTGATCAAGCACCTGCACGGCATCTGCCACGTCTATATCGACGACAAGGCGGATCGCGCCAAGGCGGTGAAGATAGCGTTCAACGCCAAGTGCCAGCGCTACGCGGTCTGCAACGCCATGGAGACGCTGCTCGTCGCGCGCGCGATCGCCGAGCGCATCCTGCCGCCGCTCGCCGAGATGTATCAGGAGCAGGGCGTCGAGCTGCGCGGCTGCGAGGCGACGCGCCGGATTCTGCCCGGCATCAATGCCGCGACCGAAGAAGATTGGCACACCGAGTACGAAGCGCCGATTCTTTCGATCCGCGTGGTCGACGGCCTCGATGAGGCGATCGAGCACATTACGAAATACGGTTCGCAGCACACCGACGCCATCGTCACCGAGGACATCACGCGCGCGCGGCGCTTCCTGCGCGAAGTCGATTCGAGTTCGGTCATGGTCAACACCTCGACGCGCTTCGCCGACGGCTTCGAGTACGGTCTCGGCGCGGAGATCGGCATCTCGACCGACAAGCTCCACGCACGCGGCCCCGTCGGCCTCGAAGGACTCACCTCGCAAAAGTTCGTCGTGCTCGGCGACGGCCACGTCCGGTCTTGATGGTTGCATCGGCGAACGTACTCCGCTCCCAGGCCGGGATATGTCGCAATCGCTACCGTCTCGCCGGGGACGGCAAACCTTTCCCCATCGTAAGACCGGAGGCGTGGCGCGCTACTCGGGTGAAATGGAGCGCGCACTTCCCCCTCTCCCTCATTCCCTCTCCCGCAAGGGGAGAGGGCCGCTCTCGCACATGCTGTGCTCCGCGGCATTCGCACATCCCTGTGCAGCAGAGCGAGCCGAGGTGCGGGCCTAAGCGCGCACACCACTCATGATCGGGCTGCTCGGCGGCACTTTCGACCCGATTCACTATGGCCATCTGCGGCCCGCGCAAGAGGTTTACCGCGACCTCGGCCTGGAAAGCTTGCGCCTGATTCCATGCGCGACGCCGCCGCATCGCCGGCCGCCGCTGGCGAGCGCGGCACAGCGCCTGCGCATGGTGGAGCTGGCCGCGCCGGAATTCCCCGGCTTTATCGCGGACGATCGCGAGGTGCGCCGCGGCGGTGTGTCCTATACCGTGCCGACGCTCCTCTCAGTGCGCGACGATATCGGCGACGAGCCGCTCTGTTTCATTCTCGGGAGCGACGCGTTCAACAGTATTACCACGTGGCATCGCTGGCAGCAGTTGTTCGCGCTCGCGCATCTCGTCGTCGTGCAGCGCCCGGGTTCTCCCCGCGGTCCTCTCCCCGCGTGGGCGGCGCCGCGCGTTTGTACCCGCGCCGAGGAGCTTGCGGACCAATCGGCCGGCAAGATTCTTTTCATGTCCGTCGTTCCGCAAGATATTTCCGCGACGGATATTCGTGCGGCCATCGCCCGCGGTGAAACGCCGCCCGCCGATCGGCTGCCGCCGCCGGTTTGGGATTATATTCACCGTCACCACATTTACCGGAGTCACTCCAGCTGATGCGCGTTTCCGAATTACGCAAGCTCATTCTTGATGCTCTCGACGACGCCAAGGCGCGCGATGCGGTCGTGCTCGACGTGCGCAAGATCGCGGTGTTCACGGACTACATGATCATCGTGACCGGCACGTCGAACCGCCACGTCGTCGCGGTGGCGGACAGCGTCATCGAGAAATTGCGCGATCGCGGCCGGCGCCCGACCGGCGTCGAAGGCATGGAAGGAGGGGACTGGGTGTTGATCGACTTCGGTGACATCGTGGTTCACGTCATGCGCGCGCAGACGCGCGACTTTTACAATCTCGAGAAGCTCTGGAGCGAGGCCAAGCGGCTCAAGCGATAGGGAAGCGCCGAATAGCTCGATGGGGGGTGCGTCCCTACCTTTTTTGATTTGCCGGACCTTCCGGGGAAGGATCGTGCGCGGTCATGTTTTTGCGTCGTGGATGCCGGGTTCCTTGACGTAGACCAGCGCCCATAGCGGCACCAGCAGCAGTCCGGTCAGCACGAGCCACGCCGCCCGGTACGAATCGCTCCAGTCGACGACGGCGCCGAATATCGGCGGCAGCAACATCACTCCGACGAATCCGATGCTGTTCGTCATCCCGACCGCGACGCCCGCGACACGCGCGCCCGCGAGCTCGGAGGCGAGCGTGTGCGCCAGGCCGTTCCAGCCCTGCAGCGTCAGGCCGAGCAGCGCGGTGATGACGACGATGACGGCGAACGGCGTCGCGGGGGACATCAGCGTCATCGCCAACGTCATCACTACCGCCAGGCCGCCGACGATGAGAAGCGCCGGCTTGCGCCGCCCGTCGAAGAATCGATCGCTGACGACGCCCCATCCGACCCGGCCCGCGGTCCCGCAGAGTTGCGCCGCTCCCAGCAGGGTGCCCGCGGCAATGACCGACGTATGGATCGCTTCCGTGAGATACAGCGTCAAGTACGTCAGATAGCACCACTGGCCGGCACCGAAGAGAAAGGAGTAGGTCAACACCGCGCGTATATCGGCGCGCGCGAGCAGCGCTTTGATGCCGGCGCCCGGTCCGTGGCCTTCGTAATGCCTGGTCTCGACGGGTTCCCGGTACAGGTACAGCGCGGCGATGCCGATGACGATCGCGAACAATCCCGCGACGCAGAGCGCGGTCTGCCAACTGGTGAGGAAGGCGATCGGGGGAAGCGCCACGGCGGCGATGGCGCCGCCGAGCGGCACGCCGGTTTGCCGGATGCCCATGGCCGTCGCGCGCTCGGAGCCGCTGAACCGGCGCACGACGATTTTTCCTCCCGCGGGCGCGGCGGCGGTCGTCAAGAGGCCGGTCGCGATCAATACCCCGAGAAGCACAGTCAAGCTCTGCGTCATGCCGACGCCGAGAATGACGATGCCGCTGCCGACCGCGCCCAATCCGATGACGAGGCGCTCGCCGAAGCGGTCGACCGCCTTGCCCGCGGGAATTCCGGCCGCGGCGCCGCCCGCGTTCAGGATCGTGCTGATGAGTCCGATTTGGGTTCGATCGAGGACGAGGTCCTGGCGTATGAACGGAATCAGCGCGAGCACGCCGAGGCGGATCGCGGCCATGCTGATCTGCGCCACGGTGGCGACCGCGAGCAGGAACCAGCGCTTGTGCGCGCCCGCGCGCGCGGCGTTATCGTCGCCCGTCATGCGAGCGCTGCGAGTTCAACGCCGCGCGCTTGTTTCGTCGCGCTCCCGCGCCCCGGGCGCGCGGGTATCTGATCGCCGCTTCTCATGCCGGCATTCGCTACGGCGCCGGGGTCGAATGGCGCGCGTGGATCGCATCGATGTCGGCGAGCGTTCCCGCATCCAGCGTCACGTTCACGCTCGCGATATTCCGCTTGAGCTGTTCCAGGGTGGTCGCGCCGATGATGGTTGCGGCGACGCTCCAGCGTTGACGCACGAACGCGAGCGCCATGTGATCGGCGGCGAGCCCGCGTTTCTTCGCGAGCGCCGCGTACTCCGCGACGGCCGCGGCGATCGAGGGGCGCCCGTAGCGCGGCTGGAATTCAGGGAAGAGCGTAAAGCGCGCGCCCGCAGGTTTGGCGCCGTCCAAATACTTGCCCGACAAGTGGCCGCCGGCGAGCGGGCTGTAGGCGAGGAGCGGCACGTTTTCGCGAAAGCAAACCTCGGACAGATCGAGATCGAATTGGCGGCTTATCAGGTTGTATATGTTTTGAATCGAGACCGGCCGCGGCAGGCCGTGCCGCTCGGCCAGCCAGCAGAAGCGCGCGAGCCCCCACGACGTCTCGTTCGACAAACCGTAATGACGGATCTTGCCGGCCGTGATCATATCGGCCAGCGCCTGGATCTGTTCGAGGATGGGAACGGTGTTTCTTTCCTTCTTGGGATTGAATTCCGTCTGCCCGAACATTTGCGCATTCCGATCGGGCCAGTGGATTTGGTAGAGGTCGATGTAGTCGGTCTGTAGCCGCTCGAGGCTCGCGTCGACCGCCTCCGCGATGTTGGCGCGGTTGACCTCGGTCTTGCCGCCGCGCAGCCAGTCGCGCCGTCCCGGCCCGGCGATCTTGGTCGCGACGATCAGCCGGTCGCGCGCTTGGCGTTTCAACCAAGTGCCGAGGTAGCGCTCGGTGCGGCACGCGGTTTCCGCGCGCGGCGGCACCGGATACATCTCGGCCGTGTCGATGAAGTTGATGCCTTGGCTTACCGCATAATCGAGCTGCTCGTGCGCCTCGGCTTCGCTGTTCTGCTGCCCCCATGTCATGGTGCCGAGGCAGATTTCCGAAATTTGCAGATCGGCGTCGCCGAGTTTATTTCGTTTCATCAATTATTTTTCCATTGCGCGCGTGTTATTCGTGAGGGAGACGCAGCGTGAATACGTTCCCGAGCGTCTGCCGCATCTCGGCGATGCTGACGTAGTTCGTCAAACCGGGATCGCCCCATTGGGCGCACGTGAGGCGGAATATGTCCGGCTGCTTGTCGGAGTGCAGGTCCATGCGCGTGGAGAACGACCGCATCGGCTGACCGTCCCGCTGGTCGTCGACCAACCGCCCGAGCGACATACGCGCCATCATTATCGGCCCGGCCTGCGCGGTGGCGCCGTGCACTTGTTGCTGGACCGTCTTGGTGATGGTGATCTCGTCCGGCTTCACGGTGCGCGCGGCGGCGCTGTTGTCGTGGAGCTCGAATTTACAGAACGGGTAATAGTGCTGCACCTCGCCGTTCCTCAGCACGCGCCCGTTCTGGATATAGACGGCGAGCTGATCGGGCGGAATGCTGACATCCTGATTGAGGGTCAGGCGCGAACCGGCGGGAGGGACGTAGTACGGCGAATTCTCGTTTCCCAGGTAGGACGCGGTTTGACAACCGGTAAGCGCTGCCGCAAGCGCGGCGCAGGCGATTTGGACACGCATGGCTCATCTCCGCGGAAGGGGGACGAAAGTATAACCTTCGCGATAGAAAAGCGCGCTGCCCGGGAATTTCATCGGCAACCGAACGCGCTCCTCGGTAGTCGCGCGGAACGGGGGCTGCCGAGCAATGCGTCGTTTCTACTGCGTCTATTGGTTCGGCAAGCGCAGGGTGAACAGCGGTTCCAGGGTTTTACGGATCTCGGCGACGGTCGCGTGCCGGTCGATGCCCTGGTAGCCCCATTGCGCGCAGGTGATGCGACGCACGTCGGGTTGCTTCTCGGAGCGCAATTCCATGCGCGTGGAGAAAGAGACCATCAACGGACCGCCGGGATTGCCGCCTTGATCGACGCGCCTGCCGAGAGAAGCGCGCGCGTAAAGCAGCGGGCCCGCCTCGGCGATGGCGCCGGAGAATTCTTCGTGCACGGCCTTGGTGATCAGGAATTCATCGGGAGCGACCGTGCGCGCGACGTCGCTCAACCGATCGAGCTCCAAGCTGCAGAATGGATAGTAGTGTTGCACCTCGGCGTTCTTCAACACACGCCCGTTCTGTATGTACACACGTAAACTGTCCGGCTGAATGGGGAGCGCCTGGTGCAGCGTCAGGCGCGAGCCCGCGGGAACGACATAGTACGAAGCGTTTTCGTTTCCGCCAGGTGTGGTCTGGCAGCCGACCAGCAGCGCCGCGAGGACAGTCAACGTCAGCCAAGAACGCATTGTACCTCCCTACGAAAAGCCGCCGCGAAGCCGAGGCTATCGCACTTGCGCTGTTGATGTGACCAGACGCCGCGCGATTAGTTGCCGACCAGGATGATCGATACCGCCCGCGGTCCGTGCGCGCCGAGCGTCACGGTCTGTTCGACGTCCGCCGTGCGCGACGGCCCGGAGACGAAGTTGACCGCGCGCGGCAGCGCGCCGTGTCGCGCGCGCACGCGCGCCCACGCCACTTCCATGGTTGCGACAATATTTGCCGCGCCGAGCACGGCGATATGAATGTCAGGCAGCAGGCTGACGGTCGCCGGCGTTTGGGGGCCGGATAACAGCATCAAGGTTCCGGTTTCGGCGATGGCGCAGAACGCCCCGGTGAGCCCGACGGCATCGTCGTCGCGCGCTGCGCGCGCTTCCACCTCGAGACGCGCTCGCGACCACGGAAGTGCGATAAGCTCCGGCCAGCACACCGCCCGCGGAGCAAGCCGGTACGTGGCGAGATAGCGCGCGACGGCGGCAGGCACTTCCAAGAGATCTTCGACGCGCAGCACTTCGCTGCCGAGCCGTGTCGCTCTCTCGCCGAAGAGCGGCGCGAGATCGGAAGCGGGCGCGGGCGCCTGGTATCGGCGTTGCCCGTCGGCGTAGGCGTGGCGATTGACTGTTTGCGCGTCGGCGACGCGCGCGAGGATGCGGTCGCGGGCGCTCATTTCGGGTGCCTGTCCCGGTAAAGCTCGCGGAACGTGCGTCCTTCCGGCGTCGGCACGTCCCGCCCGCCGGTCCAGTTGCTTAGGCCGGGTAACCAGCGACGCCCGCTCAAGCGCCGCAGCAGCCGCGCAGCGGCGCGCGCGATCCAGGCGTAAACGTTCGGGCGCTGCGCCGCCCACGACCACGCGCGCAGTCCCCAGCGTTCGGCGGACGATCGCAGCCCTTGCGCGAGCTGGCGCGAGCGCAGCTCGCGCATCAAATCGGTCAGCGGAATCTTCACCGGGCAAACCGCGACGCACGCGCCGCAGAACGTCGAGGCGTTCGGCAGATCGACCGACTTTTCGATGCCGGCGTAGAGCGGCGTCAGCACGGCGCCCATGGGACCGGGGTAGACCCAGCCATACGCGTGGCCGCCGATATTCTGGTACACCGGACAATGGTTCATGCACGCGCCGCAGCGGATGCAGCGCAGCATCGGTTCCATGGAGGTGCCGAGGAGGCGGCTGCGGCCGTTATCGAGCAGCACAATGTGCATGTGTTGCGGCCCGTCGAGGTCGCCGTCGCGGCGCGTGCCCGTCAGCACCGAGACGTAATTGGTGATCGACTGGCCCGTCGCCGAGCGCGGCAGCAGGCGCGCGAGGACGGCGGCGTCGTCGAGCGTCGGGACGACCTTCTCGATGCCCGCGATGGCGACGTGCACGCGCGGCAGCGTCGTCGCGAGCCGGCCGTTGCCTTCGTTGGTGAAGAGCATCACCGAGCCGGTTTCCGCGATCAGAAAGTTCGCGCCGGAAATGCCCATGTCGGCGGTGAGAAAGTGCGGGCGCAATATCTCGCGCGCCTCGCCGACCAGCGCGGCGATGTCGTCCAGCCGCGGCCGGCGGTGTTTTTCCTCGAAGAGCGTCGCGATCTCTGCTTTGTTCTTGTGCATCACGGGCGCGACGATGTGCGAGGGCGGCTCGTGCGCGAGCTGAAGAATGTATTCGCCGAGATCGGTTTCGACCACCTCGAAGCCCTCGCGCTCGAGGTGCTCGTTCAGCGCGCATTCTTCCGTGACCATGGACTTGGACTTGACGATCTTGCGGACCGATTGCGCCCGGGCGATTTCCGTGATGATGCGGTTCGCGTCTTCCGCGGTTTCCGCCCAATGGACCTCGGCGCCGGCCGCGGTCGCCGCTCGCTCGAATTGGCTCAAGTATTGATCGAGATCGCGCAGCGCGCGGGCGCGGATGGCCGTCGCCGCGTCGCGCAGCGCCTCGACGTCCGGCAACTCGCGCATCGCCGCGGCGCGCTTGTCGACGAAGTGCGACTGCATGCGTCCGAGCGCGTGTTGCAGCTGCGTGTCCCGCAGCGCCGCGCTCGCCTTGCGTTTGAACTCTGCCGATGTTATTTGCATTATTCGGGTTCGCCCGCCAGTACTTCGGCGACGTGCAGCACTTTGGTGTTGTCGTCGCCGAGGCGACGCAAGCGCCCCTCGATGTTGAGCAGGCAACCGAGATCGCCGGCCACGACCGCGTCTGCTCCGGTCTGGCCAATCGCCGCGCACTTGCGCCCCGCCATGGCGGAGGAGATTTCGCCGTACTTGTTGGAAAAAGTCCCGCCGAACCCGCAGCAGGTGGTGGCGTCCGGCATTTCCACGAGCTTCGCGCCGGGCAGCTTGGCGAGCAAGGCGCGCGGCTGCCGCTGTATGCCGAGCTCGCGCAGGCCCGAGCAGGCGTCATGGTAAGTCAACGTTCCTTCGAATCGGCCGGGTAAGGCGGTGACGTTCGCGAACCGCACCAGAAAATCGGTCAGCTCGTAGGTACGCGCCGCTAACTGCGCAACACGCTCGCGGTGGATCGCGTCGTGCGCGAACAGCGTCGGGTAGTGCACGCGAATCATGCCGGCGCAGGAGCCCGAGGGGACGACGACGTATTCGCAGTCCGCGAATTCGTCGGCGAGCTTCAATGCCAGCGCGCGCGCCGAGTCGAATTCACCCGCGTTGTAGCCCGGCTGGCCGCAACAGGTCTGGGCGTCGGGGACAACGACGCGGCAGCCCGCGGTTTCGAGGAGCCTCAACGCCGCAAATCCGATGCGCGGGCGCATGAGATCGACCAGGCAGGTCACGAATAAACCGACTCGAGGCGCGGTTGCGGCGTTCATCGCGGCGAGGATAAACGTGCGGGCGCGCCGGCGCCAGCGGGATCAGCTCGCCGCGACCGGCACGTGCTCGCGCAGCAGCTCGGCGAACTTCTCGGGTGCAACCGGTTTGCTGAAGTAGTAGCCCTGCATCTCGTCGCAAGCCCGCTCCCGCAGGAAGCGCGCCTGCTCCTCGGTTTCCACGCCCTCGGCGACGACCGTGAGGCTGAGCGTCTTGCCCATGGCGATGATCGCCTCGGTGATCGCCTTGTCTTCGGTGTCGTTCGGGATCTCCCGAATGAACGAACGGTCGACCTTGAGCGTGTCGATCGGGAAATGTTTCAGTTGCCCGAGCGAGGAGTATCCCGTGCCGAAGTCGTCGATCGCGAGGCGCACGCCCATCCGCTTGATCGCCGAAAGCAGTTTGACCGCGCGCGCCGGGTTATGGATCACCATGCCCTCGGTGATCTCGAGCTCGAGCAGTTCGGGCACCATGCCGGTTTGCTTAAGAACGCCGGCGATGTCGGCGAGCAAATCCGGGTCCGCGAATTGGCGCGCCGAAAGGTTTACCGCCATGCACACGGACGGAAGGCCCTGACGCTGCCAGGCCATGTTCTGTTCGCAGGCCGTCTTCAGCACCCACTTCCCGATCGGTACGATCAAGCCCGTTTCTTCCGCGAGCGGGATGAAATGCGCCGGCGACACCGACCCGAGCTCCGGATTCTGCCAGCGCAGCAACGCTTCGACGCCCGTAATCGCCCCGGTCTTGAGGTCCACCTTCGCCTGGTAGTGCAGAGAAAACTCGTTGCGCTCGAGCGCGCGGCGCAGATTGGTTTCGAGCGTCAGGCGCTCGAGCGATTGGGTCTTGATCTGCTTCGAGTAGAACTGGAAGTTGTTCTTGCCTTCTTCCTTCGCGATGTACATCGCCATGTCGGCGTTTTTCATCAATGATTGTTCATCATCGGCGTCGGTCGGATACATGGCGATGCCGATGCTCGCCGTTACGCGGCATTCCTGTCCCATCAACACGATCGGTTTGATCACGGCGGAGAGGATTTTGCGCGCGACCGCGGCTACCTGGCTCGGCTCGTTCACCTCCGGGACCAGCACCACGAATTCATCGCCGCCGAGGCGCGCGACGATGTCGCTCGCCCGCAGTATCTGCTTCAGGCGCCCGGCGATCTCCTGCAGCAGTTTGTCGCCGGCTTCATGGCCGAGCGTATCGTTGATGGTTTTAAAGCGGTCGAGATCGATAAAGAGCACGGCGAACGGGCGGTTGTACCGCCGGCCCGATTCGATGGCTATGTTCACCAGCTGGCTGAACATCATACGGTTCGGCAGCCCGGTGAGACCGTCGTGCGTCGCCAGGTACTGAATGCGTTCCTCGGCGAGTTTCTTCTCGGTGATCTCGCGCGAAACTCCGCGGTAACCGGTGAAGCGGCCGTGGGCGTCGAACATCGGTTCGCCGCTCACGCTGGCGTAACGGCGTTTGCCATCCCGCATGACCTTGTGCACGATCAGATCGCGGAACAGCTGGTGCGAGTCGAGCATCGGGCGGACGGCATTCCATCCGCCCTCCATCTCGGGTTCGAAGCCGGCTTCCCACGGCCGCTGGCCCAACATGCTTTCGGATGCGAAACCGTGCTCGCTTTTCTCGCCCTCCACGCGCGTAAATCGCAACTCCTCATCCTGCTCCCAATACCAATCCGAGGAGAGCTCGGTCAGCGCACGGAAGCGCGACTCGCTCTCGCGCAGCGCCAATTCCATGTGCCGGCGCGCCGTCACGTCGCGCGCCATGCCGCGGAATCCGACGGGTTGACCGAGGACGTTCTTGACAAGCTGTACCGAACCTTCGACCAGGATCTTCGTGCCGTCGCTGCGGATCATTTCCCAATCATGACCCTTGGCCGGCAGCCCGGTGCGGTAGACGTCGTTGAATGTCACAAATATCT
>Ga0070741_10005965_pt1 | contig 26526 bp, 23 predicted proteins | sample Coa_R1_4_FD_66440 | JGI IMG/M metagenome (GOLD analysis project Ga0070741, IMG submission 66440) | Surface soil microbial communities from Centralia Pennsylvania, which are recovering from an underground coalmine fire - Coalmine... | ecosystem: Environmental > Terrestrial > Soil > Unclassified ... | reverse complement strand
ATCCCATGAACGGCCCCGAACTGCTGGTGCCATGCAGTCCGACGATCTCGCCACTGTCGTTGACCCGGTCGCCCGCAGTCACGGTGGCGCCGGGATAATCGAAGGACTTGAATTGCGTTCCCACCAGAGTGAAGCCGTGCTGCGCTCCAGTGGAATCGAGATAGATCCCGACCATCTGGTTCTTGTTATTGACGCCCAGAATTTCGGTCAGGATGGAACCAGGAGCGTCATAGCTGATATAGGTCCCGGCGTTATCGATAAAACCATGATAGATACCGTCGGTGCCGACGTACGCTCCAACAATGACGCCTGCGCTATTGATGCTCCAGGCATTGGTCAGAGTAGATCCGGGAGGATCAATCTTGGTTAGGGTTGTACCCACGCGCGAGAAGCCGTGAGTCACGAATGAGGTATCGGTGTACCATCCGACCAATGCACCGGCATCGTTGACTCCGTACACCAGAGTGGAAGTTGACTGCGGGACGTCGACAGTCTTGAATGTTCCTCCCGCCAAAGTAAAACCGTGGGTTACTGCGGCAGAGTCGATGTAAAAACCTACGATCGTTCTAGCACTGTTGATGTCATTCGCGTCAGTCTCGGTCGAGCCCGGGAAATCGATGCTCTTGAATTGCGTTTGGGCATGAGCGCGCGACGGAGTCAGGGTCAGCAATACAGCCAAAGAAAGGCAAAACACCAGCGTAGAACTGATGATGCGTTGTAGCATGCACAACCTCCTGAGCGGTATCGGGCCGCCATCGTAGCATGCCGACTTCGCCTGTCAAGCACGTGTTTCGCACACAGAGACTTTCGCACTAGAGTGAGAAGGGTGAACCGAGGTCATTGCCGCGGGCTGAAATACAAGTGGATAGCGATACCTGAAAAACTCAAAGGTGAGAACTGACCGTGCCGGCGGTCCGAGTTGCGTGCGACTCATTTCCAACGGGGAGAAAGACTTCGACGATGGTGCCCGGATCTGCGGCGCGAATATTTATTCGCCCGCCCAGTTGCCGGACGCGCTCCCGCATGCCCTGAATGCCCACTCCCGCGGTTCTTCGTTTGTGATTGCCTTCATGCAACGCAGAGCGTGCGATTCCTTTGCCCATGTCGCGGATGGTCAACAGAATCTCATTTGCATCGAGCGAAAGGCGAATGCTGGCGCGGGAGCTTTCTGAGTGACGGTGAATGTTGGTGAGGGCCTCTTGAATGATGCGAAAGATGGCCGTCTCCATGTTTTGTGGCAGCCGCTGTATGAATGCAGCGACATCCAAGTCAATCTTAATTTTGCTGCGCTCCTGGAAGCCTTCCACGAACCACTGCAGGGCCAGTGCGAGTCCCGCTTCATCGAGCATGGGAGGATGCAGCAGGTACGACATGGTGCGAACTTCGCTGATGGCCTGCTGGGCTATGTCCATAGTCTCCGACAGGCGCTTTTGCGCCTCGGCCGGCAGTCTCGTCGCTTCCGCCTGCACCAGGCTGATGTTCAGTTGAATGGCCGCCAGCAGCTGCCCGGTGCTGTCGTGCAGTTCACGAGCCAGCCGCCGGCGTTCCTCGTCTTGCGAATTCAGCAGGCGGCTGGAGAGCTCGCGCAACCGCGCACCCGCTTCCTGTAAGTCGGCGGTGCGAGCGGAGACATCCGCCTCCAGCCGATGCCGCGCTTTCTGCAAAATACCCAATTGATCGTTCAGCGCAACGAAGTTGTCGGTCGCAGCGCTGCGCGGCGCATGGCGGAGGACAATCAATCCCGGTTCGTCCACATTCGACGGACGCAAATAACCGGCCTCGCAACGGGAGACGACAAACTTTCCATCTTTCGTCCGGCACTTTAGCGAACCCGCGGCAAACCGGTTGCTTCTTGAACAGCGAGAGAGGAAACGAAGAATGTCTTCGGGGTCGTCAGCGAAGACCTCGCTGAGCGGGAGGCCAACGAATGTATCCCGCGGCCGTCCAAGAAATTCTGCGGCAGCTTCATTCGCGTCAGCGATGGTGCCGTCGCGAGTGATAAACAGCAGCGGCTCGGGAAACAGCGACGCGAGCCGTCGCTGTGCCTCGTCAATCTTCATTCGCGTTCCCAAGCGCGGAAGTATTCCCGGCCGGACGCGCCTTCCGACTCCGGCGTCGGTTTCACATAAACCACCACTGTGCAACCGGAATGGCCTTGCGCAATGGTTTCCTTCAACTCGACCTTTGCGTAACCCAGATTTTCCGCCGCGATGGATCCGAACACATTCGAGGTCATCATGCACATCGAGGGCCGGTTGAGCACCTTTTCGCCAAAAGGACAAGCGCGGTTGCCGAGCACGATCTTGTCCTCCCTCTCCTCGATGATGTAAAAGTCGCCGCCGATGCGCCGTTTCAGGTCAACCATTACCTGCGCCACCTGCTCGCGCGTTAGCTGTGTCTGCTGTAGCGCTACCCTGTACGCCTCATTTATCTGATCGCCAATGCGCTGTCCCACCACACTGACGAAACCGGAAGCCTCCCCCAACCCGACCACATCCTCGAGAGTGCCGGCCAGTTCGCGGACCAGGCTGCGTAGAAAGACATCCCGGTTCAAGTTGATCTTGGCATCCTGTAGCACAGGAAGCGAAGTGCTCGACACAGTATTCTCCTTGGGTAGGTGGAGTGTTGCCTGTTTGGGGAGAGCAACTTCTGGCAGTTTAGGCAATACAGCTGGCAAATAAAATACAGTGGTTTCGAATTAGACCTACAGGATGTTACCCATTAAGTAGCGTGGGTATGTTAGCCGCCAGTGCGATGGGCGGTAAAACCGCGTTGGCACGTTTTGACACTCGCTCCGCTCTGCAAATACCATCAGTTCCAGTTCCGAAAAGTTTCCAGTTTGGGCGGGTAAGCGGTCCGACATTCATTGACGATGATCTTTCTCTTCCTACTTGCAATCACGGGACTTTTGAGTTGTACAGCTTTTCTCTTTCTAGTCATCGTGGCCGCCGTCCGTTTCAGCCGCCGCCCAGTCGCCGCTGCGGTGGCTGAAAACTATCCTCCGGTTACGCTCCTCAAGCCGCTGTGCGGCCTGGAACCTCGCCTTGAGGAAAACCTGGAGAGCTTTTTCCTCCAGGACTATCCGGCATTCGAGATCGTCTTCGGTGCTCGCGACGCAGAAGATCCGGCGCTGGTGATCGTTCGTGCCCTTGCCCGTCGTTACCCTGAAGTCCCGACGGAAATTGTACTTTCCGGTAGTCCCACGCGCCCGAACGCCAAGATCTGCTCACTAACGCGGATGTATGCCGCGGCTTCTGCCGATTACCTCGTCATCAGCGACAGCGACGTCCGGGTTGCGCGCAATTACCTGCGGGAGATTGTCCGTCCGCTCCTCGATCCGAACAATGGCATGGTCACTTGCTTGTATCGCGGCATTCCAACCGGAGGCATCTGGGCCACGCTGGAGGCGCTTGGCATGTCGGTGGAAATGACTTCCGGAGTTATCGTCGCCGACATGCTGGAAGGCATGCGCTTCGCGCTAGGGCCGACCATGGCGATCCGCCGCGATGTGCTGAAATCTGTAGGTGGTCTCGCCCCGCTGCTCGATTATTGCGCCGACGATTATTTGCTTGGCGAGCGGGTGTATCAGTCGGGGAGAAGAGTGGTTTTGAGCAAGCATGTGATCGATCACGTCGTGGTCGGCCGGTCGTTTAGTGAATCCATGCTTCACCAGGTCCGCTGGATGAAGAGTACCCGCTTTTCGCGGCCAAAGGGTCACGTGGGCCATGGACTGACATTCGCAGTGCCGTTCGGACTACTGGCACTGGCCGCCGGTTGGGCAACAGGTCATCCCTGGATTGGGGTTAGCTTGTTTGCCTGGTCGCTAGTAAACCGAGTGCTTTTGGCCATGGTTGCCGGTGGGACGGTGGTGCGTGACTGGCGTGCTCTACGCCTGTGCTGGCTGTATCCGGTCCGCGACTTGATCGGATTCCTGCTATGGTGCGCGAGCTTTTTTGGAAGCACCGTCGTTTGGCGTGCCGACCGCTATCGCCTTCAGCCGGGCGGGAAAATGTCTCGCGTCGGTGTCACGGCTGAAACCGAAGAGCAGTCAGCGGTTGCTGTAGATCATCTTGCCTGAGCTTTCGCCAACCACAACTTCGTTCGGCAGCAACGCCTCAACTGTTTTCTTCTGATGAGACGGGACAAACAGAAAAACGCGTGTGCCTGTGGTCCAGGTTCTGACCAGGTCTGAATCGTCCAGGTAAATTTTGGGAGCGTCCGGATAGGTTGAACCGAACCACATGGACGTCGTACGTCCATTCACCAGGTAGATGGGCCGCCGCAGATAAAACAGCAGAGAAGAGCCGAACGCCTGGTCACCATAAATCATGACCTTGTCGCTGGTGGTTGCCTGCTGCGCGATTTTTTCTGCCAGCGTCTTTGAAGAAAGATACGGATCGAAGCGCACCAATGCGATGTGCGCCGCAACTAAAAACATGACCATGGTCGCGGCGGTTGTAATGGTGGCGGCCAGATGTTTTCCGCGAACGCGCAACAGCAAAGCTGTAAGCGGTCCAATGGCGAGCGCGACTGCGGCCAGGATTGCGGGCAGCCGCAATGCCGCGAAAGATTGTCCCGTGAGGTCGAGCGCGTGCGACATGGACAGAGTGTCTTCTGACAAGTTGTGCTCCAGCACGGTTCCAATGTCGGAGACGAATGGCAGATGCCGTGAAGACCACAAGCCCCAAATCAGCACACCGCTGGCAATTAAGGTGACGAGTGCAAGCAAGGCGGAAATAGTGACCAGCCACTTGCGACGATCTTCAGCCTCCTCTTGCGCAATGGCGCCCGCGATCAGCAGCAGGATCGGGACGTACGCGGGCATCGTGTAGTACTCCTGGCTGGTAGAAAAAGCAAAGAAGACCAGCACGACTCCGGCCCAGATCCAACAGAGAAGTCGAGTCCTGCTGCCGAAACTACGGTCTGCTCGCTGCCTGCTACGACCGAGGTGCAGTGCGGCGATCGGCGCGTACAGCGCCCACGGAAACAGCCAGACCAGATGCAGCGTCCAGTACCAGAACGCCGGCACCTTGTTGTAATCGACCGGGTACCGTTTGCCGATGAATCGGAGAAAATGTTCGTTAACGAAATAGAACCAGAAAAAGTGCGGGTTCCGAACACCGGCCAAAATATGCCAGGGCGCAGCAATGAGCAGAAAGACCAGCAATCCAGACCCCAGCCGGAATTCCCGCCAGCGTCGCCACTCGCCAGTGGCCGCCAGGTAAACGACCGCGGTAGTACCCACAAATACCAGCGGGACTAATCCCTTGGTCAAAACGGCGAGAGCGAGGCACGCGTATGCGGCATACCAGCGCCACGCGCCAGCTTCGCTGAGAGCGCTCAGGAAAAAATAGAATGACGCCGCGATCAGCAATGTGAGCAGTGCATCCGGAATCAGAATGCGGGTGAACAGGTAAAATCCCGCAGCCGTGGCTGTGAACAATCCCGCATACAAGCCTGCGATGTCGCCGAACGCACGGGATCCCCAGCGCATGACTAGCGCGGCCAGCAAAAACATCGTCAAGACATTCGGCAGCCGCGTGGCAAATTCATTGACCCCAAAGAGGCGGTAGCTCAGTGCGACAAGCCAATACACCAGGGGCGCTTTTTCCAGGTAGCGGACGCCGTTCACGTGCAAGGTGACGTAGTCACCGGTTACGAACATTTCGCGGGCAGCTTCGGCGTGGGTAGAGTCGGCGTCGTCCTGAAGGGCGGGCGAAAAGGCTGAGCCCACGTAGACCACTGCGCAAAACGCGAACAGCAGCAGGGTCAGAAGCCGCTTGTCGGAAGCTGGCAGCGTTTCGGATTGACGTGGTTCCATGCTGAGCTGGAGCGCTGTAATCAATAGCGGAATCTTCCTACTCCGATTTCAGCAGAACTGGCTGCCGATTGCTTGATTACATGGAGAACAAGTTCCACAATGCGTTGCACCCGTTACAATTTACGCGATGTATTCACCCGAGCTTCTCGATCACTTCGAACATCCGCGAAACACCGGCGAAGTCGATAATCCGGACGCGTCGGTGCAATTAGCGAATCCGGTATGCGGCGACGTCCTCAAACTGACGATACGTGTAACCAACGGCCGCGTTACTGAGATTCGCTTTCGCGCTAAAGGGTGCGTTCCGGCGATGGCGTGCGCATCGGCACTGACTACGCTAGTCGAAGGAAGACCCCTCGAGGAAGTGCGTCACCTCAGCCGGGAGCAACTGGTTAAAGCCGTCGGGGGGCTGCCCCAAGCTTCCAGCCATGCGGCCCATCTTGCCATGGACGCGCTCGCCGCGCTGCTAAAGCAAGCTCACGCTCCAGGCGCATCCGGGTAATACACCTTCCACGATCGCTGCCGCGCAACCTTCTCCAATTCAGGCGTGGGATTCACCACGAATGGATGCCGCGCATTCGCCAGCATGTCCGCATCCCAAATGGAATTTCCAAAGGCCGCATCCGGAGTGCGCCGAATGTCCTCGCGAATGGCTTTCGTTTTGCCTGCGCCGCTGGGAACGCGAATTAGCGAATCGGTGATCACGCCATCCGCTACACGCGCGGTTGCGGCGAGGATGTTCTGATCTGGAATTCCGAAGTGCTTCATGGCCGCACGGATCACCCACACGTTTGTCGACGAGACTGCCCAGACCTCGCACCCGGAGCGCTGTAATCGATTCACCATGTCGCGCATCTCAGGGAAAATCTGCGGTACGAAGTTGGCGTCGAAATATGTTGTGGCAGCGCGTTCAACTTCGGCTTCGGTCAATCCCGCATGCAGCGTGACCATTTCACCGCAGATCGTGTCTTCATCAACCTCGCCACGCCTGTAGGACGCGTAGCGCTCGCGGGCCCATCTGGCCACTCCGTCAGAAACTATGGCCTGTTTCAGTTCCCAATCGAAGAATCCTTCGCCAGCATCACCCTTCCACAGGGTGCCGTCGCAATCGAAAGTTGCGAGCCTCGGCTGAAGCTGCAGCACCGAGTCCACGAACTCCTGCCGCCGGTCGGAGGAAATTTTAGAAATTTCGCTCACGTGACTTGTGCCGAGAGTGCCGCATACTGCTCCGGCGTATCAACATTCATTGTAGTAAATGGATCGGCCACGGAGATGTATTCAACCTGGTGCTGGTGGGCGTGTTCGATGTCGCGCGCGGTCGATTCCGCAGGTGCTCGCAGAAAAGCTTCAATCATCTCGCGGTTGATCAAGATGGGATGACCATGCTTGCCCCCATACTCCGGCACAACGGCCCACTGGCGCCTCCCGAGTGCAAGCTCGAAAGCGGTGCGAAGCCGCTCCAGCGTCGCCGCGCTGACCGGTGGACGGTCCACTAACGTTACCATCGCGTTATCGCGTCCGCGATTGAGAACCTCATGAAGTCCAACTTGCAGGGAACTGAATTGTCCCTTCTCTGGAGCAGGATTTTGCACCAGCGTAGCGCCCGCTCCGTACACGACCGGTGACAGACTGTCCGCGTTTTTACCGGCGACCACGATCACAATATCGACGAATGGATCGAGCGCGTGAATGGCTGCGGACAGAAAGGTCTCTCTCGAGTCGGCGCCCGGCGGCCATGGCAGCAGCGCCTTGTCGCGTCCCATGCGCGTGGATTCGCCTGCGGCAAGAATCACAGCGCATATGCTCAGCACGGGAGCCATGATGAAAAACATAGCAGAAGGAGTAGCGAGTAGCGAGTGGCGAGCCCGAACTACTTGCTGACAGCTATTTCTTCCCCTTCAGCTGCTGCTTCCATCCCAAGATCCTTGCCTTGTTGGCCTCTTCTTCTGCTTCCGGGATCATGCCTTTTTTCTGGTAGAGGACCGATAAGCTGGTGTGGGCGAGCACGTCGTCAGCGTCGACTTCGGCAATGCGCTTCGCGATTGCAATTGCCTCGTCGAGACGGTTCAGGTCCTGTAGCGCTCGCGCCATCCCATGCATCGCCTCGGTGTAATTGGGATCGGCGTCAAGCGACTTCTGGTATTCCTCGAGGGCGCGCTCGTGCTGCCCGTCAGCAAACAGGTCGAGCGCAGCATAGTAGTGGTCTTCGGCCTTTTCCCGGGCACTTTGGTCGGGCATAGAAGAGGAGATGAGTGCAGCACAAGAATTCTAGCATTGAGCTCGACCCAGTCGGAGCGACAGCGAATTTGTAATCTGGTAATTTGTGATTGAGTAATTTGCAACCGCCGCGGACTCGAATCAAAATTGCGGTTGTTCAAATTACCAAATTACAAATTACTCAATTACAAATCTCCCCATGCGTTACATCATCCGCTTTCTCTGGAACGCCACTCGCGGCCACCGCCTCACTCCCTGGCGCAGTCCGTTCCTGCTGTGGCGAATCGAGACCTATTGCGGGGTGAAGATGCAACAGATCGGCTTTCTGGAGTTTTGGGAATTTACCTGGCGAGAGCGCAAGAACCTATGGCGATTTCTCAAATGGACCGCAGAAATGGAGCAGCACGTCCACTCCGGCACCAAGAGTACCGGGTAGGTTATTTTGCCTTCGACACCTCGGTTTTGTCCGCTAACACCCACAGATCGGGATCGAGTGATATCTGTTTCGGCTGTGCCGGCAACTTGAATTTAGCAGTCGTTTTCGTCCCTTGAGCGCAAATGGTCCCGCGCGCCTGCTGCCCTCTGTCGAAAGTGAATACAACAGGTAATGGCATCACCCAGTCGTCTGCGACGCCTTCCTGATAAAGGGTAGTGGACACCATCGTTGCTCCGCCGGGTTGCGGTTCGGTGCTGTACTCCAGTCGGTAGCTCGGAAGCGCGGTGCCGTACACCCACTCGTTCAAGAACCAATTCAGGTCGGACAGACGGCATCTTTTCCCAACGGAACTCTGTGCGAAAGCGTCCGCAGCAGAGGCGAAGAAACCTTCGGTAGTGGCAGCATGGTTGTGGTTGTCCGCCACGAACTGTTTCATGAGTTTGTAGAAGCCTTGGTCGTCACCGCTGGCTGCATCGGTAAACAAAAAGTGCAACATCCGAAGCACGAGCGCACCCTTGCTGTACACCAGCGCAGAGTACGCTCCTCCCGTACGGCGAGAGGAGAGCCGATGTCCGACCGTCAGAGGGCCTATTTCATAAAGCTTTCCGGACGCCACTCCAGTGTCCGTCCTTGGTGGTAAGCGGATTTCCATCCGCATGTTCTTTACCAGATCGAGGGCGCGTTTGGGATTGTCCCGGCGCGAAGCATAGAGCGCAGCCGAATATTCGGCGAAACCCTCACTGAGCCACTGGTCGCGATACGAACGCCAGGCGACAAGGTCGCCCCACCATTGATGAGAGATTTCATGAGAAGTGAAGGAGAACTGCCGCAGCCCGGCACTTCCGCTCTGTGGCAGAAGAATCATGGTTGGAAAACCCTGCCCGAAGTTGTAGGGGAAATAAACAGCACCCAAGCGGGAATAGGGAAAACTGCCGAATAGTTGGCTGAAGAATGCCACCCCATTGGCCAGCTCGGCCAAGATGAAGTCTTCCTTGATGGCAGCGTAGCTGGAGGGCGCGGAGTAGAACTCAACCGGAATCTTTGCTCCCGCCACTGTGACAGAGTCCGAGTGCCGTTCGAACGGCCCCACCGCGAAGCTTGTCAGCGCTACCGGTTCGACCGTTTTCCATTCGGTGAGGCGGTCCTTACCTTCGAAGGGCTCTTCACGTATTCGCTCTCCTACGGATGCAACCAGCGTGTTGTGCTTGTGCAGGAAGGTTACATCGAATTGCGATCGGGAAAGATATCCGTGACGCGGATACCAGGTCTCAGTTGAGAGCGGATAGTGGAACGCCTCCTGCCACGTATTGAATGAATGCTCGCCCTGCATCTGCAGCTTGACTGTGACTCTCTCGTCCTTGCGCATCGGTTGTGGCAGGACGAGAACCACGCCTGCATCCCAAGGTTCTTGGATGAATCCGATGGCCTGACCGTCGGATAACGACGCTGCTGTGACACGAATTCCTTTCTTCAGGCGTTGATCATTGATTTCGGGGAGTGCCTCGTTGAGGGACATGGGAATGATTTGGATGTCGGCGCGCAATGCGACCAGATCCATTTCCGCATTGTTTCGGATCCAACGGTCGGCCTCGCGCAAATCGATTTGCATGCGGTACTCGGGGATGCGGACCAGATCGAATGCACTGGAGTACAACACGCGACCGTTCTGAAAATCCTGTTCGTCATAGAACGTTGTCCAGATGTCGATACCGCCCAGCACACCCGCGTACTGGAAGAGCATGCCCTTTTCACCGCCATTGATTCCAAAGGCATCTTGCAGGCTTGTAGTCTGATGATCGATCAGGGCGCTGAACGTACCACGCTTTCCGCCGGAAAACTGGGCAAAAAAGAATCCTGGCGTGTCATGGTTAGCCACCGCCGCGAGTGTGCGGGCGCTGAGATTCAATCCAGTTTCGTGCAGGATCTGCGTGTCGAGTTCGGATGCCAGCTTCTGTGCCGTGGATGACGTGCCGGAACCTACCTCAGCTCCCTTTGTGAGCACGTCAAGGGTGTCGTCAGTAAAACGCAAGACGGCGGTCGTAAAATCGACTTCGACGTGATCCGATTTTAGAAATCGCTGAACGCTGGCTTTTTCAAATACGCTCCATGCATCCACGCTAAGCTGGCCATGGCCAATGAAAACCGCACCGTATTGCTTTCCATTAATTGGGGCAGCAGGGTAAATGTCGCCTGACCAGATCAGATGGATGCGATCGCGGTTCATACTTACGTTATTCAGGTGAATGCGTTGCTGGCTCAAGGTGAACGTACGCAGCTGCCGGTACGTTTCCATCGGTTCTAGCGCTTGGCTTTTTTCGATCGCGAAGGCGGAGCCGGAAATGAGAAGGATTAGACCGGCGAGTACGTGAGTTGCCTTCATTGGTGGCAAGTACCCTCTCGGCATAGGCACCTCGGCGGGGTCATGCATAGTGGGGTTGTCGGGGGGGGGAATAGCGGTGAGTTTGCTTGCCGGAATGGCGAGTGTCAAGGAGAAAGATTCGAGACTATCGCACCCACATTTCAGCTACTTCTATTGTCCATTGCTTGCAGCAGCGGAGTTCTCAAAGGTGACGGTCACATCAGTGCCTTTGCCAACCCCAAGCAGTTGCGCGGCCGGGCCGCGGTTCGCGGCAATTTCCAGATATCCCATGCTGCCTAAAATTCCGAAAACCTCGCCCGGCGCTCCCTCGGCGTAGGTGGTTTTCAGTTCGGTGACTTCCCGCTTTCCCACTGCGATTTTGAATGAGGGCACCTGCGCGGCGAATAATACCGGCAAGTTCTCCGGGGTGATATTGGTGATCAGGTTGCCGAACCGGTCAACTTTGAGCACCACTCCCCGAACCGTGCGGGCATCCACGGGTTTCGGAGTGGGCGCGTTGAAGCGGACAAAATCGGAAATCTCTTCGCCAAACTTCTCAGTGTCCACGCCCTTCGCCAGGTAGGCTGCGACTGGCGAGAATATGTCGCGCCCATGAAACGTGTTGCTCAGCGGTTGCAGGAAGTAGTGCTCGGACGTCACATGCCGCACGTGGATTCGGTCTTCCCGGCCATAGATCAGCGACAGCACCCCGTTATCGGGCGCAACAAAGTGGTACTTGTCGGAAGAGGCAATGATGGGACGCCGCGCGGTTCCCACGCCCGGGTCCACAATCACCATGTGCACGGTTCCGGTTGGAAAGTACGAATAAGCCTGGGCCAGCGTGAGCGCACCATCGAGCACGTCGAACGCCTGCACGGAATGGCAAATGTCCACGATCTCGGCTTCAGGAACGATGTCCAGGATCACGCCCTTCATGGTGCCGACAAAATGGTCGTTGAGTCCAAAGTCGGTAGTAAGCGTAATGATGCGGCGATGCGCCAACGAAAGCCTCGCTTAAACAGGATTTTCCCCGAACCCGAAACTAAATTGAACCAACTCCGAGGTCAAGGCACGGAGGTAATGGCAGAAGTTAGGAGTCCCGAGTAGCGAGTGGTGAGTAGCGAGACGCGAGTCGTGAGTAGGAACTTCCCGCTACGGGTTTACGTGGATTTCCGGGATCAACAAGACGGCTCACAAGATGCTGTGGGGTCTACGCGTGACAGGAATGCAAAATGTGCCCCCACTCGCTACTCACTACGCGCTACCCACTACTCGATCCGGATATTTCCCGATCCGGTTTCCACTTCGACCGGAACGCCTCCGCCACGAACCTTGCCCTGGACGTGCTTGCGCCCGAATGAACCCTGCATGGTTACCGGAGCGTCGATAGAAATCGACCCTGAACTGGTGTGCGCATCAACGTCGAAGGCCGCATTCGACGCGAGCTGCAGCTCGACATTGCCTGATCCGGTGTGGACGATCCATTGTCCGGTCGGATCGCCGTCTGCCCGGATGCCGCCGCTACCGGCTCTTGCTTCGAGTGATCCGCGAACTCCGTGCAACTCCATTCCGCCCGATCCCGTATCGGCGCGGACGGCCCCGGGCGCAGTCTGCTGCAGCCTAATGTGCCCGCTGCCGGTGCTGGCTTCGAAGCCGCCGCCGACCCCGGCTGCGCGGATCGAGCCGCTGCCGGCCCGCGCACGAACATTCCCTTTTACGTCATCGATGTCGATACTTCCCGAGCCGGTCTGAGCGCGCAAGGTGTTTCCGATATTAGAAATTTTCAGACCGCCGGAACCAGAGCTGGCCTCCACAATTCCGGCGACCCCATCGATCACCTGATTGCCCGACCCGGTCTGCGAATGCAGTTGCGTCTGCGGGGGAACGGTCACCTCGTAGCTGATCGAGACATTTTTGCGAAGGTCCGGATCGTCAATGTGTCCGATGCGGATATCGTTCCCGCTCTGCTGGATGGGCGGATTTGCCTGCAGCCGCTTTACCCTTTCCTCCGCACCGCCGCCGCTGGTGAACCAGTCGCTTGCCCGGATGTGGCCGATGACGCGCACCTGATTGGCAGTTCCGGTTTTTACGTCGATGTTTCCGGAACCGGTGTTGATATCGAGGTTCACCGGCCCGGAGACCTGTAGCGTACGCTCGAAGTCGCCCTGTGCAGCCGCGGTCGCGCGGACCGCGGAGATCAACATGACGGCCGAAACCGCAGCAACAATGAGTGCACGATCAAAATGACGTTCCATGAGGCCCTCCAAAATTCAGGGGCACGGCTGGTTAGCCGCGCCCCAGGTTCCGCTGCGAGAAGTTCCTAACGCTTACTGCAACACCACCTGATCGCCTTCCTTCAGTCCGGCCAGCAACTCGGTCTTGGCGCCGTTCGAGATCCCAATGTTGACCGGCACTTTCTTCTTTCCATCTTTTTGCTTGGGATCGGGTATCTCAACCGATGCTTTCTTGTCCTTGTCGTAGATCAGCGAGCCTTCGGGCACCTGCAGGACGTTCTTGTGTTCTTCCAGAATGATTTCGGCGTTCGCTGTCATTTCCGCCTTGAGCTCACCACCGGGATTGTTGATCGATACCCGGACCTCGAATGTGGTCACGTTGTCTTTTTCAACGCCCATCGGCGAAATCTTGGTCACTTTCCCGTTGAACGTCTTGTCCTTGAACGACTCCACCTTGATGCGCGCCGGCTGTCCCATATAGACCTTGCCGATGTCGCTCTCATCGACCTTGCCCTTTACGTACACCTCGCTGGTATCACCCAAGGTCATCACCAGCGTGGCGCTGGAGCCGAGGACCAGAATCGAACTGACCGCATCTCCAATTTCCACATCCCGCGAAAGCACGATCCCATCAATGGGCGACTCGATATCGGTATACCCGAGCTGTTCTTCCAGTTGTTTCAGGTTGGCGCCATCGCGGGCAACTTGCGCCTGCGCTTGGGCGACCTTTGCCTTCAGCACCGTGACCTGCGCTTTGGCCACGTTCTGCTTGTTGACCGCCATTTCGTAGCCCTTCTGCGCATCTTCCAGCGCGGAAGTTGAAACTACGCCGTCCTTGGCCATGCCCTGTGCCCGGTCATAAGCGCGTTTGAGCAGCGGAACATCGGGGCCTTCAGCATCAACCTTGGCGCGCTCAAGGTCCGCTTGCGAACTGGTTGCATTGGCCTGCGAGGCAGCCAGGGCGGCCCGCGCCTGCTCAACCTGGGCCTGGATTTCTTCCTTATCCAACTGCGCCAGCAGTTGGCCCTTCTTCACCCGGTCGCCATACTCGACATAGAGCTTCTTGACTATGCCGCTGGCCTTCGACTTCACCTCAACTTTGGTGATGGGAGTGACTTTTCCGGTGGCGACCACGCTCTTGGCCAGATCACCGCGTTCTACCTTTGCCAATTTCGATGGATCGATCTTGGTCCCACCACGCGTGGCGGCAATAACGCCGATGGCGATCAGCAGGACGATTCCTGCGGCAATGCCGCCGTATATAAGCCGTTTGCGACGCTTCTTCTTGCCATTGCCATTACCGTTCACAACATCCTCCTGCTGCAATCAGATCGGCTTCAACCCTCGGTGATAGGTACGGACGTGATCTCAGTTTTGTTCCGGGATTTTTACTCTGTGCTGTCCTGTGATCGCGCGAGGGGCAGTAACTTGCACCCGCAGCGTTAGACCAGTCAAATCAGGAAAGGGAAGCAAGAAAATCGTACCCGGGATGGGAATAGATATCAACCGTTTGAGCGGCAACGGGTGCCGCGTGCGCTACTGCTTCTAAGTCAAAGAAGAACAATGGCGATCCGCTCTCGCCGGCCTGACCCATGGCAGATGATATTCGGCTCTGCGGAGTCGAGCATCACTCGTGTTATGCTGCCCCAAACCTCAACCTTCCAGGGGTCTGTGTGCTGGTCGAACTGCGGCTGGAAAACTACGCTGTCATCGACAACATCGCCGTCGAGTTCTCTTCCGGGCTCAACCTGCTGACCGGCGAAACCGGCGCCGGCAAATCCATTCTCATAGACGCCCTCGCGCTGCTGCTTGGCGACAAGGCCTCCACAGACGTGATCCGCGCCGGCGCGGACAAGGCCGTCATCTCGGCTGTGTTCGAAGTAGTAGGGAGTGCGGAAAAGAGCGTCGCCGGAATTCTGGAAAGTAACGGTATTGATGGCGAAGAGGACGCCGTCATTCTGAGGCGCGAAATCGCAACCGGGGGAAAGGGGCGCGTGTTTGTTAATAACCAGCCTGCCGGCGTGGCGGTTTTGCGGCAGATTGCGCCGCATCTCGCGACCATCCACGCACAGAACGAGTCGATTCTCGCCTTCGACGGGCCTGCGCGATTGGCTTTGCTCGATGCCTATGCCGGAACCCAGTTGCAGGGTATCGAAGAAGCCTTCGCGCAATGGAGAGACATTCGCCAGCGCATCGATGCGCTCGAGCGGGACGAGCAGGACCGCTTGCGGCTAGTGGATCTGTGGAAATTTCAGAAGCGCGAGATCGAGGAGGCGCGCCTTCACCCGGGCGAAGACGAGCACCTCGAAACCGAGAAGCGCGTTCTGGCCAATGCAGAGAAGATTTACAGCGCGGCAATGAACGCCTTCGATCTGCTCTATGAGGGAAATAATTCGACCTCATCCTCTCTCCGCAGCGCGGAAAAGTTTATTGAGGAACTGGCGCGCTACGAGCCGAAGTTCCAGGAAGCGGCCGCATCCTTGCAATCCGCACGGATCAGCGTCGAGGACGTGGGTGCCACGGTGCGCGACTATGCCGGTGGAATTCACGCCTCTCCGGAACGGCTGGCGGAGATCGAAGACCGGCTGGCCGCGATTGACCGGCTCAAGCGCAAGTATGGGCCGGAGCTTCAAGACGTGATTCGATTCGGAGAAGAGGTCACGCGCAAGCTGGCGGAAATCGAGAATAAGGACGAGGTGTTGGCGCGGTTGCGGGCGGAACTCACGCAGGCCGCGGAGAAATATCTGGTGGCAGCGCGTGCGGCGTCAAAGAAACGATACGAGGCAGCGCGCAAGCTCGAGAAGGTCGTCGAAGGCGAGATTAACGATCTGGCGATGAAGTCGCATTTCCAGATTGACGTGCGCGGATCGGATGAACAAGCCAACTGGACAAGCTCAGGCTTTGACGAGGTCCTTTACCTGATCTCCACCAATCCTGGGGAGCCGCTGAAGCCCCTGCAGGAGATTGCCTCGGGCGGCGAATTGTCGCGGGTGATGCTCGCGTTGAAGGCGAGCGTCGAGGCAGCAACCAAGAAGCGCGTCACTCAGCGAACCATGGTGTTCGATGAAATCGATACCGGCATCGGCGGCCGCGCGGCCGAGGCAGTAGGGAAGAAGCTGAAGAGCCTGTCACGATCGAACCAGGTACTGTGCGTCACTCATTTGCCGCAAATCGCAACCTTCGCCGATCACCATTATCTTATAGAGAAACGCGAGCACGGCGGCCGGACGCGAACCACGGTGCGCAGGATCGCCGGAGATGAGCGCACCGAGGAAGTGGCGCGCATGCTCAGCGGAGCGAAGCTCACCGACACATCCCGTAAGCATGCCGAGCAGATGCTGAAGGCAAATGCGTGACGCCTGCGGCACGAGAACACCGCCCCCTTTGTAATCCTCTTTCCTGATTTCTGCATCCTAAGCAGGCCATCAACCCGTCACTTCGACTACTGGAGCACTCACATGAATCGTCAACAAAGGTGGTTTCTGAAAATTGCAATGAGTCTGTTCGTAGTCGCGGTGTTCTGCTCGCTTGCCAATGCTGACACCTTAACCATGAATGACGGTACACAACATAGCGGTACGCTCGTGAGCGCGACATCACGGACGGTGACATTCAGAGAGGGAAAGACGCTGCATCGGTATGCGCGATCGAAGATACAGTCCATTCAGTTCGACAATACCGCCGCGGCGACGACCCAAACTGCCGCGACTCGCACCAGTAGCGAGATGGCCCCGGCGCAACGCAGCGAAACTCCGTCGCGCCGTACGGTCGTTGTGCCGGCGGGTACGGAAATTGCTGTACTCACGAATCAGGCGATCGACTCGAAAACTGCCACACCCGGTCAGACCTTTCCCGCTGACGTCGCTGAGGACGTCAAAGACGCCTCAGGGCGCGTGCTGATCCCTAAGGGCTCCGAAGCGGAATTGGTCATACGCGATGTTAAGTCCGGAGGTGCAACGGGTACCTCCGAGGTTGCGCTGGACCTGCAGTCGATTAAGGTCGGTGGCCGACGCTACACCGTCAGCACCGAAGACGTGTCGCAGTCCGGGAGCGCGGGTCTGGGCAAGAACAAACGGACCGCGGAGATGGTCGGCGGCGGAGCTGTGCTCGGAACCTTGATTGGTGCCATAGCTGGCGGCGGCAAAGGAGCGGCCATCGGTGCGGCGACTGGCGCGGCAGCAGGCGCCGGCACTCAGGTCCTCACCCGCGGTAAGGCGGTGCAGGTGCCGGCTGAGAGCACGTTACGATTTAAGTTGGATCAGCCTTTGCGCCTGCAAGCGGCGTACTGAGCGCCTGGGTCGCCGGGCGATGTTTCTCGAAGACGGTGGAGAGCTGTTCAGCGGGGTGGGGAGTTGGCCGACCCATCAGGTAGCCCTGCACCTCGTTGCCACCGAATTTTTCGATCAGCTCTAATTGCTCCTCGGTTTCAATGCCTTCGACGACCACGCGCATCCCAACGTTGTGAGCCAGGGCAAGCAACGAGTGCACCATGGCTTGATTTGAAACTTGGTTGTGCAGCTCGCTAACGAACGAGCGGTCGATTTTCAAAACGTCAAAGGGAAGCTGCGGCAAATAGCTGAGGCAGGAGTACCCGGTCCCGAAGTCGTCGATGGCGAGTGACACTCCGAGTGACTTTAGACGCTTCATGGTATCGGCGGTGCTGCGCACACCGGTGAGCATGATCGATTCGGTAAGTTCAAGCTGGAGCAATCTAGGCTCTAAGCCGCTGGCCTCGAGGGTGCGGGTGACTTCCTCGACGAAGGAGTCGCGCCGGAACTGCAGGCTCGAGACGTTCACTGCGACTTCGATGGGATAAGGCGCAAGCTGCTGCCAGGTGACGGCTTCGCGGCAGGCCCGTTCCATGATGTACGCACCCAGCGGGACAATCAGGCCACTTTCTTCGGCGATGGGAATGAATTTGTCCGGGGGAATGGTTCCGAGACTTGGATGGAACCAGCGCGCCAGAGCTTCGAAACGGATCAGTCGGCCGGTAGTGACGTCGAACTCGGGCTGGTAATACACCTGAATCTGGTCTCGGGCCACGGCTGTGCGCAGCTGGGTTTCCAGGTTCAAGCGTTCCCGCACCAATGAACCGATCTCCGGGGTGAAGTACATGGCGCGGTTCTTGCCCTCACGCTTGGCGGCATACATAGCGCTGTCGGCCTGCTGCATCAGATCAGGAGCATGGTGGGCATTGTCAGGAAAAATGCTGATGCCAATGCTGGCGCCGATGGTCAGCTGGTGATCGGCGATAACAAATGGCTCAGAAAGAACGCCCAACAAACTCTGTGCGACCAGCTTGGCTTCTTTCGATTCATTGAGGGTGCCTAAAATGACCGTAAATTCGTCGCCTCCCAGTCGAGCTAACGTGTCGGAGTGGCGTACGCGCGATTGCAGGCGTTCTGCGACCTGCACCAGGAGGGTGTCACCGAGGGCGTGCCCAAGGCTGTCATTGACCAGCTTGAAGCCATCCAGGTCAATATAGAGCAGCGCTACGGTGCGGCCCTCCCGTGCTGCCAGCGCCAGGATCTGGGTCAGACGATCGGTGAAAAGCCTGCGGTTCGGAAGTCCCGTGAGCGCGTCATTGAGCGCCTGGAACTGGAGTTTTTGCTCCGCGCTCCTTTTGTCACGCTCGCGACGTTCCAGTTCCGACACCATACTATTGAAGCCGATGCCGAGCTGGGCCAGTTCGTCCGTTCCGCTAACCACCACCCGCGTGGCGAAGTTCTCGTCCACTGTTACTGTGTGCATTGCGCGGGCCAGGTCGGATACAGGAGTTGAAATCTTTCGCTGAAGGAAGGACGCGGACACTCCACCGATACCCAGGGCAAACACAAGCAAAACACCCGCAACCGTCAGCAAACGCTTCCGTCTTTTTTCCAAATCGTGCAGATCCGATTTCAAAAAAAGTGTACCGACGGGCTCACCGTGACGCCGCACGGGACGGACCACGCTGGAATAATCTCCTGTGACGGGGGCGAGTTGCGCGACATCGGCAGGACAGGAGCGCGCATTTCTCTGACGCTGGTATTGCGCAAACACCTGGCCTGACATGTCGTAAAGACAAGCGGTAAGTACCGGCGGTTCGGCCTGCAAAGCCTGCAACGCCTCCATGGCTGCCGCCGGGTCATTAAAGTTGAGGGCGGCGGTGGTGTTCTGCCCTACAACATCGGCAAGCGTGGAGAGACGATTCTGCAGCAAAGCGCGAGAACTAATGGTGTCCAGGGTCAGAAAAGACAGGATGACCGCTCCTACCGCGATCGCCACCGCGAGCAGCGCCATCAGCGTCATCTTGTGCGCGAAGCTGTTGGGCCGATAAGCAGGCATCAGTTCGGCACCTCCGCGCCGGACTTCACAATCTTTGCCACATTTAACAGGCGCGAACTGATCTTGAGGTGACCTTGCTGCGCGAGTTGGAGGTTAACCTCAATTTGGATTTGTTCTCCCACTCGTACCAGCCCGAGCATCCCGTTATCTCGCAAGAAATCTTCGCTTTCTCCTACTGTAAGGACCGGCCGATCGCGTATGCGATCCAACACGGCATGAGCTTTTGGATTGGTGGGGCCGCCCAAGTACAAAATGTTGCATTGCTCCAGGTCTTGATCGGCGGGATTGACAACCACCCGAATTCTTCGTCCCTCACTGAGTTTGCCGTCCAGCATTTTCAGCAAAATGTCACCCATGGGACCGTCGCCAATGAAACCGACAACCAGTTCATGAGACGTCTCAGGCCACTCCACGTATTTCGTCAGGTTGAACACGTAAGCTGCACGCACCGCACGTTCGTCGTGCCCTTCGGCAGCGCAGGGCAAAGCGAGCCAAGCGGCCAGGCCGGCGCTGCCGGCAACCGCTACCAGGCTGAGCATCGCCAGGCTTCGAACCGAAGTCACCGCACCTGCCCTCAATGAACCCGCACGGGCGGTCATTTACCTTTCCTTTCGTCGCATCGTGTAGGTGAGCTGGAAGCGGAAGCTTCTGCCGTCCTGCTCGATACGCCCCAGGAGAAGCTCAGGCCCAGGTGGCGCGTACCATCGGCGATCGAAAGCGTTGTAGCAACTGCCAGAGAATTGCCAGCCGCCCCGCCACTCGCGGGTGGAAAGCGTGAGGTTGGTCAGGAACGCGGGCGGAACGCGAGTGCCCTGATAACTACGTTGCGCACTGGAGTAAAGCAGTTCGACGCCGGTAAAGCCGCGTTGCCACAGAGGTAGCGTGGCATTTAGCTTGGCCGTACTCAAGGGAGAGTTCGCGAGTCGTACCTTCGCAATCTGGTTGCGGGCATCGGCAAGCGTGTAGCTGGCGCGAGCCGTAAGGCCCGACGATCGCTTCGCCTCTAACTCGAACTCCAGTCCCCGGCCGCGATTTTGGCCGCTGTTGACAAAGTGGTTCAACCCGGTAGTGGGATCGGGCTGCTGGTCGATAAGGTCAGTGAGATTGTTATAGAACCCGTCGGCGGTCATCTTCAGCCAGGGCGTGAAGTTGTGCTCCAAGACCAGCTCGTGCGACTGAACTTCTTCGGGCTTGAGATGAACGATGGGTTCTTCGATCACCACCGTATCCTCGTAATAGCTCTCGTAGGCATTCGGCGCCCGAAAGGCACGGCCAAAGATATATTTCAGCGCGGTTCGCGAGTTTGGCGAGTAGATAACTGCGACACGAGGACTGAAGGCGCCGCCGAAACTGTCGAAATGATCGAACCGGCCTCCGGCGCGGACCGATATCTTTGAATTCAGGTTCAACTCTGCCTCGCCATACACGGCGGCCAGCCACGGGGTGTGGTGAACATTCAGAATTGGCGGCTGACCTACAAAGAACGTCTTCATGTCGACAAGAAGGTTGTGCTCGTATTCGCCCCCGAGCGTGATTCTGTGGCGGCCGATTTGCCGGCCGACAGTAGCTTCGGACCCGATCCAGTGAGCGTGGCCTTCGGCGACCCCCCGAATACGAGTTGCCGGATCACTGCCGCCAAACATAGCCGCACCCAGCGAATCGTAGGAGTCGTAATACACTTTGGCGTCGAGATCAGTTTTCGATGAGAGGTTGCGGTGATAACTGGCATCCACATAGCCGCGAGTGTCCACCGTGTAATGGCCGGGATCGTTGAAATTGCTGTCGTAGGAGCCGGTGGGGATTATCTTGGTGCGTCGCGAGAACAGTCCCTGGACACGATAGTTTCCATATTGCAGATCGGCGAAGGCCTTTCCGTAACGATCGCCATCGATGTCTTCGGCAAAGCCGCCATGGTTTTCTGGCGTAGCAAATTCAGGAAAGAACAGCAACTCTTGCCCAGCACTGCGGTACAGGCTGCCGGATAGAAGGGCTGAAATCTGTCCTTTGCGGGCCGTCGCCGTGATTCGTCCGGTACGGCTCATGAAAGAAGCAACGCCACCGGAAAACTCAAGCGCGTCAGTCTGGGCTCTTCGAGTGATGACATTGATGACACCGAAAACGGCATTGGTGCCAAACAGGGAAGAACTCGGGCCGCGAACGATCTCAATCCGGTCAATTAAATCGATGTCGAGGGGAAACTCGGTGCCGATCTGCGCACCATCGTAGACGTTCTCATTCAAGCGATGGCCGTTGACCAGCAGCAGAATGCGGGAGTTGTAATCCCCAGACCGGAGAAAGCCTCGCACTCCCATATAGGTGTAATCGCGATCGTATGCGGTGTAGAAGCCCCGAACGCTGCGTAGAACATCGGCTAGGGTCCGCCAGCCATAGCGCTTGATCTCCTCCGCGGTCACAACAGTTACAGCTGAGGGGGCCTCGCGCGTGTCTTCCAGATGGCGGGACGCACTGAACACTTTCACCTTGGCCAATTCCTCAATACTAAGGGACATGACATCCTGGTCGGAGGAGGTCTGCGCTCCGGCCATCTGCAACGAAAGCGCGAACAGCGCCACCGATGCGCAGACCAGCCGTATCGTCTGAAGCAAAGCAGGCGTTTGCATGATCTTTTCATCGGCAGTTCCGCCAGATGTAAAGCCCAGGAGATCGGCGTTCAGGCATTACTGTGGTACATAGGCGAAAAGCCGGTCGCGAGGTGGGGCAGGGAAAAGTAGTTACGGCTTGACGATGATTTCGTCGCAGCCTGGTTCGGCGCAGATATAACGCACAACGTTACGCTGCCGGTCCAGACTGGTAATCAACATGGGCCGGCCGTGCTTCTCGCAACGCGGCTGGTCGGCGGAGACGACCGGCGGATAGCCTCGTTTGGGCGTCACATATCCGACGCGCTCACCGAAGCAGCGCCCACAGAATTTTTCCGTACAGCGAAAGAACTCGATCGAGTAGTCGGCATTAAACGGAGCGATGCAGGCCTCCATGGTTCGGAAATGCTGGTCGCAAAGCGGCAGGATGTCCGTGCGCATGCAGTGGAAGCATACCATCGCCCTTGCGAGCGGGGACTGTATGGTACTGGCACAACGAATCACGCTTGTTTAGGCACAACGACTGGCAGCGTGCTCGCATCTAGGAAATATGCCCAGACCTACGGTTCTGATGATTGAACCTGAACCGCCGCAAGCCATTTCGGCGCGAAAGCTGGTACTCGAAACGGCGAAGTTCAATGTGATCACGGCGTACAGCGGCAAGGAGGGCGTCGCGCTACTTAAGGATTTTCCCAAGGTATCGGCGGTAATTATTCACGGCGAGACGCGAGATCCCTCGTGCGACGACTTGGTTGATGAAATTAAAGGTAAGCTGAATTCGGCGACTCCGATTGTTGTGCTCACCGCGCGCACGGCCTTTCGCTGCAAGGGAGCCGATCACCACGTATCGAGCTACGAGCCGACGGAACTGCTGCAGCTGCTGCGAGAACTGTTCGGCGATCCTCGATGATCACCGAGGCGGACTATTCGATTGCTTGCCGCAGTTCGCGCCGAAGAATTTTTCCTGAAAGAGTTTTCGGAATTGCATCGACGAATCGCACTTCGCGCGGCTGCTTATAGTGAGTCAGGCGCTCGGCGACAAAACTACGAAGTTCATCTTGCAATTTTTCTGAAGCGATGAATCCGTCGCGCAATACGACAAAACCTACAGGGATTTCGGTGTCGGACTCGCGGCGTCCGACCACACCGCAGTCGCGCACTGCAGGATGCTCGAGCAACACAGCCTCGACTTCGGCGGGCGCGACAGCGAATCCTTTGTACTTGATCATCTCCTTGCGGCGGTCGACGACGAAATAAAAGTCATCCTGATTGCGGGTGACGATGTCACCTGACCAGTACCAGCCGTCGCGCAGCACTGCTGCGGTGGCTTGCGGATCATTCCAATATCCGAGCATGAATTGCGGGCCACGCATCACCAATTCACCGGGTTCGTCGGTGGCGATGTCTTCGCCAGTTGCCGCAATGACGCGGCATTCGGTCTGGCACAGCGGTTGACCGATGGATTCCGGCCGGTACAGTTCGGGATCGAGATATCCGATGTGAGTGACGGGAGAAGCCTCGGTCATGCCATATCCCTGGCACACAAGTATTCCGGTCAGCGCAGTGAAACGGCGGGCGAGTTCGGGAGCCAGCGGCGCGGCGCCCGATTTCACCCAGCGCAAACAATGCTCACCCGGAAATGCGCCCGCCTCGGCCGCTTGCACCAACGCATTCAGCGCCGGAGGAACAACGGGCATCAGTGTGACACCTTCGTTGACCAGGAGATCGAGCAATTGCGGAACATTGAACCGCGGCATCAAGACGAGAGTGGCGCCGAGCGTCAATGCGGGATTCAGTCCGACATTCAATCCGTAGATGTGGTACAGCGGCAAAAAACAAAGTGAGACGTCATTCGCCGTAATCTCGGCGGCATGTGGCGCGATGATCTGGAAAACATTCGCCACCAAGTTGAAGTGCGAAAGCATGACGCCTTTCGGCAATCCGGTAGTTCCACTGGAATAGGGAAGCGCCGCAATCGTTTCTTCGGGAGAGCTTAAAGGACGGGGCGGCATGCTGGTGCCGGCCATCAATAAGCTCGCGAAATCTTCCGCGCCCGAACTGGCATGGCGAGTTGCGTAGACCCGCCGCAGATCAGGCAAGCCGCCAAGATTTACTTGCGAGAGTAATGGCCCATCGCTGATTAAGAACGCAGCGCCGGAGTTCTCGAGCTGATAGCGGACTTCGCGCTCGCGATAGCTCGGATTCAGCAAAGTAGGTATCCCGCCGGCGACGGTAGCAGCGTGGTAGGCCACGCAGAACTCCCAGGAGTTGGGAAGGTAGATGGCGAGGACTTCTCCGGGCTTGAGGCCGGCCGCGGTCAGTCCGCGGGCCAGCGACTGTACGGCTTCTCCGTACTCGGCGTAGGTGAGCCGGCGATTGCAGGATGCGTCAACAACCGCGACTTTATGCGGAAAGCGATCGCACGTTCCGAGGATCACATCATGGATAAATCGGCCATGAGGCTCGGCGTAAAGTTGGCTGCGCAGCATGGAAGTGATTCTAGCTGAAGTTATTGAGAGAGCTTGCGGAGGAACTCGTCTGCATCCAGGCGATATTTGAACGCTTTGCGGCCGTCGATGAAGACTACCGGCACTTCGTCAGTAAATTGCCGGCGGAGATCGTCGTCGGAGTCAACGTCGATCTCACGCCAGGTGAAAGCAGCGCGGCGCTCGAGCTTGGCCAAAGTCTCCTTCACAATCTCGCAGAGATGACATCCCTTGCGGGAGTAAACGACGACTTCACGCGGCGCGGACATGGGAAGGGAAGTGTAGCAAAGCAAATGGATCGCTTCAAAGAAGCCCTACCACCGTGGTTCGCTGGCACTATTGTCGTCAACCGCAATAAAGGGCCGCGGACTGCACTCACGGACGCGGATAAATGGGTAACTCTTATCCGTGTAGAATTCCGGAATGTCGCAATCCGACAAGCCGCTGGCTGGCAAGGCTGTCCTGATTACCGGCGCTGCACGCCGTCTGGGTCGTGCCTCCGCGCTCGCATTGGCCCAGGCCGGCGCAGATGTCGCCATTACTTTTCTTCACTCTGCCCGCGAGGCGCAGCACACGGTCATCGACATCAGCAGCCTGGGCGTACGATCAGTCGCCCTACGCTGCGATGTGACCGACCCAAAGAACGTGAAAGATACCGTGCGAGAGGTAGTGAGGGAACTCGGCGGAATCGACATCCTGATCAACAACGCCGCCAATTATGAGACCGTGGAATTTGAAAAACTTACGCTTAAGCAGTGGGACGCCATCTTTGCCTCCAATACCCGCGGACCATTTCTGGTGACGCAAACCGCGCTGAAGCACTTGCGTGAACGGAAGGGCAAGATCATCAACATGGGGTCGCTTGGAGGCATCCAGCCGTGGCCCACGCACGCGCATTACTGCTCCTCGAAAGCCGCGCTGCACATGCTAACCAAAGTCATGGCCAAGGTGCTGGCGCCGGATATTGCGGCGAACTGCATTGCCCCTGGGATGATCGATCTGAAAGAAAAGTCGGCAGCGGCGTTCATGAAGAAGATGGCCGCACAAACGCCCATGCGGCGCAACGGGATGGCCGAAGACATTTCGGCGGCGGTGCTGTTCTTCGCCACCGCCCCGCATTTCATAACCGGACAGATTCTCACGGTTGATGGCGGGCTTAGCTTGTGACTGCGCACTACATCAATTTTCTGCGGACCATATCGAGGGCCTGCTGGCTAGCGAACCAGCGGATGCGTTTGCGGTCTCCGGGAAAGCTGCGTTCCACCACATCCGTTCCGCGATCGCTTGCCAGTGCGTGAAACACCAGTCCCACCGGCTTCTCCGGAGTACCGCCAGTCGGCCCCGCAACTCCAGTAATGCCGATGCCAAAGGTTGCGCCAGTGCGGCGGCGGATCCCTTCAGCCAAAGCCACGGCTACTTCGCGGCTGACCGCACCGTGAGCTTCGATCAACTCCGGCGGAACATCCGCGAAACTTGTCTTCAGTTCATTGGAGTAGACCACGGCGCCGCCAAGGAAATATCGGGAACTGCCGCTGATTGAGGTCAGCCGCTGCGCCAGCAATCCCGCAGTGCAGGATTCCGCGACTGCTATGGTGGCGTTCCGCATCTGGAGGTAGTAGCTGACAATTTGCTCGATAGAGTCGCCATTGTCCGAAACCACATAGTCGCCGAGTTCCTCCTCGAGTTCTTCGACCAGCTTTTCAACCCGTTGTTCCGCCTCGTCCAGCGAAGCGGCACGGCACTTCAGATGTAACTGGACTTCGCCCGCACCTGCCAGGATGGTGGTCTGCACGTCCGAATACCGCTTGTATATGGGCGCGACGCGCGCATCGCATGCCGACTCCCCTATCATGGCAATCTTTATCTCCCGCGTAGCGATGAATTGCTCCGGCACTTTGGCCCGCAGGCGCTCCATGGCTTGTGATTCAAACAGCGCTTTCAATTCGTGTGGGGGACCCGGTAACAGCAGGATTAACTTCTCGGCACCTTTGTATTCGGCAGTAATCCACTGCCCGGGCGCGGTCCCAGTCGCGTTGGACAGGACGA
>Ga0070741_10005964_pt1 | contig 26527 bp, 20 predicted proteins | sample Coa_R1_4_FD_66440 | JGI IMG/M metagenome (GOLD analysis project Ga0070741, IMG submission 66440) | Surface soil microbial communities from Centralia Pennsylvania, which are recovering from an underground coalmine fire - Coalmine... | ecosystem: Environmental > Terrestrial > Soil > Unclassified ... | reverse complement strand
ACCTCGGTCGTACCGCCGCCGATATCCACAATCATGCTGCCGGCGGCATCGTGGATCGGTAGGCCGGCGCCAATCGCCGCCGCCATCGGCTCTTCGATGAGATACGCCTCGCGGGCGCCGGCGTTGATGGTCGCGTCCTGCACCGCGCGCTTCTCCACTTCGGTCACCCCTGAGGGCACGCCGACAATCACCCGTGGCCGGGGCGTGATCGGAAACGAATCGTGCACCTTGCTGATGAAATAGCGCAGCATCGCCTCCACCGTCTCGAAGTCGGCGATGACGCCATCCTTGAGCGGACGCACGGCGATGATGTTGGCCGGCGTGCGCCCGACCATCTTCTTGGCTTCCGCGCCCACGGCCAGCACCTTGCCGCTGCGCTTGTCCATGGCCACGACCGAAGGCTCGGAGATGACCACGCCGCGGTCACGGACGTAGACGAGTGTGTTCGCGGTGCCGAGGTCGATGCCGAGGTCTTTGGCAAACAGCCCGAGCAGGCCGCTGAGCGGCGCCGCCATAGATCCTCCGTTGCCTGCGAGCCAGGGCGCCTCCCTGCCCAAGCGCCTCGCGGCGCCTGTGCGGGCCCGCCCGATGCGTGTCGCGAAGTCTGCCGTTGCGAGCGATGGCAAGCGATGGCAATTGTACCCTCATGGCGATGCCGCCGCCTATCGCTTGCTCCTCAGGTGTGGTCAGTGCCGGGGCCACCGCAGCACGCTGCGTCGATCTCGGCTGTGGCCGAAGACGGCACCCCGGCGCCATCGGTGTCGATCTCGCGCCCCTGCCGGGGGTCGACGTCATCGCGCACCTCGAAGCCGCGCATCTCCCCTTTGGGGATGCGAGCCTCGACACGGTGCTCGCCTTCCACGTGCTCGAGCACCTCGATGACCTGCCACGGGTCATGCAGGAGCTCGCGCGCGTCCTCCGTCCGGGCGGGCGGTGTGTGGTGGAGGTGCCCTACTTCGCCAGCCCGAGTGCCTTTGCCGACCCAACCCACCGCCGCGCCTTTACCTACACTACCTTCGAGCACTTTGCCCCGCCGCCGGCGCGTGGCTGGCGGGCAAACCGCCATACCTGGTTCGGCGAGGCGCCGTTCTGGGTGCGCCAGCGCCGCCTTGTCTTTGGCCGCCTGCACCGGCTGCTGGGCCTGGCCTGGCTAGCCAATCGCCTGCCGAGCCTCTACGAGAACTTCTTCGTCTACTGGTTCCCAGCCCGCGCGCTGGAAGTCGAGCTGGTCAGGCGCAGCGCTGCCACGTAATCATCGGTCGTATTGAGATTGACGAGCGCGAGCGGATCGCCGGTCTCGCAGAGCGCCACCTCACCGGCATGCGCCGCCAGCACGGCCCGCGGCCCCTGCGTCGCCTCGGAAAGCCGCTCCAGCGCCGGCCGCAGCGCGGGCACGAAGATCACGGGATGCCCGCGCCGGCCGCCATAGCCAGCCACGGTGATCGGCGCGCCGCCCGCCAGGTGGTGCTCCACCGTGCGCCTGATTAGGGCAGACGGACGTGGCTGATCGACTCCCAGCACCAGCACGTGCCAGCCGGCGGGAACGTGCTGCAGGCCGGCCAGGATCGAGCTGACCTTGCCGCTCCGGTACCGTGCGTTCACCACCGGCACGAGGCGCGGCTCGGGCGGCAGCAGGCGCCGCAGGTCCTCGGCTCGGTGGCCGAGTACGACGATGACCCGTTCTATGGGCGAGGCAAGCAGCTGCTCGACCTGGTAGGCCAGCAGCACCTGCCCTTCCCAGGGGAGAAGCGCCTTGAGCTGCCCCATGCGGGTCGACTCGCCGGCGGCGAGCAGGATTGCGGCCACGGGTGCGGCGGGCGTCGCCCACGGGGTGGGCGCTCGCTCACCGGCCGGTCGATGCAGGCTCTGGCTCACGTGTGGGAGTGTATACCAGCGCCTTTTCGACTCGGCTGCCCTCTCTCCTGGGTTATAGAATGGGGATACCCTCAGGCTCCATGCTGCTCACCGTCGTGGTCGTCAGCTACAACACGGCTGCCCTGCTCGCGCGCTGCCTGGCCGCGATCCTCGCGCACCCGGCCGGGCCGGCCGATGGCAGTGCGATGGAGCTGATCGTCGTGGATAACGCCTCGCGCGATGGCAGCGCGGCGCTCGTGCGCGAGCGCTTTCCTCAGGCGATCCTCATCGCCAACGAGCGCAACGTGGGGTTCGGTACCGCCTGCAACCAGGCGATCCGAGCTGCCCGCGGGCGCTACATCGCGCTCGTCAACCCGGATGCCGAGGTGCAGGGCGAGAGCCTCGCCGCCCTGGTGCGCTTCCTGGAGGGCCATCCGCGGGCCGCCGTCGCTGGCGGGCGCTTGCGCTATGCCGACGGCACCTTCCAGCACAGCAGCTTTCGCTTCCCTTCGCTGATCCAGATCGCCCTCGACTTCTTTCCCCTGCACTGGCGGCTGGCCGAGTCGCGCCTCAACGGGCGCTACCCGCGCGCCTGGGACGAGCGGGCTCACCAGATCGACCATCCGCTCGGGGCGTTCATGGCCGTGCGCCGCGCGGCGATCGAAGAGGTGGGGCTGCTCGACGAGGGCTACTTCATGTACGTCGAGGAGGTCGATTGGTGCTACCGCTTCAAGCGCGCCGGCTGGGAGGTCTGGCACTGTCCCGACGCGCTGGCGATTCACCACGGCGGCCAGAGCACACGCCAGCAGGCGGCGGCGATGTTCCTCGAGCTCCAGCGCAGCCGGCTGCGCTTCTACCGCAAGCACTACCCGGCCTGGTTTCGGCTGAGCGCGCGTGTGCTGCTGGGGGCCGGTGCGCTTGCCGAGACGGGGCGGGGCCTGCTCGAGGGGCGGCACCGGCCCGAGGCGCGCACCTGGCGCTGGCAGCGCGCGCGCGCGCTGCTGGTTGCCCTGCAGTCGTGAGCGCGGCCGGGGAGGCGAGCAGGTAGATGAGCCGAAGCATGAACGCCGCCGGAGCGAGCGATGTGGTGTCATCGCCGGGCATTGAGCCGGCAGCGACCTCGGATTTATGGCCGGGCACCGGGCCGCCGGAGGCCTCCGGCCAGTGGCCGGGCGCTGAGCTCATCTCGGCAGTGGTGCTCACGCGTGACGAGGCGCGGCACGTCATGCCCTGCCTGGAAGCTCTGAGCTGGGCTGCGGAGCGGGTGGTGGTCGATTGCGGGAGCACTGATGGCACGCCGCGGCTGGCCCAGCAGGCTGGGGCGCGCGTGGTGACGCGCTCGTGGGATAACTACGCCGCGCAGCGCAACTTTGCGCTGGCACAGGCGGCCTGCCCGTGGGTTTTTTTCGTCGATGCCGACGAGCGCGTGCCGCCCGAGCTAGCGCGCGAGGCCGCCGCGCGCGTCGCGGCGGCCGAGCGTGCGCTGCGCGCCGGCGCCTCTGGCGCGCCGGTAGGCTTCTGGGTGCCGCGGCAGAACCTCATCCTGGGGCGCTGGGTGCGCTGCGCCGGCTGGGACCCCGATTACCAGCTCCGGCTCTTCCGGCGCGACCGCGGGCGGTACGATCCGGCCCGGCCGGTGCATGAGCTCGTCCTGCTCGATGGTCCCAGCGAGCGGCTTGTCCACCGGCTGGTGCACCACAACTACACCACCTGGCGGCAGTTCTGGACCAAGCAGCGCCGCTACGCGCGCCTCGAGGCGGCCGCGCTGTACGCCCGCGGCGTGCGGCCGAAGCCGCAGAACTTCGTTCTCCAGCCGCTCAGGGAGTTCCGGCGCCGCTTCTTTACCCTGCGTGGCTATCGCGCCGGCCTGCTCGGCTTGGCGCTGAGCCTCGCGCTCGCGGCCGCCAACTTCGTCACGTACGTCGACCTGCTGTGCTTCTGGCTGCGCGCGGCACGAGCGCGGGCAACGGAGCCGGGGTCGTGAGGTAGAACGAGCCATGATCCCATCGCAGACGGCAAGCTCCTCCACGATGTCCTGTGAGAGAGCCAGGGTCGTGAGCGCCGGTGAGCCAGATGGCTCCGCGCCGGGCGCGCCGTTGACGATCGCCATCGTGAGCTATAACGTCGCGCCGCTACTCGATGCCTGCCTGCGCTCGGTGCAGGCGGCGGCCGGCGAGCTAGGCGAGCCGGCGGCGGCCATCGTGGTCGACAACGCTTCGCGCGATGGCAGCGCCGCGCTCGTGCGCGAGCGCTTTCCCTGGGTGCAGGTGATCGAAAATGCCCAGAACCGCGGCTTTGGCGCCGCCTGCAACCAGGCGCTGGCCCTCGCCGGAGAGCTGCTGCTCTTGCTCAATCCGGATACCATCCTGGAGCCCGGCGCGCTCCCAGCCCTGGTGGCGCGCCTGCGCGCCACGCCGCGGGCGGCGATCGTCGGGCCGCGCCTGCGTTTTCCAGATGGCCGGCCGCAGCCGGTCCGCCGCCGGTTTCCGGCGCTCTCCACCCTGCTGGTGGAGAGCACGCCGCTCGAGTGGCGCCTCGGCTTTGGCCGGCTGATGGCGCACTATCGCTGCGCCGATCTCCCCGAGGCGGCGATGCCCGTCGACTGGCTGAGCGGCGCCTGCCTCCTGGCGCGCGCGGCGGCGCTGCGCGAGGTGGGCGGCTTCGATCCCGTCTTCTTCCTGTACTTCGAGGAGACCGACCTCTGTCGGCGTCTCGCCGCGCGCGGCTGGCAGGTCTGGTACGAGCCGGCGGCGCTGGTCACGCACCACCATAGCCAGAGCGCCGGCCAGGACCTCATGGCGCGCGACCGCGCGTACAACGCCAGCAAGCAGCGCTACCTCGCTCGCTACTGGGGCCCGACCGTGGGACGCGTGGTGGCCGGCATGCACGCGCTCCTGTTCGCCATCGAGGCCGCCCTCCAGTACCGGCGCGGCGACCGTGTGCAGGGCCGGCGCTACGCCGTGCTGGCGCGGGCGCTACTGGCCGGCGCCTGAGCCGGAGCTCCGCCGCCTCGCGCTGCGCTCTGAAGGTCCGTGCGCACCGGCATGATCTCCGCCTAACATCTCCACTCCCAGCATGCGGCTGAGCGACCGGAGTCTGACGACAGCATGCGTATCGGCATGATCTCCGCCGAATATCCACCTGCCGTGGGCGGCGTCGGTGACCAGACGGCGCGGCTGGCCCAGGAGCTGGTGGCCAGCGGGCACACCGTCCACGTCGTCACCAGTGCCGGCGCGCCGCAGCCGCGAGACGCTGGCCCCGGCCGGCCGCGCGTCATCCGGTGCGTGAGTCGCTGGGACTGGCGCATTCTCACCACCCTACCCCGCCTGGCCCGCCGCGGCGCGTGGGACGTGCTCCACATCCAGTACCAGACGGCAGCGTATGGCCTCCATCCGGCGATCAATCTGCTGCCCGCTGTTGCCCGCCGCGCCCGCGATGCTCCGGCGATCGTGACGACCTTCCACGATCTGCGGGTGCCGTACCTCTTCCCCAAGGCGGGCCCGCTCCGGCGCTGGGCTGTCCGCCTGCTGGCGCGTGGCAGCGACGGGATCATCGCTATCGCTGAGGAAGATCTGCCAGCGCTCCTCGCCTGGACAGTCGGCGCCGGGGGCCGCACCGCCGTCGAGCGTGTGCCGCTTGGCAATCCGCTCGAGGCCGAGCCGCCGCCGGACTTCGATCGTGCTGCCTGGCGCGCCAGACTGGGGCTGGGGCCCAGCGCCTTCCTCGCCGGCCATTATGGCTTCGTCAATCGCAGCAAAGCGGTGGATGCACTGGTGGAAGCCATCGCGCTCCTGGCCGAATCCGGCCGCGAGGTGCACCTGCTGATGCTTGGCGAGGAGGTGGGGAGCGCCGATCCATCAAACCGGGCCTATCTGGACGAGGTGCGGCGCCTCATTGCTGCCCACCGGCTCGAGACTCGCGTGCACTGGACCGGCTACCAGGAGCCGGCGGCGCTCGCCGCCTGGCTGCGCGGTCTTGACGTGGCGGTCCTGCCGTTCCGCGATGGAGCCTCGCTGCGCCGCACCACCCTGATCGCGGCCTGGACGCACGGCGTCCCGGTGGTGACGACGGCGCCGGCCCGGCCGGTGGACTGGCTGCGCGAGCGTGAGGCGGCGCCGGCGCTGGCCCTCCCCTCGCCGCAGCCAGCGGTGCTGGCTCGTGCGCTCCTGGAGCTCCAGGACGATCCGGCCCGGCGAGTGGCCCTGAGCGCGGCCGGCCGCGCCTTTGCCGCGCAGTTCTCTTGGCCGCTGGTCGCGCGGCGCACGCTCGACCTCTATCGCGCCGCCCGCGCGGCGCGGCGGTGAACGATCCCCTCTGTCCCAACCTTTATGCCACACCTCCATTGCAGCTGTTCGAGCCTGCGATAACGACGGGTGGCGGCTGGCCCTCTGTCCGAACCTTGTTGTGCTCCATGTCCACCGTAGTGCCCGCGCCCGGCTCTGCTCCCGGCTTCTTCTGCCAAGCGATCACGTTGCGTTCAGTCATTGCTAGAATTGAACATCAGCACCAGTGCGCCGTGCTGGGCGTGTTAGAGGCCAATGGTTACACTTACGACCCTGGAGCGTCTTACCGAGCTTGAGGAGCGGCTTGCGGCCCTTGGGCTTGAGACCTACCGGGCAGCAGTCGATGAGGCGTTGCGCGCTTTGGGGGGGCCGGGCTACCGATTTGTGCGCACCGGGGAAGCGGCTCGGGTACTCGGCGTGAGTATCCCAACTATCAAGCGGTGGGCTCGCAAGGGTATCCTGCCGATGGCCCGCGTGGGGGGCCGGTGGCTGATCCCGGCGCAGAGTGTGGAACGTCTCAAGCAGGCCGCGCCTCGGCTTCGTGGCCGCAGTGGATCGCTTGAAGAGCTGGGAACGCCTCTCCCCTCCCAGCACCAGCGGCGTATGCTGGCGCTGGGACGAAAGGCGAACCGCGGCACCCTCACTGAGGCTGAGGAGCGCGAATATCGTGAGCTGATTGCTGCGGCAGAGGCCCGCTCGGCGCGAGCGGCGATCGCCGCGATCGCCAGCCGCACTCCAGATTGGGCGTTCACTCTTGATGCTGAGGCCCGGCGGGTGGTTGATCACGCTGAGTAGGAGCCTTCCCCAACGCCGTCACTTCGATCGCTCGTCGGCCGCCGTGCAGCATGGCGCTGTGAGTACTGCCACGCACGTCAGGATGTTGCTGGCTACACGTTCCATCTGGAGCACATTATTCCGCAGGCCTACGGCGGGAAGAGTCATGCAGACAATCGTGCACTGGCGTGCTCACCATGCAATCTTGCTAAGCGGATTGCCACTCATGGTGTAGATCCATTGACCAATGATGTGGTGCCGCTTTTCAATCCCAGGGCGGATGAGTGGCAGCGGCACTTCGCTCCTGAGCCGGAGAGCGGTCGAATAATTGGGCTTACCAGTATCGGCCGTGCAACTGTCGAAGTCCTCCAGATGAACGATGGCCAGCGGGTGGCGACGCGCCGCTTGTGGGCTGTGGCTGGTTGGTGGCCTTGAGTCATGCACGCTCGACCTCTATCGCGCCGCCCGCGCGGCGCGGCGGTAGCGGCCCGGCACGAGCCCGGCGAGCATGCGGCGCTCGGCCGGAGCAAACGTGCCGGTGAGCCAGAGCGCCGCGACGTAGCTGCCGGCGCCGGCTACCACGGCCGCCGGCCGTGACCATGCCGCCGTTCCCAGCACGGCGAGCCCCATGATCGCCGCCGGCGGCAGCAGGCGCAGCGCTGCCCCCAGCAACGGTCTCAGCGCCACGTGGCCACGCACCGCCAGCAGGAACGGCACGAGCAGCACGACCTCCGAAGCGATAGTCACCGCAGCAGCGGCCACGTAGCTGAACCGCGGGATCAGAATAAGGTTCGCCACCAGATTGAACAATGCCGCTGCAGCGAAGGCCGGCGTGATGCGCCGCTGCAGCCCCAGCGCGATGAGCACATACTGCGTCAAGCCATTGAAGAAGCTCAGCGGCAGGAACCAGATCAGGATCCGCAGCGCGATCGCGGAATCGGGCAAGAATGCCGGGCCCCAGAGCCAGCGCGTGAGGTCGGCGGCGCCAAAGCTGACCAGAATGGCCGCCGGGAAGGCTACTGCCAGCAGCAGCTTGAGCGCCAGCCGATAGACGGCGGCCAGGCCTTCGGCCGCGTCTCCGGCGCCGTGCTGGCCCGCCTCACCCGCTTGCACCAGCGGTGCCGCTCGCCGCGAGAGCAAGGGGAACAGTGCCAGGACGAAGCTGCTCGGTACCGCGCCGGCGGCGTCGATCACCTTATAGGCGTTGGTGTAATAGCCAACCACCGCGCTTCCTTTCGCCTGGAGCACCTGGACGTCGACCCGAAAGAAGACGTTATTGAGCAGGTTGTTGAGCATCAGCGGCAGGGCATCCTGCGCCAGCCTGAGCTGCCGGCGGGGAGCGATGGCCACACTCAGTGGGAAGAATTGCCGGGCGCAGGCAAGGGCGAAGATCATGGCCGTGACTACGTTCACTGCCAGCGAGACCCAGCCGAGCGCGACGATGCCGTGGCCGAGCAGCAGCACGCCACAGCCGGCGATGACGGTCAGCGCCGCCGAGATGAGCTGGACCAGCGCGGGGAAGGTCATGCGCTCGTGGGCGTTGAAGAGGGCGGTGCCAGCCGCGCTCAGCGACCCCGGGATGAGCCCCAGCCCCAGGAGGGCCGCCGTGGCGACGATTCGCCAATCGGCACCGAAGGCGGCGTAGATGCCGGCCACACCGGCCAGCACCGGTACCGCCACTGTCGAGAGCAGCAGGCGCACGCCCAGCGTCTCGCGCAGCGCCCGGCGCGCCTGGTCTGGGCCCGGCGCGCGCGCGATCTCGCGCGTGAGCCACGTGCCGAGCCCAAAGTCGGCGATGATCGAGGCATAGAGCCAGAGGCTGACGGCGAAGTTATACTGCCCGCTGCCTGCCGGCCCGAGCCGGCGGGCCATCACCGCTGCCAGGACCCACGTCATCAGCCGGGCCAGCAGCCCGGCAGCGAATGGGATGATGGCGTTGCGTGCCACGCGGCGCGCGCCTGCTGCCGGTGGTGCGGCCGAGGCAGCCGGCTCGCCCTGGGCCTTGGGCACGTCCGGCAGGCCCGGCCGCTGGGTGAAGGCGGCTTCAGGGGGCATGACGCCCAGGAGACCGGTGGGGTGGCTAGTACACGCTGGCCGAAATTCCTGAGCACGCCGAGCCCTGATGGTGAACCAGCTCATACACACTTCTGCCACGGTGTACTAGCGCCTGGCCGGCGCGCTGCTTCGGGTATCATGGCCGTGGAGGCCTCGCTCCAGTGGCTCGCGCTCCGCTGATCGGCATCACCGGCTCCCAGGCTCAGCTGCCATCAGGCATCACCCAGGTTTCGGTCAAGGAATCGTACGTGACCGCCGTCCGGCAGGCCGGCGGCATTCCGGTGATCCTCGCCCCGCGTGAGCTTACCCCGGTGATTGACGAAACGCTCGAGCATCTCGATGGGGTGCTCCTCACCGGCGGCAAGGACGTCGATCCGCGCCACTACGGCGAGCCGGTGTGGAACGAGACGGTGCAGCTCGAGCCGGAGCGCGATGCGCTCGAGCTGCCGCTGGTGCGTGCTGCCTTTGAGCGCGACCGGCCGCTGCTGGCGATCTGCCGGGGCTGCCAGGTGCTCAATGTGGCGCTGGGCGGTAGCCTGTGGCAGGATCTCCCTTCGCAGCAGCCGGAGGCGCTCGGCCATTATCAGCAGGCGCCGCGCGACGCGGTGACTCACGATGTCCTCATCGTGCCGGGATCCCAGCTGGCCGTGGTGCTGGACCGCTTTAGCCGCGAGCCGCTGCCGGCGAACACGTTTCATCACCAGGCGGTGCGTGACGTTGCCCCCGCGCTGGCCGTCTCGGCGCAGGCGGTGGATGGGACGATCGAGGCCATCGAAGCGCCCGCACGCCGCTTTTTCCTCGGCGTACAGTGGCATCCCGAAGAGCTACTGGCGCGTCCGGCGCACCGCCGGCTGTTCGAAGCTTTTGTGGCCGCGGCGGCACGCCGCTAAGCCGGCGGCGGGATGAGCGGGCCGGCCCGACCCTGGCACGGGCTCTGCCAGGAGCGCATTGGATCATGAGTGGGCTCGCGGCGGCCGGAGTCGGCCGAAGGAGGCCAGCAATGAGCGTCTACGCCGTCTATGCCCGCACGTCGCGCAGCGCGGCGTGGGTGCTGCGCGGCACCTTTTCCACGCAGGAGGAGGCCGACGCGCTCGCCGAGCAGCTCGTCGAGCGTCCCGTCGCTTCCGAGCACGAGCATTCGGCTGCGAGTATCCGTAGCGATAAAGAGCTGGTCGTCGACACGATTGTCGAGGTGGCGCCCGACGGCTCTGAGATGCCGTCGGTGCTGCCGGAGGATCGCGCCGCGCCGGTATCCTCCTGGCATACCCGCCAGCACGAAAAGGTCGTTGACTAACCTCCTCAGGCGAGCTTCTTGACGGAGTTGGGTGCACGATGTAGAGTTCGCCGTCGCCGTGTCAGATGAACGCCCCGTGCCCCCTGAGGGAATGTACTCCTGATCAGCTGGCACGCTTGCTGCGAGCACGAGGCTTTACCGTCGAGGCGACGAGAAGAGAGGCGGTTCGGGTGACCGGCCCAGGAGTAGCTTGGACGGTATTTATTCCCAATGCACATGGGAGACGGCGCTTACGGAAGAGCCAGGTTCGGCTTGTACTGAGGGAGCTGGGTATTCCAATCGGCGAGTAACCGTGGACTAGAACGATGGCGGCAGAGCGAAATACTCCGCCAGTGCGGCTGGCGGGCTCGAAGGAGGAGGTGGAGCTACCTATCTTCCGCGATGCCGGAGCGGTTGTGTGCCGGTTGCTAACGCGGCAGCTTGCCTCTGGTCCCTCCGTGACGGCGTTTACTGCAGAGGAGCGCATGGAGATCGCTACTTTTGCGGCCGATCTCCAGCAGAAGGCCTTGCTGCTACAGGATCGCGTTGGCCGAGTGCTCGGAGCCACCGACGATCCCGTGGCCCTGGCTAAGCTTCTCGACGACGCGTATGCCGCCGTGGCCTCCCTCGCCGTCTGGGCAGACGAGGCAGCAGTGCGCTTGCTGCCTGCCGTTGATCGAGTGCGTGGTGAGGCGCCCGTATCGCCAGACCACTCAGGCGAGCCACTATAGCATTGGCACCAATTCAAGGTGCCTGGAGTCAGCATCGCCAGCGCGTTGCCCAGGTGCCCTCGATCACACGGCTCCGGCACCAGCTCAGGGTAACCAGGGGGCCGCCGGCCCGGGCTCGCTCAGCCGGAGCCAGAGTGGAGTCCGCCGTCGGCGCCAGGTCGTGCGGCTTCTAGCTTGGCTTCGATAGAGGACCAGGAGGTGCGCGGGCAGGGCTCAGCCATGTTCCAGCAGCGAGACCGATTCCAGATGGTAGGTCTGCGGGAACATGTCGGCCACGCGGCTCCGGCGCAGCCGGTAGCCGGCGGCGGCGAGGCGCCGGAGGTCGCGCGCTAGTGTGCTCGGCTCGCACGACACGTAGACGATCTTGCGTGGCCCGAGGCGCACGATCCCTTCCAGCGCTTCCGGCGTGCACCCCTTGCGCGGTGGGTCGAGCACCACGTAATCGAAGCTGGCGCCGGGGCTGGCCTCGCGCGGCGCAAAGGCGCGCACAGCGCGCTCGACGGTCTCGCTGCGTACCTGCACATTGGTCAGGCCGGCATTGGCCACGTTCCGCACGGCCGCCGCGGCCGCGCTGAGGTTCGCTTCTACCGCCACCACGGCGCCGGCCCGGCGCGCCAGGGGAATGGTCAATGCGCCCGTGCCGGCGTAGGCGTCGAGTACCGATTCACCGCGCGCCGGCTGCAGCCATTCCACAATGGTGCCGGCCAGCACGGCCGCTACGCCCAGGTTCGTCTGGACGAAGGCGCCGGCCGGCACCTCGAGCTGCGCCCCGGCAAGATCGAACCAGAGCGAGCCGTCGCCCCACAGCAGGTGCGGCTGCTCGCCCCGCGTGTGCGCCAGCAGCACGCCCGAGAGCTCTGGCATCGCCTCGCGGGCCGCCGTGATGAAGGCTTTGAGGCCGGCGCGCGCCAGCGAGCGCTCAGAAACAAACGTTACCTGCAGCGCCTCATTGGGGACGGCGCGCACCACGATCTCGCGGAGCGCGGCCCAGACGTCGTCCGGCAGCGCCGGCCAGGGCAGCCGGTGGATGGCCCAGTTGATCAGCTCAGTGGCAATGTAGCAGTGCTCGACGGGTACCGGCTCGTTGGAGCGCGCGCGCTGAAAGCAGAGCAGCCGACCCGTGCCACCGCGCGCCCGGCTCGCCGCTACTGGCCGCTCGCCTACGAGCACCGCCGGAACGAACTGCACGGTATTGCGATAGTGCCACTCCAGCGGCGAGGCGAGCGCCGGCTCGACGGGGGGATCAGCGAACCCGCCGAGGCGTGCCAGCTGGTCGCGCAGCACGGCCGTCTTGAATGCAAGCTGTGCCGCGTACGTCGCGTGCTGCCACTGGCATCCGCCGCAGGTGCCGAAGATGGGACACGGCGGCGTGACACGCTCGGGCGAGGGCTCGAGCACCTCCACCACATGCCCGCGCAGATACCGTGGCTTGCGCTCGGTGATCTCCACCCGCACGCGCTCGCCGGGCAGTCCCAGCCCGATGAAGGCGACGAGATCACCGGCTCGCCCCACCGCCTCGCCGCCATGCGCCACGCCGTGTAGGACAACTGGGTCGATCGAGCTGAGCGAGCTAGCCACCAAGCTTCTGCCTGAGGAGCTGGTTGACCAGTGCCGGGTTCGCCTTGCCACGTGTCTCTTTCATCACCGCGCCGACGAAGTAGCCGAGTGCGGTCTGCTTGCCGCCGTGGTAGTCGGCGAGCGCTTTGGCGTTTCTCGGATCGGCCAGCACGCGGTCGATCACCGCCTCTAGCTCTGCAGTGTCGCTGACCTGCGCCAGGCCCTGCTCGCGCATTACCTGCTCCGGCGCCGTGCCGGTGCGGAAGACCTCTTCCAGCACCTGCGGGCCGCTGCGCACGCTCAGCTGGCCTGAGTCGATCAGCGCGATGAGCGCCGCCAGATGCTCCGGCCGGAGCTTGCTCTGCTCGATCTCGATACCACTGCTATTGAGCAGGCGCCGCACGTCGCGCAGCATCCAGTTCGCCACTGCCCGCGCGTTTCCGCTCAGCCGTACCGCCTGCTCGAAGAAGTCGGCCAGCGTACGCGACGAGACGAGCGTCGCTGCGTCGTCGGGTGAGAGACCATACTCAGCCATGAAGCGCCGCCGCTTTGGCTCCGGCAGCTCGGGCAGGCGAGCGCGAATCTGCTCCACCCACGCGCGGTCGATGAAGAGCGGCGGGAGATCGGGCTCCGGGAAGTAGCGGTAGTCGTGCGCCTCCTCCTTGCTGCGCTGTGACTGCGTAATCCCTTTCTCCTCGACCCACCCGCGTGTCTCCTGCACGATCCGCTCGCCGCGCTCGAGCAGTGCCCGCTGGCGCTCGATCTCATACGCCAGCGCGCGCTCCACCGCGCGGAACGAGTTCATGTTCTTGACCTCGACCTTCACGCCATAGGTGCTGCTGCCGCGCGGGCGAAGCGAGACGTTCGCATCGCAGCGGAAGGCGCCTTCCTCCATATTGCCGGTGGAGACGCCGATGTAGCGCAGGATGGCGCGCAGGGCCCGCAGATAGGCCCCTGCCTCCTCGGGCGAGCGGAGATCGGGCTCGCCGACGATCTCCATCAGCGGCACGCCGGAGCGGTTCACGTCCATCAGGCTATAGGTCTCACCCGTCTCGCTACGCACGTGCTTGAGGTTCGCCGTATCCTCCTCCAGATGCACGCGTGTGATGCCGATGCGCCGCGTCTTCTCCGGATCGGTGGGGTCGGGAATCTCCAGCCAGCCGTTGCGCGAGAGCGGCAGATCGTACTGCGAGATCTGGTAGCCCTTCATCAGATCCGGGTAGTTGTAGTTCTTGCGGTCGAACTTGCTGTACTCGGGAATCTCGCAGTTGAGCGCCAGCGCCGTGAGGATGGTGTATTCCACCGCCTTCTGATTGATGACCGGCAGCACGCCCGGCATCCCCAGGCAGATGGGGCACACCAGCGTGTTCGGCTCGGCGCCGGCATACCGCGCGCTGCAGGCACAGAACATCTTCGATTCGGTCAGCAGCTGCGCGTGTACCTCAAGGCCGATCACCGCCTCGTAGCCGGTGGCTGGCGCTCTCTCCGTTACTCGCTCAGCGACCTGTGCCATCCGAGCCATCTGAGTGGAGCCCTCCGTCGCTTCTCAATCGGGAAGAGGCCCTCAGGCCTGCCGGTGCGCCTGCACAAAGCGCTCGAGCCGGCGTAGTGCCTCTTCGAGCTGCTCGTACGCGGTGGCGTAGCACATGCGCACGTGCCCCTCGCCGCTTGGCCCAAAGGCACTCCCTGGCACCACCGCGACCTTCTCCTCGTAGAGGAGCCGTTCGGCGAACGCGTCGCTGCTCATGCCGGTGATGCGGATCGAGGGAAAGGCGTAGAACGCCCCTTGCGGCACGTGGCAGGTCAGCCCAATCCGGTTGAGCCCGTCGATGAACATGCGTCGCCGGCGCGCGTACTCGGCCAGCATTGCCTGCACATCTGGCTCGCCGTGGTCGAAGGCCTCGATCGCCGCGTACTGCGCCATCGTCGGGGCGCAGAGCAGTCCGTACTGGTGGACCTTCATCATTGCTTCGAGAATCGGTGCCGGCGCGCAGGCATAGCCGATGCGCCAGCCGGTCATGGCGTAGCACTTGGAGCAGCCGTTGAGCAGGATCGTCCGCTCGCGCGCGCCGGGCAGCGAGGCAACACAGGTGTGCTCCCAGCCGTCGTAGACGAGCCGCGCGTAGATCTCGTCGGAATAGATCAGGAGATCGTGCTCGCCTGCTAGCCGCACGATCGCTGCCAGCTCGTGGCGGGGCACGGCCGCGCCGGTGGGATTGTTCGGATAGCCGAGCAGGATCGCTTTCGTCCGCGGCGTGCACGCCGCCGCGATCTGCCGCGCGGTGACGGCAAAGCCGTCTGCCGCGCTCGTTGGCACCATCACCGGCTCGCCGCCGGCGAAGATGACGCAGGGCGCGTAGCTCACGTACGACGGCTCCGGAATGATCACCTCGTCGCCCGGATCGATCGTGGCGCGCACGGCCAGATCGAGCGCCTCGCTCACGCCGGCGGTCACCAGCACCTCGGTGGTCGGGTCGTAGGCCACGCCGTAGCGTTGCTCCAGGTGCGCCGCGATGCGCCGTCGGAGCTCGAGCATGCCGAAGTTCGACGTGTAGGCCGTGTGCCCCTCTTCCAGCGAGCGAATACCGGCCTGGCGAATGTGCTGCGGCGTCACGAAGTCCGGCTCGCCCACACCGAGCGAGATCACGTCCTGCATCGTGTTGATGATGTCGAAGAACCGGCGGATCCCCGAGGCCGGCACGCGGCGCACGCGCTGGGCAACTGGATCACGGCGCAGGCGCTCGCCGGCGGCGCCATCCACCGCCCCGCGCTCCGTGCCTGGTGGGGTGTGAGCTGCTGTCTTGAGTCTGCTCTCGGTCATTCCTGTTGTTCCCTCACCCGGCGGGAGCAGCGGCAGGAGGCTGCTCAGCCAGCAGCGGACGCCGCTTGTGCCATTCGGTGGCCTGCTCGTAGCTATACGCTGCGCGCAGCAGCGTCGCTTCGTCGAAAGCCTTGCCGATCAGCTGCAGGCCCACCGGCAGCCCTTGCGCATCGAAGCCACACGGCACGCTGATGCCCGGCAGGCCGGCAACGTTGACCGGAATGGTGCACACGTCCGAGAGGTACATTGCCAGCGGATCGTTCACCTTCTCACCCAGCCGGAATGCCGTCGTCGGCGAGGTCGGCGCCGCCAGTACGTCGAAGCGCTCGAAGGCGCGGTCGAAGTCACGCTTGATCAGCGTGCGCACCTTCTGCGCCTTGAGGTAGTAGGCATCATAGTAGCCCGAGGAGAGTGCGTACGTGCCGAGCATGATGCGCCGCTTGGCCTCGTTGCCGAAGCCGCGCTGGCGCGTGACCTCCATCGCACGGAACATGTCTGGCTCGTCCACCGCCGCCAGTCCGTATTTGACGCCGTTATAGCGTGCCAGGTTGGAGCTCACCTCGGCCGGCGCAATGATGTAGTACGTTGCCAGGCCGTAATCGCTATAGGGCAGCGAGACCTCGTCAACCACCGCGCCGAGCCCGGCCAGCGTGTCCACCGCCCGGCGTACCAGCCTTGCCACGTCGGGCTGCATGCCCTCGACGAAGTACTCCTTTGGCACGCCGATACGCAATCCCTTGATCCCGCCCTGCAGCGCCGCGCGATAGTCCGGCACCGGCACTGGCGCCGTCGTCGAATCGAGCGAATCGAGACCGGCGATGGCTTGGAGCAGCATCGCCGTCCCCTCTACGCCGATGGAGAAAGGCCCCACCTGGTCGAGCGACGAGGCAAAGGCAATCACGCCGTAGCGCGAGACGCGGCCGTAAGTCGGCTTGAGCCCCACCACACCGCAGAGCGAGGCCGGCTGGCGGATCGAGCCGCCGGTATCGGTGCCCAGCGCAAGCAGGCACTCGCCGGCTGCCACAGCCGCTGCCGAGCCACCGCTCGATCCGCCGGGCACGCGCTCCAGATCCCATGGGTTGCGGGTGGGGAAGTAGCCGGAGTTCTCGGTGGACGACCCCATGGCAAACTCGTCCATGTTCGCCTTGCCGACAAAAACTGCCCCCGCGCGGCGCAGCCGCTCGACCACCGTTGCATCGTAGGGGGGAATGAAGCCCTGGAGGATCTTCGAGCCGCTGGTCGTCTCCACGCCGCGGGTGCAGAAGAGGTCCTTGAGCGCCACCGGGATCCCGGTGAGCGCCGGCGTGGCCTTTGGATCGCCCTTGCCCTCCGCAAGTGCCCGGTCGGCCGCCTGAGCCTGCTCAAGTGCGAGCTCGGGCGTAACCTTGAGAAAAGCGCGCACGTAGGGCTCGACTCGCTCGATCTGCTCGAGGCAGGCACGAGTGAGCTCCACCGCCGAGAGCTCGCGCCGGACGAGCAGGTCACGCGCCTCGGGGGCAGTCAGGGTGGTAAGTGTGCTCATGGTGAGTGCCTGGCCGCGTTCGTCATTCCTCCAGCACCGCCTGGATCTTGAGGTCTAGGCTGCCGAGCTACCGTGGGAGCTCCGCGCCAATGCGTCATTCCTCCAGCACTGCCTGGATCTTGAAGTAGCCATTCTCCTGCCGCGGCGCGTTGGCCAGCACCTCCTCGCGGGGCAGTGAGGGGCGCGGCACGTCGGGACGCATCACGTTGCGCAGATCGAGCACCTGCGCCGTCGGCGGGATCTGCTCGGTATCGAGCTCCTGGAGCGCGCGGAAGTGCTCGAGAATGACAGAAAGCTGCTGCGCGAACCGCTCGCGCTCCTCGGGCGTGATGCCCAGGCGGGCCAGCGCGGCCACATGATCGACGTCTTGGGGTGTCAGTGCCATGGGGATGCCCGTTTCAGATTATACGGGCCGCCTTTCCGCACCCGCTTGAAGGGCCCGGCGTTGTCTACACTGATGAGGCTGACGTGATCGCCATTGGCACGGTTGGTCGAGCTACGCGCCCAGTCGCCCGACCCGCGGTATCAACCCGAATGAGGCTGACGTGATCGGCTTGTCCAGGTGGAGAGCACCATTGGCGTCGCTCGAGGCGGCGGATCGGTGGGGGCTTGTTGCCCTGCCGCTGGTGGCGGTAGTCCTGCGCCTCGCCTACGCGGCGACACTCCCACCACAGATCGTGGTGACGTATGAGGCCGATCCGCTGACGTACGATCAGATTGCGCGCAACCTCGTGGCGGGGAAGGGCTTCACCGGCGCCTCGTTCTACTATCCGCCGGGCACCGAGCACCCCACGGCCTTCTGGGACCCGCTCTATCCCTTCTTCCTCGCGGCGCTGTACTGGGCCTTTGGGCACAGCGTGCCGCTGGTACGCGCGGTGCAGGCGCTGCTGGGTGGGGTGGCGGTGGCGCTCACCTACGTGGTAGGGCGCCAGCTAGTGGGTCAGTCGCCACGCCCGTGGCCATTCGTCCGAGAGGGGACGGCCAGTGGCAATGCCGGTGGCCCGCCGGCGAGCTCGCGCTGCGGGCAGCGCGCCGGCCTGCTGGCGGCTGCGATCTCGGCAGCCTACCCCTTCTTTATCTACTACGCCGGCCACCTGCTGACCGAGACCTTGTTCATGGCCCTGATCCTGGCCCTCTTTAGCGCCGGCTTCGCCGCTGCTGCCACCGGCCGGCTGTCCTGGTTCCTGGCGCTGGGGGTGCTGGGAGGACTGGCGGCGCTCTGCCGCGCCGAGGCCTTTCCGGTGGCGCTCGTGGCTGCCGGCTGGGCCGCGTGGGCCGCCGGGGGCCGGTGGCCCCGCCGGATGGGGCTGGCGGCCGCCGGAATCGCGCTGGTGCTGGCGGTGATGCTCCCGTGGGGTATCCGCAACCAGCTCACGCACGGCCAGCTGATCCTGACCACCACCAAGCTCGGCTACAACCTCTATAAGTACTATCACCCGCTGATGACGGCCGATCAGAAGGTGGCGGTGGTGCCGTTCCCCGACTTCGGCGACCGCACCGAGCCGCAGCGTGAGGCCCTCATGCGCCAGCAGGCGCTCCGGTTCATGCTCGACGACCCGGGCCGCACGCTGCGCTTCATGCTCACCAAGCTGGGGCTGCTCTTCAAGATCGTGCCGACCAACGAAGTGAATCAGAAGTACGCGCTGGTGAGCGTCGGCAGCTACGGCCTGCTCCTGCCGTTCATGGTGGCCGGCCTGGTGATGGCCGTGCGCCGCGGCGGGCGCTTCTGGCCGGTGGTGGCCTACGTGCTCTTCAGCGTGGCGACGAAGGCGGCCGTCTTCGCCGGGATCCGGCTACGGATGCAGATCGAGCCCTTCCTCATTCTCTTCGCTGCGTTTGCCATCGTCGCGCTGGCGGAGCGGCTTCGGCCCGCCGGCTGGGCCGCCCGCCTGAGGCCGGCGTGGCTAGCGCTCTCCCAGCGGCGGCCGGTGGCATGAGCGGTGGCATGCGCCTGGAGCGCCGGCCACGTCCTGCCGGCGGGGGACGAAGGACGAACGACGAAGGACGAACGACGAAGCAGCCTTCGTCGTTCGTCCTTCGCTCAACCATTCCCGGTAGCGACTCCTGGCCCGCTGCTCTGGGGCCAGCGAAGTCGATGCGATCCAGCACCACGGTGGTGGCCGGCCCTCTCGCCCGCTGGCGCATCGCCATCCTGCCGCTAGTGGTGGTGCTGGCGCTCTGCCTGATCGGGGCGCAGCTGAACCCTTACCTGGGCGATTATGGCGATGATGCCGAGTTTCTCGTGCTGGGGCAGGGACTGGTGCAGGGAGCCGGATACGTCTGGGCCAATAGTCCCGAGCGCGCACCGCACAATCGCTATCCACCAGGCTATCCGCTGCTGCTGGCCGGCACGATGCTGGCCACGGGCACGCGCGACCAGGCGTTGGCGGCGATCCTGCCCGCTAAGCTGGTAACGGCAGCGTCCCACGTGGCGGCGATGGCGCTCGTCTGGCTGCTAGCCCGCCGCCGCCTGCCCGGCGGGTGGGCGGTAGCCGCCGTGGCGGCCTATGCCTTCAATCCGTTTGCCATTCGCTTCGCCGTTCAGATCATGTCCGACGTGCCCTATATCCTCGCCTTGCTCGGCGCACTCGTCTGGGCGGAGGCGGTGCCCGCGCGCCGGCCGGTGCCGCTCCGGCACTGGCTCGCCCTCGGCGCGCTGCTGGCGCTTGGAGCGTACGTGCGCACCATTGGCGACGTGGCGGCGGTAGGAGTCATCGCCTGGGCCTGGTGGCGCGCCGGCCGGCGCGCGGCGCTGGCAGCGGCGGCTACGTTCCTCGCCTGCATGATTCCCTGGTGGCTCCGCGATCTCACGCTCTCTGGAGGCTGGCGCTATGCCCACGAGCTGCTCGCGGCGCAGTATCAGGATCCATCAGCCGGGGTTCTGACCCCGGCCGCGCTGCTCCGGCGCGCGCTGGACAACGGCGCGTTCATTATCGAAAAGCCGGGGGTCTTTGGGGCAGCCGGATTCGTGCTCGGAGGCGCGGCGGCCGCCGTCACGCTGCTGGGCTACTGGCGCTGCCTGCGCCTCGCCGGTGGCGCTGCCGAGTGGGTGGCGGTGCCGCTCGTGCTGGCCGTGCTGGTGTGGCCGATCAAGACCGGACGCTACCTGCTGCCGGTCGTGCCGCTGGCCGGCATCTATGCCATCGCCGGTGGGCTGGCGGTGGCCGGCTGGCTAGCCGCGCGCCAGGCGCGGCGTGGAGCGGTGTCCCACGCCAGCGTTCGCCTTCCCTGGCGCGGCGTGCTGGGGGCCACGGTGGCCGGCATCATTGCTTTCGAGGCAGCCTACGCCACGCGCGAGGCCATGGCGAACGTGCGCGCGCTGGCCGGTATGGCTGATGGACAGGATGCGCCCGGCTATTACCGGCAGCGGCCCGACTGGGCACACTATCTCCAGGCAGCCGAATGGCTGCGCGCCAACGCCGGCCCGCATGACGTGGCTATGGCGCGGCGCCACTTCGCACTCTACGTCTACAGTGGCCACTTGACCGACAAGTATCGCTACGACGTGACACCCGACGAGCTCGATTACCTGTTCTCGGGCACGCAGCGCAAATTCATCGTTGAAGATGCCTTCGATGTGCTGCGCGGCGACTTTGCTCCCCTGCCGGCCGCCGTGCGCGCACGCGGCGGTGATCTGGTGCTGCGCTTCGAGACCGGCGATCCGACGGTGCGTGTCTGGGAGCTCGTCCGGCCCGGCGAGCCGGGAGATCGTGGCGGCGCCGTCTTCTCCCCGCCGGGAGCATGAAAGAGCTGCCGGCGATGGACTCAGGTGTTCCGCGAACCCAGGTGCAGGAGCCACGGCGTGCCGCAGGGCGCAGCGTCGCTCCAGCGGAGCGGCCGGAGGCATCGAGAGCCCAGGTGTGGGAGCCGCGGTTCGGCCCGGGCGATGGCTCGGTCCGGGCGGTGCGCCCGCCGCCGGCCCGACGGGTTGCCCGCGCGGCCCTGCTCGTCTTCGGCACACTGTGCTGCCTCTACCTGCTGAGCAGCGGCGGGCAGGGCTATAGCGTGGATGGCACGTTCACCTACGAGCTGGCGCGTAGCTGGGCGAGCGGCAGCATGCCTCCGTGGCACCTCAGCGCGCAGCAGCGTGATATCCTGCGCCGCTGGGGGCCGGTGGTGCCGGCCCTGAGCGTACCGTTCACCTGGCTGGGGCTGCGCCTGGGCGAGCTAGCGCCGCGCCGCGATAGTGTGGTGGCCGGTGGCCAGGTGCTGCCGCTCTACGATTGGCCGCCCATTGGTGCCCCGAATACCGGCGGCGAGCCGGTGCCTCGCCAGCTAACGGTGCCACTCCCTGGGCCAGTGTCGGCGACGCGCCTGCGCGTCGTCTCGTTCCTCTCGTTTGCCACGGCGTTGCCCGACGACGTGCCGGTCGCGCGGCTCACGCTGGAGCGGGCGGACATGCCCGGGCAGATTGTCGGGACGGCGACGCTCTACGCCGGGCGGGATACCGCCGAATGGGCGTACGACATGCCGGGGGTAGAGCGCCCGCGCCATCGTCGCGCGCCGCTGGCCGGCCACTGGCCCGGCAATCCAGCGGCGAACCTCTACGTGTCGGACGTGGCGCTTGCGCCTGCTGCCGGCGCCGGCCAGGATGGTCCAGGAGGCGTGGCCGCGGATACGCTTGTCGTCGAGTACCTTGCGCCCGCTGGGCGCCTGCATCTGCGGACGGTGGCGCTCTTCGGCCCGCAGGGAGTAGTGGTGGTGGAGGGGCCGCCGTCGTGGAGTGCCGCCCAGCAGGCGAGCCTCTTCAGCCGCTTCGGCTTTTCCTTTACCAATGCGCCGCTGATGGCCCTCGCCTGTGCGCTGCTTGTCCCACTGGCCGTCGTGCTCGGCTATTCGGCCCAGGCTGGCGTGCTGCTGGCGCTCGGCACCGGCGTCGGCACGCTCGCGTGGCCCTACGCCAAGTATGACTTCTCCGAGACGGCCGCGGCGGCCTTCGCCACCAGCGCCACGGTGCTGGTGCTGCTGGGCGGCCGATCGTCGGCGAGCGCGCGCCGGGCGCTGCTTCTGGCGCTGGCCGGGGGACTGAGCGTGGCCCTAGCGGCCGGGGCCAAGTACAGCGCCGCCTGGTTCATCCCCCTGCTGGCCGTGGAGCTGGTGCTTCTGCAGCATCGTAGTGGGAGAGGGCTTGCCCGCCACGCTGGCGTCGAAGATGCTTCCCTCTCCCTTCATGGGGGAGGGGCTGGGAGTGGGAGTGCCACCGTGGCGCGGCTGGTCGCGTTCCTCGCCCCGGCGGCACTGGCCATGCTGCTGCTGCCGCTGATCACCCGCGCGGCACCGACGATCTGGACCGGCTGGCGCGCAGGCCTGGCGCGCGGCTGGCTCGACTTTCCACTCTGGGATGGCCTCTACGGGCTACTGCTCAGCCCGGGTAAGTCGCTCTTCCTCTACGCGCCACCGCTCCTGCTTGCCCTGGCCGGCGCGGTCCCCTTCGCGCGCCGCCACCGCGGCGCTGCGTTTCTCTTCCTCGCCGTGCCGGCCGTCTACCTGGCCGTCTACGGCAGCAAGGGCGTGTGGAGCGGCGGCGGCTGGGGGCCGCGCTACCTCGTGCCGGCGGTGCCGTTCGCTGCCTGCCTGGCATTGCCGCTTATCGAGCGCGCGCTACGCCCCGGCGGCCACTGGCTCAAGGCCGGCGCGCTGGCGCTGCTCATCATAGGGGTCGGCGTGCAGCTCTTGGGCGTGCTCAAGCATCCGAATCTGTATCCGATCATGTTTCGCGATCACCTGCTGCCGGCTCTACCCGATGACGGCGCAGCGCTCGGCGGCCTGCCGTCGCTCGTCTACTGGCGGCACTTCGGCGGGCCCGAAGCCGGCCGGCAGCTGGTGCGTCCGCCGGACGACACGACCGGCGACAACCCACCGCGCGGGCTGGGCTATCTTTACGCCGAGACGGGGCCGTTGCGCCTGGCCATCATTCCGGCCGAGGCGCGCGCGACAGCCCTCACGCTCTACGTTTGCGACTGGGATCACCAGGGGCGGCGGCAGCGCCTGCGGCTCGCCGATGCCGGCGGCGAGCGCGAATACGTTCAGGACTACGACTTCTCCGGCTGCGAGTACCTGGCCTGGACGGTGGCGATGCAGGCCGGCGAGCCGGTGGAGCTTGAGGTGCAGCGCTTAGGGGGGGACGTGCCGGTCATCTCGGCGCTCTTCTTCGATCCGCCTGCGGGCCCGCGCGCGCCGGGGCCCCGGCGCGACGTGGAGACGGGCGGGCGGTGGTCCGGGCGCTATGGCGCCGATGGCTATGTGCTGCTCGCCTGGCGGCGCGGCGGCCAGGATCTCGCCCGGCTGCCGCCCTACGTGGCCGGCATGAGCGGCGGCGATCGCGTGTGGCTCGATACGCACGAGCAGGACCTGGCCGATACGGCGCTGCTCTACGCGCCGGCCTTCTCGCCCCTGCTGGCGCATGCCTGGCTGCTGGGCGCCGATGCCATCGCCGGTCTGCTACCGGGGAACACGGCGCTCCTTCAGCGTGCGCTCGCCTCTCCCCCCTGGCACTACCTGGGACCACCGCCGCTGCGAACGCTCAATACGCCGCATCCAGAGTATGGCCTCGGCCTCGACCTCTGGCCCATCCTCCTGCGCACGCACTTCCGGTCGCACATCACCTTCATGGCCATCGCCTGGGGCGTCTGGTGGGCCCTCGCCGCCGGCGCGCTGGCCGGCGTCTTTTGGCTCCGGCGCGAGCTGAGGGTAGCCCATGGCTAGCGGCTCGTCGGCCACGCTTTCCAGACCACCGGCGGAGCCGGCCGGCTGGGTGCCGGTCGAGGAGGTGGCTCAGCAGCCGGCTGGCCGCCGGCGTGCGCGGGCCGAGAATCCCCGGCTTGGGGGCCGGCTCTTTCTCCTGCTGCTCTGCCTTTACCTGCTCACCGGCGGCGGCCACGGCTATAGCATCGACGGCTCGTTTGGCTATGAGATGGCCCGGACGGTGCTGCTCGATCCCTCGCACGAATACTTCCACCGCTTCAAGACGGCCTTTGCGCGCTGGGGCGTGCTGCTGCCGGTGCTGGGCCAGCCGTTTGTTCTAGCCGGCAATGCGCTGGCGCAGGTTGCTCCCGAGCGCGACGCGCTGGCCGTGGGAGGCCATACCTTTCGCGTGGAAGAGTGGCCGGCCATCGGCCCGCAGCAGACGGCGGCCACGGCGCCGCTGCCGGAGACCGGGGGGCAGCCGGTGGTGGCGGTCGATCTGCTTTCGTTCCTGAGCAATGCCACCGACCTGCCGCAAGGCGCAGTCGTCGGTGAGGTATGGCTCTGGGGAGGCGGCCGGGCCGCCGTCCTGCCGGTACGCGCGGGGATCGAGACGGCCGAGTGGGCGCACGACCGGCCCGACATCGCACCGCGCGTTCGCCACAGCCGGCCGCCGGTGGCTGGGCACTGGATCGGCCAGCCGCGGGGCAACATCTACTATGCGCGCCTGCCGCTGCCGGCTCCCATGCCCGTAGAGCGCTGGGAGCTGGCCGCCGCGGGGGCGACGCAGCCCTCCACCGCGGCCGGAGCGGGGCCGGCGCCCCAGTGGCAGCTTCGCGCGGCTGCCTTCGAGCTCCAGGATGGGAGCGTGGCCGATGCCCGCACCGGCGATCGCTTCTGGTCGGAGCGCCAGACTCGCGACTTCTTCACGCGGCTCATCTACTCCACGCTCAATGCCTTTACCACGGCCGCGGCCGCTATGCTCGTCTATGCTATCGTTGGCCTCCTGGGCTACCGCCCGACGGTCGCGCTCCTGGTTGCGCTCGCCTACGGTGTAGCCACCATGGCTTGGCCCTACGCCAAGCTAGACTTCGCCGAGCCGGCCTCTACCTGCTTCGAGCTGCTGGCGGTGTGGGCCTGCTATCGCTGGCTTGCCGGCGCGGCGCGCTCGGTCGCGCTCGGCCTACTCGCCTCTGGCGCGCTCTTCCTGGCCATTGCCGGCAAATACACCGCGGCACTCACCGGCGCAGCGCTGGTGGCGCAGTGGGGGCTCTCCGGCCGCTGGTGGGCTCCGGCGCAGCGCGCTCGCGCGCTGGCGTTTCTGGCGGCGCTGGTCGTTCCGGCGGCCCTGCTGGGGCTGGTGGCGATCGCGCTCTCGTACCGGCTGACCGGAGAAGGTCCCATCGTGCTCATCACCGGCCTGGGGCGGCTGCGGGAAGACTGGCTCTCGCTCCCCCTCTGGACCGGCCTGCGCGGCCTGCTCTTCAGCCCCGGCAAGAGCCTCTTCCTCTATTCCCCGTGGCTGCTGCTGGCAGTGCCCGGTGCCGTGCTACTGTGGCGGCGGCACGGCCGAGACGCCTGCCTCTTTACCCTCTATCCGCTGGTGGTGGTGCTGCTCTATAGCATGAAGCTCGTGTGGCACGGCGGCAGCTGGGGGCCACGCTATCTGCTGCCGGTGGTGCCCCTGCTGGCCGTCGCCACCGCCCCGGCGGTGCAATGGGCGCTCGCGCACGGCCGCGCGGCGCGCGTGGCGCTGCTGCTGCTGGCGCTCGGCTCGGCTGGCGTGCAGCTGCTCGGAGTAGCCAAGGACCCAGAGCAGTATCCGGCAATCGTGCGCCAGCACGTCGTGCCGTTCCTGCCCGACGACGGCAGCATCTACGGCGGGCGCGATTACTGGCAGGCGCGCGGTGGCCCGGGGCTGGATCGCGCGCTCCAGGATCCGGACCCCAGCAGCGGCCGGCGCGGGCTGGGCTACCTCTGGGGCTATCCAGACGCCTCGCTCACGCTCCGCTTCCGCGAGCCGCGCACCGTCCTGCTCTCGCTCTACTTCGTCGATTGGGATCGCCAGGGCCGGCGCGAGGACGTCACCATCGAGGATATCGGTGGGGTGCGCACGCTGCGCCTCGACTCTGACTTTGGCGAAGGCCTGTGGCTGCGCCTGGCCGTCGCCGGGTCGCCCGACACTCCCGTGCGCCTCTCCTTGCACCAGACAGGGCCCGATACCGCCGTGCTCTCGGCGGTGCTGTTCGACGCGGCGCCGTCGGTGACGCCGGACCTCGCGCCGGTCGCCGATACCCAGACCCGCGGGAGCTGGCGCGGGCGCTACGGCGCCGAGGGCTACCTCCTCTTCGCCTGGCGAAGCTTCAACATCGACGTCGCCTCGCTGCCGGCGTACCTCTCCGGCTACGACGTGCAGCACGTTGGCGACAAGCCCGAGGCGCGCATCCACGTCGAGATCGCCGAGCAGGACGTGCTCGATACCCCTCTGCTCTATGCGCTGCCGTTCAGTCCGCTGCTCGGCAATGCCTGGCTGCTGGGCGCCGACCTCCTGCACCTGCTGCTGCCCGGGCGGCCGGACCTGGCCGCCGCGGTGTTGCAGCGGCCACCCTGGACGTGGTTCGGCCTCCATCCGCCACCGGTGGCGCATCCAGAGTATGGCCTCGGCCTCGACTTCTGGCCCACCCTGCTCTTTACCGGCTACGCGTCGCATCCCGGCGTGGTGCTCAGCATGTGGCTGGTGCTGGCCCTGCTCGAGTCGGCACTGGTCGTGCTGGCCTGGCGGCTGATGGCAGTGCTTACGCCCGCCGGGCGTGTTGGGGCGCTCGGCCGGCTGCTGCTCGTCGCGCTGGTCATGCTGCTGCTGGCCTTCGACTGGCTACAGGTACAGGCATGACGGGCCCGACAGCGCTGCCTGGCACGCGGGCGAGTGGCGGGACAAGGAGCCGGCCATTGCAGGCTGCAGGTACAGGTATG
>Ga0070741_10005963_pt1 | contig 26528 bp, 30 predicted proteins | sample Coa_R1_4_FD_66440 | JGI IMG/M metagenome (GOLD analysis project Ga0070741, IMG submission 66440) | Surface soil microbial communities from Centralia Pennsylvania, which are recovering from an underground coalmine fire - Coalmine... | ecosystem: Environmental > Terrestrial > Soil > Unclassified ... | reverse complement strand
CCGTGGATCCGGCAGCCGAATGCCTGCGCGAGAACGATCGCTGGCCCACACATGCCGCAGGCGACGTCGAGCACGCGGTCCTCCGGCCCGAGACGGAGGTAGTCGCCGGCCAGGCGGATCTTCTCGGGGCTCGTCGGGTTCTGGATCTCCTGGTCGCGGTCGACGAGCTCGTGCCAGGCGGACACGCTGCGAGGTTACAGCCGACGCGCTCCCTACCATCCCGCCGGTGATGAATCGGGGGGCACTGCTAGGATGGAGTTCCGTGAGTCGAATCACGGAGATCGGGCTGTAGGTGGCCAAGTACGTTTTCGTCACCGGCGGCGTCGTCTCGTCTCTCGGCAAGGGCATCACTGCAGCGTCGCTCGGACGCCTGCTCAAGGCGCGCGGGCTGAAGGTGCAGGTCCAGAAGTTCGACCCGTACATCAACGTCGACCCGGGGACGATGAGCCCGTTCCAGCACGGCGAGGTGTTCGTCACCGAGGACGGAGCCGAGACCGATCTCGACATCGGCCACTACGAGCGCTTTATCGACGAGAACGCCTCGCGCGCCGCGAACCACACCGCCGGTGCCGTCTGGGACCGCGTGCTCCGCAAGGAGCGCAAGGGTGAGTACCTCGGCTCGACCGTGCAGGTCATCCCGCACATCACGAACGAGATCAAGGCGCGCATCCGCTCGGTCGCGGAGGCGACGGACACCGACGTCGTGATCACCGAGATCGGCGGCACGGTCGGTGACATCGAGTCGCAGCCGTTCCTCGAGGCGATCCGTCAGTTCCGGCGCGAAGCCGGCCCCGAGAACGTCGCCTATCTGCACGTCACGCTCGTCCCGTACATCGACACGGCCGGCGAGCTGAAGACGAAGCCGACGCAGCACTCGGTCAACGAGCTGCGCCGCATCGGTATCCACCCGGACATCCTCGTGTGCCGCTCGAAGGAGCCGCTCGCGCACGACATCCGGGACAAGATCGCCCTCTTCGCCGACGTCGACGTCGACGCGGTCATCTCGAACTCCGACGTCCCCGACGTCTACCTCGTGCCGCTCGACCTGCGCGAGCAGGGGCTCGACGAGCTCGTCTGCCGCAAGCTCGGCATCGAGGCGCCCGAGCCCGACCTGACCGACTGGGAGGAGCTGACCGCGCGCATCACCGAGCGCCGCGAGTCGATCGAGATCGCGCTCGTCGGCAAGTACGTCAAGCTTCACGACGCATACCTCTCGGTGCACGAGGCGCTGAAGCACGCAGGCATCCACAACGGCTGCCGCGTGCACGTGCGCTGGGTCGACGCCGAGGACATGACGCTCGAGGAGGCACGCGGCGAGCTCGCAGGCGTCGACGGCGTGCTCGTCCCGGGCGGCTTCGGCTCGCGCGGCTGGGAGGGGAAGATCCTCGCCTGCCGCGTCGCGCGCGAGGACGGCATCCCGTACCTCGGCATCTGCCTCGGCATGCATGTCGCCGTCTCCGAGTTCGCGCGGCACGTCTCCGGGCTCGACGGCGCCAACTCGACGGAGATGGACCCGGAGACGCCGTACCCGGTGATCGACCTGCTCCCGGAGCAGAAAGAGGTCGAGGACCTCGGCGGCACCATGCGCCTCGGTGCGCAGGCCGTGGAGCTGCACGAGGGCACGCGCACCCGCGAGGTCTACGGCGGCGAGCCGGTGATCGCCGAGCGGCACCGCCACCGGTACGAGGTCAACAACGCGTACCGCCAGCAGCTCGTCGACGACGGGCTCGTCGTCAGCGGCACCTTCCAGGAGGGGCGGCTCGTCGAGATCGTCGAGCTTCCGGACCACCCGTGGTTCGTCGCCTCGCAGTTCCACCCGGAGTTCAAGTCGCGCCCGACCCGGCCGGCGCCGCTCTTCCGGGAGTTCGTCGCGGCGGCGCTCGAGCGCGCCCGCACGCGCAGCGGCGTCGAAGTCGCCTAGCCGGGAATTCCGACCGACACGAAGACCGGCATCCCGGCCACGATCGTGTCGCCGGCGACGTACCGAAACGTGACCTTGGAGCCGTCCCTGCGCTTGAGCTCCGCTTCGCCGAGGACGGTGCGGGACTGCTCCATCTCCGTCCAGCCGGGGACGTTCTCGGCGACGTCGTCGACCCGGAGGGCGAGCAGCTCCTCCCGGGTGTAGCCGAGCAGCTCGCACGCCGCCTTGCTCACCGCGATGTACCGGCGGTTCTCGTCCGCGACGAACACGGCCGCCGGGCCGTTGTCGACCGCCTCCCCGAGGAGCGAGGTCTGGATGAGCGCGTCGGCGACTCCCACGGACTGAGATTGCAGCAGTTTCCTCTATGTTTTTCAAGAGGTAAGCGCCGGTTCGTCGGCGCCGCATAGGATCTGCCTCCCGTGCCGCCGGAGGTCCTCGATCTGTTCTGTGAGCTGGCCGCGGCGCCGAGCCCCCCGGGCGAGGAGCGCGCGGTCGCCGACCTCGTCACCCGGTACCTCCGGGACTGCGGCCTGGCCGTCGACGAGGACGCCACCGGCCCCGAGGTCGGTTCGACGATGGGGAACCTCTACACGCTCCTCGAGCCGACGGCGGAGGGCGAGCCGCTCCTGCTCTGCGCGCACCTCGACACCGTCCCGCCGACCGCCGGGATCGAGCCGGCGGTCGACGACGGCATCGTGCGCAATGCCGGCGGGACGATCCTCGGCGCCGACGACAAGGCCGCCGTCGCCGTGATGCTCGAGGCGACGCGGCGGCTCCTGGCCGAAAACCGGCCGCACGCGGGGATCGAGCTCCTCTTCACCTCGAAGGAGGAGGTCGGGCTCGTCGGCGCCTACGCGTTCGACCACACCCGGCTGCGCGCGCGCACCGGCTACGTGTACGACCAGGCGGCCCCCATCGGGACGGTCATCCTCGGCGCGCCGTTCTCACAGTCGCTCGAGGTGACCTTCCACGGCCGCGCAGCGCACTCCGGGATGCACCCCGACGACGGCCGCTCGGCGATCGCCGCCGCGGCGCGCGCGATCTCCGAGTTCCGGCTCGGCCGCGTCGACGACGACTCGACGGCGAACGTCGGCACGATCACGGGCGGGACGGCGACGAACATCGTTCCCGAGTGGTGCACGTTCGTCGCCGAGGCGCGCTCGCACGACGAGCGCAAGCTCGCCGATCTCGTCCAGGAGATGCAGGATGCGATCACGTTCGCTGCGGGGCTCTTCGAGTGCGACGTCGAGACGACGGCGCGCAAGAGCTACCGCGGCTATCGCTTCGCGAAGAGCGACCGCGCGGTCGCCCTTGCCGCCGCCGCGCTCGCGCGCTGCGGGCACGACGTCGTGTACGACCTCTCCGGCGGCGCCGCCGACGCCAACGTCTTCAACGAACGCGGTCTTCAGTGCGTGAACCTGGCGAACGGGATGACGGACATCCACACGGCGAACGAGCACATCTCCGTCGCCGACCTCGAGGCGATGGTCGACGTGACGCTTGCGCTTGTCGAGGCGGCGCGCAGCTGATGGAGGAGCGGCGGCTCGGCCCGGTCGTCGGGCTCGGCACGTGGAGCACGTTCGGCGGCGACGCGGAGCTCGCAACGAGCGTCGTCGACGCGGCGTGGCAGGCAGGCGTGCGGCTCTACGACAGCTCGCCGATGTACGGCGGCGCAGAGGCCTCGCTCGGGGCAGCGCTCACCGGCCGCCGCGAGGAGGCGCTCGTCGCCACCAAGATCTGGGCGCACTCGGTCGAAGAGGGCAAGGAGCAGTTCGCGAACCAGCTCGAGTGGTACGGCGGCCACGTCGACGTCGAGCAGATCCACAACCTGGCGGCCTGGCGCGAGCAGCTCGCGTGGCTCGAGCGCGAGGACGAGACGATCGGAAAGCTCGGCGTCACGCACTACCAGGCGTCGGCGTTCGGCGAGCTGGCAGCGGCGCTCCGCACGGGCAAGTTCCAGGTGCTGCAGGTGCCGTACAACCCGTGGGAGCGCGAATGCGAGCGGGAGCTCCTACCGCTCGCGGCCGAGCTCGGCGTGGCGGTGATCGCGATGCGCCCGCTCGGCGGCTCCGGCGAGGACCGGCGCCGCCGCATTCGGCTGTCCGACGAGGATGCGGAGGCGCTCGGCGTCGAGACCTGGGCGCAGGCGCTCCTCTCCTGGGCGCTCGCCGACCCGCGCATCGACTCGGTCATCCCGGCGACGTCGAAGCCGGAGCGCGCGCTCGAGAACGCGCGCGTCGTCGCGCTCGACGACGGTCAGCGGGCGCTGGTCGAGCGGCTCGCGACGTAACCAAATCGTATTGCGATGCGTTCCACTGGTAGTGGAGCGCCGAGAGACATCCGGAATCGACACCCGCTGGCTGCGGCTCGCGCCGGTCGTCTTCATCACCTACAGCCTCGCGTATCTCGATCGCTCGAACTACTCGCTCGGCGCCGCAGGCGGCCTGACGACGAGCCTGCACATCTCGTCGGCGATGGCCGGCCTCCTCGGCGGTTTCTTCTTCGCGGGCTACTTCGTCTTCCAGATTCCGGCGGCGCACTACGCCGAGCACCGCAGTGCGCGCTCGCTCGTCTTCTGGTGCGTCCTCGCGTGGGGCGTCTTCGCGAGCCTGCAGGGCGTCATCCCCTGGCTCTGGCTGCTGATGGTCGATCGCTTCCTGCTCGGCGTGGTGGAGGCGGCGATCATCCCGGCAATGCTCGTGTTCCTGACCCACTGGTTCAGGCACGACGAGCGGGGACGCGCGAACACGTTCCTCATCCTCGGCAACCCGGTGACCGTCCTGTGGATGTCGCTGATCTCGGGCTACCTGATCTCGTGGACGAGCTGGCGCTGGATGTTCGTGCTCGAAGGCGTGCCGGCACTCGTCTGGGCGTTCGTGTTCCGTGCTGTGGTCGTCGACACGCCCAAGGAGGCGGACTGGTTCGAGGGCGCCGAGGAGCGCGAGCTCGAGCACGATCTCGAGGAAGAGCAGAAGCGCCTGCCGCGTGTGCGCGGCTACGTCGAGGCATTGCGGTCCTGGAACGTGGTCGTGCTGTCGCTGCAGTACGCGCTCTGGTCGATCGGCGTGTACGGCTTCGTCTTTTGGCTGCCGACGATCATCAAGGCCGCCTCGCATCACGGCATCGGCGCGACGGGTGCCCTGTCCGCTGTGCCGTACGCGGGAGCGGTCGTCGCGATGCTGTTCGTGTCGTTCATCTCGGACCGCACGGGCGCGCGGCGCATGGCCGTGCTGCCGCCGCTCCTCGTCGGCGCAGCAGCGTTCTACGTCTCGTACCTGATCGGCTCGGGGAGCTTCTGGTGGTCGTATGTGGCGCTGATCGTGGCCGGCGCCGCGATGTACGCACCGTACGGCCCGTACTTCGCGTTCGTTCCGGAGTTCATGCCGCAGAACGTCGCCGGCGCGGCGATGGCGCTGATCAACAGCGTCGGTGCGCTCGGCGGCTTCGTCGGCACCTACGTCGTCGGCTGGCTCACGGGCATCTCGAACGGCGCCGCCTTCGTCTTCATGGCCGCGTCGCAGCTCGCCGCGGCGCTGCTGATGCTGGGCGTGCGCGTGCACGCGGCTCGGGCGCGGTCAGTAGAAGAGGGACGTGCGCACTCGACTGAGCAGCTCGTCACCCGCTAGGTAGCGGCGCAGGTTCTCGGCGAAGAGCTCGACGACTCGCTCGTTCTCACGCGTCGACAGAGCGGAGGTGTGCGGGCTGATGATCACGTTGTCGAGCGTCCAGAGCGGGCTGTCGTCCGGGAGCGGCTCGTGCGCGAAGACGTCGAGCGCCGCGCCGCGCAGCTTCCCGCTCCGAAGCGCCTCGACCAGCGCGTCCTCGTCGACGACGCCGCCGCGCCCGACGTTCACGAAGATCGCACCGTCGCGCATGCGTGCGATGCGGTCGCGGCCGATCAACCCTTCCGTCTCGTGCGTGAGCGGGAGGGTCACGACGATCGCATCCGCCTGCGGCAGGAGCTCGTCGAGGTCGCCCTGCTCCCGTCGCACCGAGAGGACGTTCATCCCGAAGGCCTCCGCGAGGCGCGCCACCTCGCGGCCGATCGCGCCGAGGCCGACGATCAGCACGGTCGAGTCGCGCAGCTCGTCGACGGGATAGTGATCCCAGCGGCGCGCCGCCTTGTCCGCGAGCAGGCGCGGGAGGCCTTTGCAAAACGCGAGGATCCCGAAGATGCTCCATTCGGCGAGCGGGCCGGCGTGCACGCCGCTCGAGCTCGCGAACGCGATCCGCTCGAGGTCGTCCCGGTCGAGACCGGCGGCGCGGAGCTGCTGGCCGGCGCCGGCGTAGGTCGCCTGGACGAAGCGCAGGTTCGGCGCCGCGTCGACGACCCGGGCGAGCTGCTTCGGGTCCTCGCCGGGGAACCCGAAGAGCACCTCGGCCTCGCTGAGGAGCGCCGTGAAGCGCTCCTCCTGCTCCGGGGTGCGCTCGAAGGACGGATCGCCGGCGTGGTCGCTCGGGTAGCGCGGCGGCGGGAGCAGATCCGGTTCGTAGAGCACCTCGAGCCGTTCGTCGACAGCGCGGAGGCGCTCGACGAGCTCGGGCTCGATCGGTGTCGCGATCAGGACGGTGACCATTGGGCAAGATCATGACGATGGCGCTGTACGAGGGACCCCTGTTCTCGGTCGAGCGGCGCGACGGCAAGGACGTCGTCGTCCACGGCCCGGCGGTGGCGATCGTCCCGGTCGACGTCGACGAGTGCGTGACGCTCGTGCGTCAGGAGCGCGTGCCGGCCGGCGGGAAGCTGCTCGAGCTCCCGGCCGGCGGCGTCGAGGAGGGCGAGGCGCCGCTCGACACGGCGAAGCGCGAGCTGCGCGAGGAGACGGGCCTGCACGGCGGCGAGTGGACCGAGATCGCCTCGTTCTTCACGACGCCCGGGTATGTCGACGAGAAGATCCACCTCTTTCTCGCGACCGGGCTCGAGCGGGGCGAACCGGCTCCCGAGGGAAGCGAGGACATCGAGCTCGTCCGTGTCGCGCTCGACGAGATCCCGGGGCTGATCGCCGAGATCGAGGACGGGAAGACCCTCGTCGGGCTTCTCTTTTTGCAGCGCCGGTAGGCTTGCCCGCGCATGAAGGTAGGAGTCGCCAGGGAGATCAAGCCGGACGAGTACCGGGTGGCGCTGACGCCCGCCGGGGCACTCGAGCTGATCAACCGCGGCCACGAGGTGACGATCGAGCAGGGCGCCGGCGCCGGGAGCGCGTTCCCCGACGACGCGTACGAACGCGTCGGCGCGCGCATCTCGTCGGTCGACGACGTCTGGGAGGGCTCCGACCTCGTGCTGAAGGTGAAGGAGCCGATCGCATCCGAGTACGGGCGCTTGCGCGAAGGGCTGATCCTGTTCACGTATCTCCACATCGCCGCCGACGAGCCGCTGACGCGCGCGCTCGTCGACTCGGGGATCACGGGCGTCGCCTACGAGACGGTCGAGGTGGGCCGCGCGCTGCCGCTGCTTGCACCGATGTCGGAGGTCGCAGGACGGCTCGCGCCGCAGGCGGGCGCGTACTTCCTCGAGAAGCCGGTCGGCGGGCGCGGCCTGCTGCTCGGCGGCGTGCCCGGTGTGGGACCGGGACGCGTCGTCATCGTCGGCGGCGGCGTCGTCGGCTACAACGCCGCTGTCATCGCGCTCGGCCTCGGCGCGCAGGTCACGATCCTCGAGCGGTCGATCGACCGCATGCGCCATCTCGAAGAGGTGCTTTCGGGTCGCGTGACGCTGCTGATGAGCTCGAGCCTGCAGGTCGCCGCGTCGCTCGAGGAGGCCGATCTCGTCATCGGCGCGGTGCTGATCCCCGGCGCGGTCGCGCCGAAGCTCGTGACGCGCGAGATGATCTCGTCGATGAAGGAGGGTGCGGTCGTCGTCGACGTCGCGATCGACCAGGGTGGTTGCTTCGAGACGTCACACGCGACCACGCACGCAGACCCGGTCTACGTCGTCGACGGCGTCACGCACTACTGCGTCGCCAACATGCCGGGTGCGGTTCCGGTGACGTCGACGAAGGCGCTCACGAACGCGACGCTTCCGTACGTCGAGGCGATCGCCGAGCACGGGCTAGCCGCCGCAGTCGCTGCCGACCCGGCACTCGCGAAGGGCGTCAACGTCATCGACGGCAAGGTGACCTACGAAGCCGTCGCCCAAGCGCACGGGCTCGAGTACACGCCGCTCGGCGACGTGCTCCCGCTCGCGGCGGTCTAGGCCGCCGTCTTCTTCTTCTTGGGATCCGGGCTGACGCGCACGACGACCCAGGTCACGCCGGCGGCGAGCGAGACCATCGCTGCGATGTATGCGGCAATGCCGATGACGCCGAGGACCGTAGTCATGCGGGAAGTAGGATAGCCCGGTCTATGGCCAGGGCGTGCGTCATCGTGTTGGACGCCGTCGGGGCGGGTGAGCTGCCGGACGCTGCGGAGTTCGGCGACGAGGGGTCGAACACCCTCGCGAACGTCGCCCGCGCCGTCGGGGGCCTCGACCTGCCGACGCTGGAGGCGCTCGGGTTCGGGAACATCGAGCCGCTCGAGGGCTGTGCGCCCCAGCCGGGCGCGCCGGCGATCGCAGGCCGTCTCGTCGAGCGGTCGAAGGGCAAGGACACGACGACCGGCCACTGGGAGCTGATGGGCGTCGTCACGCCGCAGGCGATGCCGACGTACCCGCTCGGCTTCCCGGACGAGGTGATCGACCCGTTCATGAACCGCACCGGCCGCGGCGTTCTCGGGAACAAGCCGGCGAGCGGGACGGAGATCATCCAGGAGCTCGGGGAGGAGCATCAGCGCACCGGGAAGTGGATCGTCTACACGAGCGCCGACTCGGTGTTCCAGATCGCCGCGCACGAGGAGAGCGTTCCGCTCGAGGAGCTCTACGACGCGTGCCGGACCGCGCGCGAGATTCTGACCGGCAAGCATGCGGTCGGCCGCGTCATCGCACGACCGTTCGCCGGCGAGCCGGGTCATTACGAGCGCACCGCGAACCGTCACGATTTCTCGCTCGAGCCGAAGCGGCCGAACTACCTCAGCCTGATCCGCGACGCCGGTCACAAGGTCTACGGCGTCGGGAAGATCGGCGACATCTTCGCGCACCAGGATGTCGACGAGGAGTTTCCGACCAAGTCGAACGTCGACGGTATCCAGCGCACCGAGGAGCTGTTGCGCACGGTCGACGATGGATTGATCTTCACGAACCTCGTGGAGACCGACTCGCTCTGGGGTCACCGCAACGACCCGGTGAACTTCCACCGGTGCCTGCAGGACTTCGACCGGCGGCTCCCGGACGTGCTCGACGCGCTGCGTCCCGGCGACCTGCTCATCCTCACCTCCGACCACGGTTGCGATCCGACGACGCCGTCGACCGACCACTCGCGTGAGCACGCGTTGCTGCTCACGTACGTCGAAGGCCGGAACGCCGCCGGCCGGATCCACGAGAACGGCGAGTTCGGCGACGTCGGCGCCACCGTCAACGCGTGGCTCGGCGGGCGCGCTCCCGGAAAGGGCATTCCCGGCACTCCGATCGTCGCGCCGTGAGCGAACAACGCAACGAGATGCGGCTCGACAACCCGCTGCTCGTGCGGTGGGAGTTCGCAAGCGAAGAGCGCCTCGCCACTCGCAACTCGATCTACCGCCGGCTGATCGAGGGCCAGAACGCCGAGGACATGGTCTTCGACGCGGTTGCGGAAGCGAAGCCGGCCAACGTGCTCGAAGTCGGCTGCGGTGCCGGCGAGCTGGCGGAGCGGATGATGCGCGAGCTCGGCGCGAGCGTGTGTGCGATCGACAGCTCGGAACGGATGGTCGCGCTCACGAAGGACCGAGGCGTCGATGCGCAGGTCGGGGACGTGCAGGCCTTGCAGTTCGAGGACGACCGGTTCGACGTCGTCGTCGCGGGCTGGGTCTTCTACCACGTCGCGCAGCGCGACCAGGCGATCTCCGAGTGTGCGCGCGTGCTCCGTCCGGGCGGCCGACTCGTCGCCGCGACGCTCGCGGACGAGAATCTCGCCGAGCTCTGGTCCTTCCTCGGGTTCGACGGCGCGCGAGAGCTTTCGTTCTCCACGGCGAACGGGGCCGCGCAGCTCGCCGCACACTTCGCTCGCGTCGAAGCGCGTGAAGCCGAGGGCGTGGTCGTCTTCCCGAGCCCCGAGGCGATGCGGCAGTTCGTCGCCGCGGACATGACGCGCGCGCACCTCGCGGCGAACGTCCCGTCGTTCGACGAGCCGGTGTCGGCGCGCAGCCACCACACGGTGTTCGTCGCCGAGAAGGCATGAGCCGGTTCGACGACCCGGCTGTCGTCGCGAACCAGTACGCGACCGAGGCGAACCTGCGCGCACGGCAGGCGCTCTGGGCCGACGTCGAGGGCGAGGACGGCACGCGCGTCCTCTGGCGGGTCCTGCAGTCCCTTGCCCCCGTCGGCCGCGTGCTCGAGGTGGGCGGAGGGCAAGGTGAGCTCGCCGAACGGATGCAGCGTGAGCTCGACGCCGAAGTGGCGTTCATCGACCAGTCGCGCCGGATGGTCGAGCTGGCTCGTGCACGGGGTGTGCACGACGCGCAGGTCGGCGACGTGCAGCGCCTTCCGTTTCCCGACGAGAGCTTCGACGTCGCCGTCGCCGCCTGGATGCTGTACCACGTCGCCGATCTCGAACGCGCCCTCTCGGAGCTCGCCCGGGTTCTCCGTCCCACGGGGAAGCTCGTCGCCGTCACGAACTCGGTGCGGCACCTGGAAGAGTTCCGCGCGCTCATCGGTCAGCCGAGCTCGACGCTCGAAGGGCTGTTCAACGCCGAGACGGGCGCCGCCACCCTCGGGCGCCACTTCGCCGCCGTGGAGCGCCACGACGCCGAGGTCGTCGCCGTCGTCCGGGATCGCGAGACGCTGGTCGGCTACCAGCAGTCGATGTCGTCGGCCTTCGGACCGGTGCCCGAGGACGTGCCGCTTCCTTTCCGCGTCCACGGGCGGAACGCGATCTTCGTCGCGACGAAATGATCCGCGCCGCCGAGCTGATCCAGCGCAAGCGCGACGGCGAGGAGCTCCCGGACGACGAGCTTTCCGGGCTCGTGCTCGGCTACGCGCGCGGGGAGGTGCCCGACTACCAGATGGCTGCGTTCTGCATGGCCGTCTACTTCCGGGGGCTCTCGCCGCACGAGACGTATGTGCTGACCGACGCGATGATCCGGAGCGGCGAGACGATCGACATGGGTGCGGCGCTCGGCCGGAAGGTGGTCGACAAGCACTCGACGGGCGGTGTCGGCGACAAGACGTCGCTCGCCGTCGCTCCGATCGTCGCCGCGTGCGGCGTGCCGCTCGGGAAGATGAGCGGCCGCGGACTAGGGCACACCGGCGGGACGCTCGACAAGCTCGAGTCGATCCCCGGCTACCGCACCGAGCTGTCGCTCGACGAGTTCATCGCGCAGGTGCGCGATGTCGGCTGCGCGATCATCGGCCAGACGGGCGACCTCGTCCCGGCCGACAAGCTCCTCTACGGGCTCCGCGACGTCACGGCGACCGTCGACCAGCTCTCGTTGATCGCCGCGTCGATCATGTCGAAGAAGCTCGCCGGCGGGGCACAGGCGATCGTCCTCGACGTCAAGGTCGGGAACGGCGCCTTCATGCGCACGCTCGAAGACGCACGCCGGCTCTCCGAGACGATGATCTCGCTCGGACAGCAGGCCGGCCGCGAGGTCGTCTGCCTGCTGACCGACATGGAGCAGCCGCTCGGGGCGGCCGTCGGCAACAGCCTCGAGGTGCGCGAGGCGCTCGACACGGTGCGCGGGCGCGGCCCGACCGACTTCAGCGAGCTCGTGCTCGACGCGTGCGGCAAGCTGCTCGCGCTGTCCGACCTCGGCGTCGACGAGGCCGAAGGCCGGCGCCGCGCCGAGGCGGCGGTCGCCGACGGCTCGGCGCAAGCGACCTGGCGGCGCTGGATCGAAGCCCAGGGCGGAACCGCCGACGAGTCGGCGCTCCCGGATGCGCCGGTCGTCGCCGAGGTCACGGCGCCCCGCGACGGCTACGTGCGCGAGCTGGTCGCGATCGCGGTCGGCAACGCTGCGGTCCACCTCGGCGCAGGGCGGCGCACCAAGGAAGACGGCGTCGACCATGCCGTCGGCATCGTCTGCCGGGCCAAGCGCGGCGCTCGTGTCGAGCAGGGCGAGGTGCTCGCCGAGGTCCATGCGCGGGACGAGGCCGGTGCCGGCGTTGCCGTGCGCGAGGTGCTTGCGGCCTACGAGCTCGGCGACGAGCCGGCGCGGGAGCGGCCGGTGCTGCTCGAGGTCGTCGACTAGCAGCTGCTCGGTACGGTGCGGGCGTGCCCGAGCTGCCCGAGGTCGAGACCGTTCGCCGCCAGCTCGCGCCCCTGCTCGAAGGACGGCGCCTCGCCCGTGTCGAGATCGCGGATCCGCGGCTGACCCGGCCGCTCGACCCGGTCGAGGTGGCCGCCGAGCTCGAGGGCGAGCGGGTCACGCTCGTCGATCGTCGCGGCAAGTATCTGATTGTTCGGTTCGAGTCGGGTCGTGCGCTTCTCGTGCACCTCCGGATGACGGGGTCGTTTCTGCACGCGCCTTCCGGGGCCTTGCCGGACGATCCCCACCGGCGTGCTGTTGTCACGTTAGAGAACGGAGCGGACGTCGCCTATCGCGATGTGCGCCGTTTCGGCACGTGGCTGCTCCTCGAGCCGTCCGAAGTGGACACGTACATCGACACGAAAGTGGGAAAAGAGCCGCTCGACGTCGCATACAAGGCGAAGCACCTGGCGGAACGGCTCGCCGGGCGCCGCGCGCCGGTCAAGGCGGCGATCCTCGACCAGCGGACGGTCGCCGGCGTGGGGAACATCTACGCCGACGAGGCGCTTTGGCGCGCGCGGGTGCATCCGCTCCGCCCGGCCGAGAGCCTCGCCGCCGACGAGGTGAAGGCGGTGTACAAGGGCATCCGCGAGGCGCTCCGCGCGGGGATCCGCCGCCAGGGCTCGACGCTGCGCGACTACCGCCGGCCGGACGGCGGAAGCGGCGAAGCGCAGCACGAGTTCAAGGTGTACGGCCGCGGCGGGGAGCCGTGCGAGCGGTGCGGCACGCCGATCGACAAGATCCGCGTTGCCGGGCGCGGTACCTGGTACTGCCCCAGCTGCCAGCCGCTCGGGAGGGCCTACGCGGCGAGCAGCTCGTCGAGCCGGCCCTCGCGGTCGAGGCGCCAGAGCTCGGTGTAGCCGCCGATCGGCCGGTCGTCGATCAGGATCTGCGGGACCGTCCAGCCGCCCGTGAGCTCGTTCAGCCGCGCGCGGAACGACGGATCGTCGCCCAGGTCGATCTCCTCGTAGGGGATCCCGCGCCCGTCGAGGAGCGCCTTGGCGCGCACGCAGTAGCCGCACCACCGGGTCGTGTACATCCGAACCTGTGCCATCACCTCTTACAACGGAGAAAAGCTCCAGGAGATTCCGTACCCGCCCGCTCTAGACTGGGCCGAAGTGGCCGGGCGCACCTACAAGACGCAGGCGGTGGTGCTGCGGTCGATGCGGTTCTCCGAGGCCGACCGGATCCTGCACCTCTACACCGCCGACCGCGGCCGGATCGGTGCGATCGCGAAGGGCGTCCGGAAGACGAAGTCGCGCTTCGGCGCGCGGCTCGAGCCGCTGTCGCACGTCGAGCTGATGCTCCACGAAGGAGCGGGGGACCTGCAGACGATCACCGGCGTCGAGCTCCTGCACTCCCACCGCGCCGTGCGCGAGGACATCTACCGGCTGAACGTCGGCCTGATCGGCGCCGAGGCGATGCTGCGCCTCTTCGGCGAGCCCGAGGCAAACGAGCGAGCGTTCACGGCGCTCACCCGCTTCCTCGAGCTGCTCGACGACGCGCCGGTCCTCGAGAACCGGCCGGCCGTCGATCCGCTCGCGCTCAGCTTCCAGCTGAAGCTGCTCTGGGTCGCCGGCTACCTGCCGCACCTCACGAGCTGCGTCGAGTGCGGCGCCGAGGGCGCGCTCGTCGGTTTCTCTGCTCGCTCCGGTGGTGCGGTGTGTGCGCTGCACGCGCAGAACGCGCTTCGCCTGTCGCCGGAAGGGATGGCGGGCATCGAGCTGCTGCTCTCGACGCCGCTCGCGGACGCGATCGGCGCACCGCTGTCGGATCGAGCACGGCGAGACGCGCTCGCGGTGATCACGTCGTCGTACGAAGAGCATGGCGGGTTCCGTTTGCGCACGCTCTCTGCATGACCGGCGTCGTGGACGCATGAAGCGCGTGCTCGCGGACGGGCTCGAGCTCGACGACGACAAGGCGCGCATCGATCGGGCCGCCGTCCACCGCTACCTGAGCGACGAGAGCTACTGGGCGAAGGGACGGCCGCGCGAGACGCAGGACCGGCTGATCGAGGAAGCGTCACGCGTCGTCGGTCTCTATGACGGCGACGACCAGATCGGCTTCTGCCGCGCCTTCACCGACGGGCTCGCGCTCGCCTACCTGGCCGACGTCTACGTGCTCGAGGCGTACCGCGGCCGAGGGCTCGGCGAGGAGCTCGTGCGCGAGATGGTCGAGAACGGGCCGTACGCGAACGTCAAGTGGATGCTGCACACGACCGACATGCACCCGCTCTATCGCAAGCTCGGCTTCGGCGAGCCGAGTCAGAAGGTCATGGAGAGACAGCCGGCAAGAAACTCGAGCGACGACGGGTAGCGGCCGCTGACGCCGCGATGACCGCCGTCGAAGAGCTCGCAGTGCAGCCGCTCCTCCGGGAGGCCGCGCGCAAGGAGCTCGTCGCGCAGCGCGAGCACGCCGAGGTCGAGGAAGTACTCGTCGCGTCGGCCTGCGTCGAGCCACACTCCGCGCAGCGCGGAGGGATCCGTCTTCGCGGCGAGCCGGAGCGGGTCGTGTGCAAGCCATCGCTCCCAGACGGCGGGGACGAGCCGGCCGGTGCGGGTGTCGAACGGAAGCGTGCCGTCCGAGAACGCACGCGCCAGCGAGGCGAGCTCGACGAGCACCGCATCCGCGGCCGAGGTCAGGCCGTCGACCGGCAGCATCTCCTCGGGTGACGAGAGTCCGCGCTCTCGCAGCTCACGCGCGGCGAGCGCGAAGTCATGGGCGATCGTCACCTCGAAGAGCGCCATCGGAGCGTGTGCCGCCACCGCATGGAACAGCTCGGGATGCGTGAACGCATTGACGAGCGCGCCGTAGCCGCCGGAGGACTTGCCCTGGAGGCCGCGCGCGCCGCTCGCCGGGTAGCGCTGTTCGACGAACGGCACCACGTCGTCGCAGAGGTACCGCGCGTGCTCGCCGATCCACTGGCCGCCGCCCGCGTCCGTCCACCCGTCGACGAGCGCGACGATCGCGGCGGGCGCCAGCGCTTCGATCGCCTCCGGGTACGACCGCTCGAACGGCTCGACGTTGAACCACGACTGCGCGTCGCGCAGGTGCGAATGCAGCACGTAGACGACGGGGTACGCGCGCGACGGTTCGGTCGGCGCCCAGACGAAGAGCGCCCGCCCTCCGACCGAGTGCCGGTCCCAGCTCAAGCGTCCAAGCGGTCGAGCAGAAGCTGCTTCGTGCTCTCGATCGGGATGCGGATCTGCTCGAGCGTGTCGCGGTCGCGAAGCGTGATCGTGTCGTCGGCGAGCGTCTGCTCGTCGATCGTCAGCCCCCACGGCGTCCCGATCTCGTCCTGCCGGCGGTAGCGCTTCCCGATCGCGGCCGCGTCGTCGTACTCCGCCGACATCGACTTGCGCAGGTCCTCGTAGAGCGCGCGCGCCTTCTCGACCATCGCCGAGTCCTTGCCGATGAGCGGCAGCACTGCGGCCTTCACCGGGGCGAGGCGCGGATGGAGGTGCAGAACCGTCCGCGGGCGGTCGGCGACCGTCTCCTCGTCGTACGCGTCGCACATGAACGCGAGGAACGCCCGGCCGACGCCGAGCGCCGGCTCGATCACGTACGGGACGTAGCGCTCCTCGTGGCCGATCCACTCGAGAGTGGTGCCGGAATGCTCCGTGTGCTGCCGCAGGTCGTAGTCGCCGCGGTTCGCGACGCCCTCGAGCTCCTGCCAGCCGATCGGGAAGAGGTATTCGATGTCCGAGGTCGCGAGCGAGTAGTGCGAGAGCTCGTCGCCCTCGTGCTTGCGTAGGCGCACGTGCGACTCCCGCAGGCCGAGCCGGACGTGCCATGAACGCCGCGCCTCGATCCAGTACTCGTGCCACTCCGTCGCATCGGCCGGGGGGACGAAGAACTCCATCTCCATCTGCTCGAACTCGCGGACGCGGAAGAGGAAGTTCCCGGGAGTGATCTCGTTGCGGAAGCTCTTGCCGATCTGCGCGATGCCGAACGGCGGCTTGACGCGCAGTGACGACGTGACGTTCTTGAAGTTCACGAAGATCCCCTGCGCGGTCTCCGGGCGCAGGTACGCGACGCTCGCATCGTCGACGACCGCGCCGACGTGCGTCTGGAACATCAGGTTGAAGTTGCGCGGCTCGGTGAGATCGCAGTCGGGCGTCTCGCCGGGATGCTTGGACGGGCGCTTTCCGCACTGCGAGACGTCGATGTGGTCGGCGCGGAAGCGCAGCTTGCAGGTGCGGCAGTCGACCATCGGGTCGGAGAAGTTTACGAGGTGACCGGAAGCGGCCCAGACCTGCGGGTTCATGATCACGGCGGAGTCGAGGGCGACCATGTCGTCGCGCTCCTGGATCATCGAGCGCCGCCACTCGCCCTTGATGTTCTCGTTCAGAAGGACGCCGTAGTGGCCGAAGTCGAACGACGATCCGAGCCCGCCGTAGATGTCGGATGTGGGGAAGACGAAGCCGCGGCGCCGGCACAGCGCTGCGACCTTCTCGATCGTGGCGGCTCCTTCGAACTGCTCCGGCATCCGTGAGAAGCTAGCTACTCGACCGCGTCGCCGTCCGGGTACGGCACCGGATCGACATGCGCGAGCACCTTCAATCCGCGGAAGTTGATCGTGTTCGACCGCGGGTAGAAACACATGTCGTTCGGCTTGCGCGTCCCGTAGACGAGCATCGCGCAGCCGTCTTTGCCGGCGCGGAACCAGTGCGACACACCGGTCCCGGGCGGACGCGCGACGACGTGCCCTGGGCGCAGGGCGTGCTCCTCGGGCCGCTCGCCATACCGCGCGAGCGACGGGTTCGGCTCCAGGTGCAGCGTGGCCGAGCCTTCGAGGATCACGAAGATCTCCTCTTCCTCGGAGTGCGAGTGGGGCACCGATCCGGTCTGGCCGGCCGCGAGGCGCTCCCAGGCCATCCCGGCGAGCTCCGTGTCGTCCCGATTCGCGAGCCCCGCCCAGGTCTGGTGGCGCTGGCTCTCGAGCTCGACCTCGTCGACGTTGCGGATGTTCTCGGGACGCGGCTGCACGTTGCTCACGTCGAGCGGCTCCACGGTCGCCTCGACGTCCCACGGGTCGTCGTCGCGGCCCTCGGCCCACGGCCAGCCGATGCGGATCGCGCGCGAGCGGGGCAGCCAGCCGATCTCGGTCGGGTGGCGCGTCCCGAACACGAGATACTCGAGCCCTTCCGGCCCGGCGACGAAGGTGTGCTCGTGCTGATCGGCGCGATGGATGACGCAGTCGCGCGCCTGCACCTCGTGCACCTCGCCGTCCTGCCAGGCGAGCCCGGAGCCGGCGAGCACGTAGTAGAGCTCTTCGGACGCGCCGTGCGAGTGCGGGGGCGTCGGCAGCTTGCCCGGCGCGACGCGAACGCGGTTCAGGCCGACGCTCTTCGTGCCTGCTGCGTCGCCGAGGCGCTGCCATTCGGCGTCCATCTCGCCCTTTGCGTTGCGGTGCCACGCGACATCGTCCCAGTGTGAAAGTCCCATGCCGCGTAGCCTACGGCCGTGAATCCCGTCGAGCTGCACATGATCTCCGACTCGACCGGCGAGACCGCGCAGCGGCTCGTGCAGGCGCTCGAGGCGCAGTTCCCGGAGCAGGAGTTCACCGAGATCCGCCATCCGCGCGTCGAGTCGATCGCCGATCTGCAGCTCGCAGTCGACCGCATGAAGGGCCGCCGCGCGGTCGTCGTCTACACGCTCGTCGAGCCCGAGCTGCGCGAGTGCATGCGCACGCTCTGCCGCAAGGCGCGCTTGCACTACTGCGACCTGCTCGGCCACCCGATCGAGGCGATCGCGAAGGTGTCCGGCCAGCCCGCGACGATGACGCCGGGCGCACGGCCGCCGCTGAACGACGCGTACTTCCGCCGCATGTCCGCGATCGAGTTCGCGGTCAAGTACGACGACGGCGTCGGCGCAGGGCTCGGCGAGGCGGACATCGTCCTCGTCGGCGTCTCGCGCACGTCGAAGACGCCGCTCTCGATCTACCTCGGCTATCTCGGCTACAAGACCGCGAACGTCCCGCTCGTGAAGGGCATCGACCCGCCGCCCGAGCTCTTCACGATCGACAGCGGGAAGATCGTCGGGCTGACGATCGACGCGCAGCGGCTCTCGGAGATCCGCGACGAGCGCATCCGCTGGATGCGCGGCGACCGCAAGTACGCGAGCCTCGTCGAGATCTACGAGGAGCTCGACTACGCCGGCCGGATCCACCGGCGGCTCGGCTGCCCGGTGATCGAGGTGAGCGAGCTGTCGATCGAGGAGATCTCCCACCGGATCATCCGGCTCGTGACCGAACGCGCGGAACTCACCGGGTGAAGCCCAAGCCACCCGTTCCGCTCTGGCGCTGGGCCACGTGGTACACCGCGCTCGCAGCCGCGCTCGTCCTCTTCTACGGCCTGTTCACGCCGTTCTGGTTCGGGCTGCGCGTGCTCGCGTGGGTGGCGGAGTTCCGGGCCCGCCGGCGCCGGTAGATTCCGAGCTGCAGATGGGCCGGTACGTCTTCGACTTCGACGAGCCCACGGACGGTGGCCGCGAGCTCCTCGGGGGGAAGGGCATCGGCCTGGCGGAGATGACGCGCATGGGCGTGCCGGTTCCGGCCGGCTTCACGATCACGACCGACGCCTGCCGCGCCTACCTGGCGAACGGCGCGCTGCCCGACGGGCTCGAGGCCGAGGTCGACGAGCACATCCGCCGGCTCGAGGAGCGGACCGGCAAGCGCTTCGGCTCACCGGACGACCCGCTGCTCGTGTCGGTGCGCTCGGGCGCAGCGGTCTCGATGCCGGGGATGATGGACACGATCCTGAACGTCGGCCTGAACGACGAAGCGGTGCAGGGGCTCGCCCGCAAGACGGGCAGCGAGGAGTTCGCGCGCGACTGCTACCGGCGGCTGATCCAGATGTACGGCGAGACGGTCGACGGGATCTCACACGATCGCTTCTCGCCCGACGACGACGTCGAACAGGCCCGTGCCGCGTACACGGACGCGATCGGCGGCGACTTCCCCCAGGACGTGCGCGACCAGCTGCGCCGCGCGATCCTCGCCGTGTTCGAGTCGTGGAGCTCGCCGCGCGCGCAGGTGTACCGGCGCGCGCACGACATCCCGGAAGACCTGGGCACGGCGGTGAACGTCGTGCAGATGGTGTTCGGCAACAAGGGCGAGCGCTCCGGGACCGGCGTCGCGTTCACGCGCGATCCGTCGACCGGCGAGCAGGGTCTGTACGGCGAGTTCCTCGCCAACGCGCAGGGCGAGGACGTCGTCGCCGGGATCCGGACGCCCGAGCCGATCGCCGCGATGCGCGAAAAGCTGCCGAACGCCTTCGACCAGCTCGTCGAGACGATGCGCCGGCTCGAGGAGCACTACCGCGACGTGCAGGACATCGAGTTCACGGTCGAGGACGAGCAGCTCTACCTGCTGCAGACGCGGTCGGCGAAGCGGACGGCGGCCGCCGCGCTGAAGGCTGCGGCGTCGATGGCCGACGAAGGGCTGATCACCCGCGAGGAGGCGGTCGCGCGCATCGACCCGGCGCAGCTCGACCAGCTGCTGCATCCGATGATCGATCCCGGTGCCCAGCTCGAAGTGGCGGCCAAGGGCCTGAACGCGTCGCCGGGCGCGGCGAGCGGCGGCATCGTCTTCGACGCGGACACCGCGGTCGAGCGGGCGAAGGCGGGGCCGGTCGTGCTCGTCCGCTACGAGACGACCCCGGACGACATCCACGGGATGATCGCCGCGCAGGGGATCCTCACCGTGCACGGCGGCATGACCTCGCACGCGGCAGTCGTCGCGCGCGGCATGGGCAAGCCGTGCGTCGCCGGCTGCGAGGAGCTGACGCTCGACGGCAAGACCGCGCGCATCGGCGGGCAGGAGCTCCACGAGGGCGACGTGATCACGATCGACGGCGGCACCGGCCGCGTGTTCGTCGGCGAGGTGCCGCTCGTGCCGCCGCAGATCAACGAGGACTTCGAGACGATCCTCGGCTGGGCGGACGACTTCCGCCGCTTGAAGGTGCGGGCGAACGCCGACAACCCGAGCGACGCCCGGCGCGCACGCGAGTTCGGCGCGCAGGGCATCGGCCTCTGCCGCACCGAGCACATGTTCTTCGGCGACGAGCGGCTGCCGGTGATGCAGGAGATGATCCTCGCCGACGGCGAATCCGGCCGCCGCGCCGCGCTCGACCGGCTGCTGCCGTTCCAGCAGTCCGACTTCGAGGGGATCTTCGAGGCCATGGCCGGGCTCCCCGTGACGATCCGGCTCCTCGACCCGCCGCTGCACGAGTTCCTGCCCGCCGAGAGCGAGGCGACCGACGCGAAGCTGCGCAAGCGGATCCGCGCGCTGCACGAGTCGAACCCGATGCTCGGCACGCGCGGCTGCCGGCTCGGGCTCCAGTTCCCGGAGATCTACGAGATGCAGATCCGCGCGATCGCGCGCGCGGCCCGCGCGGTGCAGGAACGGACAGGGGAGGCGCCGTGCGTCGAGGTGATGCATCCGCTCGTCGGCTTCCGCGAGGAGCTCGCCCGGCTCCGCGAGCTGACCGAGTCCGTGTGGGCCGAGGAGGCGCCGGAGGTCGAGCGCCTCATCGGCACGATGATCGAGGTGCCTCGCGCCGCGCTGCGCGCCGACGAGATCGCGGAGGTCGCGGACTTCTTCTCCTTCGGCACGAACGACCTGACGCAGACAACGCTTGCCTTCTCTCGCGACGACGCAGAGGGCAAGTTCCTGACGCACTACCTCTCGGAGGGGATCATCGAGCGCAACCCGTTCGAGACGATCGACCGGGATGGAGTCGGCGACCTGATGCGCATCGCCGTCGAGCGGGGCCGGGCGACGAAGCCTGACGTGAAGCTCGGGATCTGCGGCGAGCACGGCGGCGACCCGCACTCGATCGCGTTCTGCGACGACCTCGGGCTCGACTACGTGAGCTGCTCACCGTTCCGCGTCCCGCTCGCGCGGCTCGCCGCGGCGCAGGCGGCACTGCGCGACGCCGTCGTCCCGGTCTAGCCGTGCTCGCCGCCGCGGTTGCAGCGCTCGTCCTGGCGCTGGCGCCGCCGCCGACCGTTCGCGTCTGGGACGACCAGCTCGCAAGCGACGCGACGCCTGCCCAGATCCGGTTCGTGGCCACGCACGAGGCGGGCTCGCAGAAGCTGACGCGCTCGCAGATCGCGGCGTACAAGGCCGTCAACCCGGCTTTCAAGGTGCTCCAGTACCGGCTCGCGATCGGGCTCGGGCGGCACACGCAGATCATCGACGGGAACCACTGGGTGCCGGAGTGGCCCGCGCACGTGCAGGAGCAGTGGTTCACCCACGTGCACGGCAGCCGCGAGTACCTGAAGCAATGGGGCTGGTACCTCACGAACCCCGACGACGTCTCCTGGCAGCGCTTCTTCATCGCGCAGCTCGAGCGACAGGTCGCCCACACCGGCGCGTGGGGGCTGTTCCTCGACTCCGCGTCGGTGCCGAACGAGTTCGGTGGGAGCGCCTGGTCGCCGCCGCTTCCCGACCTCGACCCCTCGTTCGAGCATGCGTGGTCGAAGAAGCTCGATCGCTGGCTGCCGCTCGTCCAGCAGCGCGTCGGCAAGCCGGTGATCGCGAACGTCGGCTCGTGGGTGACGACGCGCGATGTCACGGACTACTCGCACATTGCCGGTGTGATGATCGAAGGTTTCGGGGCGGGGCTCGCGCCCGGAGACTGGCTGTTGCAGCAGCAGCGCGCGTGGTCGCTCGCGCGGCGCGGCAAGATCGTGATCGCGCAGAGCTATCCGCAGGATGCGCAGGACCGCCTGTTCGACGTTGCGTCGTACCTCCTCGTGCAAGGCACGCAGACGTACATGAACATCCAGACCTCGCTGGAGCCGGAGTGGTGGCCCGAGTACGAGGTCTCGCTCGGCAGGCCGACCGGGGTCGCGGTCCACGGAGCTGCGTACTCCTACCGCGACTTCCAGCGCGGACGCGTGCTCGTGAACCCGGGCGACGCGCCGGTGACCGTGAAGATCTCCGGTGAGCTCGTCGTGGCGCATGGGGGCGGGCTGCTCACCGCGGCCGGGACGACGGACGCAACGCTCTCGACGCAGCCGGTGACGAGCGTGACGCTGGCGCCGCGCTCCGGCGCGGTCGTCTACGAGTAGCCGCGCGTCTGCGCGTACGCGATAACGACGCTGACGACGACCACCGCGAGCGTCGCGGCGATGCTCAGCGCGGTCGAGCGGCGGAAGTGGAGCAGCGCGATCATCAGGATGATCCCCGCGATCAACCCGCCGATGTGCCCGCCGACCGAGATGTTCGAGACGGCGAACGTGAAGACGAGGTTCAGGACGATCAGTCCGAGGATCTGGCCGCCCGAGGAGATCCGCCCGTTGCGCTCGAGCACGAACAGCGCGCCGAGGATGCCGAAGATGGCGCCGGACGCGCCCACCGTCACCTCGTTCGGGCTGAGCACGAGCGCCCCCGCCGAGCCGGCGATCCCCGAGCCGAGGTAGAGCAGCGCGAACCGCCACCGGCCGATCACGTGCTCGAGCAGCGTGCCGGCGAAATACAGCGAGTACATGTTGATCGCGATGTGGAAGAAGCCGTAGTGCAGGAAGGCTGCGGTGAGCAACCGCCACCACTCGCCGTGCGCGACGCCGACCATGTGGAAGCCGGCGGGGATCTGCTGGTGCGCGGTGACGGTGCCGAGGCCGCCGCCGGACAGGTAGGCGCCCGAGGCGAACAGCGCACCGTGGGTGAAGATCCAGTTGCCGGTGCCGTCGACGTTCCCGCCGGCCGCGAACTCGGCCAGGAACACCGCGACGTTGATCCCGATCAGCGTCATCGTGACCGCGTTGACGCGCCGGGAGCCGACGCCGGTGACGGCCCGCTGCACCTTCTGGATCCCCTGCGGCTTCCCCGAGTGATCGGGGCAGCGAAGGCCGACCGGGGCCGGTGTCATGCACTCGTAACAGATCGGCCGCCCGCATTCCGAGCAGGAGAGCCCGGTCTCGCGGTCCGGATGGCGATAGCAGTAGCGGGGGGCTTCCACCGGGCTAGCGTATCGGCGTGGATCGGATAGAGCTCTGGGCTGTGGACGCGGTCCGGTGACAGGAAGGCGAGTGGCACGAGACGCGTTCTCTCGAGAAGTCACGACTACTGCTGAGCGAAGGAGCAATCGAATGAGCGATCTGTTCGGCGAAGAGCACGTCAAGCGCTACCGCGAGACGGGTGGCAAGGAAGGACACGACTGGCGCGAGGGCTCGACCATCCTCCTGCTCACGACGAAGGGGCGGAAGACCGGCAACCCGACGACGACGCCGCTCATCTACGCCCAGGACGGCGACCGCTACGTGATCGTCGCGTCGAAGGGCGGTGCGCCGAAGAACCCCGGCTGGTACGAGAACCTGGCGAAGAACCCGGACGTCGAGCTGCAGGTGTGGGACGAGGTCTTCCCGGCCCGCGCGCGCACCGCCGAGGGCGAAGAGCGCGAGCGCCTGTGGCGCAAGGCGAACGAGGTCTGGCCGCACTACGACGAGTACGCGACGAAGACCGACCGCGAGATCCCGGTCGTCGTGCTCGAGCGCAGCTAGTCAGTCCACGCGGCCGAGATTCTCCTCGCCATAGGCCCACTCGACGGCGTCGCCGCGGCGGTAGAACCCGTCGTCGTCGCCGCCCGGGAAGACACCGATCTTGTCGCTGTCCGGGTAGACGGAGACCTCGATCGACCCCCTGTGCGACCAGAGCAGCGTGCGCGCGGCGGTCTCGCCGCGGTTCATGATCTTGTGCGCGCCCGCCGGGCCGGCCGGGAAGCAGACGAGCTCGCCGCGCTCGAAGGTCCGCTCGCCGTCCGGCGTGCGCACGGACACCGTCCCGTCGACGACGAGCAGCCACTCCTCCTGAAACTCGTAGTGGTACGGGCACGAGGCTTCGCCGGGCTCGAGCTCGTAGAGGTAGACGCCGGTGCCGGTCGTGCTGCCGTCGACGCGACCGCGGCTGGCGTCGGCTGTGAAGACATTGAGTTGGCTCATTCGCTGATCAAAGCACGCGGCCGAGCGCGGTCCCGCCCCACACGGCGAGGATGCCCAGGACGATGCTGCCGGCGGCATAGAGGATCGTGACGCCGAAGTCGCGCGACTCGATCAGCGTGAACGCCTCCTGCGAGAACGTCGAGAACGTCGTGTAGCCGCCGATCACGCCGACGATCAGCCCGACGCGGATCCAGGCGGGCAGGTGGTGCCGGTCGACGAGCTGCTCGGTGAGGATCCCGATCACGAAGCAGCCGGTGACGTTGATCGCGAAGGTCGCCCAGGGGAAGACGGACGAGACCCGCTCTTCGATCAAGGTGTCGAGCCCGTAACGGGCGGACGCGCCGAGCGCGCCTCCGAGCGCAACGCCGACGATGACAGGCATGGGTGGCTCCTTTCGGTTCAGTAGGAGCCATCAGCCGTCTTTCGGCGGTCGAGGGCGGAGCTCCATCGCCCGTGCGTGTCGGTGACAGCTTACGTGGCGCGCCGCAGCGAGACGTACAGCACCCCCGCGACCGCGAGCGGCAGGAACCACCAGAAGCCGGTCGCTGCGGTGACCGCGATCGCGACGACGGCGCCGAGGGCGGCGACCCAGTCGTCGCCGACGACGAACTCCCAGACCTCGCGCGCGATCCTCATGCGGCGAGCGGGCGGGGCGCGCGCAGGACGCGGACGAGGAGCGCCGAGACGAGGCAGACGAACGCGAGCACCCCGACGAGCGAGGCGTCGTCGCCGGGCCAGTTCGCGCCCGCGCCCTCGGCCGACCAGAAGATGCCGAAGCTCGTGAGCATCAGGCCGACCGCGAACTTCATCGCGTTCTCCGGCACGCGGGACAGCGGCGCGCGCACGGCGATGCCGGCGCCTGCGACGAGGATCACCGCGGCCGCCGCGCCGACCGCGGCGAGCGGGATCGATCCCTGCGTGCTCCCGAAGGTCAGCACGATGAACGCCACCTCGAGCCCTTCCAGGAGGACGCCCTTGAACGAGAGGACGAAGCCGCTGACGCTGCCGGCGTGCACCTCGGCGATCGTCTCGGCATAGATCGCGTCCTCGTCGTGGAGCGCCTTGTGGCCGCTCGCGCGCAGGATCGCCTTCCGCAGCCACTGGAGGCCGAAGACGAGCAGGAAGGCGCCGACGACGAGCCGCAGGTCGTTCAGCGGCACGACGGTCAGGGCGGGGCCGAGCACCGCCACGATCGCCGCCAGGACGACGACCGCCGCAGCGACGCCCTTGAGCGCCGGCCGCCAGCCGGCCGTGATGCCGGCCGCGAGCACGATCGTGAGCGCCTCGACCATCTCCACGGCGCTCGCGAGGAACGCGGACAGGACGAGGAAGACGGCGCTCATCGGCGCTGGCGAGGATAGCGGAGCCCGACTTGACAGGGGAACAGGTGTTCGTGTAGAACATACGTTCCCGTGATCGCTGCAGTCGTCATCCCGGCGTTCGATCTGCGGGCCGCGCTGCGCCCTCGGCCCCGGCTCCAGGGGCTGCCTGCGGCGCTCGCGCCGCTGCCGGGAACGGAGCCGTTCGTCGGCTCGGTGACGGGCGCGGCCGAGGCGAAAGGCGTGCGGCCGGGGATGCGGCTCGGCGAGGCGCTCGCGACCTGTCCCGAGCTCGAGCTCGTCGAGCAGGACCCGGCCACGGTCGAGCAGGCGTGGGAGGAGATCCTGCGCCGGCTCGAGGATGCGGGCTTCGCGGTCGAGCCGGCGGAGCCGGGACTCGTCTACTTCGAGTCGAAGGGTGTCGAGCGGCTGTACGGCGGGCTCGAGCCGGCGCTCAAGCGGGCACTCGCCGCCGTCGGCACGGTGTGGGACCCGCGGGCCGGCGCAGCCGAACGGCGGTTCGCGGCGCTCGCGGCGGCGAACGTCGCCCGGCCCGGGCAGGCGCTGATCGTCTCCGACGACCGCGCCCGCTCGTTCCTCGCGCCGCTCCCGCTCACGCTGCTCCCACTCGAACGGAGCCGCTACGAGGAGCTGGAAGAGCTCGGGGTGAAGACGATCGGACAGCTTGCCGGGCTGCCGGGCAGTGCAGTGGCCGAACGGTTGGGGCCGGACGGCCGGCGCGCCTGGGGCCTGGCGAGAGGCGAGGAGACGGGAAGGGTGCAGCCGAGACGGCCGGCGATTGCCCTGCACGAGACGCTCGAGTTCCCGGAAGCAGTCGGCAACGAGCTGACGCTCCGGCGAGGGCTCGGGGTGCTGCTCGACCGGCTCCTCGCCCGACCGGAACGCGCGGGGCGGCCGCCGAGAAAGGTCGCGTTGTGGGCGCGACTCGTCGGCGGCGCCTCGTGGCGCCGGACGGTAACGCTGCGCGAGCCGACCGCGGATCCGGCACGGCTGCGCGCAGCGCTCGC
>Ga0070741_10005962_pt1 | contig 26530 bp, 30 predicted proteins | sample Coa_R1_4_FD_66440 | JGI IMG/M metagenome (GOLD analysis project Ga0070741, IMG submission 66440) | Surface soil microbial communities from Centralia Pennsylvania, which are recovering from an underground coalmine fire - Coalmine... | ecosystem: Environmental > Terrestrial > Soil > Unclassified ... | reverse complement strand
CGGCGAACTCGGCGAATGTGACCCTCGAAGGGGCGACGCGCTCGCCGGAGGCGACCCGAGTAACGAGCTCGGCGCGGAGCTGCCGAGCCTCCGCGAGGGTGCGGACGGCGCGCCAGCGCTGATGGCCGTCCGAATCGAGGTAGGAAACGTCATAGCGGGTCTCGCCGTCGCGGGTCTGACGCTTGAAGATGCCGCGCTCGACGCGGGCGCGCAGCTTCGTCTGTTTCGATGCCGGGTGCATGGGAGCTAGACCCTCCTATGCCGGGGCGGGGCCGCTCCAACGGCGCCTGCCCACTTGCACGGGCCACGCAATCTTACGCCAGTGACCGCTCGCTAGCCAGGCGAGGGGTGCGCTTGTATTCCGCATGGCTGCGTCGGATTTGGCGCCTGCGAGGTGCCGTGCGAGATTCATGTGCGGTCGACGGACGTTCGTGCGCGGGCCATGGGCTGCGGATATCGCAGCGATTGCCGTAGGCATTTCCTTGATGTTCATGTCCTCGGGCCGCGGCGGGTGGCGGCCATCCAGGTGTCGAGTTCGTGGCGGCGGAAGAAGATGCGGCAGCCGGGTGCTTCTTGGTGGTAGGGGATCTCGCGCCGGGCCACCAACTTGCGGATGCGCTCAGGTGTGCAGTCGAGGTAGCCGGCGGCGGTGTCGACGTTCATCCATTCCGGGCAGGCCTCCCCGGCAGAGGCGTGTTGGCGGCTGTGGAGGAGATCGGCCAGCAGGGCGGCGAGCATCGAAATCTGCTCTGCCGGAATGAGGAGGCGAAGCTCAACCGCCTCCGGCGCTGTGCGCGCCGCCCAGGCGGCACTCGCGCCTCCGTCGCCTCCGTTGGAAAACCGACCACCGCCGGTTGCTTCGGCGACTGCTGCTGTGGAGATGTTCGAGCGGCGGGCGGGCATGGCGCGTTCCTCCAAGAAACGAAGATAGGAACGCCCCTCGCCGCCCACTGCCGGCCCCCCAGGGCACTTACGCGAAGACAATTCAGCTTCCGATCGAGGATTCCTCCTCGCCCCGGTGACCTGCTGTCTTGCCGGCCGAGTCGCCATCTCGCTCGGTGCTACTCGGCGGAGGCTCCAGCAATCACCCGCGCCTGCTGCGCGTAGGGATCGCCGACGGTGCAGTTCGCGATCCGGTAGCTCTCCTCATAGACGTCGGCTTCTGTTCGGCCGAGTCTGCGACCACGGCTCGTGTGGTGGTCGACCGCGTAGTCGGGAATCTCGAGGTTCATCGCCTCGCGGTCGCCGCTGTAGAAGACGACGCAGGCGTGGTCGACGAGCCGGCTCTTCGGCGCCCGCGCGAGCAGACACACGGCATGGACGAGGAAGAGCATGGCGCTTGAGCGCTCCGGGGGCCGGTCCTTCTCGGCTTTGCGGGTGTCTTGCCAGCTGTCGGACAGGGCGCGGATAACGGCCGGGCCTTCCGTCCAGGCAAGACCGACGTCTTCGGAGCAGATGACCCGCAGCCGCTTCCAGGCGTAGTTGCCGTACCCGGACAGGTCGAGCTCGGTCGCCCAGAAGATCGCCTCCCGCTCGTTACCGCGGCGGATCGTTTTCTGCAAGGCAGAGGCGACCTCGTCCAATGCGAAGCCGCCGCGGGTGCGCATGGCACCGAAGTGGAGTGCGTGCATCGACGCTCCTTCCATGTCTACGAGAATGAACAGGCGATGCGCAGCCACCGAAAACGCATCGAGATGCGTCCGGGCTGTGCTCGCTCCCTTCCTCGCTCCACACGCCACTATCCGCGGTGGGGGGAAGAGAGTGGCCTGTACGTTACCAGATCAGGCAACAAATAGCAAGGGAAGACGCGACCCTGGGGGGACGGCGGTCGCCGCGGTTGGCCACTCCTTGTGTTGGAGGGGCGGTGTTACTCGGTGCGGTTGCGGCGACGGTCGCGCCAGTACACCTTGCGGCGTTCGTGGGCTTCGGGTGAGAGTTGCCGTTGCCGCCGACGGTTGCAGGCGCGGCAGCGGCGTTTGCCGTCGGGCTGGATGTAGAGATTGTCGCCCGCGAGCAGATGCCCGTACCGACAGTGCGTCCGGCGCAGCCACGGGCGTGGCCCGCGTGCCTCTGGGCGGGGGTCGCTGAGATGTCTCCGCCCGTACATCCATGCGTCCGGGCGCTTCTCCAGGTTGGCGATGCGGTCGTCGTCGGTGATCTCGTTTCGGTGGACGATCACCTCTCCCGGTTCCACCGCATCTCCCGGGTAGGCCCGGTTCCACACCAGATGGGCCCGCCTAATCGCCCCGTTTGCAAGCGAGGTCGGATAGCTTCGGTCGCGTCCATCAGCCGGAACCAGCCACACCCATCCGTGCCGGTCAGTCCACGTACGCTCCTCGGCGGGCGGCCCAGATCGACGCCTCTGCGCCGCTGCTCGCTCCACCAGCGTCTGGCATTCGGGGCAGTACCAGCCCCGCCGGCCCCCGTCTGGCCTGTTGACCAGCGCCGCTCCACACCCGGGACAGCACGGTTTCACCAAGCGGCCTTCCATCGCCTCCCACTCTAACCCGCACTAACCCCTCCCGCACTAACACCCCCCTAAAAAACACCGAGAATTACGCGGGCGCGAAGGGGCCACTAGGGCGGGGTTGAGCCAAATACACCGTTGGATGAGAGGGGGTTAGGGGTCTTTCGGGGCTGGAGCAGGTCGAGCGGGTCGAGTCGGAGGCGTGCGGCGATTTGTTCCAGAACGGCTACTGATGCGGTGCGGGTGAGTTCGAGCGTGACTCGCTGTGTCGGTTAGAGCCTGAATGGTGGCGCCGGGAGGCCGCTTTGGTGGAGGATTTTGTGGGCGTCGTCGACGGTGCGGAGCCATTCGTAGGTGACTCCTTTTGTGTGGTTGCGTTGGATGCCGGTTGAGGCGAGGCGGTCGAGGCCGCGGGCGTGCATTTCCCCTGGCGAGAAGGTCGCGTCGTCGACGACGGTGACCTTCAGCGCGCTGGCTGCCAGGCCGATCGCGGATTGCGCGACGCAGACGTCGGTCTCGCAGCCGACGACGATCGCTGTGTGACGACTGGTCGCACGAGCTGCGCAGAGGATTTCGGGTGTCGCGGCGAGACTGAACGTTGGTTTGCGGAGGGCTGCTGTCCCCGGAGGCAGCCAATCCCGGACGCGCGCATCGGTCGAGCCGTTGTGTTCCGGTTCCTCCTCGGTCACGACCACCGGGATCGAGAGGCGGGAGGCGAGGGCCACGAGCCACACCAGCCGGTCGAGCGCGTCTTCCGCGGCGGCCACGTCTTGTTCGGAGAACCACGGCTTCTGTAGGAAGCCCGGCTGAGTGTCGACCACAAACAGCACGCAGTCGTCAGGGTCGAGCAACCTCGCTCCGATCGTGTCGGACACCACCCCTCTCCTACCACAGGCGCTGAACGAGGGCGGCGCGACGGTTCACATCTCTCACCTGGCCGCCTGGTCGAACCGCCGAAACCGACCGCTCAACCTTCGGTGAGGCAGGAGCAGGCGCCCTCCGCGGCGGGGCCTTAGAGTCGCCGGGTGGCTTCGGCCTATCCAAGCGGCTGGGCGATGGCCGCGATCGAGGATGCCTGTCAGCGTGTCGAAAGCTGGTTCGCTTCCCTAACGCCCTTTTCGTCCCGAGTGAATCTCGGCAGCGTTGTGGGCCACCGAACGCCAGCCCTCCTCTCGGAGCGGGACTGCGTTATCGCCTTCGTTCGGGCGCTCGTCGAAGGAGGAGTGCCATGGGAGGCCGTTCACAACGAGGTCTCGATCTCGCGGTGGATCTTCGACGCGCCCCATCCGGCCGCGACGGCGACCAGCACGAGTGGGCTTCGCCGCCGAGTGGATCTCGTCCTCGTTGACCCTGCCGAGCTTCTAGCTGCCAATCTCCCGGCCCGAGACTCAACCTTCCAATTTGCCGCGTTTCTCGAGTTCGGGTACCTGACCGACTACTGGCATCAGCCCAAGGCACGCGTGTTCAACAGGGACCCAATCGGTGGCCGCGAGAAGGTCGCTGCGGACGTGAAGAAGATCGCTGCGCATCTACAAGCCGGCGCCTGTGCAGCCGGCTACGTCATCGTCTTCGAGGAGTGCGACTACGGATTCGAGGAGCGGTACGCGACACAGGTCGAGTCCGAGAGCGGCTGCCGCGTTCGCTTCATTCGATCATGGGTGTAGCTCACACTCTGGGTTACCGGACCGCGGCTCAGCGGCACCCAGGCGCTGTGACCCGCGCACGCAAAACGCACGTTGGCTTAACCCGGGGTTACAGGACTCGCTTGATTTGAAAATCGACCCCCTATGGGTCAGAGCAGCCGGCAGAGAGGCCTCAGACGGTCGAGCGCTTTCATTGGCCGAGCAGTGCGCTCCGACTCCAAGCCGCGTCTCGGCGACCTCGATCGCCAGCATCAGACGGACACTATCTTGCAGCTAGTCGGAGATGAACCTGTGCTACGCGTTTGCTGCTACCGGCCCGCGAACGAAGAGCTGGTGGCCGGCCGCTTGGTGTGAGTCGTGGAGCTGCGCCGGAGCTTCGGGTGGTGCGCCTCAGCTCAAAGGGTGGCTAGTTCCGCGCCTTTGCTGAAGTCGAAGGTTCATGGCCTACGATCTTGGTGTGTCCGAGCCGCGTTTGTTGCTGCGTGATGAGGTATACGAGGCCCTTCGCGAGCGGATTGTGCGCGGTGAGCTTCGTTCTGGGCAGCGCTTGCGCGTGCGGGCGTTGGCGGCCGAGTTAGGCGTGAGCCGTACTCCGGTTCGCGAGGCGTTGAGGCGGCTTGAGGACGAGGGATTGATCGAGGCCTCGGCGAGTCGCTGGACGCGCGTTGCCCCCGTGGATCTCGAGCAGGCCGGCCGTGTGTATGCGGTCTTGACGGCACTGGAGCGTTTGGCGGTGTTTTCTGGATCGTTTGAGGCGAGCGAGATCGCGTTGTTGCGCCATGCGAACGAGCGGCTTGCGTCGGCGATTTCGGCCGAGGACGCACATGAGGCGTACCTCGCAGATCGCGCGTTTCATGATGCGATTGTTCGGCACGCGGGTAACGATGAGTTGGAGCGGATCGTGGTTGAGTTGCGTGTGAAGACGAGATTGGTCGAGCATGAGTTGTTCGGTGGCTCTTCGGCAGCGGCAGCGTCGGTAGATGAACATGCGACGATCCTGGCCGCGCTGGAGGTCGGAGATGCGGAGAGGGCCGCGTCGGCGATCGAAGCCAATCACCTGCAGGGGTTGGCGCGACTAGCCGTTTCCGCAGCGTCGATCAACGGAGGCGTTGCGCCAGCGGGCTCTTAGCCACCTGTTCGTGCGCTAAAGAAAGCGATCTGGTGTGTAGGGCGTCAGGTCGGGGAGGAGGGTCTGGTGTCCGTCGCGGACGAGTTGCGCGATGATCTCGCCAGCTGCGGCGGACAGTTGGATGCCGTTGCCGGCAAGCCCAGCGCAGAAGAAGACGGCGGGTCGGTGCTTGGACTCGCCAAGCACGAACCGTCCGTCGCGCGAGATGGGATAGAGGCCAGCCCAGCCGCCACCCAGACGGACTTGTCCCCCACCTTGGAGGCGACGGCGTGTCAGGTCGCGGACCCGTGAACCCAGTTCAGGGTCCGCTGATCGTTTGTAGTGGTCGGGGTCGTGGGTGGCACCGTCGTTGCGTTTTTCGCTATGGAGCCCGGCGAGAATTCGGCCGGGACCGTCGTCACGGAAGTAGAGGCAGCCTGCGCGGGTGTTGGGATCGACCAGTAGCGGCTGCGTGTTAATGCCGGACACTTCGAGGAGAGTGACCTGGCGGCGGTAGCCGCCGATCGGGACGGGCAGGTCGAGCATCGCCGCCAGCTGCTGGGTCCAGGCGCCGGCCGCGATGACGAGGGCGTCTGCCGAGAGCGTTTCTCGGTCGGTGTGGACCTGGTATCCGAATGCGAGCGCGTCGAGCCCATCGACTTGGCTGGACACCCGGATCGTGGCGCCGGCTCGAGCTGCCGCATGTGCGTAGGCGTGGCAGAGCGCAACCGGGTCGAGGTAGCCGTCGTCTGGCCCGTAAAGCGCGAACTCATCCCGATCGAACACGAGGCTCGGGAAGCGGGCGACGAGCTCATCGTGCTCGAGGATGCTTGCGTCGTCGGCGCCGAGTTCCCGCTGGAGGCGCAGGCTCGACTCGAAGCCGCTGCGCTCCTCTGTGGATCTTCCGAGCAGGAGCTTGCCCCGCACTTGGAAGTCGATGCCGAAGGTCTCGTGAAGGTGGCCGTACAGTCGACGCCCGTGGACACACATCCGTATCCGGTCGGGCTCTGTGTACTGGGTCTCGATGAAGGCGGCGCTGCGCCCTGAGGACGCGGCCGCGAGCGCGGTCCGCTCAACCAGCAGAACCTGGGCGCCGCCGCGGGCGAGGTGGTACGCGCAGCTCGTTCCGGCGACGCCGCCGCCGATCACGATCACGCGTGTTGGGGTGCTATTCGTCAAAGAACCTTGGAGAGGAAGCGGCGCGTGCGCTCGTCGCTGGGATGGTCGAAGAACTGCGCGGGTGGTGCGTCTTCGACGATCACGCCCTCGTCCATCATCAGCACGCGGTTGGCGGTGTGGCGGGCGAACTGAATCTCGTGGGTGACGATCATCATCGTCATCCCTTCGTGCTGGAGTTCAGCGATCACGGTCAGCACTTCGCCGATCATTTCCGGGTCGAGGGCGCTGGTTGGCTCGTCGAACAACATCACGGCCGGTCGCATGGCGAGCGCGCGACAGATGGCCACTCGCTGCTGCTGGCCACCGGAGAGCTGGCGCGGGTAGCTCCGTTGTTTGTCGCTCAGCCCGACCCGGATCAGCAATTCCCGGCCGATCTGTTCCGCCTGTGCGCGCGAGGTTCCGCGGACACGGATCGGACCAGCGATCACGTTCTCGAGCGCGGTCATGTGAGGGAAGAGATTGAAGCGCTGGAAGACCATTCCGATGTCCTGGCGCTGACGTGCAAGCGTGCGATCCCCTGCCGGCCGGACGCGCCCGTTTCGCTCCACCGTTCCGAGCGGATGACCGTTGACGACGATTCGACCGCGATCGATCGCTTCGAGCGCATTGATGCAACGGATCAGCGTCGTCTTGCCGGAGCCGCTCGGCCCGACGACGCAGACGCATTCGCTGCGCCGCACGGTCAGGTCAATCCCGCGGAGGACCTCGAGGTCATGGAAGGACTTGTGGACGTCGTCGAGCTGGATGACGGTGTCGCTGACCGTCTCCGGTCCGCCGACGACGGCGAGCAGGTCGCCCGGTTGGGCGTTCATCGCGTCCTGCCGAGGCTGCGGGCAAGCCCCTCACCGGCAAGCAGACGTCGCATCGTGCCAGGATGACTTGCCGCCTTGGCCTCGCCGAGGCGGGCCTCGATTCTGCTTTGGATCAATCCCCAAATCACGGTGAGGGCGAGGTAGTAGAAGGAGACGGCCAGGAACAGCTCAAAGGGGCGAAACAGGGTCGCGTTCAGCTGCTCGTAGGCGTTGAAGAGTTCGACGCCGCCGATGATCACGACCAGTGAGGTCGACTTGAGCATGTTGTTGAACTCGTTGCCGAGCGGCGGGATGATCACTTTGGTCGCTTGCGGCAGAATCACGAACCGCATCGCGCGCGTGAACGGCATCCCGAGCGCCTTGGCGGCATCCATCTGTCCCGGGTCGATCGAGATGACTCCGGCGCGGACGATCTCGGTCATGTAGGCGCCTTCGTTGACGCCGAGGCCGACGATGCCCGCTTGCACGACCCCGGGGATAGTGGCCCCGAAGAGATGGATGTCAGGGAAGCCGTAGAGCCCGACCGCGGCGAGGCCGAAGTACCAGAGCGAGAGTTGCACGAGTGCCGGGGTGCCGCGAAAGTACAGCAGGTAGGTCGCGACCAGGCCGCGCACGGCTCGCAGGCGGCTCATCTGGCCGAGTGCGCCGAGCACGCCGAGGATTACGCCCAGGGTTTGGGCGAGCGCGGCCATGTAGATGGTGACGATCAGGCCGTGCTCGATCAGCGGGTCTTTGAAGGCGCTCGGCGGCCACAGGTAGTGCCAGAAGACGTGCCAGTCGAAGCTGTAGCTGCCGACCAGCACGCGTGTTACCTGCGGCCGCCGAACGCTGCGATCACGGCTTCGGGATCTTGGTCTGCTGCAACCCCCACTTCGCGAGGATCTTCGTATATGTCCCGTTGGCCTCGATCCGCTTCAGCGCCAGCGCCACATCATGTTCGAGTACCTTGTGGGATTTGGTCACACCGACGCCTTCCAGCACGACGCCGATTGGGGGGGCCGCGGCCTGGAACTCGTTCGGCTGCAGGTGAGAGTAGTAGGCAATCAGCGGGGAGTCGTAGAAGAACGCGGCAGCGCGGTTTGTAGTCACCTGCTGGAGCGCGGTATCAACCTTGGTGGAGGAGAGGATGTTGATCGCTGGCTTTCCGGCCTTCTTGCATTGCTTCGAGAAGGTCTGAGCCGTGGTCAGCTCGACGTCGCCGATCTGGGTTGCGATCGTCTTCCCGCACATCGAGGTGTAGCTGTCCGTGATGTGCTGTGGGTTTCCCTTCCGAACAAGCAGGGACTGGCCAGAGGTGAAATACGGGACGAAATCGATCTGCTTCTGACGCTGCGGTGTGATGAAGATGCCGGTGATGATCAAGTCGCACTTGCCGGTCGTCAGCGCCTCGATGATCGTGTCGAAGTTCGTGTTCACGTACACCGGCTTCAACCCGAACTGGGCGGCAATCGCGTTGCCGGTGTCGATGTCGCTCCCCTCGGGCTTGCCCGAGGTGGTGTACATCTCCTGCGGCGGCGCCGGAAAGTCCGTGCAGAAGCTGAGCTTGCCGGAACTGATCAGTTGGTTCGAGGGAACCTGGATGACGGCAGATGCGCGCAGCGCACCCGCTGAGGCGGCGCTCGCCAAGACGGCGGCGAGCAGCAGCAACGTGGAGCCGATCGTAAAACGGGCGATCAGTCGTGCTTGTCTGGGCCTCATGAGCTCCTCCTGTCTCAGGTTGTGGCCAGCAAGGACTGGGCGGCTTCGCGAGCCATCGCGATCGCGAACTCGACGTCGGCATCGGTGGTCTGGGTGCTGACGATCGAGTGCAGGGCCGCCGACGGCGAGAGATAGACACCGCGCTCGATCATCGCGAGCGCAAAGCGGCGGAAACGGTCCCGGTCACAGAAGCGACAGAAGTCGCGGAAGTCCTTGATCTCGGTCACCCCGGCAGCGACCGCCTCGTCAGTGAGCATGAACAGTTGCAGCATCGGGCCGACGTTCTGAGTGATCGCGGTAACGCCGGCTTCATTGACCGCCTCGGCCAGCCCTTGCGCGAGCCGGTCCCCACGCCGGCGCATCTCAGCGAACGCCTTGCCGTCATCGGCGAGCAGCAACTCCAGGCTGGCGCGCGCGACGGCCAGACCCAGCTGCGGCGCGTTCTGTGTGCCGTAATGCAACACGCGCCCCCAGGACAGCCCGCTCATCACCTCTGTACGCCCCGCCACCGCCGCCACAGGCAATCCCGCACCGAGCGCCTTCCCGAAGGTGACGATGTCGGCCTCCATCCCGTACAACTGCTGTGCGCCACCCGGGGCGAGCCGCAAACCGGTCACCGTCTCATCGACAATCAACAACGTTCCGTAGCGTCGACACAACTCGGCGAGCTGCGGCAAGAAACCCGGTGGCGGCGGAATAACGCCCATGTTCGCCATCAACGGCTCGGTCAGCACACACGCGACAGATCGGTCTGACAGCAGCGACTCGACCGTGCTCAAGTCACCCCACGCCGCGACCCGCGTGTCAGCGTAGGAACCCGGCGTCAAGCCACTCGAGTCCGGAATCGGGATCGGATCGTGTGGATCGCCGAGCTGGTGCGGCAACACCGGATGGCCGTTCAGCAGCACCGCGTCGTACCAGCCGTGGTAATGGCCTTCGAACTTGACGAGCGTGCGTCGCCCCGTCAGCCCCCGCGCCAGCCGCACCGCCACCATCACTGCCTCGGTACCAGTGTTCGCAAACCGCACCTGCTCGATCCCGGGCGTAACCTCCACGAGCCGCTCAGCGAGCTCGACCTCAAGCGGCGACGCGGTCGCGAACATCGTCCCCGCACTCGCGGTCCGAGCGATCACATCCAATAACACCGGATGTGCGTGCCCATGGACAAGTGCGCCGTAGCCCATCATCAAGTCGAGGTACTCGTTGCCGTCGACGTCGAAGATCCGGCTCCCCGAGCCGCGCGCCATGAACACCGGCAAGCCGTAGTTGACCGGGCCACGACTCGGCGACGACACCCCCTCAACCAACACCAGCTGCGCCCGCTCAAACCACGCCGCAGACAGAGCGCGCTCACCCGACACGAGCACCTTCTCGTTCAGAATCTCGCCGTCGGATCGCATACAACCAAAGCTGGCATACCGGTATACCAGAAGTCAAGGTGGCCATCCCATATGCCACCGCCGGCCGTGAATACCAGATCAAGACGAAGTAGCCACTTACGTCAAGGGCGCGTCCAAGCGCTGTCGAACCGGAGGTCTCGCGCGACGCCTCAGTAGTCGCACTTCCGTACCAGAGCGTGATTTGCGAGCACGGAGCGCGACCTGGTCGAGATGCTTGAGGCTTATGCAGCGGCTGTGACCGAATCCGCGGCGGCCGAGTCGATGCCCAGCCAGAGGCTGCCACCTCGCGACAGCCCGGTCGCGTCGCCGCCAAGTAGGTGATGCGAAGTCAGAGGCGTTTGTTCTTGTACGAGGCGGTCGAGTCGTGATGCGTCACAGTTTCATGAGGTCCCAGTTGTTCATATTGGCCGAATAGCCCGCGAAGGCGATGACTTCGTCGACCGAATCAAGGCGTGAGCAGAACGCAGTCAAACGGCTGTGACCCTCGACTACGACATGCTGCGCGCCCATCTCGGTCGCGACGATGATGATGGGCTCGTAATCGGCGACCTTCTTCACGCCGGTATCGATGTCCGCAATGATTCCGCGCACGTGTACGTTCACGTTGTCGATCTCGATGGTGTCCAAGTTCGCCGCTCCGTCGGCGAGGAGGCGCGTACCGCGAGATAGTTCCTCCCAGGCCGGCCACGCGGCGTACTTCAGCCGGCCGATGTCGTCGGCGGACAACGCGACGAGCTTCCATCGGACAAACTGAGGGAAGTTAGGGAAGAGAAGCGGCTGGACGTTCCGATAGCCCCTGAAGTTGCGGAGGATGCACCGCCTAGCTGCGTTCTCGGTCGGGTCGCTGGGATCCCCTTCTTCGATCATTCCGCGACTTGCTCCGCACTCGTTGAGCCACGACTCGAGCACCTCTGCGTGGCGGGGAGAATCAATCTCAGCCCGTAGGAAGGCGAGAATCATTTCATCCTCTGTCGCCTCTCTGACCTCGCGCACTGGCCTCCGTTCCCAGGTCTCTGCGAACATAATCCGCGGCCGGCCTATCCGGATGGGAGATGTTCCTGAACCGCGCCAAGTGAGGGGCCTTCGTGTGCAAACCATCCGGTCGACGCGGTTGGAGGCCCGTCAGGTTTCCCCGATCCTTCCACACCCGGAAACGCGTCGAGAACTAAAGCGCTTCGCCGCACCGGCCGACGATCGTGCGCAACTGCTCAGAAGTAGGAGTCGGGGAGAGGAGCGCCGGGAATGGGTGCCGCCGGTCCGGTGAAGGGTTGCCTTGCTGGTCTGGGGTCGTAAAAGGAGATGCCGTTGGCGAGCAGCACAGAGAAGAAGGCGTCTCTCTGGACGCGGCTCGCTGCTGATTTGAGCCAGCCTTTTCGGGTTCCCTCGTATGCGAGGAGCCAGTGGTCGCTCCTCAAGACTTGGGTGTACTTGACCAGCGTTTCCCAGCCGCTCTTGTCGAGCGCTCCGACAGGAAAAAGGCCACGGCTGTCCGCGTCCAGCGCAAGCAGGGCGACGAAGTCGTCGTCCATCGATGAAACTGCGGTTGCGGCATTGGCGGTCATGCGCACGTCGAGTAGCAAGGCGGCCCAGAGCGCCCATGCGACCTCACTGCCGTTGCGAACCGGGGCGTTGCGTTCGATGAGCGCCTCAATGACCTCGGATGCAGCGCGTTTGCGCACTCGTCGCCCCGCTTGCGCAGCCTTCGCGCGGAGGAGATCAAGCGCAAAGGCCATTGTGGTCGGCTCGTTGGAGACCACTGACCAAACGAGTCCTTCGAAGATCGGCCAGCCAGAGCTCGAGACCCCGATCCCGTTGCTCTTGCGCAGTGCATAGAGAAGGGCTCCGGCGTGGCGCTGCGCGAGTTCCGCGGCGAGACTGAAGAAAGCAATGGTGTCGTTGGTCTGGGCTCTCGACGCCGCGCGGATGGGGAACGCCGCGAGCTCTTGTTTCCACGTTGCGTCGAAGGGATGAGGTAGCTCGAAAATCCTCGTCTTGTACGGGTTAACGACTAGCTCGAAATCGCCAAGTGCGCTTTCAAGGTGACCCTGGGCTTCCTCGGCTTCGGCCCGTGTCGGGAAGGCGACCTCGTAGTCATCGAAGTAGCGAAAGCCGCGAAGGGTCGGAAGGGCTTTGCGCAGGAGGGAGTCGACCGCCGTGAGTACAACCTCCGCCACGACGAAGGATGTGTCGGGACCTATTGGGATTCCCACCGTTTGGGCGCCGGAGCAGTTGCGGACGGCTTTGTCGATCTTGTCCCCGTCTGTCCGGCCTTTCTGCGCTTTGGCGACCGCCTTCGTGTGCAGTGCCCATGGGATCGCGTGCGTATAGAGGCTGGAATAGAACTGACTCACGTCCGCGTACAGGACAAATCGAGCCGAGCGCCAGTCGCGTGCTCTGAGCCTCGTGGTCTGCCCGATTTGATATCGGGGTCGCACGGCACGCTCTCTAGTCCTGGTAACTGCGGGACTGGACAGTGAGAGCGTCTGCGACTTGAGATGGGGCTCGATGAGCGGCTGCCAGTAGGTCTCGAGCGCCTGGGCCAGAGCGATATAGCTCCGCGGATTCGGAAGCTTCAGGGGGCGACGGAAGCCACCTGTGCGAGCGAGGTTGTGCCTAACGCACTCGGTTGCTCCGGTTCCAAGCGGAAGGAGGTTGGGGTTACCGGCGAAGAGCGTTGCGAGCGGCTCGCTGGTGAAAGGCGGCGGGAGCTCGCGTGGGAGGAAGCCCTTGCGGACGAGGGACGCAGCCGTCAGCACGCCCCTGAAGCTACCTCTTGCGGCACGGCGTCAAAAGGTGGCGCCGAGTTGATGGGCATTCGCCGGCCGATAGGCGCCGGCGTTCGCGGTGAACTGAAGAGTGTCCGTCACTCTCGCACCGAAATTCACACGGCCTGCCGGTCTGCAGAGCGCAGCGCGTCGAGTACGTCTGGGACGCTCGACAGGACACAGCGCCCCAAGATGCAGCAGACGACCCTATGTCGCCAGGTCGCGTCGTGGCTCTGCAGTCAGCCGCGGTCAAGAGAAGCCGCGTAGGCCTAATCGCGGCCAACGGCGCTCTTTTCCGACTCCTGCCGAGCCGAATGGCGTCGGCTCCCGCCCGGTGTTTCCATCCCGGACGCCGACCGCGCGCGACGGCGGTGGACTAGGACCGGCAAACCGACGACGGCAGACGGCGACCGCCGCGTCGGCTTGACACGCGAGGGGTCGCTGGTTCGAAATCTCAAGCCGCGCCCACCAACCTCGGCTATCGCTTCATCAACGTCGATCCACGCTGCGACCCAAATTGCCGGAGCTGGCAACAAATCGCCGGCGTCTCTAGCTTCGGAGCTCCATAAAGTGCTCCATATCCGCATCAAGAGGAACTCAGTGCAAGTAAATCTGAACGGGAAAGCCCCATATGCGGGGATTTTGCAGAGCCCTCTGACGGACTCGAACCGTCGACCCCCTCCTTACCATCGAAGGTTGGCCGCGAGCGTTTCCAAAACGGTTTCCATAACGCCGTTTTGTTGCCACCATGGGCGAACCTGTGGATAAAAAGATCGCGATTTGCGGGAGCTTCTTGAACGGGAGCGACGGGACCCGAATCCGCGACCTTCGGCATGACAGGCCGGTCTTGGTACTTGCGGGCTGAGCGGGGATAGACGGGGATTCCGGGCGTGAGCGGGCTTTTCGGCCCTGGCCTTGCGGGGATCTGCGGGTGCGCGCGGGTGCTTCCGACTACCTCTTGCGGTATATGCGCGGGATGTGGCGTTGGCTTGCTAGCAAACGAGATGATCCTGGTTGGGTGCCGCTTGGTCTGTGTGGAGGCCGTTCATGGGTGGAATTTCGCGAGCGCGGTGCGCAGGGAGAGGACCCCCTCACGCAGTCTTTCAGTCGGGTACATAGTGAATGACAGGCGAGCGCAGTTGTGGCCGCGATTGTCGCCGTAGAACTCTCGGCCGGGGACATAGGCGACTCCTGCTTTTTCGGCCGCTGGTAGGAGCTCCTGTGTGTCGATGGAGCGCGGCAGCTTCACCCAGATGAAGTAGCCGCCTGAGGGCACCTTGTACTCAGCCTCGGGGATCAGCTCGCGGAGAGCGGCGCTCAGGGCGTCTCGTCTGGAGCGGTAGGTGGCCCGGAGCTTCTCGAGGTGAGGTTCGAGTCGACCCGCAGTCACGAGTTGCGCAACCGCCATCGCCGAAAAGTGTGAGACACCTCCGCCGCTCATGCGTAGACCCCCATCGCTCAGCTTTCCGACGATCTCCGTCGGACCTGTCATCCAGCCGACCCGCAGCCCGGGCGCGAGAATCTTGGAAAATGTGCCTAGCCGGACAACGGATTGAGAATCGTCCAGCTGCCATAGGGACTGTGGCGCAGATCCAGAGTAGAAGAGGTCGCGGTACACATCGTCTTCCAAGATCCAAAGCTCATCGTTCGCGGCGACTTCCAGCAGCTCGCGGCGCCGACGATCTGCCAGCGAGACGCCCGTAGGATTGTGAAAGGTGGGGATCGTGTAGAGGAACGCGACTCGTATGTCCTTGCGTCTCAGGTTCCGCACAGCTTCGTGAACCGCATCGGGAACCAAGCCCATGTCGTCCATCTCGACGGGCACCAGCTGTAAGCGGCGTTCTCGGAGAATCTGCAGCGCAAAGTTGTAGCTCGGGGCTTCGACCAACACTGCGTCGCCAGGCTCTGCCAGGAGCGCACAGAGCTCGTGAAGAGCCTGCGAATTCCCGCCTGTGATGAGGATCTCGCCCGGAGAAGGTTCTCGTTCACTTATCGCGATGCGTTGGGTAAGTTGGAGCCGCAAATCCTCAGGGCCGGCGTTCGCGCCGTATGCGAGGGGAGCCCCATCAGCAGTCCGGGCCAACAGCGCGTCGGTTGCCTCCCGTATCACATCGCGTGGAAGAAGCATCGGATCGGGCTGGCCGACGCCAAGTTCGACGATGTGCGGTCGTAGCGAGGTTTGAGTGGACTGTGCTGAGCTCATCGCGAGAGCTCAGTCGCTTTCAGGGCCGACGTAGTTTTCCGCGAGGCTGGTTTCCGCGGCGGTCGACGTCGCCAGGTATCGAAGCTGTGAGAGTTGCAGTCTCTCGTCGAGTTCGTCACTGCTCGGCGACTTGTGCAGCATCGTGGTCTTCCACCAAGAGAAGTGCTCGGCGCGCCAGATGCGACGCAGGCACCGCGTCGAGTACCGGTCGAGCAGCTCGCGACTGCCTTCGCGATGGAACGCAATCAACGCCTCAGCCAGCACCCGAACGTCGTGCATCGCGAGGTTCAAACCCTCGCCCCGGTCGGCGGGACGATATGCGCGGCGTCCCCGGCAAGGAACAGCGGCCGTGTTGCATCGGGGCTCACAGACGTAACTGCGCATCGGCGTGACGTCCTCATCGAGGATCGGCCCTGGCTCCAGCGACCATCCGGGGAGGGCGGTGAGGCGTTCCAGTTCCTTCCAGATCCGGTCGTCTGGCCACTCTCGGATGTCTTCGTCGGGCCGACATTGCAGGTAGTAGCGACACCGTGTCGGTGAGCGGAGCGCGAGCGGGGCGAATCCGTTTTCGTGGCGCGCGTAGACGAGTTCGTCGATCGACGCCGCGGCGTCGGCGTGGACTCCGAGCCAGCCGTATGGGTGGTTGCGGCCGAACTCGCGCAGGGCCGTGGCAGGAATCGATGTGCGGCAGACTCCGTGCCGTCACAGCCGGCGATGACGTCGCATTCGATCTCCCCCTCGGCGTGGCGCACGATCCCACGCTCGGGGTCGAGACTCTCGACCGCGGTGTCGAACCACAGGGGAAGGCCGCTGTCGATCCGCGGCGCGACCAGGTCCCTGACGACCTCTGTCTGTCCGTAGATCGTGATCGTGCGGCCGCCGGTTAGGTTGCTCAGAGCGATGCGGTGCCGCTCTCCGTCGAACTGGAGCGAGATGCCGTGATGGACGAGCCCCTCGCGATCCAGCCGCGCCCCGACCTCCATCCCCGTAAGAGGTCGACGGTTTCCTGCTCGAGTACGCCGGCACGAATCCCTGCCTCGCAGTACTCCCGGCTTTTCGCCTCGAGGATGATTGTGTCGATCCCGGCGGTCTCGAGCAGCCGTCCGAGCGTGATCCCGGCCGGGCCTGCGCCGCGCGGCACGCAGGGGGCGTCCGTCGGAATCGAGCACACGCCGGTGATTGATGATGCGTTCGCCGAGAGGCTCGCCCTCGTGTTGTCGGGTCAGGTCGCTGTCGGATGGCCCGAGTGTGTCTTCGCCGAACACGGGCCCGTCGAGCCGGTCCAGCTCTTCGGGGAGTGTCCCGAGCGGCCGTGCCGGCGCGCGCCACTGGGTCGACCGGTACCCGGGATAGTCGATCTGCACCTCGGCGACGAACGACGGGTCATCGGGCAGGACGATAGGCCCCTCGTACGGATCCGCGCGGACGATCATCCCTTTCCTTCGCGTGGAGCGAGGCCCTGTAGCATAAGCCGCCGGTGCCTCCGGTTCCGTCTGAAGAGGGTCGGATGGCGGGAGCCGGTGACGACTTTCCAGTCGCGAGCGATCTCCTCTATTTCGATGCTGCCGCGATCGGGCCGGTTCCCCGCGCGGTGCAGATGTCCGTTCTCGACGAGGAGGTGGAGGGTCTCTCGCTGGGTACTTCCGCGCCGGGCGGCTCGCGACTCCAGCGGAATCGGTCGGCGGCGCGGATCGAAGCAGGTCGCCTGCTGGCGATCGAGCCGGATCGTGTTGCCATCGTCTCCAGCGCCATGGCAGCGCTTCGAGATGCGTTGGCTCAGCTCGAGGTCGGCCCCGGGAACGTCGTCGTGCTCGAAGAGGACTATCCCGATATCGTGGAGTGCTGTCGTCGGTTCTGCACCGCGCGCTCGCTGGAGTTGCGGGCGGTGCGGTCGCCCTGCGTCGACGCCGTGCTCGACCTGGCTGCATTGCGGGGTGCGAGCGATCGAGACACGAGACTGATTGCAGTCAGTAGTGTGCATTCGTGGACGGGCCGAGAGCTTTCGCTTGGCGACCTCGCCGAGCTCGCGTGCTCGGTCGACGCGCTCCTCGTCGTCGACGCGTCGCAAGCCGTCGGCGCCGTGCCCGTCGATGCCCGCGTTGTAGATCTTCTCGTCACCGCCGGATACAAGTGGCTCTGTGCCGAGTTAGGCGCGGCCGTCGCCACCGCGACCGAGCGTGTGCTCGAGGCGTGCTCGAGCGATGGTCGCGCTCCGACTGCCGCCGAGATCCTCGAGCCGTCGACGATGAGTCCTCTGGCGACCGCGTTCTTGCGCAGGTCGATCGAGTACCTCCTCGAGCTCGGCGTCGAGCGGATCGCCGAGCACAACCGGGTGCTCACGACGCGACTCCGTGAGGGGCTCGCCGATATGGAAGCAACGTTCGCAACCTCCGTGCTTAGCAGCTCTCCGCACATTCTCAGCGTCCGCTTCGAAGGTCTCGACACCGCGCAGCTCGTTCGCACGCTGGGCGCGGAAGGAGTGATCGTCTCGGATCGGGAGGGCTGGGTGCGATGGGCTCCGCACCTCTATACGTCGGCGGACGACGTCGATCGCGCACTCGAGGTCGTGGCGGGCGTCGTTCACTGACTACGGCGGCGGTGCGGCGCCTCTAGAGCGGCAAGGTCGGAAGCCGGGCGTCGAGCCCGCGCTTGACGGCGAGTTCGGCGACGGCCCAGTCCTGGGCCGCGATCCCGACCGACTTGGACACGCTGATGCCGTCGACGGGCGGAGGTGGATCTTCTAGCAGCTCTCCGATTTCGACCAACTCCGCGGGGTCGATCCGCCCTGCGCTCACCGCCTGGATCAGGTCGCCTGCCTCCGCCAGCGCCGCCTCCCGCCCGTCGATCACCACGAGGTCGGCACGCTCGAAGATCTCCGGGGCGATCTCGCACATGTCGGCCGTGAACGCCCCAATGGCGTTGATGTGGACGCGCGATTTCAACGGCGCGAGAGGAAAGAGTGGCTGTCCGAGGTGGTCGCAGAGCACACGATGTCCGCCCCGGCGACTGCTTCGGCCGGTGAGGTCAAGGGAAGCAGCTCGAGGTCGGCCGCCCACGCCTCGAGGCTGACGAGCTCTTCCGTGGTTCGACGCGCGGACTCGTAGGAACTGGCTGCGATGCGTATCGTCGTGATGGGGCGTACGGCCGCGACCGCTCGAAGTTGATCGCGCGCCTGGGCTCCTGTGCCGACCAGGGCGAGCACGTTTGCCTCGCGCGCCGCACAGAGATCGGTCGCGACGCCGCTCGCGGCGCCCGTGCGCAACGCGGTCAGCGTGCGGCCGTCGATCAGTGCGGCGACTTCGCCGGTGTCGCGATCGAAGCAGAGGACCGCGGCGGAAAGGGTCGGCAGCGCCCGCCGTCTATTGTCCGGCCGGATCGACACGACCTTGACGACGGCGCCGACGTCCCCGGCGAAGCGTCCGTCGACTGCCGCGGCCATCGCCAGGGTGCCGGAATCGGGGGAGACCAGGCGCCTGGGCTGCCAGACGGAGTCGTCGGACGAGGCCAGAATGCCTCCCGAACCGCGGCAATGGCATCATCGATGGACACCAGCGCGCGGAGATCCGCACCCGTGATGAAGATCATCGAGCCTGGGCATCCTCGCGGCCTGCCCAGAGGCCACGCGTGTGCTCGAGGTGTCGTGCGAGCTGCTCGCAAGCCACTTTCCGCTTGCCTTCGGCGACGGCGATCAGCAGGCTCTGATGTTCTTCGGCGGAGCCGATCAGACGCTCCGGCGCGAGCAGCAGAAGCCCGTAGAGGCGGGTCTGGTCGCGCAGGCGGTCGATGATCTCGAGGAGCCGCTGGTTGCCGAGCGCGCTGAGCAAGCCCAGGTGGAAGTCGCGGTCGGCTTCGAGGAAGCCGGCTAGATCTCCGCGCTCGGCCGAGCGACGGCAGCGGCTGACGGCGTTCTCGCAGTCGGCGAGTTCCGCTTCGCTCAACTTGCCGGCGACCCTCGAGACGGCCCCGACTTCAATCATCAGCCGAAGCTGGAAGATCTCGTCCAGGTCGTGATCGGTGAGCGGCGGGACGACGAAGCCACGGTTGCGCACGATCTCCACGAGCCCCAGCTGGGCAAGGTCGCCGAGAGCCTCTCGGACCGGTGTCGCCGAGACGCCGAGTGCCTTCGCGAAGTCGGCGACCACATACATGTTGCCGGGCTGCAGCTCTCCCGTAATGACCTGCGCGCGAAGCAGGCTGCGTACCTGCTCGCGGAGGCTGACCCGCTCGATCGTCGTCGTGAGCGAGGTTGACATCAGCGTTCTATTTAACATATAAGGTCGAGCATGGAAAGCGACGGACGTGGTGCCGCGGCGTCGGTGCGACGGGCCTTCGGTGAAGCGCGGCGCGCCCGCTGCGGTCCGCTCGGCGGACCACAACTTCTGACGCGGTCGGGGAAATCCGATGTCGATCCCGATCGGCGACTCGAGGCAGCCGGCCCCTATCTCTCGAAAGGCGTCGTGCCCACACACATGCGCGCGCAAGCAACCAACGACCTCGGTCAAAGGAGGACAAGCCGTGTCGGCTAGAACGGCTCTTCGGCTGGCAACATTGTTGGGGGTAGGCTCACTAGTTGGTATAGCCGTCCTCGCCGCTCAGGCATCGGCTACTTCGGACCACGTCTCGGCCGCACGTACGCAAAGCGTCTCGGCGGCATTGGACTCCCCCTTCCCGCCGTGGGAGTACACCAAGGGTGGGAAGCTCACGGGATTCGATATCGACATCGCGCACGCGATCGGTCGCGCAGTCGGCCTCACGTTCGTGTTCCATCAGCAGTCGTTCGACGGGATCATTCCGGGGATCCAGGCGGGCAAGTACGTTCTCTCGATCTCCGACATCACGGACAACCCGGCTCGTGAAAAGGTCGTCTCGTTCGTCGACTATGCGGTTCAGAAGGGTGGAGCGATCCTCATCGCTGCGAACAATCCCGACCATTTGAAGGGGCCGATCACGTGGTGTGGAAAGACGTTCGCGCTGCAGGCGGGCACGATCGCGACACGGGACATCAACGGCGTGGACAAGATCTGCACGACTCACGGCAAGCCGAAGATCATCACGAAGATCTACCAGTCCAACGCCTCGACGCTGCTTGCGGTGAAGAGCGGTGCGGCGGTGGGGAACTTCAACGATGCTCCAAGCCTTGCCTACGTCGCGAAGACCACGGACAACGGCCACGCGTTCAAGGTCATCTACTACACCGCCTCGTGGAACAAAGCGCCGTCGTTGGACGGCATTGCCGTGGCGAAGTCGCAAACGCAGCTGATTCAGAAGCTAAAGACCGGGCTCAACGACATCATCAAGAACGGCGAATACGGCAAGATCGCGAAGAAGTACGGTTTCACAGCCTTCGAGGTGAAGTCGGCGCAGGTGAATGGCGCAGGCTAAGACCGCGTATGCACCGCTGAACTCGACGGGAGCCACCGAGCAGCCGGCGCCGAAGATCATTCGGCGTCGGCACTTCGGCCGGTGGGTCGCGGCCGTGGTCGTGCTGGCGATCCTGGTCGAGTTGATCATCTCGCTATGGAACAACCCGAACCTCAACCGTCATGTAGTCCAGCACTATCTGTTCACCGACGTGACGCTTTCGGGCATTCGCGTCACCATCGAGCTGACGGTCATCGCGATGGTGATTGGCATCGTCGGCGCGGTCCTGCTGGCGCTCATGAGGCTCTCGGGGAATCCGGTCCTCGTCGCCATTTCCCTGGGCTACATCTGGTTCTTTCGCGGTACGCCGCTGCTCGTTCAGGTCATCTTCTGGGGTTTCCTCGGCGCGTTGTATCACCGAATCACGATCGGAATACCCAACACCGGGATCGTCGCCTATTCGGCACAGACAAGCGCGGTTATCGGCGCTCTAACAGCCGCCATCCTTGCTCTCAGTCTCAACGAGGCGGCGTACGCGTCGGAGATCGTCCGGTCGGGCATCCTGTCGGTTCACGCCGGACAACGCGAGGCCGCGCTTGCCCTCGGAATGACTCCCGGGCGGACGATGCGACGGATCGTGTTGCCCCAGGCGATGCGGGTGATCGTTCCGCCCATGGGAAACGAAGTGATCAGCATGCTCAAGACGACGTCGCTCGTCTCAGTGATCGCCGGCCACGACCTGCTCACCAACGTCGAAAACGTCTACGCCCAGAACTTCCAGGTCATACCGCTGCTCGTGGTCGCCTCCCTGTGGTACCTCGTCCTGACCACCGTGCTCAGCCTGGGTCAGGCAGGCATCGAGAGGCATTACGGCCGAGGCGTGGCCGGCAGCGAGCAGCAGCGATGGTCCGTCCGTATCTTCGGATTCCGGCGAAGAGGCGACTCCGTTGGTTGAGGAAGCCGTCGTCCAGGTCGAGCACGTTTCGAAGTGGTTCGGATCACACGAGGTCCTCTGCGACGTCAGCTTGAACGTCACGAGAGGCGAGGTCGTCTGCATTCTCGGCCGGAGCGGCGCCGGGAAATCGACGTTGCTGCGTTGCATCAATCATCTCGAGCCCGTCGACTCGGGAATCATCCGAGTGGGGGGAGAGATAATGGGGTACCGCGCTCAGGGCCAAAACCTCCATGAGCTGCACGCCCGCGACGTGGCGCGGCAGCGGCGCGCGGTCGGCATGGTCTTTCAGCAATTCAACCTTTTCCCGCACATGACCGCTCTGGAAAACGTCACAGAGTCGCCGCGCGGCGTTCTTCGGATGCCCCGCAGGGACGCCGACACGCTCGGACGCAGTTTGCTCGCCCGCGTCGGTCTCGGGGACCGATGTGACGCATATCCCAGCCAGCTGTCGGGAGGCCAATGCCAGCGCGTCGCCATCGCTCGCGCGCTCGCAATGAGTCCGGATGTCATGTTGTTCGACGAAGCGACCTCGGCCCTGGACCCGGAGCTCGTCGGAGGTGTGCTCGACCAAATGCGCGACCTCGCACGCGACGGAATGACGATGATCGTCGTCACGCACGAAATCGGATTCGCGCGTGAGGTCGGGGACCGCGCGATCATCATGGACGACGGAGTAATCGTCGAAGAAGGGGAGCCGAGGGCCGTTTTGACAAATCCACAGACCAAAGAGGCACGTGAGTTCCTTGCCCGTGTCCTCTAGGAGTGAAAAATGGATGCTGAAACGCTGATCGACGGGATTCCGGCCTCACCGCATTCCGGCACCGCCGTCGAACCGGTCGCCTGGCTCGACGGCAAAGTCGTTCCGTGGTCGGAGCTCTTGATTCACGCGAGCGTGCTCGGCACGGCACAGGCCTCGGCGTGCTTCGAAGGCGTGCGCGCCTACGTGAACGACTCGCGCGAAGCGGTGAACGTCTTCCGTCTCCAAGACCACGTTCGCCGGCTGCTGCAATCGATGACGATCCTCCGCCTGCACACTGCTTTTGCCGCTGCCGACTTGGAGCTGGCAGTCGTCGAACTGCTCGCGGCGACCCCGTGGCACGAGGACATCTATCTCCGCCTGCTCGCCTTCGAGGGGTACGACGTGGTCGGCGCATGGCCCACGGATGCAAGAGCAACCATTCTGATCAACGCCGTGCCTCGGCCCTCCACGATGGGCACGGGCCGGACCAAGAGCTGTTGCGTCAGCTCGTGGCGCCGCATCTCCGACGAGAGCATGCCGCCGCGGGTCAAGGCCTCCGCCAACTACCTCAACAGTCGCAACGCCTACCTGCAGGCCGCAGCCGACGGGTACGACGACGCGATCATGCTCAACCAGACTGGGCACGTCGCCGAGTGCACCGGAGCCTGCGTATTCGTCGTGCGGGATGGCGCGCTTATCACGCCTCCAGTGACCGAATCCATCCTCGAGAGTATCACCCGGGCGACGCTGATCCAGCTCGTAAAAGAAGAGCTCGGCGTCGATCCGGTTCAACGCCCCATCGATCGCACCGAGCTCTACATCGCGGACGAGATCTTCGTGTCCGGCACAGGCGGCGGCGAGGTCACGCCGGTGACGTCCGTCGATCGCTATCAAGTCGGGTCGGGCGAGATCGGCCCGATGACGGAGAAGATTCAGTCGCTTTACCGAGACGCAGTGCGCGGCCTCGCTCCGCGTAGGTCGGAATGGCTCAGCCGAGTCAAGAGAGGCGAGGAATGAACATCGAGATCCGGACAGGCCTAGTTGGCGAGAGAGGGTGAGGTCGTATGTTGTCGCGCGAAGAGAACGAGCTGGTTACTCGCATCGGGCCGGGTACGCCGATGGGCAATCTGATGCGCGAGTACTGGGTGCCGGCGCTAATGTCCAACGAGCTGCCCGAGCCGGATGGTGATCCCGTCCGCGTGCTTCTGCTGGGCGAGAAGCTGGTCGCATTCAGGGACACGCACGGGCGAGTGGGACTGTTGCGTCACTCCTGTCCGCACCGTGGCGGCCCGCTGTTTCTGGGGCGGAACGAGGAAGACGGATTGCGTTGTGTCTACCACGGTTGGAAGTTCGACGTCAACGGATTCTGTGTTGATATGCCGAATGAGCCCGCGGAGAGCGACTTCAAGCACAAGGTCAAGCGGGCCGGTTATCCGTGTGTCGAACGTGGAGGGCTCGTATGGGCATATCTCGGGCCGCGCAGCGAGCCGCCTTCCATGCCCGCGCTCGACGTCTTCGACGCGCCGGACGACGAGATCGACGCCGGCGCGATGCTCACAAACTGCAACTGGCTACAGGTAATAGAGGGCGACCTCGACACCGTCCACTTCACGTTCCTCCATGCCGGGCACCTCAAGCCGGAGGACGCGGAGCCCGGCAGCTTCTTGGAATACCAGTTGAAGCACCGATCTCTGCGATACCAGCTTTGCGACACGGATTTCGGATTTACATGCGGTGCTTATCGGCCGGCTGGCGATCCCGATCATCTCTACTGGCGGATCGCGCATTTCATGTTTCCATGCTACTCGCTCGTGCCGACCGGCGTCCTCGGCACGAGGCGAGAAGTGTCGCTCTCGGTTCCCATGGACGACGAGCACACGATGCGCTTCCAGATGGGCGTGCGCGCCGCCAAGAGGTCCGACCAGAAGGTCGGGATGGGGTCGTTGATGTCCCCCACAATGCCGAACACGACGGACTGGTTCGGCCGGTGGCGCTCCCCGCGGAATGCGGGGAACGACTATCTCCTCGACCGCGAGATGCAGCGGCGGGGCGACAGCTTCACCGGGATCGATGCCATCGACCTCGAGGACATCGCGATGACCGAGCTCATGGGGCCGATCTTCGATCGCACCGGCGAGCATCTCGGCTCCACCGATATGGCGGTGATCCGGCTCCGCCGCCGCCTGCTCGCCGCCGCGAAGGCGCTCGCCGAAGAGGGCCGGACGCCTCCCGGCGTCGACGATCCGGAGGTCTATCAGCAGCGATCCGGGGGCGTCGTGCTGCACAGGGACGAGGACTGGCTCGAGGCCACCGCCGACCTTCGGCAGGCCGGCATCGACCACCCAGAGCTCGACCGCACCCTCGCCGGCGGCAGTTGAGGGGAGCACGGTTGGCAGAGATGCAACTCGAGGATTACCTCGCTGTCCCGTTCATTCTGGACGCGCGCGCGGCTCGCCGCTCGGATGGAACGTGGGTCTGCCGACTCGCCTACGAAGAGCTGCCGGAGTGCGTGGCCGAGGCACGCTCACCGCTGGCCGCACTCGACGAGCTCGAGCAGAAGAGGATCATGTACATCACGGAGCGCTTTCGCCAGGGACTAAAGATTCCCGTTCCGAGGCCGCCGCTGCGGTGGCGACCTTGACCGGCAGCCCGCCCCGATCGAGCGGATTCGCATCCGACGACCTGCATGCCTAACGTCGTCAAGGAGAAGCTGCAGTCGGGGCGGGTCTCGGTCGGGGTCTGGATCGAAGTGATGAACGCCGAGCTCGTAGAACTCTGCGGCTACCTGGGCTACGACTTCGCCGTTCTTGATGCGGAGCACCACGCCCTCGACGCTATGGCTTGCGTCGAGCTGGTCAGAGCGTGCGAGCTCTCCGGCTTGGTGCCGCTGGTTCGCGTCCCATACGACCATCCCGGCGTGATTTCCGGCTTCCTGGACATGGGCTGCCTCGGTGTCTACGTGCCCCACGTCAGCTCGGGCGCGCAGGCAAGGCGACTGGTCGAGTCTGTGAAATTCCCGCCCCAGGGGCGTCGTGGCGCCGGTCTCGGCCGTGGCCCCCGTTATTTCCTCGGCGGTCTGACCCGGGGACAAATTCAGGCGCAGCAGAACGACGACACGATGATTCTCGCGTTGGTCGAAGATGAAGAAGGAATCGAGAATCTCGAAGACATCGGGAACACCGAGGGTGTGGATGCCATCGGCATCGGTCAGGTCGACTTGGCGAACAGCATGGGTCACGAGGGGCGGACCGACCACCCCGAAGTCGTCCGGACCGTACAAGCGGCGCAGCGCCAGATTCTCGCCGCCGGCCTGGCCTTCGATGCTGTGGTGACAACGTCCGAGGAGGCTGAACGAGCAATAGCTGACGGTGCCCAGGTCGTGAGCGTCTCTCTCCGCGGCGTGGTCCGGCATGGTCTTGCGAAGGTGCTGGGTGACATCGAGCACGCAGTGCAGTAGCGACCCGCAGGTCGCGGAGCTGCCGGTGAAGGAAGGGGCAGAGGCGTTCCTCGACGCCCTTAATGCCAACGGCCTCGAGCACATCTTTCTCATGCCCGGGACGGACACGTTTCCGATTCAGGAAGCCATCGCGAGATACGAGTCGCGTGGACTCCGCACCCCCAACGTCGTCGTGTGCCAGCACGAGACGATGGCCGTTGCCGCCGCACACGGCTATTTCGCCTTGACTGGGCGGCCGCAGCTGTGCCTCCTCCACGTCGACGTCGGTACGCAAATGGCTGGAGGCATGGTCTCGAATGCGCAACGGGGACGAGCCGGCATCGTCCTGTGCGCTGGCAAGACCCCGGCAGATGTCGAGGGGCGGGCGCGAGGTGGACGGAGCCTGCAAGTGCACTGGTTGCAGGACCGCGCCGACCAGGCGAGCATCGTCCGCGACTATGTGAAGTGGTCCTACGACGTCACTCGTCCGGAGAACCTCGTGCATGCGGTCCAGCGGAGCTTCCAGCTCGCGGCCGACGACCCTCCGGGTCCGGTCTATCTCACCGTTCTCCGAGAGGCGCTGATGCAGCCGGCGAGCTTCCAAGCGCTGGACCCGGCCCGCTTTCGACCGTCCGTGGGCTTGGACGCAGATGCCGAGGCGCTGCGTGAGGTGGTGGAGTGGCTCATTGCCAGCGAGAGCCCACTGCTGCTCACGGCCTACTCCGGACGCAATCCGGAAACGCCGGAGAGTCTCGCCGCCCTCG
>Ga0070741_10005961_pt1 | contig 26532 bp, 18 predicted proteins | sample Coa_R1_4_FD_66440 | JGI IMG/M metagenome (GOLD analysis project Ga0070741, IMG submission 66440) | Surface soil microbial communities from Centralia Pennsylvania, which are recovering from an underground coalmine fire - Coalmine... | ecosystem: Environmental > Terrestrial > Soil > Unclassified ... | reverse complement strand
GCAGAGCGGGTCGCCGATGACCTACATGCTCGACGGCAAGCAGTACATCATCGTCGCGGTCAGCGGCGGCAACTACTCGGGCGAGTACATCGCGTACGCGCTGCCGAACGCGCCGCAGCGGACGGCGACGGGTCAATAGCGGAGGATCCGGGCGTAGCGGGTAGGGATTCCTATTCGCTACGCCCTCTTCCCTCTTCGTTCTTTCTTCCTGCAACTTCGCGATAGACCGCCAGGGCTCGTCTCCCGACCGCGTCCCAGGTCAGATTTCGCTGGAAGTGTTCGATCACGGCGGCGCGGTCGATGTGCGCGGCGGCGCGGTCGAGCGCGGCGGCGCAGGCGTGCGCATCGCCTGGAGTCCAGAGGTGCCAGGCGGGTACCGGGTCGGTACCTGGTACGTGCCAGGTACGTACCTGGCACGTACCAGGTACCTGCCCGGCGCCGAGGATCGCGCGGAACGCGGGGATCGCGGTGACCACTGGCACGGCGCCGCACGCCAGCGCCTCGATCAGCGCGTACCCGCTGCCCTCGTGATGGCTGCCGGACACGAACAGGTCGGCGGCGCTGAAGAACGCGGCGATGCGATCGTGAGGCACGGCGCCGACCAGCCGGATCCGGCCGCACGCGCCGCCGGTGTCTGACACCGCGCGGTCGCCGGTGTCTGACACCAACCGCCCCCCGGTGTCTGACACCACCCGCGCGCGGACCGCCGCCTCCGCCTCCCCCCCCTCGAACACCATCGTCAGCGTCGCCCCCGGACGCCCCGCCGCAAACCGCTCGAACCCATCGACCACCGTCAGCGGATCCTTGTTCGCGTTCAGCCGCCCGACCCACAGCACCGCAGGATCGCCGCTGACCCCGCTCGCCGCCCGCGCCTCCTCGCGCGGCACCGCCGCGATCGCCGTGCTCGCCTCCATCACGTCATGCACCGCCTGACGCGGCGCGATCACCCCGGCGTCGCGCCACGGCTGCGCCTGCTCGAGCGCGCTGAAGAGGAACGCATCGACGCCGGAGAGCAGCCGCCGACGCACGGCGCGGCTGACGGCGCCCGCGGGCACACCGCTCGCGTGGTCCTGCACGACGAACGCGGCGCCTCCGAAGCGGCGGCGCTGCAGACGCGACACGCGCCAGATGCCGAGCGGGCAATCGAGGCCGTTGATGTGAACCACATCCGCCCGCCACCGCGACGCGCGCCGGACGATCTCGCGAAAGGGACCGAACGCGTACCCGATCCCCGCCCTCGTGACATTCGCTGACGAATGGAACTGCTGAACCGTCAGCACCTCCGCCCCCGCCCGCGCCAGCGCCTCGGCCCAGCCGGTCAGCGTGGCGTAGCGGTCGAGCAGCGCCTCAGCCGACGGCAGCGCCGGATCGAACGCGAGATTCACCTGAACGACGCGCATAAAAGATCGGCGCTGCGCCCCGCGGACGGCGCCCGGTGCGGTATATTGTGCGCGTCCGGGAGGGACACTCACTCATGAAACGTTCTTTGCTCTCGTCGGCGCTTGCCGGAGGCGTCGCCGTGGCCGGCATCGCGCTGCTCGTCGGGTCGACGCACGTGGTCACGCAGGTGTCGGGCCAGGGTTACGTGCCTTCGACGAAAAACGGCGACTGGCCGTACTACACGGCCGACGCGCACGGCACGAAGTACTCCCCGCTCGATCAGATCAACGCCGGCAACTTCAAGGACCTCGAAGTCGCGTGGCGGTTCAAGACCGACAACCTCGGCACGCGGCCCGAGTACAAACTGGAAGGGACGCCGCTCGCGATCAAGGGCGTCCTCTACACCACCGCGGGCACCCGCCGATCGGTGATCGCGCTCGACGGCAAGACGGGCGAACTGATCTGGTCGCACAGCTACCGCGAAGGCAACCGCGCCGCGATCGCGCCGCGCCAGCTCTCCGGCCGCGGCGTCGCGTACTGGACCGACGGCAAGGGCGACGAGCGCGTCGTCTACGTGACGACCGGCTATCGCCTCGTCGAGCTGAACGCGAAGAACGGATCGATGGTGCAGTCGTTCGGCACCGGCGGCGTCGTCGATCTGAAGACCGGCGCGGTCACCGGCAAGGGGCAGCAGATCGACCTCGAGACCGGCGAGATCGGCCTCCACTCGACGCCGCTCGTCGTCGGCAACATGGTGATCGTCGGATCGTCGTTCAAGGAAGGCATGACCGTCGTCACGCACAACAACACGAAGGGCCTCGTCCGCGCCTTCGACGTGCGGACCGGCAAGCTGCTGTGGACCTTCAACACGATTCCGCGGCCGGGCGAACTCGGCAACGACACGTGGGAGAACGAGTCGTGGGCCACGAACGGCAACACCGGCGTCTGGACGCAGATGACGGTCGACGAGGAAGCCGGCCTGGTGTACCTGCCGGTCGAAGATCCGACCTCCGACTACTACGGCGGCCATCGTCCGGGCAACAACCTGTTCGGCGACACCCTCGTCGCGGTCGACATGAAGACCGGCCAGCGCAAGTGGCACTTCCAGATCGTCCACCATCCGATCTGGGACTACGACCTGTCGTCCGCGCCGATCCTCCTCGACGCGACGATCGACGGCAAGGTGCGCAAGCTGGTCGCGCTGCCGAGCAAGGAATCGTTCCTCTACGTGTTCGACCGGATCACCGGGCAGCCGATCTGGCCGATCGAAGAGAAGCCCGTGCAGCAGTCGGACGTGCCCGGCGAGAAGACCTCGCCGACGCAGCCGTTCCCGACCAAGCCGCCGGCGTACGGGCGCCCGTTCCTGAAGGTGCCCGACGATCTCATCGACTTCACGCCGGCGCTGCGCGCGCAGGCGCTCGAGAACCTGAAGCACTATCGCGTCGCGGGCATGTTCAATCCGCCGCTCGTCGGCGATCTGAACGGCATCCGGGGGGCGATCAACGTCGGCAACGCGAGCGGCGGCACGAACTGGCCGGGCGCGGGCGCCGACCCCGAGAACCACATGGTGTACGCGCAGGCGGCAATGGCGTTCGTCAGCGGCCTCTCGCTGCGCAAGCCGCCGGCCGGCTTCTCGGATCTGAACTACGTGTCGGGCACCGAGGGGACCGAATTCCGCGTCGCCGAAGGCCCGGGATTCGGCAGCGCGGCCGACGCGCCGCAGAACAATCGCGGCGGCGGCGCGGGACGCGGCGCCGGAGCGGCGGCGGCCGGCCGCGGCGGACGCGGCGCGGAAACGCCGGCTGCCGGCGCGGCTGCCGGCGGGCGCGGCGGCGCGTTCTCGAACCCGCTGACCGAAGGGCTGCAGGGCCTCCCGATCGTCAAGCCGCCGTACGGCGTGCTCTCGGCGATCGATCTCAACAGCGGCACGCTGAAGTTCCAGGTGCCGCACGGCGACACGCCCGACGCGGTGCGCGACAGCCCCGCGCTCAAGGGGATGAACATCCCCAAGACCGGACAGAACGGCAGCGTCGGCCTGCTCGTCACCAAGACCCTCGTCGTCCTCGGGGATCCGCAGGTGACCGCGCCGCCCGGACGTCCGCGCGGCGCCATGCTGCGCGCGTACGACAAGCAGACCGGCGCCGAAGTCGGCGCGGCGTGGATGCCGGCGGCGCAGAGCGGGTCGCCGATGACCTACAAGGGTCCCGACGGCCGCCAGTACATCGTCGTCGCGGTCAGCGGCGGCAACTACTCGGGCGAGTACATCTCGTTCGCGCTGCCGTCGACCGGCGATCGCTCGACCGCCGGTCAGCACTGAGGTGCGCGCCGCGCTCCTCGTTTGCGTTGCACTGCTCGTCTTCGCCCCTCCCAACAAGGGGGGCGAAGACGAGACCGGCCCTTACGAGGTCGTCGCGCAATGGCCGACCGACTGGGCGAAGCCGGGCTACATCTGGGGCTCGCAGCCCGGTATCTTCGCCGAATCTCCCGACCGCATCTTCATCGCGGCGCGCGGCGAACTGAAGCTCCCCGACAAACTCGGTCGCGGCTACAACGGCACATGGGGCTCGCTCGGCCAGCGCGCCACCGAGCCGAAGCCCGAGATGCGCAACTGCATCGTGGTCGTCGATCGGAGCGGCAGGCTGCGCGAAGCGTGGACGCAGTGGGACTCGCTGTTCGAAGGCGGCGGCGGGCCGCACAAGATCCGCATCAGCCCGTACGACCGCGACCGCCACGTGTGGGTGGTCAACGACGCGCGACACGTCATCTACGAGTTCACCAACGACGGCAAGCAGCTCGTCCGAACCCTCGGCGAAACCGACGTGCCGGGCGACGACGGGAAGCACTTCAACCGGCCGCAGGACATCGCGTGGCTGCCGGACGGGACGCTGCTGGTCGCCGACGGCCTCGGCAACGCGCGCATCGCGAAGTTCGATCGCGCCGGCAATTTCATCGGCTCCTTCGGGTCGCGCGGCGGCGGCGAAGGGCAGCTCGCGGGCGTCCACGGCGTCGCCGTCGACGCGCGGCGGCGCGTCTACGTCGCCGATCGATCCAACCACCGCGTGCAGGTGTTCGACGAGAACGGAACGTTCCTCGACGTGTGGCCCGACCTGCGCCAGCCGAACGACATCCTCGTTTCCGCGGATCAGCACGTGTGGGTCGCCGACGGAACCAACGCGAAGGTCCTCGAGTACGATACGTCGGGCACGCTGCTCTACACGTGGGGCACGTACGGCACGTTCCCCGGACAGTTCTGGGAGCTCCACCAGATGTCGGTCGACTCGGAAGGGAACCTGTACGGCGCCGACAGCTTCGGCGGACGCGTGCAGAAGTTCCGCCCGCGCGCCGGCGTCGATCGCGCGAAGCTCGTTGGCGCTGCCGCCAAATGAGGACGCCCGGCCGTCTCCCGTAGCGACATCTCAGCACGTCGACGACGATTTCCAACGAGTTAGCGCCCGGCAGGAATCGTGCTTGTGTTGGAATCCAACATGCGCCACACGATTCGTGTGCTTTTCTTTATGGCGATGCTGTCTGCCTGCGCGCCCGCGGTGCGCGCGCAATCGGCAGCCGGCGACGATCAGGATTCCGGACAGACCGCGCGCCCGCAGGCAATCGAGTACAGCGAAGGATACGAGACGCGCGCAAGAATCCATAAAGTCGCGAGCTGGGCGACGCTGCCGCTCCTCGGCACCGAAGCGATCCTCGGCCAGAACCTGTACAACGATCCGCAGGGACGCCTCAGCTCGTACCGCGGCGCGCACATCGCCGTCGGCACCGCCATCACCGGCCTCTTCGCCGTCCAGAGCGTCACCGGCGTCTGGAACCTCGTCGAGGGCTGGAAGGACCCGAACCACAAAACGCTTCGGCTGGTGCACGGCATCATGATGCTCGGCGCCGACGCCGGGTTCGTCGCGGCGTACGGAACGGGCCCGGGCGGCCGCAATCTCGTCAACTTCGATCAGAACAAGAGCACGCACCGCACCGTCGTCTTCACGACCATGGGCGTCGCGACGGCGTCGTACCTGCTGATGCTGTTCGGAAACCGGTGATGACCGATCTTCTGCAGACCTGGAGCTCGTTCTACGCCAACCACGCGGCGATGCGCACGCTCGTCGCGTTCGTCCACGTCGGCGCGCTCATCGGCGGCGGCGGGCTCGCCGTCTCGGCCGACCGGGCCGTGCTGACCGCGCCGATCGACGACGACGGGGCGCGGCGCACGCTCGATACGCTGCGAGGCACGCATCGGCTGGTCGTCGGATCGCTCGTCCTGATCGCGATCAGCGGCCTCTTGCTCTTCGCCTCCGATTACGAGACGTTCCTCTACTCGAAATTCTTCTGGACCAAGATGGGCCTCGTCGCCCTGCTCGCGGTCAACGGCATCGTGCTCTGGGGGGCGGAGCGCCGCGCGCTCGCGGGCGATCGGGGCGCATGGAGAACGCTTCGCGCGACCGCCGTCGCCAGCATCGCGCTCTGGTTCCTGACGACGCTCGGCGGCGTCGCGCTGCCCAACATCGGATGATGAACTGTTCCGACTGTCCATCCCGCCGCGATTTCCTGCAGATCGTCGCCGCGCTCGGCTTCGCGGCGCTGCCGGTCGTGTTCGTCGACGGCGCTCAGGCGGCGGCGAACGAAGCGAAGTATCCGTTCCCGAGCGCCGACAGCGTGACGATCGATCGCAAGCAGCAGGTGATCGTCGTCCGCGCGCAGGGCCACGTGTACGCGTTCAACCTCTCGTGCCCGCACGAGAACACGGCGCTGAAGTGGCTGCCCAAGGACAACCGCTTCCAGTGCCCGAAGCACGAGTCGAAGTACCAGCCGAACGGCACCTTCATGTCCGGCCGCGCGACGCGCAACATGGATCGGCTCGCGATCCGGCGCGACGGCAACGATCTCGTCGTCGACCTGTCGCACGTCATCAAGTCGGACACGGATCGAGCCGCGTGGGACGCGGCCACGCTCCCGGCGTGACCGCGCGCCGACGCTCGGCCGCCTACTTCCGGCGGTACTCCGGGCTGTTGCGCAGCTCGCGCTCGACGTCCTGCTGGCTCCAGTGGTCGCGGATCACCCGCTCGACGTAGGGCGCGCTGCCGGCGGCGTCCGGCTCGCGCTTCAGCACGGCGAGGTACGCGGCGCGGACGATGGCGCGCGCCTTCTCCGGCGTCATCACGCTCTTCTCGCGAAACTCCGGGCTCTTGCGGATGTCGGCGCGCACGTCCTCTTCGCTCCAGCCGTCGTCGAGCAGGCGGCCGCGGTACTGGCGCATGCCGGCCGAATCGGGGTCGCGACCCAGCAGATCGCGATACGAGCGTCGGACGATCGCGTCGGCGTCGCCGGGCGACATCCGCCGGCCGCGATCGCGATCGCGGTCGCGATCGACGTCCCGAGAGGGTCCGCGGTCGTCGAACGTCGAACGGACGCGGATCGACGAGATCGTGTCGTTCCACCCCTCGCGGCGCAGATCGCTCACGTCGAAGCCGAACCGGCTCGACTTGCCGTCGAAGCGGACGTCGCGGAAGACGGTGGCCTCGGCGCGGCCGAAGATCCGAATCGACGAGATCCGGTCGTTCATGCCGCGCGGAAGCGAGGCGACGCTCTCGCCCGCGCCCACGCAGAAGTAGTCGCCGCGGAAATTGGTGTCCTCGTAGAAACAGACGCCGTCGCGCGGCCGATCGCCCTGCCCCCACCGTTGTGCGTGCGCGGGGACCGCCGCCGCCAGAAGCGCCATCGCGCCGAGAGCTGTTGCCGTCACTCGCATCCTGACCTCCCCGTCGTTGCCGCCTTACACGATGATAGCCGTCATCGCCCGGCGCGTCAGGCCGGACCGCGCGCGAGACGCGGCAGCTCGACGTTCCGCTCCTGCCAGGCATTGGCAAGCGTCAAGCCCGCGATTGCCCAGCCGCGGCCAGAGCGTGCGGCGTCGATCTCGTATCGGCCGCCGACCATCCAAACCCGATCGGCGCCGGCGGGCACGCGCGACGGCGGCGCGATGTGCCAGGCCACGACCGACGCCGACGCGTGGCCGCGGTCGCCGGCGACGCTGATGAACGGGATGCCGATGAGGTGTTCGGTGCGTTCGAAGAACGGCAAGAACGCGCGCCAGCCCGCCACGAGATCAGCCGCTGCCGTGTCGGCGGGGCTGCCGCCGAAGAGCGACGTGTAGTCGACGCGGACGGTGGGCGCGAACAGATCCGTCAGCCGCGGCCAGTCACGCGTGTCGACCAGCGCCGCAAGCGCGCCGACGAGGTTCTGAATTTCGAAATGATCCCGCTCCATCCGCCCATTCTAATGAGGGGAACGTTCCGGCGCCGGCGGGCGTCCTACCGCAAGGGAGCAGACAGCGATGAATCCCACGTACACCGTGAGCCGGACGGCCCGCATCGAGGCGCCGGCCGATCGCATCTACGACATCATCCGCGACTACCATCACGGCCATCCGAGCATCCTGCCGAAGCAGTTCAGCAACATGCGTGTCGAGGAAGGCGGCGTCGGCGCCGGCACGCGGATCGGCTTCGACGTGACGGTCCTCGGCCAGACGCAGCACTTCATCGCGCTCGTCACCGAGCCCGAGCCGGGACGCGTGCTGGTCGAAAAGAACGTCGAGCCGACCGAGTCGGTCACGACGTTCGTCGTGGATCCCGACAGCGGCGGACGCGCCGCGAACGTGACGATTCGCACCGAGCTGTCGTCGCGTCGCGGCCTGGCGGGACGCGTCGAGCGCTACATGACCGCGAAGGTGCTGCAGTCGATGTATCTCGCAGAGTTGAACACGCTGGCGGAGAGAGCGGCGCTCACTGCGCCGTCGTCGTCCTCGCCGCCGCCGCACCCTTGAGCAAATCGGCGATCTCGTACACGCGGCCGTTCGCGACGACGCGCTTGACGTGGTGCGCGGCCGCGATGTCGGCCAGCGGATCGCCTTCGACGATCACGATGTCGGCGAGCTTGCCGGGCTCGATCGTGCCCGTCTCCACGTTCAGCGCCCTGGCGGGATTGACCGTCGCGGTCTTCAGCGCGTCGTAGGTCGACATCCCTGCCGCGACGTAGGACATCAGCTCGCCGTGCACGTTGATCGCGTTCGGCGTGTCGGTGCCGGCGACGATCGTCCCGCCGGCCTTCATCACGTCCAGGACCATTTTGCCGTTCCCCGGCGCCGGCGCGGCGCCGCTCGGCTCGCGCGAGACCTCGTCCTGCATCCACTGCGGATACAGGCGGAACCGCGGATCGTTCTTCAGGTCCGGCTCCTTGTCGAACGCCAGGCGCCCCGACCCGAACATCGTCGGTGTCAGATACCGGCCGCTCTTTCCGAACAGCTGGACGACGTCCTCGTACGCGCGCTGCATCGTCGCCATCTTCGGCGAGTAGCCGCGGCGGCTCGTCGCCGACGTGTGCTCCGTGTTGTCCACGCCGACGAACGCGGCCGGGTAGATCTCGTGCGTCGCCACCGGAATGCCGATGCTGTGTGCGAATTCGACCATCCGCTTCTGCTGCAGATCCGGCAGCCGCACGTAGCTCTTGAGCATGTCGTACTGCAGGATCTTCGCGCGCTGCAGCTCCATCTCGAAGTGCGCCGGCCCGGACAGCGCGATGCCCATCTTGTAGTACACGCGCTGCCATTCCATCAGGTTGCCGGTGCCCCATACGCGCGGACCCGGACGCACCCCCGCTTCGTTGGCTTCGCGCTCCTCCACCGGTTCGTACGGCGTGTTGCCCGGGCTCCGCACCTGCGTGATGCCGAACGCGAGGAACGCGCGCCCTTCGGCCTCGCCGAAGTCGGGCTGAATGTGCGAATGGAACTCGGTGAGGCCCGGCATCACCGTCAGGTCCGTTCCGTCGACGACTTCGCGGTTGGCGTGGTTCGCCGCCGCGTGCGGCACCACCGAGACGATCCGGTTGCCGTCGACCAGCACGTCGACGTTCGCCCGCTCGACGCTGCTCTTCATGTCGATCAGCTTGCCCGCGTGCACGACGAGCTTCGTCGTCGGAATCGCGGGGGTCCATTTGAGGTCCAGCGGAACGGTCTTCGTCTCCCCGCTCTCGATGTCGACGATGCGCAGCTTGTCGTAGTTCTGATAGAGGATGTGCTTCGAATCACCCTGCCAGCTCGGCGCGTGCGCGCTCTCGCTCGTGACGTGGCGCGGCGGGCCGAGCGGCTCGCCTGACGACGCGACCGGCCAGACGGCGAGCGTTCCCTCGTAGATCGCAGCCATCTTCGTGCCGTCCGGCGACCACACGGGTCCGCAGTTGCCGCGCGAGTCGATCGACATCATCGGCTCCGGCGCGAACCACTTGTCGCTCGCCATCATCGGCGCCACCCGTTCCGCGCCTCCGCCCTCGGCCGGCGGCAGCGGCCCGGGGTCGGCCGCGATCGTCAGCACCTGGTTGGTGCCCTCGCGGAACCGCCGCGTGATCGGCGCGACCTCGGCGAGCGCCACGCGCGTGCCGTCGGGCGACCACGTGGGCGTTCCCGGCTGCGCGAGCGTGTCGTGAATCTTCGTGACGCGGCCGCTCGCGATGTCGAGGATCGACATGTTGGCGACGCGCCACATGCCGCTCACATCGAAGAACACGATCCGTGTGCCGTCGGGCGAGAAGCTCGCGCCCTGCGGCTGCGTGGTGAGGTGGGTCACCTGCCGCGCCTGGCCCGACGCCATGTCGCGGATCCACAGCTGCAGGTGCTCGCTGTTCCGGTCGGACGAGTAGACGAGCTGACGTCCGTCGGGCGACCACGACGGATCGGTGTCGAACGCGGCGTCGTTCGTCAGGTTCACCGGCTTGCCGCCGACCGGCATCACGTAGATGTCGCCCAGCGCGGCGAACGCGATCTGCTTGCCGTCGGGCGAGATGACCGGCCGCACGATGCCGAGCGCCTGCCGCGGCGTCGTCGACGTGAAGTCGCGCTTGCGCCGCGGGTAGCTGCCGTTCGCGCGCGTCACCTGCAGCGTCGCGCTGAACGCGATCGTTTCCGGCGCGGCGCCCGCCGCGCCGGTGTCGCGGCGGCGGATCTTTCCGTCGGAGACGTAGTAGAAGGTCGTCGGCGACGCCCACGACGCGCGGAAGGCGAAGACGTTCTCGCTGCCGGTGATCGTCTTGCCGGCGATCTCGTACCGCGAGGTCTCGGCCTCGCCCGCCGGCGCGCCCCGTCCGCCCGTCGTCTTGTGATAGACGATGTCGCCGCCGGGACCCCACGACGGCGCGTCGAGCCGGCCGCCGCCGGAGACGCCGCCCTTGCGCTCGGCACCCGTCGCCGCGTCGACGATCCAGAGCGACGAGCTGTTCTCGCGCGCCGACGCGAACACGATCTCCTTGTCGTCCGGCGACCAGCTCGGCATGTAGTCGTCGGCGGGATCTTTCGTCATCTGCCTGACGGCGCCGCTCGCGACGTCGAGCACCCAGATGTTGTAATCGCTGCCGAGCGGGTTGCCGCGGTCGGACGAGAACGCGATCTTCGTGCCGTCGTGCGACCAGACCGGTTCGCGATCGTCGAACGGGCCCCACGTCAGCTTGTGCTGATTCGATCCGTCCGGCGCGACCGCCCAGAGGTCGTAGCCGCCGTCGCGATAGGCGAAGAACGCAATCCACTTCCCGTCGGGCGACCAGGCCGGCTGCCGCGCGTCGTTGTAGATGTCGGTGATGCGCTTCGCCGCGCCGCCCGTCGCCGGCAGCGTCCAGATGCTGCCCTGCATGTCGATGGCGAGCGTCCGGCCGTCCGGCGACACCGCCACCGACATCGAGGTGCCTTCGTGGACGGTGACGTCGATTCGTGGGGGTGCGGGCGCCGCGGCAATGGCGGCAGCGACGACAGCGAGCGCGGCGATGACGACGGCCGAACGGACCATGGCGACCTCGCAGGGAGAGGAGTAGGGAATAGAAAGTCCCGGAATTCTACTCCCGATTTCCGACTCCCCACCCCTGCGCGGCGCGCCTCGCGATCAGAACGTGAGACGGAACCCGAGCTGCGCCTGGCGCGACACGTACGCCGTGCCGGTATTCGACGCCGGCGTGCCGAACAGCGCGGTGGTCGCCGCACTGGTCGGGCTGAGCGCGGTGTTGTAGCTGCCGTAGTTCGCGTGGTTGAAGAGGTTGAAGACCTCGCCGATCAGCTGCGCCTTGGAATGGCCGGCGATCGTGATGTCCTTCGTGATGTGCAGGTCCACCTTGTGCAGCGGCAGCCCCTCGAGGGCGTTGCGCGGGATCGTCATCCCCGACGTGATCACCGCCGGGCCGTCCCAGCGATCGAGGACCGAGGCGGGCACCGTGATCGTCGGCGACGGGCCGCCGTTGCCGGCGAGGTTCAGGCGGTTCGTGCCGGTCTTGCCGTACGGCGCCGTCGCGATGCTCGCCGCGAAGCGATTACCCGACCCGTAGAAGTACGACACGCTCGCGTTGATGCCGAACGGCAACTGCGCCAGCGCGTAGGTGCGGACCGTGTTGCGCTGGAAGTCGAGCGACGTCGCCCATTCGCCGGCGAGGTAATCGAACGGGTTGTTGGCCGGCGCCGTGCCGTAGCCGACCGTGCCGTTGTCCTTCATCTCGAACATCAGCGTCCAGGTGACGCCGGCCTGGAAGTGGTTCTTCATGCGGCGCGTCAGGCTCGAGGCCATCTGCGTCTGGTCGCGCTTGCCGTCCGAGGTGAACACGAAGACCGGACCGTACGCCGGGTTCGGCCGCACCGCGTTGGCGCCGTTCGCCACGTTGTAGCCGGTCGCCGGGTTGTAGATCAGGTTCGCGTCGATCGTCCGCGTGTCGCGATACTCGGTCCAGTGCGTGATGTCGACGTCGAAGCCGGTGATGCTGTTGATCTGCTTCTGGAAGCCGATGCTGCTCTGCCAGTTGTACGGCGACTGGAAGTCGGGCGCGATCGAGCGGACGGTCTGCGCCGGCACCTTGATCTTGCCGCCGAAGATGTCGGCCGTCGTCAGCCCGTTGGTCGGGTTCGTGATGAAGTCCGGCCGGCCGTCGAAGACGAACTGCGCCGACACGAGCTGGCTGTAGAGCTGCGGGCTGAAGGTGACGTTGGAGACGGGCGACGCGAAGTAGACGCCGGTGCCGCCGCGGACCACCAGATCGTTCTTGCCGTTCACGTTGTAGGTGAAGCCGGCGCGCGGCGCGACGTCCTTCCAGTCGCGGATGCCCGACTTGTAGCCATAGTCGCCGACGCCCGTCTGATACGAGCCGTACGGCGCGGGCAGCTGGTTGTTGATGAGGATGTTGCTCTCGACGATGTTCGGCGGCGACGCCATGTTCGGGTCGGCGTCCCAGCGGATGCCCATGTTGATCGTGAGGTTGCTCGTCATCCGCCAGTTGTCGCCCACCCACAGCGCATAGGTCGGACGCGGCGCGTCAATCGTCCAGTCGCCCTGGGTGAAGTTGATGTTCGAGTTGGTGACGTACGGATTGAGCAGCGACACGTTCCACTTGGTCGGATCGAGCTCGGTCCCCGCGGGGAACGCCGCGGCCAGCACCGACGCCGGCGGCGCCGCCGAGAAGTTGAAGAAGCCGGCGCGCTGGATGAACCACGGGCCGCCGTCGTGCACGTGGATGTACTCTCCGCCGATCTTCACGTCGTGCTTGTCCTTGTGCAGGCTGAAGTCGACGCGGCCGTCCCAGTTGTCCTGCTTGAGGGTCTGCGGGTAGTTGTACGGCGCGCCGATCGTCATGCCGGGGATCCGGTATTCCGGCGTGCCCAGCAGCGAGTCCTGCGGCGCGTTCGTCCAGTGGAAGCCGTTGTAGCCGCCCTTCACCTCGAGGAGCCGGTTGCCACCGCTCATCACCTTCGTCCACGTGCCGAGCACGTTCGTCGCGTTCTTCGTCTGGTTCGACGATTCCGAGGCCGGGATCGTGCCGTTGGTGACGAAGAACGGGTTCGCCCACGTCCAGTACGAGCCGCGCACCGACAGGCGGTCCATCGTCGTCAACTGGTCGTCGACGCGGGCGAGGAAGCTCTTCTGGCCGTTCTGGTACGGCACCGAGACGCTCTGCCCCGGCAGGAGCGACGGGCTCTGGAACGCGGTCCCCGGTTCGCGCTCGTACTCGTAGGAGACGAAGAAGTGCACCTTGTCCTTGACGATCGGGCCGCCGAGCGTTCCGCCGACCTGCTGGTTGGAGTACGGCAGCACCTTCTTCGCGACCGGGTCGGGCGCGTTGAGGCTGTCGCTGCGGAAGAAGCCGTAGCCGCTGCCCGCCACGATGTTCGTGCCCGACTTCGAGATCGCCTGGATCTGCATGCCGGCCGATCGTCCCTGCGTGATGTCGAACATGTTGGTGACGATCTGGAACTCGGCGATCGCTTCGCGGCTGAAGCGCGGCTGGCCGAAGCCGGAGCCGGCCACCTTCTGCGTGATCTGCTGGCCGTCGAGATTCAGCTGCCACATGTCGTCCATCGACCCGGTGCCGACGCTGTTGCCGACGTCGTTGGCCGTCACGCCTTTCACCAGCTTCGACAGCTCCATCCAGTTGCGCCCCTGGAGCGGCAGTTCCTCCATCTGGCGCCGGTCGACGTTGCCGGCCACCTGCGACGAGGAGGTGTCGACGAGCGGCGCGTCGCCCGTGACGGTGACCGATTCGTTCACCTGCGCGAGCTTCATCACGAACGGCACCGTGGCGTTCTGGCCGACGAGCAGTTCGAGCGATGGGACGACGATCGTCGAGAAGCCGGTCAGCTCCGCCTGCAGCTTGTAGCGGCCCGGCGGGAGGTTCAGCAGGCGGAACGCGCCGCTGGCATCGCTGACGGCGACCGCCTGAACGCCGGTTTCGAGATTCGTCGCGGTGACGGTGGCGCCCGGCAGCAGCGCCTTGGTTTCGTCGGCGACCGTGCCGATGACGGTGGCTTCTTGCGCAAACACGGATGTCGCGAACGCGAGGAATATTCCGAGCGCGACGAGCAGGACACGATGAGATCGCACAGCACCCTCCTCTGGCTGAACCGGGAGACGAGGCGACTTGCCCGCAAAAGTTCAGCAGAAGATAGGCGAGACTCTTTGGGCGATCAAGGGACAAATCGAGCGCATGTGAGCCGGTTGCTGGCGTACTCCACCGCGTTGGATTACATTCGGTCGTGGCCTCCCCGTTCCACCCCGTAATCGCCCGCTGGTTCGACGATTCCTTCGGCCGTCCGACGCCGGCCCAGTCGCGCGGGTGGGATGCCATCCGGCAGCGCCGCCACACGCTCATCGCCGCGCCGACCGGCTCCGGCAAAACGCTGGCCGCCTTCCTGACCGCGCTCGACGACCTCGTGCGGGAAGCCGACGCCGCTGCCCTCCCCGACGAGGTGCGCGTCGTCTACGTCTCGCCGCTGAAGGCGCTGAGCGCCGACATCCACAAGAACCTCGCGGAGCCGCGCCGGGGCATCCGCCGCGTCGCGGAGGCGATGGGGCTGGTGCCGCCCCGGATCACCGCCGCCGTCCGCACCGGCGACACGACGGCGTCCGAACGGGCGGCGATGCTGCGCCGGCCGCCGCACGTCCTGGTGACGACGCCCGAGTCGCTGTACCTCCTGCTGACCGCCGCCAAGAGCCGCGCGATGCTGCGCACGGTCCGCACGGTGATCGTCGACGAAATCCATGCCGTGATCGGCACGCGGAGAGGCGCGCATCTCGCGCTGTCGCTCGAGCGGCTCGCGGCTCTCGCCGACCGGCCGTTCGTACGCATCGGCCTGTCGGCGACGCAGAAGCCGATCGACGCCGTCGCGCGGTATCTGCAGGGGGCCGCCAGCCCGACATGCGACGTCGCCATCGTCGACGAAGGCCACCGCCGCGATCTCGACGTCGGCATCGAGGTGCCGAGCTCGCCGCTCGAAGCGGTGATGTCGCACGAGGTCTGGGCGGAGTACTACGACCGGCTCGCGTCGCTGATTCGCGATCACCGGACGACGCTGGTGTTCGTCAACACGCGGCGGATGGCGGAGCGCGTCGCGCGGCATCTCGCGGAGCGCGTGGGCGAAGAGGCCGTGACGGCGCACCACGGGTCGCTCTCGAAGGAGAAGCGGCTCGACGCCGAGACGCGCCTGAAGGACGGCGCGCTGCGCGCGCTGGTCGCCACCGCGTCGCTCGAGCTCGGGATCGACATCGGCTCGATCGATCTGGTGTGTCAGATCGGGTCGCCGCACCGGATCGCCACGGCGCTGCAGCGGATCGGCCGATCGGGCCACCGCGTGTCGGGGACGCCGAAGGGACGCCTCTTCCCCGAAACGCGCGACGACCTGATCGAATGCGCCGCGCTGCTGCGCGCGATCCGCCGCGGCGAGCTCGATGCGATCGTCGAGCACGACGCGCCGCTCGACGTGCTCGCGCAGCAGATCGTCGCCGAAGCCGCCGCCCGCGAATGCACCGAGGACGAGCTGTTCGCGCTGGTCCGCGGCGCCTGGCCGTACAGAGCGCTGGAGCGCGCGCAGTTCGACGCGCTCGTCGCCGTGGTGTCCGAGGGGTTCGCGACCAGGCGCGGACGACGGGGCGCGCTGCTCCATCGCGACGAAGTCCGCCGGCGGATCCGTGGGCGCCGCGGCACGCGGCTGCTCGCGCTGTCGTCCGGCGGCGCCATCCCCGACGTGGCGGACTACCGCGTCGTGCTGGACCCCGACGACACGTTCATCGGCACGGTCAACGAGGATTTCGCGATCGAGAGCCTCGCGGGCGACATCTTTCAACTCGGCAACCTGTCCTGGCGGATCCTGCAGGTCGCGGCCGGCACGGTGCGCGTCGCCGACGCGAAGGGTGCGCCGCCGACGATCCCGTTCTGGCTCGGCGAGGCGCCCGCGCGCAGCGACGAGCTGTCGAAAGCGGTCAGCGACCTGCGCGCCGACGTCGAAGCCGCGCTGAAGCCGAGCGCGACCGATGGCGCGGCCTTCGCGGCTGCCGTCGACCGGTTCGCCGCCGACACCGGCGTGTCGCGCGCCGCCGCCGACCAGGCCGTTGCCTACCTCGCCGACGCGCTGCGCGCGCTGGGCGCGCTGCCGACGCAGGACACGCTCGTCCTCGAGCGGTTCTTCGACGAATCGGGCGGCATGCAGCTCGTGCTGCACGCGCCCTTCGGCAGCCGCGTCAACAAGGCGTGGGGGCTGGCGCTGCGAAAGCGCTTCTGCCGGCAGTTCAATTTCGAGCTCCAGGCGGCGGCCACCGAGGATGCGGTGCTGCTGTCGCTGGGGCCGCAGCACTCGTTTCCGCTGTCCGACGTGTTCCGGTACCTCCATCCGGCGACCGCGCGAGACGTGCTGGTGCAGGCGCTGCTCGACGCGCCCGTGTTCCAGACGCGCTGGCGCTGGAACACCTCGATCGCGCTCGCCGTTCCGCGGAGTCGCGGCGGAAAAAAAGTGCCGGCGCAGCTGCAGCGCATGCTCGCGGACGACCTGATGGCCGCCGCGTTCCCCGATGCGGCAGCCTGTCTCGAGAACATTCCGGGCGACCGGCAGATCCCCGATCATCCGCTCGTCGCGCAGACGATGCGCGACTGCCTCGAGGAGGCGATGGACTTCCCGGCGCTCGCCGCGGTTCTGGAGCGCATTCATCGCGGCGAGGTCCGCTGCGTCGCGGCCGACACCCCCGAGCCTTCGCCGCTGGCGCACGAAATCCTGACGGCGCGTCCGTACGCGTTTCTCGACGACGCGCCCGCCGAGGAGAGGCGGACGCGGGCCGTCTACGCGCGCCGCGCGACCGAACCGTCGACCGCCGGCGATGTCGGCGCGCTCGACGCCGCGGCGATCGCGCGCGTTCGCGACGAGCAGCGCCCCGATCCGCGCGACGCCGACGAGCTGCACGACGCGCTGATGACGGTCGGCGTCATGCCCGCCGACGAAGCGCCCCAGGCGCTGGTCGCGGAGCTGATCGCGCAGGACCGCGCGACGCGCTTCCGCGGCGCGATCGTCGCCGCCGAACGGATGCCGGAAGTCCGCGCCGTTCACCCCGACGTCGTGTTCGATCCGCCGATCCAGCCGCCGCCCACGCGAACCGGGCGGGCCTGGACGATGGACACGGCGCTCGTCGAGCTCGTTCGCGGCCGACTGACCATCTCGGGACCCGCCACGGCGGCGGCGCTCGCCACGACGCTCGGCGTGGCGGCCGACGACGTCGATCGCGCGCTCTTGACTCTGGAGGCCGACGGCGTCGCGATGCGCGGGCGATTTACGCCGACCCGGGACGAGGGGCCGCGCGCGCCGCACGACGCGCCGACGTTGGAATGGTGCGATCGCACGGTGCTCGCACGCATCCATCGCTACACGCTGAACCGCCTGCGCGCGGAGATCGAGCCGGTCGCGCCGGTCGACTTCATGCGGTTCCTCTTCGCGTGGCAGCACGTCGACGCCGCCCATCGCCTCGCCGGCGTCGACGGCGTCAGGGCCGCGGTGGAACAGCTCGACGGCTTCGATCTGGCGGCCGACGCGTGGGAGCGGAGCGTGCTGCCGGCGCGGGTGGACGGCTACGAGCCGTCGATGCTCGACACGTTGTGCCTCGCGGGCGAAATCGCGTGGGCGCGCCCGCAGACCGGCGAGCCGGTGGAGATGACGGGCGCGACGCCGATCGCGCTGTTCGTGCGCGGCGGCGCCGACCCAGGGTCCGACGACGCGGATCGCGAGCGTCGGAGGACCGCGGCGTCCGTTCACGACGAGGAATCCCGCGATCTGATCGGCCGCCTGTTCGGACCCGGTTCGGCATCGCATGCCACCGCCGCGCGGGTGCTCGCAGCGCTGCGCGAGCGCGGTCCGTCGTTCGCCCACGAAATCGCGCGCGTGTGTCACCTCGCGCCCGACGAGGTGCGATCGGCGCTCGGCGAGCTCGTGTCGGCCGGCGCAGCAGCGTCCGACGGCTTCGGCGGACTCCGCTGGCTGCTTCGGAGCGACACGCGGCGGCCGGGGCGGATGCAGGTTGCCGGACGCTGGTCGGCGATCGACCCGTGCGCCGCCGATCAGGACGAGGCCGCGATCGAGGCGTCCGCGCGCATGTTGCTGCGCCGCTACGGCATCGTGTGCCGGCGCGTGCTCGCGCGCGAGACGCGCGTCCCCGGCTGGCGCGACCTGGTGATGGTGTACCGCCGTCTCGAAGCCCGCGGAGAGCTTCGCGGCGGCCGGTTCGTGTCGGGGCTTTCAGGCGAGCAATTCGCGGTGCCCGATGCCGTCGAGCGGCTGCGCGAGATCCGGCGGACGCCCGCCGACGGCCGGCTCGTCACGATCGCCGCCGCCGATCCGCTGAATCTCGCCGGCATCGTCACGGCTGGCGACCGCGTCCGCGCCGTCGCCGGCACGCGCATCGTCTATCGCGATGGCCATCCGATCGCGGCGCTCGAAGGGGACTATCTGCGTCCGCTCACCGACGTCGTTCCCGGCGAAGCCGCGCGGATCGCGTCCGCGCTCACCGGCCGGGCAATGCCGCCGGTGACGAGCGGCTTCGTGGGGCGATAGCGGCGGCCCCGTGCGGTTTCTGCGCCGCGGAATCTCGCAGTGGCGCTACAATCGATCCATGCGCGCCGCGTATCTGTTCCTGGGTCTCGCCGTCGCGATCAGCGCGCCGCTCGCCGCTCAATCGAAGGCGAAGAAGGCCCCCACCTCCAAGACCGTGTCGATCAGCGGCTGCGTCGCGGAACGGCCGGGGTCGAACGACCTCACCATGGAGGACAAGAGCGGCTCGTACCGGCTCACCGGTCTCAGCCTGCACGACTTCGTCGGCCAGCAGGTGCAGCTGTCGGGGTCGGTCTACGAGAGCAAGAAGCTGGTGATCAAGGGCGGGTTGCGGCCCTCACCCAACGCGGCGGGTCAGGCCGGCGCGATCGATCAGACGCAGGTGGCGAACGAAACGGTGGGGGGTTCGGGTCCGACGGGCGACGTCCAGCTCCCGGAATTCCGGGTCAAGAGCATTCGCCCGCTCGGCACTGGCTGTAAGTAATTGACTACTCGGGAGAAATAGACGCGCGGCCGCAGTCGTCGCAGCGAAGATAGACCACCGGCAGGGCTTCGGACCGGCCGATAATCTTGGCGGCCGGGGCGCCGCAGCGCGGGCAGACGATAGCTGAAGTAGAGCGTTTGGCCATCGGGATGAACTCCTTGCTCGATTAGACGCTCTTTCATACTACCCGGTCTCACCCCGAAAACCACCTCGTCTGCGCGCAAACGCGCCCGATCAGGACCTCCCCTGCGGCCGGACCGTAATCTGCACGGCCTTTCGGAACTTCACCGGCGCGCCGTTGGCGACCGCCGGCTTGTATCGCCACGTCTTCGTCGCGGCGATCGCCAGCGCGTCGTAGTTGGGGCTGACCGGGACGCGCATCACCGCGTTTTCGACGAGCCCGTCTTCGTCGATCACCACTTCCATCACGCCCTGTTTGCCGATCGTGATCACGCCGGGGAACGCCGGCAGCTCCTGACGCAGCGTCACCGGAGGCACGACCCGCGGGTCCCCAGCGACGTAGATCGCCGGGGCCGCGGCCGCGGGGGCGGGCGCCGCGGCCGGCGCGACCACGTCCGGCGCCGGCGCGCTCTTCGGCTGCGGCGCGACGACCGGCTGCGACGGCAGCGGCGGCGGCGTGGCGGCCGAGACGCTGAGATCGTGGAATCCCTTCGCGAGGACGCGCATGTCGGCCAGCGGCGGCTGCGCGACGGCCGCGGCCACGTCGGGGTCGCCCATCAGATCGAGCGCCTGCTGGAATCCCTGCGACGCCGCCATGAACTCGCGGCGATCGAACGCCGCCTTCGCGTCCGTGTAGCGCTGCTGGATGATCTGCGGCAGCAGCTTGCGCCGCACGTCGATGAACGCGTTGCGCACGCGCGGCGACATGTCGGTATCCACCGGCCGGTACGACGGCTGCCCCTCGACGACGGTCGCGATGGCCCGCTCCGCCTCCGCGGCGCGGCCGAGCGCCAGCAGGCAGAACGCCCGATACTGCTCGATCGACCGCGATTCATCGGACGAGCGCTGCGACTGCGGCAGCCGTCCGAGCACCGACAGCGCGTCCTCGTAGGCCGCCGACGCGTAGAGATCGCGCACCGTCGCGATCGATTCGTTCTGCGCCGCGACGCCGCTGCTCAGAACCAGGCACCACGCGCCGAGCACGCCGCACCAGGCACCCTTCACCGTTCGTCTGGTCTTCATGGCTTCTTCCTCATGTCCACGCTCACCCGCGCCGGCTCTTTCAGCGACACGGTGACGGCCTGCCGCTGCTCGCCGAGATCAGGGTGGCGGAAGATGATTTCGTGCGGACCGATCGGCAGCGAGAGGTTCCCGATCGGCGTCTGGCCGACGGCGTTGCCGTCGACGGTGACGTCCGCCCAGGGCAGCGCGTTGATCGCGAGGCTGCCGGTCGGCCAGTTCACCGCCACGGGCGCCACCTTGCCGGGCGCGACGTTCACGGTGCGCGTCACGCGATAGCCGAGCGTGTCGTTGACCAGCTCGAGATCGTGCTTGCCGGCCGACACCATAATCCGATCGCTCTGCGTCGTCCCGACGAGATTGCGGTTTTCGAAGATCTGCAGTTCGACCGGCGCCTTCACCGACACCCAGCCGGACACCGGCGCGCCTTCGGTCGCGGTGAGCGGCACGACGAGCGATGCCGTTTCGCCGGCTTCGATCGTCACCGTCTGCTTGACGGTCGCCACCTCGCTCTGCAGGATGACGACGTGCTCGCCGGGGGCGAGCGAATCGACGAGCAGCGGCGCCTTGCCGCGATCGTTCCCGTCGATGAGGACCGTAGCGCCGGCCGGCTGGCTGTTGACCTGCAGCTTGCCCTGCGTCGCGGCGGCCTTGCCGAGCTCCACGTATTGCGCGATCTGCTGGCCCGCATTCACCGTGACGGGCATCGTCCGCGGCTCGCCGGCGCCGCGCAGCTGCAGCGTGTGCGGCCCGGGCGCGAGCGTGAGCGTGATCGGCGTCACGCCGCGGGCTTCGTTGTCGACGAGGACCTGGGCTCCGGGCGGCACGGTCGTGACGCTGACGGTTCCGGTGGCGACCACCGGCGCGCGCGACGAGAACAGCTTCGTCGCGCCGTAGCCGCCGGCCAGCAGCACGAGGACGGCCGCGGCGGCGAGCCCTGCCTTCGGCAGCCACGAGCGGCGTTCCACGGCCGCGCTGTCGTCGGAATCGTCCGCGAGCTCCGACGACACGACCGGGCGCACGGCGATCTCGTCGTCGACCGGCGCCGGCACGAACGCGCGCGGCGGCTCGATCGGCTTCGCGAGCTCGATCGGCTTCACGGCCTCGATCGGCTTCGCCGCTTCGATCGGCCGCGGCGGCTCGACTGGCCTCGGCGCCTCGGCGGCGATCGGTCGCGGCCGCTCCTGGACCTTCGGCGGCTCGGGCGCCTTGCGCGCCTCCGGCACCTTCGGCGGCTCGGGCGCGCGGCGCGGCTCGGGCGGCCTCGGCGTCTCGACGGCGCGCGCGACGTCCGGCATCCGCGACGGCTCGGGATGCCGAACGGCGTCCATCACCGACCCGAAGTCCACGTGCATGTCGGGCACGGCAGGCGCCTCGTATGCCTGCGGCGCCACCGGCGACGGCCGCGGCGCCGGGGGCACATGAGCGACCTGAGGCGGCTGAGACACCTGAGGCATCTGAGGAATCGGAGCCGCCTGAGGCGCCTGCGACACGCCGATGAAGGGCGTCTCGTCGTCGTCCGACAGCACGCGCTCGAGATCGTCGCGCGCGTCCACGGCGGAGTCGAACGTCCCGCGCGGATCGAGCTGCAGCGCGCGCGCGAGCCAGCCGCGGAGACCGGATGGCAGCGCCTCTTCCTCGCCGCGCGACGACAGCGCGGTGGCGGAGGCGAGCAGATCGCCGATAAGGGTCGGGTATTCGAGGTCGTCCAGCGTCCGCCCGATGATCAACGCGAGCGCCGTCACGCCGATTTGGGTGACGTCCGTCCGGTGATCGAACCGCGACAGCGCTTCCGACGGTGGCACCGCCACGCGCAGTTCGCTCCAGTACCGATCGCGCGGATACCGCAGCTGCTCGAGCGCCGCGCCGAGGACGTACTCGAGGACGACCACGCGAGCGTTCGGCGTGATGACGACGCGCTCGGGCGCGATGGCGCCGTGACCGACATCGGGCGCGTGCTCGTGCAGGACCGCGACGGCGTTCACCAGCTGGCGGATCAGGTGAATGGCGGCGTTGATGTCGATCGTCGGCCGGTCGGCGCTGGTGAGGAGCGTTGCGAGCCGCACGCCGCGCACGGCGTCCGACACGACCGCCAGCGTGGACGCGGCGTCGTTGAGGCGATCGATGCTGCGCACGCGCGCGAAGCACGGGTGGCGGAACGCCGCCAGCCGGCTGGCGCGCTCGCGCAGCGCGAACTCGAACGACGGAATTCTGGTCAGGTCGGCGCGCAGGTACAGGCGTTCGATCGGTTCGGCGCCGGTGGCGTCGGTTGCGCGCCGGCGCTCGCCGAGTCCGTCGAGGAACGATGCTTGCGAAGCCGACGTACCAGCTGCGAGCGCAGGATCCATGTGAGCCACCCTCGGCCGACCGGGAAGGCGAGAATCGTGCCGGTGTGACGGAAGTCGTGTACGGCCGCAAAGTCGTTCAACGGCAGCTGGTTGCTCGCGATTGTCACGCGGCGGCGCGGGGGACCGATTACAGAGTCGGCGTACGGGACTCGATTTCCGTCAGTGCGTGCCGCCGGCCGTAACCGGCGTAGACCGTAAGGCCGATCACAAGCCAGATCACTAGCCGCTCCCACGTGGCGATGGGCAGACCGATCATCTGCGCCAGGCAGATCGCGGCGCCGGCGATCGGCACGAAGGGCACGCCCGGCGTCCGGAACGGCCGCGGAACGTCGGGCGACGTCCGGCGCAGCACGATCACTCCGATCGAGACCAGCACGAACGCCAGCAGCGTGCCGATGCTCACCAGCTGCCCCAGGACGGTGATCGGCGTGAAGCCGGCCACCAGCGCGATGACCGCGCCGACGAGGATCGTGCTCAGATGCGGCGTGCGGAAGCGCGGGTGCACGACGCCGAAGAGCGGCGGCAGCAGGCCGTCGCGGCTCATCGAGTAGAAGATGCGCGTTTGTGCCAGCATCTGCACGAGCATCGTGCTGAACAACCCGAACAGCGCGGCGATCTTCACGAACGGCGCGAGCCAGCGGAGTCCGGTGGCGTCGATGCCGACGGCGAGCGGATCGGCGACGTCCAGCCGCTGATACGGCACGATGCCGAGCAGCACGATCGCCACCGCGATGTAGAGCACCGTGCAGATGGCCAGCGATCCGAGGATGCCGACCGGCATGTCGCGCGACGGGTTCTCGGCTTCCTGCGCCGCGGTCGACACCGCGTCGAAGCCGATGTACGCGAAGAACATCACGCCGGCGCCGCGCAGCACGCCGCTCCACCCGAACGAGCCGAACGCGCCGGTGTTCGGCGGAACGAACGGCGTCAGGTTGGCGCGGTTCACGTACGCGGCGCCCGCGACGACGAACACGACGAGCACCGCCACCTTGATGACGACGAGGACGGTGTTCGTGTTCGCCGACTCCTTGATGCCGACGACGAGCAGCGCCGAGACGAGCAGGACGATGACGGCCGCGGGCGCGTTGAAGCCGGCGGCCGATCCGCCCGCGCCCGCCTGCAGGTGGAGGCCGGCATCGCGCGCAAGGCTGACGAAGTAGCCGGACCAGCCGACGGCGACGGTCGACGCGCTGAGCGCGTACTCGAGGATCAGATCCCACCCGATGATCCACGCGAAGAGCTCGCCCGCCGTCGCGTACGCGTACGTGTAGGCGCTGCCCGCGACGGGTACCATCGCGGCGAACTCGGCGTAGCACAGGCCGGAGAACGCGCAGCCGACGGCCGAGATGATCATCGAGAAGACGAGCGCCGGGCCGGCGTTCTGCGACGCGGCGGTGCCGGTGAGAACGAAGATGCCGGTGCCGATGATCGATCCGATGCCGAGGGCGGTCAGGTTGAACGGCCCGAGCGATCGCTTCAGCGCGCCGCGCTCGGCTTCGGCGTGAAGGTCGTCCAGGCGTTTCTTCGAGAACAGTCCCATCGCAGGTGCCTCAGGTGGCGACGACGCACAGCGTGCCTGAGGGACCCGGGCCGGGTCTTGGATCGGTCGGACCCGCTGGGACGCGCTTAGCGCAGGCGGGCGCGGTACTCGGCGGGCGTGAGGCCGGTGTGCTGCTTGAAGCAGCGCGAGAAATGACTCTGGTCGCAGAAGCCGGCCGCGCACGCGATGTCGCTCAACGCGGCGGTGCCGGCCAGCTCGCGTCTGGCGAAATCGATGCGCAGCTGGCGCACGTAGGCGGCGAACGTCGTCTGGTGCACGCGCCGGAACGTGCGCGCGAGGTGGACCGGATGGACGCCGACGCGCCGGGCGACCGCCGCGAGCGGCAGCGGCTCGGCGAAGTGCTGCTCCACGAGCGCGAGCGCCACCTGCAGCCACAGCGGGACCGGGCGCTGCGTCCTGGCCTGGCGCGCGGCGGCGACGCGGCGGCTCGCCTCGGCGAGGATGCCGAGCGCGAGGCTCTCGATCACGAGGCGCGACACCTCGTCGCGCAGGCCGAACTCGCCGTGCAGGCGGTGTGCGAGGTGCAGCAGGAGGCCGCCGCGGAAACTGGTCGAGTCGCCGAGCAGGGGCGCCTGCTCGCGGGCGCGGCGCAGCCAGCCGGCGTCCATGTCGACGAGGAGCACCTTCGCGCCGGTGTCTGACACCGCATAGGAGTGCGCGTCGCCGGCCGACCGGAACAGCAGCGTCGACGCGCCGTACGTCGTCGAGCCGCCGCCGGTGGTGTCGGTGAGCGATCCGGAAATCACCAGCAGAAACCGCGCGTTCGCGTGCACGTCGCGGTGGATGCGCTGCCCCGGCTCGAACGCCGCCTCGGCGAGCGTCAAACCGCCGACGCGGCGCCAGCGCAGGATGTCGCCGGCCGTGAACGACGCGGGCAGCGCCGCGGGTAACATCGCTCGTGATGATGCTCGACTCGACGGCGCGCCGCAAGGCATTTCGGATCGCTCAGGCGCTGACGGTCGTCGCAGCGGGCCGTGTCGCGTATCTGTTCGCCCGATACGTGCCGGGCGCGGGCGTTCCGCGCTTCGAGGTCGAGAACGCCGCGACGATTCTGGGAGTGCTCGCGCTCGTCACGGTCGTTCTCGGCGGGACGCCCGGCCGGTTCGAGGCACGCGCCGACGCGGGCGCGCGAGCGGAAGTGCTGGCGTGGTGCGTTGCGGCCGTCGCCTTGTACTGGCCGTCGATCACGATTGGCTTCCTCTCGGACGACTTCGTCCTCGCGTCGCGAGCGGCTCGCGGCGAGTTTGGCGCCGTCAGCGCGGATCTCTTCAGGCCGCTGCCGCTCGTCGCGTGGTCGCTGCTGTTGAAGATCGGAGCGGGCGCTGCCGGCCTGCATCTGCTCAACGCGATCATGCACGGCGCGACGGCGTTCCTCACCAGGCGCCTCGCCGTCGCGTTCGTCGCGCCGAGGCTGGCCATCGCGGCCGGCCTCCTGGTGCTGACGTTCCCGGCATCGCCCGAGGCGGTGTCCTGGTGCGCCGGCGTATTCGACGTGTCGGCCACGATGCTGTGCCTGCTGACCGTGCTCGTCAGCCGGCGGTACGCGGCAGGCGATCGCATGGTGGACCGTGTCGGGCTGTTCGCCTGCGCTGCGTTCGCGCTGCTGTCGAAGGAGACCGCGGCGGTCGTCCCCCTGCTCGTCGGCCTCGACGCGTGGATGCGCCGGCGGCTGTCGAAGCGCCTGGCGATCGATCTGTCCGTGCTGGCGGGTGTGCTCGCGGCGGTCGGCGCGCTGCGGCTCCTTCACGCGTCGAGCATGGTCAAGCGGCCGATGACGAAGTACGTCCTCCAGCGCTGGTTCTTCGGATCCGCCGGCGCGCTGCTCGTGCCGTGGCACGTCGACGTGCTGCGCACGCTGCCGTGGATCGCGTTGCTGACGGTCGGCGTGACGTTGGCGATGGCGGTCGCGTTCATTCTGACGCCGCAGCCTGCCGATCGCGTGCGAGCCCTTGTCGGCAGCGCATCCTGGGCGCTCGCCGCGACGCTGCCGACGGTGACGTTCTTCTTCGTGGCGCCCGACCTCCAGGGCGGGCGTTACGTCTACCTCGCCGCCATCGGCTGGGCGTTGACTGTGGCCGCGTTCGCCGAGGGCCTGCGACATCGAGTTCCCCGCCGCCTCGATCTCGTCGCCGTCGCGACGATGGTGATCTGTGGCGCGATCGGTGTGCGCGTGCAGCAGATG
>Ga0070741_10005960_pt1 | contig 26533 bp, 26 predicted proteins | sample Coa_R1_4_FD_66440 | JGI IMG/M metagenome (GOLD analysis project Ga0070741, IMG submission 66440) | Surface soil microbial communities from Centralia Pennsylvania, which are recovering from an underground coalmine fire - Coalmine... | ecosystem: Environmental > Terrestrial > Soil > Unclassified ... | reverse complement strand
GAACTTCCTAGCCTCCACCCGGCTCGAGTTCGGCAAATACTGGGACCCGCAGACCTACGTCGCCGTCCAGGCTTCCCCCCTCTCCTGGAACGTCAGCCCACCGGGCGCCCTGGTCCAACGCCGCTTCGGCCAGCGCACGTCGATCCTGGCCACATTCCAGCCCTACTTCCTCCTGCAGCAGCCGACGCTGACGCCGCTCTCGACGTCGAGCGGCATCACGCCGACTCCGGTGTTCGGGCTCTTTTTGCTGCGCGACTGGCGGTGGTAGCTAGCCGCTAGCGCTTCTTCGCTGCTGGCTTCTTCTTCGCGGCCGCGGGTTTCGCGGGGGCCTTTGCCTTGGCAGGCGGCGCGTGCTTGGCCACCGGCGCCGCTTTTTTGGCGGCGGGCGCGGGGGCGGCGTGCTTGGCTGCCGGAGCAGGCGGTGTGGCCGCGGGCGCCGCGGGCTTTGCCGGGGGGCGTTGGAGGATCGGAGCGGGCGTGACTGGCGGGGCGGCGACTGGGGTCGCCACGACCGGGGGCGGTGGGGGCTTGGGCTGCTTCGACGGAGGGAGCGGCAGGTTCACATTCCGCTTGGCCGCGGCTTCCTCGGCTTCGCGGATGAGCTTGTCGGCCTCTTCCTGCGTCATCTGGCCGCGACGGACCATGTATTGGACCAGGTCACGGGCCGAGTCGGCGGCGAAGGATGCCATGCCGGCGGCGGCGCTAATGACATCGCGCATGGCTGCCGCCATTTTGCTGCCGGCTTCCTGACTGATTTCCTGGGCTTTTGCCGCCATTTCGGCGACGGTATCACGTACATCCGCGCCGCGATGCCCCGGACTCCGCTTTGGCGCCGAGTTGGGCGCAGCGGGTTCCGGGGAGGGTTTTGGGTCAGGTGTGAGCGGCTTATCCGCCATCGAAAAATTGCTCCGTGTGGTCTAAGACCATCGCGCGGCGGTAAGTATATGATTGTTCGTCATCTACGCAAGCGGCGCATCCCGTTGGCTCAAGTGTGAAGCTTGGCCATCATAGCCGAATTGCTATGAAAAATACGACTCTATAGCAACAGTAATGCATCAGTTATATCTCAGTAGAATCAAAATTCTGGATCTCACGCGAGTTCTCGCCGGGCCGCTCTGTACGATGATGCTCGGTGACATGGGCGCTCAAGTGCTCAAAATCGAGCGGCCGCGCGGTGGGGATGATACTCGCGGGTGGGGGCCGCCGTTCGATGCCGATGGTCAGAGTGCCTACTACCTGAGCGTCAATCGGAACAAATGGAGTGTCGCGGCGGATCTCGACGATCCCGCCGACCAGGCGTTCGTGCGGGAGCTCGCGGCTGAGGCCGATGTCGTGGTCGACAACTTTCTGCCTGGCGCGCTGGCGAAGCGCGGGCTGGATCCGGACCTCATGCTGCTCCGGCATCCCCGGCTGATCTGGTGCACCATCTCCGGGTTCGGCGCCGCATCGTCTCGCGTTGGTTACGACTTTACGGTTCAGGCCGAGCGCGGGTGGATGGCCATTACCGGCGAGCGTGACGGCTCGCCAATGAAAGTCGGCGTCGCGTTGGCTGACGTCATCGCCGGTAAGGACGCGGCCATCGCCATCTTGGGCGCTTTGGTCGGGCGCGATTCCGCGGGTCCTCGGCGCATTACGATCTCATTGGCGCACAGTGCGGCCGCGGCATTGGTCAACGTCGCTCAGAACACACTCGTGAGCGGGAAGGATTCTCAGCGGTGGGGGAATGCTCATCCCAATCTCGTACCCTATCAGCTCTTTGATACTGCCGACCGTCCCATCGTGATCGCCGTCGGAAATGACAATCAATGGGTTCGGTGTGCCTCGGCACTGGGACTGGATGATCTGACAACTGATAGGGTGCTCGAGACTAACGCCGGGCGCCTCGCCAACCGAGAGCGAATCGTGAGCGCCATCGCGACCAGATTGAGAGAGCGACCCGCGAGCGATTGGATCGGCCGACTTGATGAGGCCGGAGTGCCGAACGGCGTTGTTAAATCCGTTCTGGAATCGTTAAGGGAGGTCGACTGCTCGCCGCTCACCGGCGTGAGCCCGAGCGTACCCGGACTCGTTCGCTATCCACCGCCCAAGCTCGATGAGCATGGCGAGCTCGTTCGCGCATCACGGTGGAACTCTTTCCGTGAGCCCTGACTTTCATCGGCCGAACGCTTGCACGCTGGTCGCACATGTCACGTCGGCTCCAATTGCTGTGCTACACGTTGCTCGTCACGGTCCTCGTTCCGAACGTCGCGCACTCGCAATGGTCGGTGCAGGAAGACAATGGGAATCTCGCCGTATGGGTCCCATCGCACCGGCGGTCCGATGACAACTATACGCAAGGGCTGCGCGTCACGTCCGGCATCACGCATCCGTGGAAGTTGTACGCGAGTATCCTCGGTGTGCCGACCGACAGCGAGTCGCGTGCCTCGCAGCAGTTCGCGTTCGGTCAGGAGATCTACACGCCGACGCGGTATCCCGTCGATCCGATGCCTGGGCAGCGGCCGTACGCGGGATGGTTATACGGCGAGCTCTCGACGTCGGTCGCGACTGGTGCGCGCCATCGATCGCTGACGACTGATCTGGGTGTGATCGGCCCGCAGTCGCTCGCGGGTTGGGTGCAGAACACCTTCCACGAGATCACGCGCCTCGGACCGCCCGTGCCGGGTTGGCGGCATCAGCTCGCGTTCCAGCCGGGGCTCACGGTGCGATACGGCGAGCAGTATCTGCTGTACGAGACGACGCTGCCGCATGGAGTGTCGTTCGCCTTGGCGCCGGACTGGAACGCGTCCATCGGCAACGTGCTCACCGGCACGAGCGTCGGCGCGCGCGGGCGCATCGGGCTACACTCCGAGACGCCGTGGGGCGATACGACCGCGCGACCCTTCGACGTCTATCTCGTCGTCGGCGCGCACGAGGACTGGGTGCTGCGCAACGTCTTCCTCGTGCGCACGTCGGCGCTGCCGTTCACGTCATCATACGACATCGGGCCGGCCACGCGATTGTTCGGGTACACCATCGAGCTGCGTCTTACCACGCAGACGCGCGAGTATCGCGGCGGGCCCGTCGCGCGGTTCGTGGGATCCGTGATTGTCGGGCATATGGCGACATGGTAGCCTTATGCCGTCGTGCGCTACATCGGAAATAAGACCAAGCTCCTCGGCTTTCTCTCCGACGTCTTGTCCAAGGTCGGCATCGCGCCCGGCCGCGCCCATGACGCGTTTGCCGGCACGGCATCCGTTGGGCGATCGCTGAAATCCGCTGGATGGCGCGTCGAGTCCAGCGACGTCATGACGTACTCCTACGTCTTCCAACGCGCGTACGTCGTCGCGCGCCATGGGCCCAACCTGCGCCGTGTGGCCGCGGGTGATGCCGAGCTGCGTCGCGTCTTACCTCGCGTGCTGCCTCGCGCGCAGGGCGATGGGCTGGCGGTGCTCGCCGAGTATCTCTCGTCGTGGGTCGAGCCCGAGCACGGGTTTATCTCGCAGCACTTCTCGGCGACGAGCGGGCGCATGTACTTCACCGATGAGAACGCGCGACGGATCGACGGGGCGCGGCATGCGTTGCATCGGTGGCGCGAGGCCGAGTTGGTCAGCGACGACGCTTACTACCTGTTATTGGCGGGGATCATCGAGGGTGCCGATCGCGTCGCGAATACCGCCGGCATTTACGCGGCCTACATCAAGGAATGGCAGCCCAACGCGACGAAAAGCTTTCAATTGCGAGTCGAGCCTCCGATCTCACGCGCGGCCGGATCTCGGGCACACCGGGACGACGCCGCCGTGGTGGCGAGGAGGGTCGGCCGCGTTGACCTCTTGTACGTGGACCCGCCATACAACGCCCGTCAGTACTCCGGCTACTACCATATACCGGAGATCATCGCGACCGGCTGGTTCGGGACCTTACCGGTTTTGCGAGGCAAGACGGGGCTTCCGGTCCACCGGCAGCCGCCAAGTGCCTGGTGCAACAGGGCGGGGGCAGCCAGGGCGCTCGACGAGTTGCTCGAGGCGACGGGCGCCAAACACGTCCTCGTCAGCTACAACACCGAGGGCATCCTGCCAGCGGAGGAGTTTTTTGACATCCTGGGGCGCCATTCTGTGGGGCGCGTGCAACAATTCGTGCGGCCGTACAAGCGATATCGGGCTGACCAGGACAGTGAGCGGCGCCGATACCGCGCTGACGGGGTAGACGAGCTGGTCTATTACCTGCAATTATAGATCGTGTGACTTTAGTCTTGCATTCTGCGTCATCACGGCGTGACAGCTTCAGTCAAGGACGCAGGGCCGTCCGTGGGGCTATCCGGTACGGACCAAACAGGTTATCCTAGCGCCGTGAAAACCACGGTCACGGCGGCTCAGGCCGATCAACTGGAAGCGGACCAGCAGATCATCGCCCGAGTCCTGGCTGGCAGCCGAGAGGCCTTCAGCACGCTTATCGCGCGCTACAGCGATCCGCTGTACCGGCACGCTCTCGGCATGACGGGCAGCCCCGATGTTGCGGAAGACATTCTTCAGATGTCCTTCATCAAAGCGTACCAACACCTCGCGGAGGTGCGGGGACGTTTCGATGCTTGGGTGTTCCGAATTGTCGCCAATGGGTGCAAGGACTGGCTCAAGAACATTCGGCGGACCCATTTGAGTTACGATGAGGACGATCAGCCGTCTGGATACGCGACCCCCGACGAGGATCTCGATCGGACGGAGTTGAGAAGCGATCTCGACCGCGCGCTCGCCGCGCTGGCCCCGTCGCTTCGCGAGGCGTTCGTGATGAAGCACGTCGAAGGGCGGTCGTACGAGGAGATGGCCGATTTGCTCGGTACTACAGTCGGAGCCCTCAAGATGCGCGTACACCGCGCGCGAGAGGCGCTCCAAGTCCTTTTAGAGGAGAAATACGCGTGATGCATGATGACCTGAACGCGCCAACCCCCGAGTCGCGCGAAAACGGCGAAGCCAAGCGCCCGTCATCGTCGCGTGAGCCGGTGCGCCGTGTCTCTGATCGTGAAGTCCCGATCGGCGGCGGCGATGCGGGCACGTCGTCGGATCTCGTGCACGCGTGGCTCGATGGCGATATTCCCGAGACGGCCGTCGCCGGTCCCGATGCCGCGCGGCAGATCGAGTTCTGGAAGCGCGTCGACCGGGATCTCGAGCAGCGGCGTTATCTGCAGACGCCGGCTGATCTGACGCAGAAGATCATGGATGCGCTGCCGGCGACGGCGCCCGCGACGGCCACGCCGTGGTGGAGCCGTCCGATCGCCATGAGTCCGATCGCCGTGGCGGCCGCGGCGACGAGCTTGTTGGCCCTGGGTGCGGCCATCGGCGCGTCGATTCGGCGCTAGACACACAACAAGCAGGGGCCGGCTTCGGCCGGCCCTTTTTTGTGCTTGTTTTCGTCTTAATTAAGCAGTTAATTAATACATGCCGGATGCGAGAGCAGCCATTCTCGATGCCGCCGAAGAGCTATTCGCACGCCAAGGCTTCGCCGCGACGACTATCAAAGACATCGCCAGAGCGGCGGACGTGAACAGCGCGCTCCTCTACTACTACTTCGCCGACAAAGATGCGCTCTACGAGGCGGTCCTCGAGCGCTTGGTCGGTCCCGCGCTCGAGGGGCTAAAGGCGCTGTCAGATGTGCGGACACCGGAGGAAGGCATCCGGATGCTCATCCGGGCTGTGTCCGGCCGACTCGCCGAGCGCCCGCACATGGCGCGCTTTCTCTCGCGCGAGATGGCCGACCACGAGGGGAGCCGCGCGCGGGCGTTCATCGAGCGCGTCGCCACCGGGCCGTTCGCGAAGCTCACGCAGCTCCTGCGCGCCGCCCAGGCCACCGGCGCCGTCCGCGCCGACATCCGGCCCGAGTTCGCCGCGATCTCGATCATGGCGCAGGTCAACTGGTTCGCGATCGCGCGACCGGCAATGGAGCGGCTCCTCGGCGAGCGCCTGACGCCCGAGGTCTGGGCGCAGTTCGCCGATCACGCCGCGACGTTTGCCTTGAGCGCGCTGAGGCCCGTCTGATGCGCCCGGCATGCATCGGCCTCGCGTGGTTGGCGCTGCTCACGGCCTGTCACGGGCCGCCCGACGATGCGATCACGGGCACGGGCACGCTGGAGGTCACGGAGGTTGACGTGTCGCCGACGAGCGCCGGCCACGTGATGCGCGTCGTTGTCGACGAAGGCCAGCGCGTCAGCGCCGGCGACACCCTGGCCGCCTTGACGCAGCCGACGCTGTCGGGCGACATCGACGCGCTGCGCGCGCGGGTGGCATCGGCCGCGGCGACGCTGCGGGACCTGGAGCAGGGACCCCGACCGGAGGAGATCACGCGCGCCGCGGCGGATCTGGAATCCGCCCGCGCGGACGCCGTGCGCACGACGTCGGATCTGGCCCGACTGACGCCGCTCGCGGCACGCAATATCGTGAGTCAGCAGCAGCTCGACGCCGCGCGGGCGGCGAACGTGAACGCGATCGCCCGCCGCGAGGCGGCCGCCGCGAGCGTGCGGCTCCTGCGGCAGGGGACGCGCGAGGAGCAACTCCGCGCGGCACGGGCCGAGCTCCAGAACGCGCGCGCATCGCTCGCCGCCGCACTCGGCACGGCCTCTGACCTGGTGCTGACTGCGCCGGTGAGCGGCACCGTGTTGGGCCGGCACATCGAGCCGGGCGAGGTCGCCATGCCCGGCGTGCCAGCGCTCACCATCGGGGACGTCGCGCACCCGTTCGTTCACGTCTACGTGCCGGAGCGTTCGCTCCCGCTGGTGCACCTTGGCGCTGCCGCCACCGCGACGGTGGATGGCTTTCCGAACGCCGTCTTTCACGGGCGCGTGGTGGCCATCAATGACAAGGCCGAGTATACGCCGCGGATCGCGATGACGGAGCGCGAGCGGGCCGATCTCGTGTTCGGCGTCAAGGTGGCATTGGATAGCGCCAGCGCGCTCAAGCCCGGGCTGCCCATTACCGTCACGCTTGGGTCGCTATGACGAGCCCCGGCGACGAGGCCGCGGTACAGATAAGCGGGGTGCGGAAGGTCTTTGGCAGCCTGGTCGCGCTGGACGGCATCGATCTCACGATTCCGCGGCGCGAGGTCTTCGGTCTCCTCGGCCCGAATGGCTCGGGGAAGACCACGTTCATTCGTATCCTGTGCGGGCTCATGGCGCCCACGGCGGGTCAGGCGACCGTGGTGGGGTTCGACGTGGTGAAGCAGTCCGACGCCCTGCGCATGCGCATCGGGTATATGTCGCAAAAATTCGGTCTCTATGATGATCTGACGGTCGTCGAGAATCTGCGATTCTTCGCCGGCGTCTATGGCATCAAGGGCCGGGCACTGAGCGAGCGCGTCGACGAGCGACTGACCGCGCTTGGCCTCGAGGAGCGGAAGGATCAGTTGGCCGGCAACCTGAGTGGGGGCTGGAAGCAGCGGCTGGCGCTCGCCTGCGCGACCGCGCACGACCCGGACATGCTCTTCCTCGACGAGCCGACGGCCGGCGTCGATCCGGCCGCGCGGCGCCAGTTCTGGACGACGATCTACGGGATGGCGGAGGCCGGAACGACCATCCTCGTCACGACGCACTACATGGATGAAGCCGCGCGCTGCCGCCGGCTGGCGTTCCTGTCGAAGGGCAGAGTGATCGCCCTCGGCACCCCCGATGAGATCCCCAAACAATTCGGGAAAGCGACGATCGAAGATGTGTTCGTCGCCCTCGAGGAGAAGGTGGCATGAGCACCCTCTGGCCGATGCTCTGGAAGGAGTTCGTGCAGATGCGCCGGGACCGCCTGACGTTGTTCATGATGATTGGCGTGCCGGTCGTCCAGCTGCTCTTGTTCGGGTTCGCGATCAAGACCGAAGTCCGCCACGTGCCGACGGTCGTGCTCGACGACTCCCGGTCGAGCGCCAGCCGTGCACTGGTCACCGTCATGCGCAACACCGGCAACTTCGATATCGTGGCCCAGGTCCATACCCCGGACGCCATCCGCGACGCCATCGACGCCGGCGACGCGTCCGCCGCGCTCGTCATTCCCCCCGACTACTATCGCGACGTCAAACGCGGCCACACCGCGCACGCCCAGGTGATCGTCGACGCCGCCGACCCTTTGGGCTCCCAGGCGGCACTCGGCGCCGCGGGCTCGGTCGCCCAGCCGATGACGACGGCGCGGCCCGCGCTCGATCTCCGTCTGCGTCCCTGGTTCAACCCCGACCTCCGCGCCGAAGCGTACATCGTGCCGGGGCTCATCGGCGTGCTGCTCTCGCTCGTGATGCTCATGGTCACGAGCATGTCCATCGTCCGCGAGCGCGAGCGGGGGACCCTCGAGCAGCTCATCGTCACGCCCGTCACCAAGACGAGTCTCATGCTCGGCAAAATGCTGCCATTCGTGCTCGTGGGGTACGTTCAGGTGGTGCTCATCTTGGTGCTCGGGAAGCTGTTGTTCGACATCCCGATCCGCGGGAGCCTGCCGCTGCTGTTCCTGCTGACCTTCTCGTTCATCATCGCGAACCTCGGCATCGGGCTCTTCATCTCGACGGTCGTCCGCACGCAGGCGCAGGCGATGCAGCTCAGCTTCTTCGTCATCCTGCCGAATATCTTGCTGTCGGGGTTCATGTTTCCGCGCGCGGCCATGCCGGCCGTGGCCCGATGGCTGGGACTCATCCTGCCGCTGACGTACTACCTGCGCATTCTCCGTGGGATTTTACTCAAGGCCGTCGGGCTCGAATTTCTGTGGCGGGATGCGCTGATCCTGACCGCGGTCGCGGTCACGACCGTCATGATCAGTGTCGTGCGGTTCTCGAAGTCTATCGAGTAAAGTCGCGGCGCAGGAATACGAGCGCGATGCCATCGCGAAAGTAATCTTTGAGTCGCGACTCTTCGACGAACTTGGCTTGCTGCAAGAGCGTGCGTCCGCCCGCGAGCTCCGGCGCGTCCGGAAATTCGACGAGCACGAACCGGGCGCCTTTCTTCTGCAGATCGTCGCTGAACGCCGCGATGAGCGAACGCGCGATACCATGGCGCTGCGCTTCGGGCGCCACTGCCATGCCATGCATTTTGGCGGCCCCTTCGGTGCCGGCCACCACGCCATAGACGGCGACACCGACCACGCGACCATCATCACGCTCGGCCACGAGCGCGCTCGACTCGGCCGGCGATTGCGCCGTGAGGGCGCGAGCGAGCGCGTACCGAGGGGCCTCCGCATACAACGTGTTACCGAACGCCTGGGTAAACAGCGCCCGGGCGACCTTCTCATCCGCTGGAGCCAGGGCGCGGATCAGATGTGCAGCGCCTCGCCGTGCACCGCGAGCGCGGCCTCTTTCGTCGCCTCCGCGAGCGTCGGATGCGCGTGAATCATCGTCCCGATATCCTCGGCCGTCGCGCGGTACTCGACGCCGAGCACGATCTCGGCGACGAGCTCCGACGCATTCGGCCCGATGACGTGGGCGCCGAGGATCTCATCGGTCTCGGCGTCCGCGATGAACTTGACGAAGCCGCCGCCGCTCTCGCCCATGGTTCGGGCGCGGGGATTGGCCGAGTAGGGATAGCGGCCGACTTTGAACTGGCGACCCGAGGCCTGGACCTCGTGCTCGGCGTACCCGACCGTCGCGATCTCGGGCCAGGTGTAGACGACGTTCGGCACCGAGTGATAGCGCATGCGCGCGGCGCGGCCGGCGATCGTGTCGGCGGCGACGACGCCCTCTTCCATGGCCTTGTGCGCGAGGAGTTTTCCGCCGACGGCGTCCCCGATCGCGTAGACGTTCGGCAGGTTCGTGCGCATCTGCTCGTCGACCAGTATTTCTCCGCGGCGGCCGAGGTCGAGGCCTAGCGCCGCCGCGTCGATGCCGGTCAGGATTGGTCGGCGGCCGACGCAGCAGAGGATGTAGTCACCCTCGATCTGCTCGATCGCGCTGCCGTTGTCGATTTCCAGTACCACACTGGACTGCAGCTTATGGGCGCCGGTGACGCGCACGCCGGTTCTCAGGACGAGACCCTGCTTCTTGAAGATCTTCTCGGCCTCTTTGATCACATCGGCGTCGAACTCCGGCAGGATACTCGGCATGAGCTCCAGGACGGTCACTCGCGAGCCGAGTCGCCGCCAGACGGACCCCAGCTCGAGTCCAATGACGCCGCCGCCAATGACGACCAAGTGCTCCGGCACCCGCGGAATTTTCAGTGCACCGACGTTTGATAGGATGCGGTCCTCGTCGAATTTCAAGAACGGCAATTCGATCGGGACTGATCCCGTCGCGATGATGACGTTTTTCGCTTGATAGGGCGTAACGGTGCCATCAGAGCCGGTGACTTCGACGACATTGCCCGGCTTGAGCACGCCGCGACCCTTGGCCCACGTAATTTTATTTTTCTTGAATAGGAATTCGATGCCGCGAGTGTTTTGAGAAACAACGTCATCTTTGCGCTTGAGCATCTGCGGCAAGTCGAGCGAGACGATGCCCGGCATGATGCCATGCTCACCGGCATGCAGCTTCGTGAACTCGAAGTGCTCGGAGCTGGTGAGCAGGGCCTTTGACGGGATGCACCCGACATTCACGCAGGTGCCGCCGAGGGTTTTGTCCTGCTCGACGCAGACGGTCTCGAGGCCGAGCTGGGCGGCGCGGAGGGCCGCGACGTAGCCGCCGGGCCCACCGCCGATAATGACAACGTCAGTCAATGAGCATGCTCGCGGGGTCCTCGATCAGCTCCTTGATCCGGACCAGGAAGAGCACGGCCTGTTGGCCGTCGACCAGGCGGTGGTCGTAGGAGAGCGCGATGTACATCATCGGGCGGATCACGACCTGACCGTTGAGCGCGATCGGGCGGTCCTGGATCTTGTGCAGGCCGAGGATGCCGGACTGCGGGTAGTTCAGGATCGGCGTCGAGACGAGTGAGCCGAAGACGCCGCCGTTCGTGATCGTGAACGTTCCGCCGGAGAGGTCATCGAGCGTGAGCTTGCCGTCTTTTGCCCTCGTCGCGACTTGGGAGATCTCACGGCTGATGTCGAGAATGCCCTTCGCATCGGCGTCCTTGACCACCGGTACGACTAGTCCCTGGTCGGACGCTACCGCGATACCCATGTGTACATAGTGGTGATAGACGACCGAGTCTTCGTCGATCTGGGCGTTCACCACTGGATATTGCTTGAGCGCCAAACAGGCGGCCTTGGCGAAGAAGGGCATGTACGTGAGACGCACGCCATGCTCTTTCTCGACCTTGTCTCGTAGGCGATCTCTGAGACTCGCCAGCGCCGACATGTCGACTTCGTTGAACGTCGTGAGATGCGCCGTGGACTGTTGGGACAACAACAGATTCTCGGCGATGCGCTTTCTCCGCGTGGACATCTTTTCACGCGTCTCACGAGCGCCATTCGCTACCGGTGCGACTGGCTTCGGTGGCGGCGGAGGGGTCTTTTTAGTTTGCTCGATCACATCAGGCTTGCTGACCACGCCGCCACGCCCGGTCCCCTTGACGGTCGCCAGATCGACGCCACGCTCGGCGGCCAGCTTTTGCGCCGATGGTGCCGCTCGCACCTGAGAGGCGCCAAGTGTAGCCGAGCCCAGGGCCGCCGGTACGGCGACAGCGGGTGCCGCGGCCGTCGCGGCTGTCGCGGCAGCCGCGGGTGCGGCGGCGACGGTGGCCGGGATGGCCTCGTCGTCCATCTCGCCCAGGACCTCGTCGACTTTGACGATGTCCCCCTCTTTATGCGAGTGAGAGACGACAACGCCCGCGCGGATGGCGGGCACTTCGACGGTCACCTTGTCGGTCTCGAGCTCGACGACGGTCTCTCCCGCGGCCACCGCGTCACCGGGTTGCTTCATCCACCGGGACAGGGTCGCCTCGGGCGTCGATTCGCCGAGCGGCGGAACCTTTATGGCAATCATTCAGTTCCCCTCTAGCTTTCGCTGCAGAAAAATATAACCGACGAGTGTAAGGGTGCGAGGACTCACGATCTCCGCGCATGGCGGACTCGATCAGCTGCAGTACCGCACGGATCTGCCCTCGCCGGTGCTGACCGCGCCAACCGACGTCCGCATCCGCGTCCTCGCCGGCGCGCTCAATCACCTGGACCTGTTCGTCGTGGGCGGTCTGCCGAACGTGAAAATCACGCCGCCGTGGATCGTCGGCTGCGACGCCGCGGGCGTTGTCGACGAGGTCGGGTCGGCCGTCGACTCGGTCGAGGTCGGGGACCACGTGATCGTGAACGCCGGCATCAGCGATCGGACCTGCGAGTACTGCCGCGCGGGCGAGCAGTCCGAGTGCGTGAACTTCGCCGTACTCGGTGAGCATCTGCCCGGGACGTTCGCCGAGGAGATCGTCCTGCCCTCGTTCAACGTCCGCCGGATTCCGCGGCACATCAAAATGGAGGTTGCCGCGGCGTTTCCCTTGGCGACCCTGACGGCGTGGCGGATGATGGTCACGAAGGCGCAGGTCCGCGCGGGGGACACGGTGTTGATCTGGGGTATTGGCGGCGGGGTCTCGCTCGCCTGCATGCTCGTCGCGCTCACTCACGGCGCGCAGGTCTGGGTCACGTCAGGAAGTGACGCGAAGCTCGCGCTGGCACGGAAGCTCGGTGCGCATGAAGGGTTCAATCACCATACCGTGGATGTCGCCAAAGAGGTGCGTACGCGCACCAACAAGCGTGGCGTCGATATCGTCGTGGATAGTGTCGGCGCCGCGACGTGGACGAAATCGTTGCTGTCGCTGGGGCGTGGCGGGCGCTTGGTGACGTGCGGCGGGACATCGGGCCCGATGGTCGAGATGGATATCCGGCGATTGTTCTGGTATCAGTGGAAGATCTATGGGTCCACGATGGGGAACGATCGCGAGTTCGACGCGGTCGCGAAGGAATTGTGCGAGGGGCGCCTGTTGCCGCTCGTCGACATGGTTTTCCCGCTGGAAGAGGGGCGGGCCGCCTACGAGCGCATGGCCGCCGGCGAGCAGTTCGGGAAGATCGTGCTTCGGATTGCGCCGCGAGACTAGTGTGAGGATGCCGCTCGAGACGCGTTACAGCGACTACGACATTCGGGGCCACGTCAACAACGCGACGTTTCTGACATATTTCGAGATGGCGCGGCGGCACGTGTGGGCCCGGCTCGCGGGCGTCACGCAGGATTTCAACTTCATCATCGCCGAGGCGCATATTCGCTATGTGAGCCAGGCGAAGTTCGGCGATCCGCTCGCCGTCGACATTACGACGACCGAGATCCGGAATAAGGCCTGGGTCTGGACGTATCGCGTCGTCGACACCCGCGACGAGCGGTTGGTGGCGGAGGGGTCGACCGTCCAGGTCATGTTCGATTACGGGTCGCAGCGGTCTATGCCCATTCCCGAGGCGCTGCGGCCTATGCTTCAGGGGGCCTGATCCAAGGGGGCATGAGATGGCTGATCAGGGTGCCGACCAGTATACGGCTGACGAGTTGCGCACCATGCGTGCGGCGTTGGCGGCTGGCCAGGATCCCCTGTGCCCCCGTTGCCAGGCCACCATGCGCCGCAAGCGCCTCGGCGGCGGGTCGTTTGGGCTCGGGTACGCTCGCTCGCGCGACTGGCTGATCTGTCCGAGTTGTCGACGGAGCGCCATCTTTGATGTGAAGCGAGGCACACGGACATGAGGTTCCCGAAGGGCGCTACGTGATGCAAGCCGATACGGTGGCCGCGGCGCCGCCGATGTTGGACAGAATTCGAGACAGCTTTTTGGAGCTGGCCAAGCACGTCCTACCGTTGCTCGGCGCACTCGTCATTGTCTTCGTCGGCTACCTGCTCGCCGCGCTGATCGAGCGGATCACGCTGCGACTGCTCCGCCGGATTCGGTTCCAGACGATGCTGGAGCGCGGCGGCGTCATGGATGCCGTCGAGCGCACGGGCTCGCACATGGACCCGACGCGGGTCGGCGCGAACCTGGTCTTCTGGTTCGTGATGTTCGCGGTCCTGCTGGTCGCCGCCGACGCGCTCGGGGAGTCCCTCTCCGGCGTGTTCACGGAGCTCGTCGGCTACATCCCGAGCATCATCGGCGCGATCGTGATCATCATGATCGGCAACGTCCTCGGCGCCTTCGTCGGCGGGCTGATCTCGGCCTCCGTCGGCCGCTCGGCCGGCGGCCCGACGTTGGCTCGCGTGGCCCGGGCGAGCGTGATCATGCTGGCCGTGTTCATGGCGCTCCAAGAGCTCGGCGTCGCGACGCAGATCGTCACGACGGCGTTCGCGATTCTGTTCGGCGCGGTCGCCCTGGCGCTGGCCTTGGCCTTCGGACTCGGCAACCGAGAACTGGCGGGTGAGGTCACGCGCGCCTGGTATGAACGGTACCGCGCCGAGCGCTCGCTCAAGGGGCGCGATCTTGAGGGGGAAGGCTCTCCTAAGTAGTTGACCCGACGGCGTTTGCCGCGCGTCGTTCGCGTTGCGCCGAGGTGGACGCAAAGCTTAACTTTCACGGATGACGGCACCGAACAATCGCGAGCGGATTCTCCCGCGCCTGATCGACGACGAGATCAAAGAATCGTTCATCAACTACTCGATGAGCGTCATCGTCTCCCGGGCGCTGCCTGACGTCCGGGATGGCTTGAAGCCAGTCCACCGGCGTGTGTTGTTCGCGATGAATGAGTTGGGCCTGGTGCCGGGCCGCCCGTACAAAAAGGCCGCGACCGTCGTCGGCGACGTGCTCGGCAAGTACCACCCGCACGGTGACGGGTCCGTCTATGACGCGCTCGTGCGTATGGTGCAGGATTTCTCGCTGCGATATCCGCTGGTCGACGGACAGGGCAACTACGGCAGCGCGGACGGCGACGCCGCCGCCGCGTACCGCTACACGGAAGCTCGGCTCACGGCGATGGCCATAGAAATGTTGGCGGATATCGACAAGAACACTGTCGATTTCGCGCCGAATTTCGATGATCGCCTCCAGGAGCCGCGCGTTCTGCCCTCCGGTTTCCCGAATTTGCTCGTCAACGGGTCGTCGGGTATCGCGGTCGGTATGGCGACGAACATTCCGCCGCATAATCTCCGCGAAGTGGTCAATGCGTGCATCGCGCTGATCGACAATCCTGAGACCACTGCCGCTGAGCTCCGCCGAATTGTCAAAGGCCCCGACTTTCCCACTGGGGCGTACATCTACGGGAAACAGGGCATCAAGGATTATCAAGAGACTGGGCGCGGACGCATTGTCATGCGCGCGCGAGCCGTCATTGAAGAACGTGAAAATGGAAAATCGCAGATCGTTGTAACTGAACTGCCGTATCAAGTCAGTGGCGCCAAGCTCGTTGAGCAAATCAAAGAGCTCGTCAACGACAAAAAGCTCGAAGGCATCACTGCCCTGCGGGACGAGACCACGGGCCGTGAGGGCCGGCGCATCGTCATGGAGCTGCGCCGGGACGTCATTCCGCGCGTCGTGCTGAACCAGCTCTATAAGCACACGACGATGCAGGCGACGTTCGGCGTGATCATGCTCGCGCTCGTGCCGGATCCGCAAACGCGGCAGCTGGTGCCGCGCGTCATGGGTCTCAAAGAGCTGCTCGAGCACTATCTCGTGCACCGGCACGAGGTCATCGTGCGCCGGGCGCAGTATGAGCTCGACAAGGCGCTCGAGCGCGAGCACATCCTCGAGGGCTTGAAGATCGCGGTCGACAACATCGACGCGGTCATCAAGCTCATTCGCGCGGCGAAGGACACGCCGACGGCGAATCAGCAGCTGCAGACGCGGTTCAAGCTGAGTGAGCGGCAGGCCGAGGCGATCTTGAATATGCGCCTCGCGAAGCTGACCGGTCTCGAGATCGAGAAGCTGGAAGAAGAATTGAAGGAAGTCCAAGCAACCATCAAAGAATTGCGCGCGTTGCTGGATTCGCGGCCCAAGCGCATGAAGCTGCTGAAGGAAGAACTGACACACATCGTCGAGAAATTCGGCGATGAGCGTCGCTCGGAGATCACGTCGGACGAGGGCGAGTTTACCATCGAGGACTTGATCGCCGAAGAAGACATGGTCGTCACCGTGTCTCACTCGGGGTATATCAAGCGCACATCGGTCTCGACGTATCGTAAGCAGAGAAGGGGCGGCCGAGGATCGGCCGGTGTCGATCTCAGAGATCTCGATTTCATCGAGCATCTCTTCATCGGCTCGACGCACGATCACATTCTGGTTTTCACGGACGATGGCCGATGTTTCCGGCTCAAGGTTCATGAGATTCCACAAGGGGGTCGGGCGACAAAGGGGAAACCCATTGTCAATTTGATCAACGTCTCCCCAGAGACGAAGATCACGGCCCTCCTCCCCGTGACCGAGTTCTCGGACGAAGCGTTCTTGCTGTTCTGTACCAAGCTCGGGACGGTGAAGAAAACGGTGCTGTCCGAGTACGCGAACCCGCGGATCAATGGCATCAAAGCCATCAAGGTCGAATCCGGCGACGAGCTGATCGACGTTCAGATCACGAGCGGCACGAACGACATCATTCTCGCCACCCGCCACGGCCTGTCGATTCGCTTCCACGAGTCGGACGTGCGAGCGATGGGCCGTGACACCACGGGCGTCAAAGGCATCGCCCTCGCCAAAGCCGACGAGGTCGTCGGTATGGTCGTGATCAAGCGCGAGGCGACCATTCTCGTCGTCACCGAGAAGGGCATGGGCAAGTGCTCCAAGCTCGAGGAGTACCGAGTCCAGCAGCGTGGCGGGAAGGGGATCATTACGGTGAACCGGACCGAGCGCACCGGCGACGTCGTCACCGTAATGGAGGTCCTGCCGGAAGACGAGATCATGTTGATCACGAAGCAGGGCGTGATCATTCGCTCGTCGGTCGCCCAGGTCCGGGTCACGGGCCGGATCGCCCAGGGTGTGAAGCTCGTGCAGCTCGACGACGGCGATCTCGTGACCGCGGTCGCGCGTGTAGTGCCCGAGGAAGAGGGCGAGAGTGAGGGTGAGGGCGACGAGGCGCCGGCGGGGGCACCCGACGACGATGTCGGTCCGGCGCCACAATAAAGCTTTGTGACGCCCGCCGGCAAACGGGCGTCACTCGTACAAATGCTTGTCACCATTCGCCTTAGTGAAATCTGCCGCTTTGGCACGGCAGTTGTTGTATGAGCGGTGTATTACTCGAGGTCGCTTTCGCCCCATTTTCGACCTGAGAGATCTAGCGTGAGCCATTGCGGCTGCCGTTCATGATGACGAATACCCGGATCCTCGTCGCCGACGATGATCCAGCGGTGCTGCAGACTATGGCTTGGGTGCTCAAGGAGCAGGGCTACGATGTCAGCGCCGCTCACGGCGGTCAGGCACTGTTCGAGCGCCTCGAGCACGATTCGCCGCCCGACTTGCTGTTGCTCGACGTCTCGCTGCCGGGCGCGGACAACTATCAGACCCTCGAGCGCATCAAGTCCGACGAGCGCTGGCGCGATCTGCCCGTGCTCATGGTCTCGGCCCTGCCGCCCGAAGAAGCCGCGGTGCGCACGCTCGGTCTCGGTGCGGCTGACTTTGTTCGCAAACCATTCAGGGTTCGCGAGCTCTTGGCTCGCATTCAAGCACAGTTGCGCATTCGCGCCGCACTGCGTTCGGCGCATGAAGCATTACGCACCACGGAGCAGGAACTCCGCCGCGCGCGTGAAGAGGCTGAGTCTCGTCGCAAGCTCGTCGACATTCTTCATGAAGTCACTGGAGATTTGTCTTCGGACGAGATCTATCACATACTGGCGCGTCGCGTGGCACGCGCATTGAGTCTCTCACACTGCTCGGTAATTCTCGCTCGTCCCGGTGATCGCCTCGGTATCGTCGCGACCGCGTATGAAAATCCAGCGCTGAGAAATCTGGAGATAGAGTTGGCGCGATATCCGGAAATTCGTGCGGCGCTCGATAGTGGAAGACCGATTCTCATCGAAGACCTGTCGACGAGTCCCGTATACGATGAGATCCGACGGTCGTGGCTGGAAGAAGGAACGAAGGTGTCGATTCGCTCCGTGATCGCGTTGCCGTTCAGTCTCGATCGCACGCAAGCCGGTGTGTTCTTTCTGAGACGCACCGGGGACGAGCCGCCACTCACGGCGGAGGATGTCGAGTTCGCCGATACCGTGATCAAGGCAGCCGTCGCGACAATTCAGCGCGCGCAAGTCATCGAGATGACGAAGGCGGACAATGCGCGCCTCGAAGCGCTCGCGCACACGGACCCGCTGACGCAGGTGTTGAATCGACGAGCGTTGACCCTTCGGCTGACCTCGGAGCTCGATCGCGCGCGGCGCTACAACTCCGTTGTGACTCTCTTGATGATCGATCTCGATCACTTCAAGCGCATCAATGACACCTATGGCCACCTGACAGGTGATGACGCGCTACGGGAAGTCGCGCTGCTTTTACAGCACGCTGTCCGCAGTGTCGACGTGGTCGCGCGTTATGGCGGCGAGGAGTTCGTCGTCGTCCTACCGGAGACGGCCGAGGCCGGTGCGGTCGCGTTTGCGGAACGTATCCGCGAACGGATCGAAGCTCAGCCGTTTGCGGTGATTGGGGCCGAGGGCTCTAGCGGCGGACTGCGTTTGACGGCGAGCATTGGTGTCGCAACCTTTCCGTCAGTTCGAGTCGATACGGCGGAGGACCTGTTCGCTCAGGCCGACGCCGCGCTCTATCGCGCCAAGGCAGACGGGCGCAACTGTGTGAGAACGTAACAGCCGGAGGCACATGTCGGTTCGCTGTCCCAGTTGCGGTGCGACTTACGCGGATACCGCGAAATTTTGCACCCGCGATGGGACCAAGCTGCAGCCCCCGCGGGGGGCCGCGATCGCTGCCCAGGTGCCGATTGGCTCCGCCAAGGGCGGGGCCGCGCCGCAGGAGTACGCGACGCTCTCCGGCCGGACCATCGACAATCGCTACCGGGTCGAATCGAAGCTCGGCGAAGGCGGGATGTCGTTCGTGTACCTGGCGACCGACAAGGAGAACGGCGAGCAGGTCGCGATCAAGGTCCTGTCGCCGTCGCTGTCGACGGACTCGACCTCGATGGCTCGGCTCAAGCGCGAAGCTGATGTCGGCCAGCGGCTCGAGCATCCGAACATCTGTCACATCAAGCGCCTCGGTCAGACAGCCGAGGGGCTCGTGTATATCGTCATGCCGTACATCGAGGGCGAGGTGCTGGCCGATAAGACCTACCGGCTCGGCAAGCTCCCTTTGGCGGATGTCGTCCGGTATGTCCAGCAGATCGCGTCGGCGCTCCAGGTCGCGCATGATCTCAAGATCGTGCACCGGGATCTCAAGCCCGAGAACGTGATCATTTCGAAGGCGGACGACAAAGCGGTCGTCATGGACTTCGGGCTCGCGAAGGAGCGGCGTGCCGGGGCCGAGCTCGAGAAGCTGACCGCGACCGGCATCGTCCTCGGCACGCCCGAGTTCATGAGCCCGGAGCAGCTGCGCGGGAAGCCGCTCGATGGGCGGACGGACGTCTATGCACTGGCGCTCATGACGTATGAGATGCTGACCGGCAAGTTGCCGTTCGAGGGGAAGTCCCAGCAGGAGCTCATGATCGCGCGGCTGCGTGACGCACCGATTCCGATCCGGCGTCTCAAGCCGGAGCTCAATTTCACGGCGGGCGTCGAGAAGGTGTTGCTCAAGGGTATGGAGCGCGATCCGGAGCACCGGTACCGGACGGCGCCGGAGTTCGCGGAAGCGTTTGCCGACGCGGCGCAGACCACGCCGAATCGGGCATCGCGCATCATGCGATTGTTTGGTGGGGGCGGCTGACCCCCGCTTCGCTTCGCTCGCGGTAACGCCGGCATATCCGGGGACTCGCTAGTATCGATTGAATTGGGGCGGCGCACATAAGTGCTTTTCCCGATCCTGTCACAACCGATACTATTCGACATGCAGTCCCGCTGGCTTTGTACACTTATCATCGCGCCGATGACCTTCACGGCGCATATGCTCACGGCGCAGACGACAAAACCGAAGCCCAACGCGCCCCAAACACCCGCGCCCGCTCCCGCGCCGGCCCCTAACGCCGGGAATCCGGTCTCGGGCGCCGTGGGAGTGGTCGGCGATAGCATTCACGGCGGTCCCTTGGTCGGAGCCGTCGTCGAGGTCGTCGGTACCGGCCGAAAGGGTACGACCGACACGTCCGGCCGGTTCCGGATCGACAGCATTCCGCCCGGCGGCTACAAGCTCACGATGTCACACCCGTTACTCGACTCGCTGGGTGTGGCGATCCAGACCAACGAAGTCCAGTTCCCCGCCGGTCGCTACGCGCTGATCGCGTTGGCGACGCCGAGTCCGACGACGATCACGAACACGTTTTGCCCGGCCGAGAAGCAGCGCACGGGGCCGGGGATAGTCCTGGGTCAGGTGCGGGACGCCGATACAGATGTCCCGTCGACCGGCGCCAAGGTCTCGATGGCGTGGACGCAGTTCATGGTCGGGAAGACGATCGGCTTCCATCCGATTCTGCGTCAGCGTGAGTCGATCGTCGACGCCAACGGCAATTATCGCATCTGCGGCGTCCCAGCCGGCACGAAGGCTGCCGTACGCGCGACGTACAAAGGACTCGCCACAGCCGATATCCCGGTGAACTTCAGCGACGGCACGATTCAGCTGGTTACGTTCCATACGGCCCTGCCGGATACGGCGCCGCCTCCGCCGGTCATCGATACGACGCCGACGGTTGCGACGTCCAAGACCCCGGCGCCCGCCGCGCCCAAGGCCACGGTCGTCGGCCTCCGTACGGGACATGCGACCCTGACCGGGCGCGTGGTCAACGCGGCGGACAAGGGGCTGCCCAACGCGGACGTGCAGGTGATCGGCGCCGCCTCGAAGACCCAGACGGACAGCAACGGCAATTTCACGCTGCGCAACCTGCCGTCGGGTACGCAGACACTGATGGTCCGCAAGCTGGCCTTCGCGCCGCAGACCCAGCCCGTCGACTTGTCCTCGAAAGCGACGCAAACGGCTCGGGTGCTCATGGCCATGGCGCCGCCGACCCTGGCCCAGGTCAAGGTTACGGCGACCGGCGCGGCCAAAGGTCTGGCGGACGTCGGGTTCGATCGCCGCAAAAAGATGGGACTGGGTCACTTCCTGACTCGCGACCAGATCGAGGAGAAGATCCCGACGTATATGACGGACATCTTCACGACGATGCCCGGTATTCACGTCGATTACTCGAGCGGACAACCCGTGCTCACCGGCTCGCGAGGGACGACGGGCAGCGGCTGCGTGAACTACGTCGTCGACGGGACGCCGTACTCCGAGGCGACGCCGGGCGACATCAACGACTTCATGCATCCGAACGAAGTCGAAGCGGTCGAGGTGTACAGCGACGTGGATACGCCCGCGGAGTACGCGAAGCCCGGCCAGTCGTGTGAGACCATTGTCATCTGGACCAAGACGCGGACGGGCGATCTGAAATGAGTGGGTTGCGCGTCGTAGCGGGCGTCGGGGTCGTTGCCGCGCTCCTCGGCGCGTGGGTGGCGATGCGACATAGACGACTCCCCGGCGATGAGCTGCGTGCTCCGTCGGGGTTTCGCGTCACGACGTTCGCGCACGTGTCCGACGCGCGGTTTATGGTCGTGGGGCCTGACGGCGCGGTCTACGTCAGTGAGCCCGAGCTGGGGAATGTCGTGCGGCTCGTCGATACCGGACACGGGGTCGCGGATAGCGTGTCCGTGTTTGCTACGGGGCTCGATGGACCGCATGGGCTCGCGTTTCATGGCGGGGCGATGTACGTCGCCGGGCATACCGGTGTCGTGAAGATCGCCGGTGGGACGAAGACCACGCTCAATCACTACACCGGTGGGAGCGGGCATTGGACGCGGACCATCGTGTTCGGCGACGCGCCGGATAGCGCGATGTACGTCTCGATCGGGTCGTCGTGTAATCTGTGCGTCGAGCAAGATTCCGATCGCGCGGTCATCATGCGGTACAATACCGACGGGTCGAACGGTCGCGTATTCGCGCGCGGGCTGCGAAATGCCGTCGGGCTCGCGGTCGCGCCTGGGAACGGGGCGTTATGGGCCACCGTGAACGAGCGCGATAACATCGAGCCGAATCACGAGAATCTGCCGCCGGATCGGCTGGATATCGTGACGGAGGGCGGCGACTATGGGTGGCCGTATTGTTACGGCGGCCATATGCCCAATCCTGAGTTTCACGATGCGGCGCGGTGCAGAAAGGCGATTCCGCCCGCGCTCGGCTTTCAAGCGCACTCGGCGCCGCTCGGGCTCACGTTTTTGCAGAACGCCACGACATTTCCGAGTGCGTACCGCGGCGACATTCTCGTCGCGTTTCATGGGTCTTGGAATCGGCGCATTCCTACCGGCGACAAGGTCGTCCGCGTGCGGCTCGAGGGTGGGAAGCCTGTTGGCTATGACGATTTCATAACCGGGTTTCAGAGGAACAACGGTAGCCGATGGGGGCGGCCCGTCGACGTCATCGTCGCCCGCGATGGGAGCGTGCTCGTTTCTGACGACTTGGCTGGCGCCATCTACCGAGTGACCGGCAACTAGTGCATGGCTACGCACAGCTACCGGTGACTGATTTACATTTCCGAGCATGCGAATGCTCGTACTCGGCGCCGGGCTCCAGGGCTCTGCTTGCGCCTATGATCTCTTACAAAATCCGGATGTAAAAGAAGTCCGCCTCGCGGACCTGCAGGTCGATCGGCTCCCGGACTTTCTCACGCCATATGTGGGCAAAAGGCTGATCCCCACGCGTCTCGATGTCCGCGACGCGAGTGCCGTCCGCGCGTTCTTTCAGCAAGGCGACGCGGTCATGAGCGCGATTCCGTACTACTTCAACCTCGAGCTGGCGCGACTCGCCGTCGAGTCGAAGGTGCACTTCTGCGATCTCGGTGGGAACACGGAGATCGTGTTTCAGCAGAAGGAACTGCACGCGCGCGCGCAGGACGCCGGGGTGTCGGTGATCCCGGATTGCGGCGTGGCGCCGGGCATGGTGAACATCCTCGCGCAGCACGGGATCTCCCAGCTCGATCGCACCGACTCGGTGAAGATTTTCGTCGGTGGCCTGCCGCAGAATCCCGAGCCGCCGCTCAACTATCAGATCGTGTACTCGCTCGAGGGCGTGCTCGATTACTACACGACGCTCTCGTGGGTGCTGCGCGGCGGCAAGCGCCAGCAGGTGAAAGCGCTCTCCGAGATCGAGCACGTCAAGTTCGCCGCCCCCGTGGGCGAGCTGGAAGCGTTCCATACGGCTGGTGGTCTGTCGACGATGGCGTTCCGGTACGAAGGGAAGATTCCGACGATGGAGTACAAGACCCTTCGGTATCCCGGCCACGCGCATATCATGGCAGCGGTCCGCGACCTTGGCCTCCTGGACCTTGCGCCGCTCACGGTGAAAGGCACAAAGATCGTTCCACGCGATGTCGCCGTTGCCGCCATGAGCCCGCATCTGACACGGCCCAAAGGCAAGGACCTCGTCGCGCTGCGCGTCGATGTGCAGGGCGTGTCAAAGGGCGCGCCCAAACGCGTCGCGTTCGAGCTGATCGACTATTACGACGCCGCGCGCGGCATCAGCGCGATGATGCGCACGACGGGATACTCATTGTCGATCACCGGCCAGTTCCAAGCGTGCAACGCGGCGGGTGAGCCGGGTGTGCACACGCCGGACGAGAGCATGCCGGCGCGTCGCTATATCGAGGCGCTCCGCGCCCGCGATATCGACGTGGTCGAGACCGTGAGTTAGTCCAACGACTTCGTTACATACACGTCAAGCGACACGACTACTCGGTCTCGAGCTTGGCCCAATCGGTTCGTTAGTTGGCGCGGCGTAGTTTGCCGCGCTAACTCACGCGAGATTCGCGGAGACGTTCGCGGTGCCGCGCGGCTTTCGCGCGGTTACCGCAGGTCGCCATGTCGCACCAGCGCCGGCGCCCGTTCTTGGTCACGTCGAGGAACACTCGCGTGCACCGGGCGCCGACGCAGCGGCGCACGCGCGTGAGCTCGCCGGTGACCAGCGCGTCCCCGGCCGAGTCGACGACGGGAATCATGAGGCCGGCGAACGCGTCGCCGACGGGCGCGAACGTGCGGACGAAGCGGCCGTCGGGGCGGAGATCGATGCGCCGCGTGCCCGCGCTGCGGCCGAGGACGCGGTTGATCTCGGCCAGCGCCTCGATGCGCGCGCGCTCGACGGCCGCGCCGCATTCGGCGAGCGTCCGTAGGGCGGCCCGCACCCGTCGGGCATCGGCCAGTACCGCGCCCGCGCCCGCCGGCTGCTGCTCGGCGCGCCGCAGGATGCCGCCGACCCGATCGCCGTCCACCGCGCCCATGGCCGAGAGCCAGGCGATGAACGCCGAGAAGTCATCGAGGCAGTCGGATCGCCCCGCCGCGGTGTTCACGAAGTCCAGCCAGAGACGCATGCGTCAGTCCGCCGCGGTCGCGGCGCTGTTCGCCGCGATCAAAGCCGGCGGCGCGATCAGCGCGTCTTCTTTGTACACGAGCCACCCCGTGTGCTCATCCGCGAACAGCTCGACCTCCGTCCCCAGGGGTAGCGTCAAATTGGGGTTCTCGTGGCCGGACGGGAAGTCCGTGATGATCGGGATGTCGAGATCGGATACGAGATCGGTAAGAAAATCCTCGAACTCGTCTTCCTCGGATCGATCGAGCGACAACTGCCCGAAGACCACGCCCTTCACCTGCGACATGAGTCCGGCCGCTCGGAGGTGTACGAGCCGCTCGTCGGCGACCGACATCGGTTCGCGCGTTTCTTCCAAGAAGAGAATTGCGCCGCGCGTGTCGATTTCATAGGGCGTACCGATCGACTGCTGGACGAGCGAGAGATTGCCGCCGGTCAGTCGGCCAACGGCGCGCCCCGGGCGTACCACGCGCGCGATGTCGCGACCGATGCGCGTGGTGGGACGAGGCGTCGTCAGTGCGGCCAAAAGTGACGACATGGTCGGATCGCGGGTGCTCGGAATGAGATCATCGACGGTGGGACCGTGGAAGACCCGCAGCCGCGCCCGACGCATCAACCACAAATGCAACGCCGTGACGTCGGAGTAGCCGACGAAACTCTTGGGATTGAGCCGGAAGATCTCGGGCTCGAGGTGCGGCAGCATCCGCACCGCGCCGTATCCGCCCGTGCCGCCAATAACGGCCTTCACGCGCGGATCCAGCCACATGCCCATGAAATTCTCGGCGCGCCGCTCATCCTCGGCGCGCTGGAATCGACGGAGTGTCGTGAGCTCGGAATCGAGTATGACCTGGTATCCGGCCCGTTCGAGGGCCTTGACCCCGCGGGAGAGCCAGCCCGGTCGAGGCGCGTACGACGGCGCCACGACGCCAATTGTGTCGCCCTTGCACAGCGCCGGGGGACGGCTCAGCTCAGGCGGTCCTTCTGCCTCACGCATTGGCCGAAACGTACGCTCGGACACGGACCGTCAATAGTGGCGCGTTGTCCAACTGCAACATTAGGTTGTGCCAACTATATGCGACATATACGCTTGGTGGTACTCGCCGGGGCCGCCTGGGCCATGGCGGCTTGCCTCGACAAGGCACCGACCCCGGCCGGTCCGGAAACGACGCTGGCCCTGCACTTCGACTCCCTGTCGGCCCAGGCCAGCGCCGCGACCCAGCCGAATCGGGTGGCGGCACTCAATCTGATCCTCCGGACAGTCGCCGACGGCGGGATTCCCGGGCGGCTCATTCTGTCCATCGGAGCCGGCGCGCACGATACGGCGACCTACAACACGGCCACGTGGGGCGCCGCGACCCTGGCCGCGAGCGCATCAGCGCAGGACAGTCTCACCGATTCGCTCATCGTCTTTCTGGGATGGCGGGGCGACAACGCGGACACGATCGTTGTGCTCCGCAACGGTGACCCGAGGATCGTGCCGCAGGTCGGGAGCGAGCTCGCGACACTTGGCCTCACGAGTCGCATCGCGACGTCTGATTCGACGGATTCGCTCACGTCCGCGGGATTTATCGTGGGCAACACCGTTGTCGTCGCGGATTCGGGGGCGATCTCGGGCAGCTTCGGCATCTTTGGTACGGCGTGCCAGTTCACGACGGTGAGCTCGATCGTGAACGACGCGAGCGACCACGTGTGCGATCGCGAGCTGTTCGGGTGGACGTTTGGTGTGCGGTTCAGTCCGTCCACGAGATTGGGACTGTCAACCGCCTCTTACTCCCCCGGCGTCGTGGTCGAGCAGTAACGGTGCTCTGAGGCTAAATTCGACCTTCCATGCGTCGTCTCGAAGGCACCGCCGGTGCTCTGACCCTGGTTCTCTGGCTTGCCGCGTGCGGCACGAGCTCGGCGACGGGCCCAAAGACCGGGGCGATGGCGCTCCACTTTGACAATCTGGCGGAGCGCGCCGTCGCGGACGGCGATGCCGTGCGCGCCGGCTACCTGAGGGAGATCGCGGTCGGTCTCTCGCGCGGGGTAAGGCCGACGCCCGTCGTGATCACGGCCGATGGCGCGCCCCGGCGGTTCGAGGCGCTGTCGTACGAGGGCGTGGTCGGCTCGGCCAAAGGTGACTCGGAGTTCGTCGTCATTGCCTGGGACGGGTGGGATCCATCCGCGTTCGTCCTCGGCGTCGTCGCGATGCGCGGACCGGCCACCGGCTCGGTCACGTACACGAGCGGCGCCAGTGATCTCAAGGAGTCCGATTCCGGCGCGGTCAG
>Ga0070741_10005959_pt1 | contig 26535 bp, 28 predicted proteins | sample Coa_R1_4_FD_66440 | JGI IMG/M metagenome (GOLD analysis project Ga0070741, IMG submission 66440) | Surface soil microbial communities from Centralia Pennsylvania, which are recovering from an underground coalmine fire - Coalmine... | ecosystem: Environmental > Terrestrial > Soil > Unclassified ... | reverse complement strand
CCGACGCGCGGCCGCTCGACCCAGAAGCGCGAGTCTGCCACCGCGATATCCGACGCCTCCTTGGTGAGGTCGACGCGGGCGATGACCTGGCTGTGGTCACGGCTCATGTTGATGCGCCGCACCTTGCCCACCACCACGTTCTTGTAGCGCACCTCGGTCTTGCCGGCTTCCAGGCCCTCGGCGGTCTCGAAGCTGATGCTGATGGTGGGCCCCTCCTCGAGGTAGGTGCGCACCACCAGCACCAGGCCGGCCACGGCGGCGGCGATCGGCACCAGCCAGATCAACGAGACGCTCCAGCGATGCCGCGGCTTGCGCTCCGGCTCGGGCAACTCGTGGAAATCGGGGTCGGTCATTGTGGCGTTCTAGTTTGACTGCTTGGACGCCGCGCCCGGCGCCGGGTTCCGCAACGGGCCTTCCGCCGCGTCCCAGATCAGGCGCGGGTCGAAGCTCATCGAGGCCAGCATGGTCAGCACCACCACGGCGCAGAAGGCGACGATGCCCGGCCCGGCCCGCACTTCCGCCAGTATGCCGAAGCGCACCAGCGACAGCAGCAGGGCCACCACGAACACGTCGAGCATCGACCAGCGGCCGATGAACTCGACCATGCGGTAGATGCGGGTGCGCTGGCGCTGCCAGCGCCGCGAGCCGGCGCGGCTGCTCAGCAGCAACAGCGCCAGGCAGGCCATTTTCATCAACGGCACCGCGATGCTGGCGACAAACACGATCACCGCCAGGTCCCAGGCGCCGCCGCTCCACAGCTCGACCACGCCGGAGAGGATGGTATTGTCCTCGGCGCTGAACAGCGTCGCCGTGTGCATCACCGGCAGCGCGTTGGCCGGGACGTAGAGGATCGCCGCGGCGATCAGCAGGGCCCAGGTGCGGGTGTGGCTGTCGGGCTTGCGCCGGTGCAGCGGATGGTCGCAGCGCGGGCAGTGCCCGGCCCAGTCCGGCGCCGCGCTGCGCAGCACCAGGCCGCAGGCGCGGCAACCGATCAGCCGCATCTCGCCGCCGCGCCGCAGCGCCGGCCTGCCGCGGCCCGGCGCCGCCGCGCGAGGCTGCGGCGCCGCCGGCCGTTCGCCGCCGCGGCGGATCGCGTCGGCGCGCTCCCACAGCTGTTCCAGGTCGCAGGAATTGAGCAGGGTCAGCAGCACCGTCAGCACGGCGAAGCCCCACATGCCCAGGCCCGGCGTGGAGGTGGCCATGCTGCCCAGCTTCACCACCGCCACCAGCAACCCGAGCATGAACACCTCGACCATGGTCCAGGGCTGCATCTGCCGCAGCGCGTGCATGATGCCGATGAACGGCAGCGGCACCCGGCCGCGCCGCAGCGACAGCAGTACCCAGGCGTACAGGCCGATCTGCAGCAGCGGGAAGAAGAACACGGTGAGCGCCGCCACCACCGCGAGCGGGCTGACATTGGACCGGTAGGTGTCGACGATCATGTCCCACAGGCTCGCCTCGCTGTACTTGCCGCCGACTTCCAGCGTCATCAGCGGATAGGCATTGGCGATGAGGAACACCACGAAGGCGGCGCAGACCAGCGCCAGCATGTGGCCGAGGTTGACGCGGCCGCTCTTGTACAGCGGCGTGCCGCAGCAGCGGCAGCGCGCGGTGGCGCGGCCGGCCAGCGGCGCGCGGCGGTAAACCGCATCGCAGCACTCGCAGATGATCAGTGGCGCGGACATGGTCTTCCTGACCGTGGTGCCGGAGAGCCATCGCAGTGTAACAAGCTTTGCGGCCGTGACAATGCACAGCGCCTCACGTTATGTGGCTGATTTCACGACATTAATAGCGGGTGCTTCGGCCGCCGAAGCGCGGTCTAAGAAGCAGGACCGAAAAAGAACGCCCGCTGCCCGCAACGGGCGCGACCAAAGGAGGCATGGTGATGACCACCCGGCAGGCTTGGCATGGCCTGGGCACTTCCGCCCGCAATACGCTGGCCTGGGCGCGCGGCCTTTACCGGGCGGCGCGCGCGCCCCACAGCGCCGCGGCAGCGGTGGCGCGCCTGGAGCATGCGCAGTGGCTGTGCGCTTCGGCCGAGGCCTGCGTCGAGGAGGCGCAGCGCCTCTACGTGGAAGGCCTCGAATCCCTGCTCCTGACCGGGGTCAGCGTGCAGCCGCGGCAGGCGGAGAGCGGCCGGAGCCTCGCCTGCCGTCCCCTCGACGATGCGGGGGCGGGCGCGGTGCTGTTCGAGGACGGCCAGCCGCGTCCGGCCGAACCGGCACTGCTGGAGCGGATCTTCGGCCGCGCCGGCGAGGACCTGCTGCGCGCCTTCGGCCTTGGCCTCCACCGGCTCGATGCGCTCGGCATGTTCGCCACGCCGGCGCCGCTGCTGCTGCGTCCCGACCTGCCGGCGCGGTCCCCGCGCCCGGACCCGGCCGAGCCGCCGCGGCGCCGGCCGAGCGCCGCCTCGCGCAGCTTCCGCACGCGCCCGGCCGCCTCTCCCACCCTGCCCCTGCGCCCCGTCTGAGGCGCCCGGCCACGGCCGGGATGTTATGGTGTAGCACCGCGGCGCGACGGCCGCGGCGGGATGCCTGGGAGAAAAGATGGCGGAAACGCCCGAGCCGGTCGACCTCGACAGCATTGCGGAAGAGCGTCTGCTCGACCTGCGCATCTGCGACCTGCCCATCGCCATCGCCGGCACCTGGCTCGAACCGCGCACCGCGCAGCTGCACGCCGAGCTCAAGGCGCGCAGCATCCTGTTCGAGCCGCACTGCTATCTCGCCGACGAGTGGCTGACTCCCGAAGGCGAGCCGGTGATCGGCATCCCTTTCTATCTGGCGCACCCCCGGCTGGTGGCGCTGGAGAAGAAGATGATGCTGGAGGCCGAGGGCGAGACCCCGGACTGGTGCATGCAGCTGCTGCGGCACGAGGCCGGCCACGCACTGAGCTACGCCTTCGGACTGCACCGGCGGCGCAGCTGGCAGAAGGTGTTCGGCAGTCCCTCCGAGCATTACGGCGACACCTACCGTTTCCGCCCCTACAGCAAGAGCTTCGTCCGCCACCTCGACCACTACTACGCGCAGTACCACCCCGACGAGGATTTCGTCGAGACCTTCGCCGTGTGGCTGACGCCGGGACTGGACTGGCGCAAGGAGTACCAGGGCTGGAAGGCGCTGGACAAGCTGCTCTACGTCGACAAGCTGATGCACAGCATCGCCGGCAAGCCGCCGCTCAAGGCGCACGGCCGCGAGTACTGGAAGGCCTCGCGCCTGCGCAGCACCCTGCGCGGCCATTACCAGCGCCGCCGCGAGGCCGAGGCCGAGAACTACCCCGACTTCCACGACGCCAACCTGCTCCGGATGTTCAGCCGCGGCCAGGCGCAAGGGGAGACGCGGCTGCGCGTCGCCACGCTGATCCAGGCGCACCGGCGCCAGCTGCTGGCCGCGGTGGCGGGCTGGACCGGCGAGGGCCGCTACATGGTCAACGAGGTGATCAAGGCCATCCACCAGCGCGCCCGCGCGCTGCGCCTGGTCACCGGCGAGAGCGAGGCGGCGGCCGTGCTGCAGCTGTCGACTTACGTCACCACCCTGCTGATGAACTACCGCCATACCAACCGCCTGCGGGGGAAGCCATAGCCAAGAAGATCCCCAACCGGAAGGAGCCCGCGAGGAAACTGAGGGTGCTGCTCGCCTTCGACATGCCTTACGCGGTGAAACGGGACCACGACTACACCGCCGAATTCGCCGATCCGGAGTTCGGCTACGTCGAGAACGACGTCTACCAGGCGCTGCTGGAAAACGGCTACGACGTGCGCCTGCTCGGCCTCTACGACGACGTGCGGATGCTGCTCGACGAGGTCGAAGCGTTCAGGCCGGACGTGGTGTTCAACCTGGTCGAGACCTTCCACCAGGTGACGCGCTGGGACAAGAACATCGCCGCGGTGATCGAGCTGCTCGGCGTGCCCTGCACCGGCGCCTCGTCCTCGACCCTGGCGCTGTGCAACGACAAGGGCCTGTGCCGCAAGATCCTGCGCTTCCACCGCGTGCGCGGCCCGCGCTTCCACATCTTCCACCAGGGCCACAAGGTGTGGCTGCCGCGCACCCTGAAGCTGCCGTGCATCGTCAAGCCGCTGACCGAAGAGGCCTCACGCGGCATCTCGCAGGCCTCGGTGGTCGACGACGAGAAGGGGCTGGTCGAGCGCGTGCAGATGATCCACGAGCGCTTCCACATGGATGCGATCGTGGAGGAATACATCGACGGCCGCGAGCTTTACGTGAGCATCATCGGCGACCAGCGCCTGCGGGTGCTGCCGCCGCGCGAGCTGAGCTTCGGCCAGCGGCCCAGCGACGAGCCGCGCATCGCCACCTACAAGGCCAAATGGGACGACGCCTACCGCGAGCGCTGGGGCATCCGGGACGGCTTCGCCGAGGCGCTCGACGACGTGCTGGAACAGCGCATCCACGACCTGTGCAAGCGGTCGTACCGCGCGCTGAGCCTGCGCAGCTATGCCCGCTTCGACCTGCGCGTGACGCCGGCCGGGGTGGTCCACGTGATCGAGGCCAATGCCAACCCGTGCATCGCCCGCAACGACGAGCTGGCCAATTCGGCGCTGAAGGCCGGCATCAGCTATCCGGCGCTGATCCGCATGGTGGTGCGCCAGGCCCTGCACCGCGGCAGCTGAGCGCGGCGGCGCCAGCTGTCGGGGAACGCGCCGTCCGTGGCGCATTTCCCGGGGCAAGGCGGCAGGCATCGCGGATGCCTTGCGCCTTGCCCGTCCCCGACCTGGCTTCCGCCGCAGCATCCTGCCGCGACGGTGTCGCTCCCTGGGTTGATCTCGCCCGGGGTTTCCCTCCCGCATCCGCCTTCCGTGGCGGGGGCTGGCGGCATGCCCGCCGCCAGCCCCCAGCCGGATCCATCCCTGATCCGGCGCAGGAACCTCAACTGCCGGACGTCTTCAGTCCCGAAGTGTCCACGCTCTTCACGCCCCTGATCTTGCTGACGATGCCCTTGACGTGGTCCGCGGCGTCGCTGTTGCCGACATTGCCGCTCAGCGCCACCACGCCGTTGCTGGTCCTGACGCTGATGTCCAGTCCCTTGGTCATGTTGTCCGCCAGCAGGTCGGACTTGACCTTGGTGGTGATCCAGCTGTCGGAGGCGAAGCGGTGGGTCCTGGCCGCCGCCTTGTCGGTCTTCGCCGCGACGCTGTCGGCCAGCGAAGGCGTGCCGATCTGGTCGTCCACCGATTTCACGCCGTCGACGGCGGCGGCGAGGTCCCGCGCCGCGCCGGCCGTGTCTTCGTCCGGGGCCGTGCCGGTCAGGGTGACCACGCCATTGGTGGTGGTGACACTGATGTCCGACTTGCCCAGGCGCCGCTCCTGCAGGAACCTGGCCTTGACCTTGGCGGTGATGGCGGTGTCGCTGATGGCCGCGCCGAGGCCATCGCTGTGCGGCGTGGTCTCGTCGCCGGCGGCGGCGAAAACCACGCCGCCGCCAAGACCCAGCACCGCCGCGAGCAGCGCGCTTCGCAGTGTCTGCAGGGTCTTCATCCGCGATGCCGCTCAGGCCGCGATGCGCGAAGGCATCTGGTCGAGCACCCGCTCCACCGCGGTCAGCAGCCGCTCCTGGGCCTGGTAAAGGTCGCGCACCAGCGGGTTGACCGGGTGCAGCACGCCGTCCCACTGCATCTGCTCGCGATACTGGGACAGCTCGTTCAGGCAGGCGCTGATCATCTGGTGCCGGCGCAGGATTTTGTCGATGCTCATGGTTCTATCTCCGCTTGGATGCATAAATAAATCGGGAATTGAGGGGGCGCGCGGTTCAAAAGTCGGGGCGGCGTTCGCCGCGCCGGCGCGGCGCTTCCTGTTGCTGACCCAGCACGACCGGGAACAAGGCCAGCAGCAGGGCGGCCAGGAACAGGCCGGTCGCCGCGAGCCAGGACAGCCCGGCAATCCCGCCGACGCCCATGATGCCGGCGACCAGGGCAATGGCGACGAAGGCAACGGACCAGTAAGCCATCGTTCGATCTCCTCAAGTCGACCAACTGCGGATGTCGCCGCCGTCCGGCACATAGGCCGGCAGCGGCCCGAAATCGCGCATCGTCGCTTCGCCGCCGGCGGAGAACGCGCGCAGCAGATGCGGCTTGTCGGCCCCCCGGTGCGCCGGCGTGCCGGCGGCGGCGCTGGCGGCCGCGCTGGCGTGATGCGCCGGATGGCTCAGGCCCAGCATCAGGCAGCCGAACAGGACCGGCAGGGCGCCTTTCCTGAGAAGGCGGTGTTGCGCGAGCGCTTGGATCATGACGGGCGTCCTCGGGTCCTTGTTTGCCCTGGCCGGTCCGAATCGTGCTGAACCGACCCTGTGCATTTGATTTTGCGAGCCTCATGCCAGCTCTTCGGACAGACGGTCTTATTTCATTTATTCTTTTAAAATCAAAATGTTAAATTTCAAGAACAAGCTTTGGGCGGCGTCGGCGCCTGAAGTTTGCCGGTGACCTGTGTAAAAATTACCGGTAAGAGGGAGGCTGACCGTGTAACGGCTGCCTGCGACCACCCCCAGCTCGGGACCCTTGGATGACGAAGGAAGCGGACTCCGGGGCGCTGCGCGTCCTGTGGGTCGACGACGACTACGAACTGACCCGCGACCTCGCGGCCTATCTGGGCGGCGAGGGCTACACCGTGGACTGCGCCCCCGACCTCGCCGCCGCCGGGCGCGCCCTCGCCGCCTCGGCCTACGACCTGGTGCTGGTCGACCTGGATCTGCCCGACGGCAGCGGCTTCGAGCTGATCCGCCAGACGCCGCGCGAGCGCGCGCGGCAGTTCGTGGTGCTGACCGGCCATGGCAGCGTGCGCACCGCGGTGGAGGCGCTGCGACACCAGGTCTTCGACTACCTGATGAAGCCGGTGGAACTGGCCGAGCTGTGCAACCTGCTGGCACGCGTCGGCCATGCCGCCGGCGAAGTGACGGCGCGGCCGTCGGGCGCCGGGCCGGCCGCGGTGGACGGCAGCGACGCCGCCGACCTGCTGCCGGGCCAGTCGCCGGCGATGCGCCAGGCGCAGGACCTGCTGGCCCGCGCCGCCAGCAGCGACATTACGGTGCTGCTGCAGGGCGAAAGCGGCACCGGCAAGGAGGTGGCCGCCAGCTGCCTGCACCGCCTGTCCGGCCGCAGCGACGGTCCTTTCGTCGCCTTCAACTGCGCCGCGCTGTCGCCATCGCTGATCGCCAGCGAACTGTTCGGCCACGAGAAGGGCAGCTTCACCGGCGCGCTGCGCACCCACAAGGGCATCTTCGAGCGCGCCGAGGGCGGCACCTTGTTCCTCGACGAGATCACCGAGATGCCGGTGGACCTGCAGGCCTCGCTGCTGCGCGTGCTGGAGACCGGCACGGTGGTGCGGGTCGGCGGCGACCGCGAGCTGCCGGTGAACGTGCGCATCGTCGCCGCCACCAACCGCGATCCCATGCAGTACGTCGAGCAGGGCCGCTTCCGCCTCGACCTGTACTACCGCCTCCAGGTGTTCCCGATCACGCTGCCGCCGCTGCGCGAGCGCGACGGCGACGTCGCCATGCTGGCCGAGCGCTTCCTGTCGCAGCCCGGCGCCGCCGCGGCGCCGGCGCAGCGCATCTCCGCGGCCGCGATGCAGCGCCTGCGCGCCCATGACTGGCCCGGCAACGTGCGCGAGCTGCGCAACGTGATCGAGCGTGCGCGCCTGCTCGCCGGCGAGGTGATCGAGCCCGAGCACCTGCTGCTGCCCGAGGGCGGCTCGCCGATCCTGATGGCCGCGGCTGCGCAGCCCGTGGTGGCGGCGGCGGCCGGCACGCGCCTGCGCGACGCCGAGCAGGACATCATCCTGCAGACCCTCGCCGCATGCGGCGGCAACAAGACCCGCGCCGCGGCGCAGCTTGGAATCAGCCTGAAAACCCTGTACAACAAACTCAAGCGCTTCGAAGCCAGGGAAACGGAGCGCTGAGGGACAGGGAGAGTCGATGAACATCGTGCTGCTGGAAGACGACGCCGACGCGCGCGAGGCGATGGCCGCGCTGCTGAGCCTCGATCATCACCAGGTGCGGCAGGCGCACGATGGCGCCAGTTTCCGCAACGCCACTTCCGATCTCAGCGGCCAGGCGGTGATCTTCGACCTGTGCCTGGGCGGCGGCGCCAGCGGCCTGCACCTGGTGATGGACTACCAGCGCCGCCGTCACGACGCCGGGCTGGAGCCGGCCCGCCTGATCGCGCTCAGCGGCAGCGGCGACCCGGCCAGGACCATCGCCGCCGCCGAGCCGCCGTTCGCCGTGCATCACAGCCTGGCCAAGCCGGCCGACCACGCCCGCATCCTCGCCGCGCTCGCCGGCTGAGCCGCCCGTGCTGGACCTGCCTCCCGCCGGCACCACGGCGCCGCCGCACTGGCGGCTGGCGCCGCTGCCCGGTGCGCCGCTGTACCAGCCGCAGGCCGAACGCCTGGCGCCCCTGGCCGGGCACGCCGCGCTGGCCGCCTCGCCCGCCCTGCTCGCGGCGCTGGCCTTGCCGGCCGCGCCGGGCCAGCTGCTCAGCGCCTGCGATTCCTCCGGCGCCGCCTGGAGGTTGCGGCGCATCGACCAGGACCGGCCGCTGTGGGCGGCGCAGGCGGTGGACGAAAGCCGCGCCCGCCTGCTCACCGCCCTGCGCGGCTTGCTCGGCGGGCGGCTGGCCGGCAGCGTTCTGCACCAGCTGCGCAGCCCCCTCAACGCCCTGTCGCTGCACGCCGAGTTGATCGAACGCTCACTGTCCAATGGGGAACGCCCCGGCGCCGCGCAGCGCGCGCTCGAAAGCGCGGCGGTGATTCGCGAGCGCCTGCGCGAGCTGGGCCGGCGCCAGGACGCCATGGCGGCCCTGTGGTTCGGCGGCGACGAAGGCGCCGGGCTTGCCGTGGTGGTCGAGCGCAGCCTGGGCCTGCTGCGCGGCTACCTGTCACTGCAAGGGGTGCACCTGCGCGGCGTCGGCCTCGACGCGCTCGGCGGCGCGCAACTGCCGCGCGGCGCCGCCGAGGCCGAGCTGGCGCTGATCACCCTGCTGCTCGCCGCCTGTGACGGCGCGCGCCACAACCGCGTCGGCGAAAGCGAAGCCGAGATGCTCCTGGCGGCGGAAAGCGGCGCGCACGGTGTGAGCCTGGAGTTGCAGGCGCCGAGCGAGGCGGACGCGCTCGGACGCGAGCTGGCCGAAACCGACGGCGCGGGCCTGCTGGCGGCGCTGGCCCTGCTCCTGGAGCCGTCCGGGCTGCGCCTGGAAGTGCGGCCCGAACAGGCGCTGACCCGCCTGCTGCTGCCGCCGCGCCAGGGCCCGGCGGGCCTGGCCCGCGATTCGAAGCAGCCTCGCCGGCCCTAACGCCGCGGTTCGTGCGCCGTCACTTCGATCGGCAGGTGCGACGAGGGCCCGGCGCAGCGGCGCAGCACCGAAATCAGCCGTTCGAGGTCGGCCGGCTTGGCGACATGCGCGTCGAAGCCGCTGTCGAGCGCGCGGCGCGCATCCTCCTCGCGCGAGAACGCGGTGAACGCGATCAGCGGCACCGACGGCGGCGTGCCGCTCTCGCGCTCGCGTAGCGCGCGGATGCGCCGCGCCAGGGCGTAGCCGTCGGTGCCGGGCATGCCGATGTCGGACAGCACCGCGTCCATCCGCTGGAAGCGCAGCCGCTCCATCGCCTCTTCGGCCGAGGCGGCGCTGACCACGCGCGCGCCCTCGGCGCTGAACAGCGAGTCCAGCACCGCGCGCACGTCGGCCTCGTCGTCCACCACCAGCAGGCGCAGCCCGGCGAGGCGATGCCGCGCCGTCGTCTCGCCCGCCACTGCGGTCGCCGGCTGCGGCATGCTGGCCGCGCGCGGCACCGCCGCCGGCTGCGGCGGCTCCACCGCGAGGATCGGAAAGCCGAGCACGAACTCGGAGCCGCGGCCGAGCCCGGCGCTGCGCACCGCCACCTGCCCGCCATGCAGCTCGACCAGGTGCTTGACGATGGCCAGGCCCAGGCCGAGGCCGCCGTACTGGCGCGCGCTGGACACGCTGCCCTGCACGTAGCGCTCGAAGATGCGCGGCAGCAGCTCCGGCGCGATGCCGATGCCGGTGTCGGCGACACGCAGCTCCAGCCGCGCGCCGACGCGCCCGACCCGCACCGTGACGCGGCCGCCGGCGGGCGTGAACTTGACCCCGTTGCCGACCACGTTGATCGCCACCTGCCGCAGGCGGTCGGCGTCGCCGACCATCCACAGCGGCGCATCGCTCAGCTCCAGTTCCAGCTGCACGCTCTTGGCCGCCGCCGCCGGACGCGAAACGTCCACCGAGGAGCGCACGATTTCGGCCAGGTCGACGCGCTGCGTCGCCAGCGACAGCTTGCCGGTGATGGCGCGCGAAACATCGAGCAGGTCGTCGATCATGCGCGCCAGCGCCCGCGCGTTGCGCTCGATGGTGTCGAGCTGGGTGGCGACCTGCGCCGCCGGCACGGCATCGCGGCCGCGCGACAGGCGCGCCAGGAACTGGGTCCAACCGAGGATCGCCTGCAGCGGCGTGCGCAGCTCGTGCGACACGGTGGAGACGAAATCGTCCTTGGCCTGGTTCGCCGCCTCGGCCTCGGCGCGCGCCTGGCGCTCCTGCCGCAGCAGTTCCTCGCGCTGCCGCTCCATCGCCTGGCGCTGGCGCAGGTCGCGGATCACCAGATAGCTGAGGAACAGGGTCAGCAGCACCGAGATCAGGCTCGGCACCAGGATGGCGACGCGCGCGCCGCGGCGCGCCTGGGCCGAGCTGCGGTCGAGTGAATCGTTGGCCTGGGCCCGGCTCAGGCCCAGCGCGGCGGCGCTGTCGCGCACCGCGTCCATGCGCTCCTTCTGCCGCTCCACCAGCGGCACCAGCTGGTCCGGGCCGGCGCCGTCGCGCATCTGCGCGCGCATCAGGACGAAGGTCTGCGACTGGTCGAGCAGGCTGCCGACGGCCTGCTCGAACTGCGCCAGCTGCGGCGCCGCCCCGGCGTCGCCGCCCAGCTCCCGATGCAGCTGCCGCAGCTCGCCCGGCAGCGCGGCGCGGCCACGCTCGTAGGGCTCGAGGAAGCGCGGATCGCCGGATATGAAATAGCCGCGCACGCCGTTCTCGAGGTCCTTGGCGTGCGACACGATCATCTCGATGCGGTGCTGGGCGCCGACGCCGGCGCGCAGCCGCTCCTGCTCCTCGAACACGTTCTGCGCCGATTGCAGGGCGATCAGCGCGTTGAACACCAGCACCGCCACCAGCGCCAGGCTGACCGCGCCGACGCGGTAGGACAGCGGCACGCGCAGCAGCAGCCGGCGCAGCAGCAGGAACTGACGTAAAACCCGGGAGGGTCGCTTCATTGGGGGCGGCGGGCGGACCGGTCTGTATTGTGCGGCAAGCGCCGTCTCAAAGAGTGGCGCCGCCGGCCCGGAGTTCCGGCCAGGCGGCCGCGACGCCCCGGATGAGGGGTGCGCGCCTCTTGTGACCGAGGCGGGGCTTGGCTAGCTTAGAGGCAAACGAGTCGAAAGGGCCGAGGGCCGTTCCGGGCGATGTGGACCGTCATTCTGTGTGATGCGCAGGGCCGCGAGCTGCGGCGCCAGCCCCTGGGCGAGGCGCCGCTGGTGGTGGGCCGCGGCAAGGACCGCGGCCTGGTGCTGGATTCCCCGGCGGTGTCGCGCCAGCACGCGCGGCTGCGCGCGCAGGGCTCCGAGGTGGTGGTCGAGGATCTGGGCAGCGCCAACGGCACCCTGCTCAACGGCCGCCGCATCGAGCGCGCCGCGACCCTGCGCGAGGGCGACGAGCTGCGCATCGCCGACTTCCTGCTGCGGCTGCAGCGCGACGCCGCGCCGCAGCCGCAGCGCATCCAGGTGCCGGAACAGCCGCCCGCGCCGGCCGCCGCGGAGCCGCCGGCCGGCGGATGGAGCTCGGCCAGCGAGCTGCTGCTCGAGCAGGTGAAGAGCATCCGCAGCTTTCGCGACGAGTCCAGGAGCGGCGACGACCGGCTCGCCCACTTCGAGCAGGAGTGGGACAAGGTGGTGGCCTCGATGCGCGAACTGCAGCAGCAGCTGCGCGACCATCCGCGCGTGCCGCAGTTCGGCATCAGCCGCAACCAGCGCGAGATCACGGTCAAGCTGGCCGATCCCGCCGCCAAACGCGGCCACGCCTACCTGATCCTCTCGCCCGAGCATCCCGAGGGCAAGTACCGCGATCAACTCACCGTGTGGCTGCGGGAATTCGGCGAGCCGGACCTCAACTACGACCAGCCGGCCGAAGCCATGCGCCACTTCGTGCAGCGCATCGCCTCGCGCCTGGCCTGAAGCCGTACCGGTGCGGCTAGTGAGTTTTCACCACTGCCGGTGGCCGCCGCCGGAGGCGACAATGCATCCATGCCGTCGCCGCCTCGCGGCGCGGCCAAGGAATTTTGGGGCTTGAAGGCATCGGCCGGTTACGGCCGGTGCTTTTTTTTTGGCCCGCGCACCGCAGCGGGCCGCGCCCGTCTAGCGCCGCCGTTCCGCCCCGGCCGGCAGGCTGTCGATGCGGCGCATCTCGGCCTCCGCGAACAGCTCCGGCTGATCGAGAAAGCCGCCCAGCAGGTCGAGCGAGTCGTCGCCCCAGAACAGCTCGCCGCGGCACTCCACGGTCGGCACGCCGAACACTCCGGCGGCGATCGCCGCGTTGGTGTTGTCGAGCAGGCGCTGCTTCACCGCCGGATCCTGGATCAGCGGCGCCACCTCGGCCACGCCGAGCCGCCGCCCCAGGACCGCCAGCTCGGCCGCGTCGCCGACGTCGCGCCCCTCGCCGAAGATGAAGCCGAACACCTCGCGCACCACGGCCTCGCCTGAGCCGAGAGCGACGATCAGGCGCAGCGCCGGCAGCGGGTTGAACGGATGCGCCGGCGGCATCCGGAACGGCAGGCCGCGCCGCCGCGCGGCCCAGGTGCACTGGCGGTAGATGAAACGCCGCTTGGCCGGGATCTCGGCCGGGCCGAGATGACCCCAGTGCTGCAGCAGGCCCGCGAACAGCACCGGCCGGTATTCGATGCGCAGCCGTTCGCGCAGCGGCTGCAAGCCGTGGAAGTGCAGGTAGGCGAAGGGCGAGATGACGTCGAAATAGCAGCGCGCCGGCTGCGGCGTGGCGGAAGGCATGGCGGCTCCCCGGGACTGGCAGGCGGATTATAGGCCGGCCGTTCGCGGCTTTCTCCCCGCTGCCCGGCCGCGGCATCCGTTCATCCAGGGTTAAGACGTGCTTTGCCAAGCTGCGCGCCATGGTGCCGATCCCGGCACATCGATACCGGCCCAGCGCCGACTCGGAGGAGTACCGATGGACATCCGCAAGACGACTTTCGCCGCGATCGCGGCCACCCTGATCAGCGGCGCCGCGCTCGCCGACGGCAACGCCGTCCAGGCCGACACCCAGCGCGACGTCAACCAGCAGCAGCGCATCGAGCAGGGCCTGCAGTCGGGCCAGCTCAGCACCAGGGAGGCGGGCCAGCTCGAGCGCCAGGAAAAGCGCGTCGACAACATGGAAGCGCGCGACCTGAAGAACGGCAGCCTCAGCCCGGCCGAGCAGGCGCGCCTCACCGCGGCGCAGAACAAGGTCAGCCGCGACATCAGCGCCGACAAGCACAACGGCGTCACCGGCAACCCGGATTCGAAGTCCTCGCAGCGCATGCAGGCCGACGTGCAGCGCAACGTCAACCAGGAGCAGCGCATCGAGAACGGCGAGAAGTCCGGCCAGCTCAATAACCGCCAGGTCGGCCGGCTGGAGCACGGCCAGGCCCGCGACGACCGCAAGGAGGCCAACGCCGCCGCCAACGGTCGCGTCGGCGCCCGCGAGCAGGCCAGGATCCACCATTCGGAGAACCGCCAGAGCCGCCGCATCCGTCACGCCAAGCACGCCTGAGTTCAGGCACCCACGAAAAGGCCGCCCGCGGGCGGCCTTTTCGCTGTCCGGGGCGCTACTGCGCCGGCTTCAAACCCAGCTGCCGCTCCAGTTCGTCCACCCGCGCCTCCAGCGCCGCCAGGCGCTCGGCCAGCCCGGGCACGGCGGACGATGCCGGCGCGGCCAGGCCGGACAGGTCCGGCGCCTGCAGCGCCATGCCGGGCTGCGGCGCTCCGCACAGCAGATGCGCCAGGCGCGCTTCCTTCTGCCCGGCCGCGCGCGGCAGTTCGGTCACCAGCGGCTGGGCGCGGTCGTGCAGCGAGGCAAGGGCCGCCTGCAGGCCTTCGGTCTCGGCCGGGCCGCCGAGGATCTGGGCGTTGGCGCGCAGTTCGGAACCGGTCTGCGGCCCGCGCAGCATCAAGGTCACCAGCAGCGCCAGTTCGGCCGGCTTGAGCAGCAGCTGGTGCTGCATCTGGTGACGCCATTTCACCGCGCGGCTGCCGGAGCCGTCGCGCTGCGCCAGGCGCAGGCTCTCCAGCCGGTTCAGCGCGGCGCCGGTGTCGCCCTCGCTCAGGTTCATCACCGGATTGCGCACCGTCTTCTGGTTCGCCGCCAGCATCAGGGCGTTGACCGTCATCGGGTAATACTGCGGCGTCAGGATCGATTTCTCGACCAGCGCGGCGAGCACGCGCGCTTCGGCGGGGGTGAGGAGAAGGTCGGACATTCGGATGGCCAGTGGTCGGTTCCCGGTGGCCCAGTTAACAGCCTGGCGCCGCGGCTGACAACCGGAACCGGCGGCTGACCCGTCGTTCAGCGCCGCTGCCGCGGCGGCCGCTCGGGAAGGCCGTCGAACAGCTCGGCGGCGCGGTCCAGCAACTGGGCGCGCCATTGCGTGATCTGGTTGCGGTGCACGTCGAAGCGCTGCGACAGGTCGGCCACGCTGGCCTCGCCCTGCAGCGCCGCCACCGCGATCTGCGCCTTGAACGAGGCGGTGTGGTTGCGCCGCGGCCGGCGCTTGTCGCCGCCCTTGCGGCGCGGCGCCGCCGCGCCGTGCTCGTCGATGTATTCCTGGGTGGTCGGGCCGCTCGGCGCGGCGCCCTCCTCGATGCGCTCGACCAGCTGGCGCGCCAGCGGCGAGACATCCACCAGGCGCAGGCGCGCATGGCGGCGGCTGTAGTCCGGCGCCTCGCGGTGGCGCTGGCCGTCGAGATAGAACTGGATCGGCTCGTCGCCCTGGAACAGGCGCGTGAAGTACACGTCCTGCTCGCCCAGGGCCAGGCGGTTGATGGCCGAGCCCGCGCCGCGCCCGCGGCGGGTGCCGTCGGGCGAGACGATCACCAGGTGCTTGTCCTCCAGGTCCGGCTTGCGGGTGATGACGCTGTCGCCCCAGCCGCGGAAGAAGAACGGCACGCCGCGCTCCTGGCAGCTGTCGCGCACCGCGCGGACCCATTCCGGATGCGGCGGCCGCGGCCGGGGGCCGCGCTCGCCGCCGAGCACCACCCAGTCCAGCGGCTCATAGCGGCGCAGCGGATCGCCCTTCGGCATCCAGTGCGGCCGGCCGTCGTCGTCCAGCCCGAGGTACTGCTGCACGATGCCCTCGAGCGGCCACAGCACGTCGCGGGTCGGCAGCTCCACGCGCTCGATGTTCACCGGGCCGAGCAGGGGCTCCAGCACCGCGTGCCGCCACACCGCCGCAACATCGAACAGGTACGGTACGCGCTCGGCGTAGCTGGCGGCGTCCTCGGCGGCGATGCCGAGGCTGAGATTGTCCGGCAGCCGGCTGCGGCCCAGCACTTCGCGCATGCGCTGCTGATGCCGCGTGGTGATGTGGAAGAAGTGCTGCGGATGGCTGGCGATGGTCTGCACGACCCGCGAGATGAAGGACGCGGGCACCCCGGGCTGGAACAGGTCGGCCAGCGGCGCCACGGTCACCAGCTGCGGTGTGGTCCAGCGCGCGGGTTCGGCAAGCGCCTCCTGCACCAGCACCGGCTGGTGCCGGTTGGCCGCGTTGACGCTGCGGCCGGCGTTGATGTGGAAGCGTTGCAGCCGCTCGTGGGCGAAGCAGTGGCCGCAGACCTCGGATACCGGCTGGCAGCCATAGACCAGGTTCCAGGCACGCTCGTTGAGCGACAGGGCTTCCTCGCGCTGCCGCAACAGCTCGTGGTCCGTCACCCGGATCGCTGGATAGCGAGTGGTCATGAGCGCCGCCGTTCCCCTTCGATCCCAAGCCGCCCCGGCCTGTTGTCCCCGGCCGATGCGCCTGTTTTTATTGCAATTCTTGACTGCTTATTTTATCCACAAAGCAGACCTGTACCAGCCGTCAGCTTTCCTTTCACCCCAAGATAATCCTTACACGAATCATACGGTTGCTCGTGAGTATAGATTTACTATGGCGGCATCCGGGCCGATTGCGCGGCTGAACCCGGCCGCAAACGCGCCGGTCTGAGCCTTGGCAGCGCCGCTCTTCAACCGGATACGCAAAGGATTGCGTCATGGCGAAATTGACCCTTGGATCGGTCTTCGTAACCCGCGTCGACGAAGTCGAACCCCTGATCCAGTACACCGCCGGCCACATCGGCATCGGCGATGCGGTGCATCATCCCCTGGAAGGTCCCTGCACGGTGCTGGCACGCCTCGGCGAGCACCTGATGGTCGAAGCCGAGCGGCGCCTGGCCCCGGCGTTCAGCAGCCGCTCCGGCTGAAACGCCGGCCGCTTCAGAACACGCCGCAGGCCAGCCCGGCGGCGAGGGTCTGGCCCAGCTCGCGGCAGCGCGCCAGGCCGGCGGCGTCGGGCTCTCCCTTCACCACCACCGGCTCGGCCACCCGGTTCCAGCCGCAGCCGGTGGCGATGCGCTCGATCGCCCGCACCGCGCCGCTGCCGTCATTGCCGGCGCTGACGAAAACCGCATAGGCCAGGCCCAGCTTGCGGCCCTCGGATGGATAGTAGATGCGGTCCAGGAAATCCTTCACCGCGCCTGACATGTAGCCGAAGTTCTCGGGCGTGCCGAGCAGCAGGCCGTCGGCCCACAGCAGGTCTTCCAGGCCGGCGCGCAGTGCCGGCAGCACGCGCAGCTCGACCTCGTCGGCGAACTCGGCGGCGCCGGCGCGCGCCGCTTCGAGCAGCGCCGCGGTGCGGCCGGTCTGGGTGCTGTAGATGGCGAGCAGGTGTTTCATCCAGGCGGCATTGTCCCACCCCTGCGGGCCGGAGCGTGACGCAGTGCGCGGTCCGCGGCACCGGGAAGCCCTAACATGCATCCGGGCGGCCGCCCCTACCCGCGCCAAGTACGCCAACCGCCGCCCAGGGGACAAGACGAAGACTTATGAACGCTCCGGCGACGATCAGCGCGTTCCTGGCGTTCTGCGCGCAGCGCAATCCGCGCTTCGTCCATCCGATTCCGCAGCGCACGCCCTACGAGCAGATGCTGCACGACCTGGACCACGCGGATCCGGCCGTCCTCACCGCCTTCAACTGGGCGCGGCGGACACAGAACGCCGACGCCGCGGCAATCCGCGCCGAGTGGCGCCGCTACGCCGAGGCCGAGCGGGCCAGCCTGCGCCCGCACGTGGCGGTATCGCATACCCTGGGACCGGCGCCGGCGACGGCGGCGCTGGAGCAGCTGCGCGCGGCGCTCGACGGCGCCAGCGCGGAGTTGCTGGAGCTGTACCGGCGGCATGACGGCGCGGCGCTGTTCATCGACCGCGACAACGACGGCAACGGCCTGTTCTTCTATCCGGTGGCCGAGCTCGAGGCCGAGCGCGCGAGCCTCAGCGAGCGGCTCGACGGCCCGCTGATGGAAACGGTGGAGGACGGGCGCCTGCAGGTCTACGGCCGCCCCGACTGGATCGACAGCGCGGTGGTCTTCGGCGGGTTCGGCTATGCGCCCGAGCGGCTGCTGCTGCCGACCCGCGGCGACTACCGCGGCAGCGTGTTCCTGTTCACCCACGATCCCATGGCCCTGCTGCAGCTCGCCCCCGGCTTCGGCGCGCTGCTCGAGCTGCTCCGCCGCGAGCCGGTGCCCCTGCTCGGGCGGCACGGCGGCGGCAGCTACCAAAACGCGTCGGCCTACGAGACCGACGGCCCGGCCTGACGGCGCCGCGCCGCTTCAGTCCAGCGGCGTCGAAACGAATTCCGGCAGCGCTTCCATCCGCGCCGACCACGCCGCCAGCGCCGGGTAGCGCGACGCTTCGACCAGGTCGGCGATGGTGAACTGGGTGAAACGCCAGGCCACCGCCACCGTGACGTCGGGCTGCGTCAGCTCCGGCCCGAGCAGGTACGGGCCTGCCGCGGCAATCTCCGCTTCCAGCGCCGCGTAGGCCGCGCCCACCTGCAGCAGCACCCGGTCCAGCCAGGGCTGGTGCAGCTTTTCCGCCGGACGCAGCTGGCGCTCGTAGACCGCCTGCACCGTCTTGTCGCAGGCGGTGAGCGCGATGCCCAGCAGCTGCAAGGCGCGGCGGCGCGGGGCCAGCTCCCGCGGCATCAGGGCGCGCTGCGGCCCGGCGAGGTGCTCCAGGTGATCGAGGATCAGGCTGGAGTCGGTCAGCACCGCGCCATCGTCGCAGACCAGGCTCGGCGCCTTGACCAGCGGATTGATGCCGCGGAATTGCTCGAAGTGGCGGAACACCGACACCGGCCGGTGCTCGAACGGCAGGCCCATGCGCTTCAGCGAGATCGCCACGCGCCGCACATAGGGCGAATCCAGCATTCCGATCAGTTGCATGAAGGCTCCTTTCAGGCCGAAGCGCCGTAGTAGGCCTCGCCGTAGCGGATGCGTCCATCCGCCTCCAGCACCCAGCGCTCGCTGGCACGGGCGCGCTTGCCGTCGAGATCGGCGACGTAGACCACCAGCAGGGTCGAGGTCGACGCGTCCCAGTCCGCCGTCTCCAGGGTGAACCGCAGCTGCGTGATCCGCTCCAGCGCCGTGGTCCAGTAGCCGCGCAGCGCCGCCTTGCCCTCGACCCGCGCGCGGCCGATGAATACCTCGGCCTTGGGGCTGACGAACACCGCGTCCTCGGCGAACAGCTCCAGCACCGCGTCGAGCCGGCGCGCATTCCAGCTGTCCGCCCAGTGCCGCGCCAGGCGCAGCGCGTCCTCGCCGCTGACCACCGCGCGGTGGTAGGGCTTGCCCGAGGTGCCGAGCGGCGGCCAGTCGCGCTCGTTCTGCGCCTGCGCGGTCCACAGCTGCACCGCCGGCAAGGCCGCGGCGCGCTCGATGTAGGCGCGGGCGCGCGGCGACACCTCCAGGCCGTACTGCAGCACGCGCAGCCCCACCGGAATGAAGAAGGCGTCGGCTGCGCAGAACCGGCCGAACAGGAACGCGCCCTCCACCGCGCCGGCGAGGATGCGGTCGACCCGCGCCAGCTGCGCCGCCGCCTGCGCGCTGAGCGGACGCGGCGCGCCGTCGCGGAACAGGTCGAAGGCGCACTCGCTGCGCAGCGCGCCGAACGAGGAATGCATTTCGGCGCACAGCGAGCGCGCCATCGCCCTCTCCTGCGCGTCCGCCGGCCACACGCCCGCCTGCGGATACAGCTCGGCCAGGGTCTCGGCGATGGCCAGCGAGTCGCCGACAGCGAAGGATTCGATCATCAGCACCGGCACGGTGCCGGCGGCATTGAGCGAACGGACTGCCGCGCCCCAGTCCGGCCGCGTATACGGCAGCACCTGTGCCTCGAATGGAATGCCGAGCTGCTGCAGCAGCAGCCAGGCGCGCAGCGACCAGCTCGAAAAGCGCTGGTTCCCGATCAGCAGTTTCAGCACCGGATTCCCCTTGGCTCGCGATCCGGCACGCAGCCTAGCGCACCGCGGCCCGGGATGGCGCATACAGTTGCCTGCACGCCGCGCAATTGCGGCGCCGCCGGCCCGGCGCTACCCGCCGATCTGCAGCACGATCTTGCCGCGATGCGCGCCGCTTTCCATGTAGGCGTGGGCGGCGGCGGCCTGCTCCAGGGGGAACACCCGGTCCACCACCGGGCGCAGCCGGCCGTCGCCGAACAGCGGCCAGACCTCGCGCAGCAGCGCCGCCTTGATCGCCGCTTTGAACGCCACCGGCATCGGCCGCAGGGTGGTGCCGGTGACCATCGCGCGCTTGAGCATCAGCTTCAGCAGGTCCAGCTGGGCGGTGGTGCCGCCCTGGGTGGCGATGACGACGATGCGTCCGCCGCCGGCCAGGGCTTCGAGATTGCGCGGCAGGTAGTCGCCGCCGACGATGTCCAGCACCACGTCGGCGCCGCCGCCGGCCTGGCGCAGCACGGCGACGAAATCCTCGCGGCGATGGTTGATGCCGCGCTCCGCGCCGAGCGACTCGCAGAAGCGGCAGCGCTCGTCCGAGCCGGCGGTGGCATAGACCCTGGCGCCGCGCGCCCGCGCCAGCTGGATCGCCGCGACGCCGATGCCGCTGCCGCCGCCGTGCACCAGGAGGACCTGGCCGGCGTGCAGCCGCCCCAGGTCGAAGACATTGCTCCACACCGTGAAATACGCCTCCGGCAGCGACGCCGCCGCGGTCAGGTCGACGCCGGGGGGCAGCGGCAGCACCTGGCCGGGAGGCACCACGCAGTATTCGGCGTAGCCGCCGCCGGCGAGCAGGGCGCAGACCGTCTCGCCGACCCGGAATTCGGTCACGTCCGGGGCCACCGCCGCCACCGTGCCGGCCACTTCCAGGCCCGGCCAGTTGGGCGTGCCCGGCGGCGGCGGATAGCGGCCACGCCGCTGCAGCAGGTCGGCGCGGTTGAGGCCGGCCGCTGCGACCTTGATCAGCACTTCGCCCGGGCCGGGCCGCGGCGTCGGCCGCTCCACCAGGCACAACGCGTCCGGATCGCCCGGACTCGGGACGTCGATCACGCGCATCCGCTGCGGAACATCGTTCATGCCCGCATGCTAACCCGGCCGGCATCGTCTCCGCCCATCGCCCAGGACCTACCGCCGGTGCGGCTGCAACCCGTTTCCCCCCGTTTTACGAATTCTTGAAGTTGGGCGAAGCCGTGCCTGTGGCTTCGCCGGCTCGGACAGGCCGATGCCGACTGCCGCGATGGAAAATCCGGCGGCGCGTCGCAGCAGCCCAGTTTCGAACGAACCGGTACGGAATGCCCAGGGGCGCGGATATTGCGCCGCTTGGGCAGCGAAGCGGCCGCTCAAGGCATGAGACCGGGCCGGAAAACCGCCAAACGATCCACGTCCGGTACGGTACGGGCAGCCCATTCATGCAGTTTCGCCGGAGTGGCACAAAAGCCCCTGAACCGAACCGAAAAACGAGGGGTCATGATGGCGCGGGGGAGCGCTCACTTCTGGCGGGACCGGCGCAGCGCTATGTTGGGAACCACGGGCTCAGAGGGATGACATGAAAAATTTTGTCGATTTTTTAACTATTATTCAACATTTTTAATTTTTAGAATGGTATAGTTAAAAGTTTTGTCTATTGATAGTTGTCGGGGATCGCCCTACCGTTGAACCGCCCCATCAATCGGGGCCCAACCAACAGGTGAATCCCATGTCCGTTTCAAACCGTGATGCCGTCGAGATCCTCGACCTGGAATACGACGTCGCCGCCGTCGGCGCTGTCGAGTCTTTCGCTTCCGAAGAGAACCAGCCGGCGTTCTACATCTTTACGTATCAGCTGCCCGAGAACGGCTGAGCCCCGGCCGGGCGGACGCCGTGCACGGCGCCGCCCGGTCCCCTCCACGATTTTTTTTCGCAGGCCCGCCATGAACCAGCCGATCCAGGCACCCACCCTCCCGCCCGGCGCCGCGGCGCTGGCCGAAGCGCCCGCCGCGCCGGCAGCCTCCGCGCTGCCGGAGCTCAGCCGTTTCCGCGAAGCGGTGGAACGGCGCTTCCGCGCCGAGTCGCCGGACACCTTCTGGAGCCTGGAAGAAGCATTCCGCCAGCTGGTGGTGGACGGCACCTTCGCGGCGGTGTTCAACCGCGAGCTGCGGCGCCTGCTCGACGATCCCTGCTACATGGGCAACTGGCGCGCGAACCAGATCGTGCTCAACCGCGGCCGTGGCCACGTGCTGTCGATCTGGCTGTTCGACCAGCCGCGCCGCTACATCCACAGCACGCCGTACTACGGCATGTTCGCGCCGCTGGGCGCGGAAAGCCTGTACTACGACGTCTACCGCCTGCCGGAGAACTACCGCAACGCGCAGTTCGACCCGGAGGTGCGCCTGGAGCCGGCCGGCTCCGGCTTCACCGCTCCCGGCGGCGTGCTGCTGCTGGACTCCGACCGGTACGTCTACGATTTCAAGGTGGAGCGCCCGCTGGCGGTGGCCAAGTTCAGCAGCGCCGCCTACCAGACCCTGGAATGGCTGTTCGAGCGCGACACCCTGCGCGCCTGGCAGGCCAACGACAGCGAGCTGGTTTCGACCCAGCTGCGGGTGGCCGCCTACATCCTCGGCCGCCTCGCCGACGCCTCCTCGCTGGAGGCGCTGGACAGCCTGAGCGACCATCGCAACCACAGCGTGCGCTGGGCGGCGGTGCAGACCATCGCCCGCCTCGACCGCGAGGCCGCGCTGCAGCGCCTGCGCCAGGCGCTCGACGATCCCCATCCGCACCTGCGCCGCGCCGCCGCCGGCAGCCTGCGCCGCCTTCAGACCAACACCCGGACCACCGGATAAAAGCCATGGCCCTGACCATTCCCTGCCGGACCGACCGCGTCGCCAGCCTCGACGAGTTCATCGACCACGTCCACACCCACGTCGACCTGCGCGACCAGGACAGCATCGCCGCCGCCGCGCCCATGCTCCGCGCCCTGGCCAACGACCGGGAGCTGGTGGTGCGCCGCATCAACCGGCAGGTGAAGGACCGTTTCCGCAACCAGGCGCTGGCCTCGGCCCAGGTGATCTACCTCGGCGCGGGGCGCGAGTTCTACGTCCGCGCCAACGTCTGGCCGTCCAGCGCCGACGTCGCCAGCGGCCGCGTCTACCAGGACCAGTTCGCCTACCACGTGGCCCACGACCACAATTTCAACTTCATGACCGTGGGCTACCACGGCCCCGGCTACGTCACCGAAATCCACGAGTACGACAACGACCGGCTCGAGGGCTTTGCCGGCGAGAAGGTGGAATTCCGCTTCCTCGAGCGGGTCCTGTTCGGGCCGGACACGGTGATGCTGTATCGCGCCAACCGCGACGTGCATATCCAGCTGCCGCCGGAGGATCTCAGCGTCACCCTCAATTTCATGGTCGACACCCCGGAAGTGCACACGCGCGACCAGTACTTCTTCGACCTGGAGCGCGGCACCCTGCTCGACTACCCGGCCGAGCTCGACGGATCGCGCCGCATCTCGGTGCTGAGGATGGCCGCCCACGTCGGCAACGAGGACACCCGCCAGCTGCTCGACGACCTGGCGCGCAGCCACCCCTGCCGCCGCACCCGCCTCGCCGCCTGGGAAGCGCAGGCGCAGCTGCGTCCGGGCGACGCCGCGCGCATCTGGGAAAGCGCCGCGCGCGACCGCGAGAATCTGGTGTCGCAGGCCGCCGCCGAGCGGCTGCTGGCGCTGGCCGATTAGGCCGCGCCGCCGCCTGCGCCGTACTGCTCCGCCCAGCGCGCGAATTCCGCCGCCGGCAGCGCCGGGGAAAACAGGAAGCCCTGCTGCAGCACGCAACCCTGCTCGTGCAGCAGGCGCATCTGCTGCGGCGTCTCGACGCCCTCGGCCACCACCTCCAGCGCCAGGGTGCGCGCCAGCGCCAGCACCGCCGAAACGATGGCCTGGGACTGGCGCGAATCGGCCAGGTCGGTGACGAACTGGCGGTCGACCTTGATCTTGTCCACCGGCAGCCGCCGCAGGTAGGACAGCGAGGAATAGCCGGTGCCGAAATCGTCCATGCCGAGGCGGTAGCCCCAGCGGCGGATCTCCTCCAGCATGCGGCGGGTGCCGTCGGCGCTGTCGAACAGCACGCTTTCGGTCAGCTCCAGGTCCATCAGCGCCGCCGCGGCGGGATCGGCCGAGCGCAGGGCGGCCAGGGTGTCGAGGATGCGCTCGTCCTGCACCTGCCGCGCCGACAGGTTGACCGCCACCCGCAGCTCCAGCCCGTCGACGCGCCAGCGCCCGAGCTGGGCGTGGGCCTGCCGCAGGCAGTAGTCGCCGATCAGGCCGATCAGCCCCTCGTTCTCCGCCACCTGGATGAATTCCCCCGGCAGCAGCAGGCCGCGCTGCGGATGGCGCCAGCGCACCAGCGCCTCGGCGCCGGCGACGCGCCGCCGCCCGACGTCGACGATAGGCTGGTAATGCAGCTCCAGCTCACCCCGGTCGACGGCGCGGCGGATCTCCTCGAGCAGCGCCGATTCGCGGCGCACCTTGCCGGCGTAATGCCCGCCGGCGAAGCGCGCGTTGTTGCGGCCGCTGCGCTTGGCCGCATGTCCCGCGGCCTCGGCGCTGCTGATCAGGTGCTCGGCGGTATCGCCGTCGCCGGGCGCCAGGGCGATGCCGATGGACACCGACATGTGCAGCAGTTGCTCGCCCAGCCGGTACGGCTCGCCCATGCCGCGCAACGCCGCCTCGGCGATGCGGCGCAGCTGCGTCTCGGCCGGCGCGGCGATGCCGCGCAGCAGGGCGATGAACTTGTCGCCGGCGTAGCGGAACACTTCCGTTCCCTGCGGCAGGTGCCGGCGCAGGCGGCGCGAGGCCTCGACCAGGTAGAGATCGCCGGCCTTGTGCCCGAAGCGGTCGTTGATCGAGCGGAAGTTGTCGAGGTCCAGATAGAACAGCACCGGCTGGGTGCCGGCCGTGCGCAGCGCCGCATCGAGGGTCTCGTCGAGCCGGGCCCGGTTGCCCAGGCCGGTGAGCGGGTCCTGGTAGGCCAGGCGGCGCAGCTTCTCGGCGCCGTCGCGGAACTGGCGCAGGGCCAGCGCCGTCTCGCCGAACTCGTCGCCGCTGATCGGCGGCAGGTCGATGTCGAGCTGCCCGGCGTTGACCTGGCGGATGGCGTTGGTGGTGACGCGCAGCGGCTCGATGATCGAGCGCACCACCACCAGCACCAGCGCGATGCCGATCACGCCGGCCCCGAGAACCAGGACCACCGCGTCGCCGATGGCCGCGTCGGCGCGCCCGCGCGCCTCCAGCTGGATCCGCTCGGCCAGGGCGCGCTCGCGCCGGCTGGCGGCGTCCAGGGTGCCTTCGATCAGGTCGAGCTGGCGCTGCAGCTCGCCCAGGAGCTGCGGGTCGGCCGGCTTGCCGGCGCGCATCTCCTCGATCAGCTGGCCCGTGTATCCCGGCACCAGGTCGAGGGCGGTGCGGATGCGCTGCGCGCTGGCGGGGTCGAAGCCGCGCAGGCGCTCCAGCTGCGCCCCGGCGTCGCGCCAGGCGAGGTCCCGCGCCTCGCGCGCCGCGGCTTCTGCCTTCGCGTCGTGCTGCAGCAGGGCGCTGTTCACCGCGCTGGCATGGTGGCGGAACTGGCTGATGGCCTGGCCCGCGCCCTGGATGATCTCGAAGCGGCGGTACTGTTCCTGCTGGGCCTGCTGCTCGCCCTGGTTGCGCAGGATCAGGTAGCCCAGCAGCAGGCTGGAGCTGCCGGCGATGGCGAGCAGCCCGAAGCACAGGGCCAGCAGCCGCCAGCGCACGCTGAGTTGTGGACCTGCCATGCTTTCGTCTTGCCGCTGTGGGGAGCCCCTCTGGGGTCGGAGGCCTTCTGGTCGGGTTTAGCATACCCGGAGCGCGGCCGGCGTGAACGGGCGCACGTCGCGGGGCACGCCTCGACTTGCGCCCGCGGCGCCGCCGGCCTTAGGGTTGCGCCGGGGCCGCCGCCGCGGCCGGGGAGCATCGCAATGGAAGGTACGCAACTGCTGCAGGGGCTGATCCTGTTCCGCAACCTGCCGGCCGAGCTGCTGCAGCCGCTGGAGGCCGCGGCCGAGCGGCGCAGCTATGCCGCCGGCGAGCCGATCTTCAGCCACGGCCAGGCGCCCGACAACTTCTACGTGGTGGAGAGCGGCCTGGTCGACATCAGCGTGCCGGCCCAGGACGGGCCCATCGTGGTCGCCAGCTTCGAACCCGGCTCCTTCTTCGGCGAACTGGCGGTGTTCGACCGCCAGCCGCGCAGCGCCGCCGCCTGCGCCAAGGTCGACTCGGTACTGGTCTGTATCCCGCTGCAGGCCATCGCCAGCCTGGTGGAGAGCCACCCCCCGGCGGCGCGCCAGTTCATCGCCGCGCTGGCGCTGCGCCTGCGCAACGCCGACGAGATGCTGTCGCGTCTGCAGGTGCAGAACGTCAACGAGATCGTCGACGAGAACATGAGCCTGGGCGACCGCGTCGCCGACAAGGTGGCGCGCTTCGGCGGCTCCTGGACCTTCATCATCAGCTTCGGCGGCTTCCTGCTGCTGTGGATGCTGGCCAATTCGGCGCTGCTGCTGAGCCAGCCGCCCGATCCGTTCCCCTACATCTTCCTCAACCTGATCCTGTCCTGCGTCGCCGCGCTGCAGGCGCCGGTGATCATGATGAGCCAGAACCGGCAGTCGATGAAGGACCGCCTGCAGGCCGATCAGGAGTTCCGCATCAACGTCAAGGCGGAGATCGCCGTGCAGCAGCTGCACCGCAAGATCGACGAGCTGCGCGGCAGCCTGCTGCAGCACCTGCACGCGCGCGACGAACGCCGCGGCTAGGGCGCCGGGCCGCCGCCGGCGCACGGCAGGAGGGCGCCGAGCAGCGCGGCGAGCCTGGCCTTGCGCAGGTCCTTCGGCCTTTCCGAAGGCGTCCGCGAGCGGACGGCGCGGCCATCCCGGAACGCGCTGGCAGATTGGCAGTCAAATTCCG
>Ga0070741_10005958_pt1 | contig 26536 bp, 26 predicted proteins | sample Coa_R1_4_FD_66440 | JGI IMG/M metagenome (GOLD analysis project Ga0070741, IMG submission 66440) | Surface soil microbial communities from Centralia Pennsylvania, which are recovering from an underground coalmine fire - Coalmine... | ecosystem: Environmental > Terrestrial > Soil > Unclassified ... | reverse complement strand
CGGAGCCAAGGGCGTCTCCTTTCCGTCGAGTCGCTTCTCAACGGGGGGAGCATGCCCTTGGCTTCTCCCCTGGTGTGGGAGGTTCCGATGTCCGGCTTCAACGTAGGCACTACGGACTAGGGCTGGCGGACCGAGCCCTCTGAGGGGTTGGGGCGGCCGAGATTCGCGAACAGGAGCTCGTCGAGGGACGTCGGGCGCCCGAGCAGGTAGCCCTGACCGAAGTCGATGCCCAGGGTGCGCAGGGTGACGAGCTGCTCCCGGGTCTCGATCCCCTCCGCCACGACCGCGGAGCCGGTGGCGCGCGCGAGCGTCGAGACCGCCGACACCAGCGATCGCTTGGCGGGGTCCCGTTCGATGCCGGCGATCATCCCGATGTCGAGCTTGATGAGATCGGGGACAACCCGTACGACGTGAGACAGACCGGCGAAGCCCGCCCCCGCGTCGTCGACGGCCACCCGAGCCCCGAGGCGTCGCAGTTCATCGACCGCGACACGGAGACGATCGTAGTCGCGGACGGGCGTGTGCTCGGTGATCTCGAGGACGATCCGGCGGCCCGGGCCGTCGATCGTTCGGCGGAGTCGCGGGGACCCCGCGGTGCCCGGAGAAACGTTGATCGACAGGAACAGCGGCTCCGGAATCTCCGGCAGGCGCTGGATGGCGGCTCGGACCGCCCTGACCTCCAGGAGCTCGCCAAGCCCCATCGTCTCCGCACGGGCGAACCAGGCGTCGGGAGGTTCCTCGCGCACCCCTCGGAACCGTGCCAGGGCCTCGAGCCCGACCATCCTCAGGTCCCGAAGGGACACGATCGGTTGGAAGACGATGGTGAGGCTCTCGATGCCGAGCGCTCCGAAGAGCGAGGGCTCGCCCCGGCGCCGTTCGGCGACGGGGCGGGGGACCGTCAGGGTCTGACTGCTCACGATCGCGACATCGGCGCCGCATCAAGCGAGCTCAATGGCCCCGGATACCCGTTTTCACGTGGCACGGGATACCCGTCGACGGGTAGCCGGTCGGGCGGGGAGGGGCACCCCCGCAAGCGCGTGCCGGTCCCGGCGGCGGCTAGGTCGAAGGACGGGGAAGGCGGCGTTCGTCGGTCACCGCTTTGGTAGGGTCGGGGTCGTGCAGGGCCCGCCCGAGTCCCGTGCCCGCCACTCGGCCCGCATCGAGCACGAGCGTCTCGACCGCGAGGGCGCGGACCGCGATCACGCGGACCTGGAGCGCTCTCCGCTCTTCTCGCGGCGTCGGTTTCTGCGGACTTCGAGCCTCGCGCTTGCCGGCGCGACCCTGTACGCCTGCACGGGCGGTGGACGCAAGGTCCCGGTGACGCGAACCCCGACGCAGGCGGTGGAGGCCACCGACACCCGCTGGCCGATCAAGCGCGTGATCTACCTCATGCCGGAGAACCGGAGCTTCGACAACCTGTTCGGCAAGTTCCCCGGCGCGAACGGGGCAACCACCGGCCTCAAGTTCGGTGAGGAGGTACCGCTCACGCGCTGTCCGGCGTGGCTCCCGGGCGATCTTCCTCACGACCGGGCCGCGTTCCTGAACAGCGTCGACCGGGGCGCCTACGACGGGTTCGCCACCGGTCAGTTCGGCGACCCCTGGGCGTACACCACCTACGAGCCGGAGGACGTGCCGGTCTACTGGCAGCTTGCGCGCGACTACGTCTTGTGCGATCGCTTCTTCTGCTCGGTGGGCGGTCCCTCGTACCCGAATCACCTGTTCTTCGTTGCCGGACAGTCGGGCGGCGTGATCGACAACCCGGAGAACATCGAGGTCCGATGGGCGCCGGGGAAGCGGTACCCGTTCAAGAGCTGGGGCTGCGACGCCGTCGGACGAGACGTGTTCGTCTTCGTGAAGGACGAGCAGGGCAACCTCACCAAGCACGACACGTGCTTCGACTTCGAGACCGTCCCCCAGCAGCTGGAGCGGATCGGCGTGAGCTGGGCCTACTACTCCGCTACCCCCTTTCAGGCCGGGTACTTCTGGAACGCCCTCAACGCGATCTCAGGTGTGTTCCACACGGACCTGTGGCGCCCGGAGCACATCCGCCCCGTGGACCGGATCGTAAGGGACATCCGAGAGGGCAAGCTGCCGGCGGTGACCTGGATCACGCCGAGGTTCGAGCTCTCGGGTCATCCGCCAGAGAGCACCTGCTTCGCGCAGAACTGGGTGGGCGGGATCGTGAACGCCGTGATGGAGAGCGACGCCTGGGAGCACGCGGCGATCTTCATCTCCTGGGACATGTGGGGCGGGCTCTACGACCACGTGGCCCCGCCGGTGGTGGACCAGGTCGGGTTCGGGTTCCGAGTCCCCACCATCGTGGTCTCGCCGTTCGCCAAGAAGGGGTACATCGATGACGCCGAGGCCGACCTGTGCGCGCCGCTCAAGTTCATCGAGGACAACTGGGGTCTGCCGTACCTCACCGACCGGATCGCCCGCAGCCACAACTTCGAGCACGTCTTCGACTTCGACCGGGCTCCGCGAACCGACGCTCGCCCTGCCCCGGAGATCCGGGCCTGCTACGGGACGCCGTGGGCCTATCCCGGCGACGACTACCCGGGCTGGCCGCCCGGCACCGATCCGGACCCGTCGCAGTTCGTCCACCCGGGAAGGTAGGCCGTCGCAACCGAGCCCTGCTCGAGGGGTTCGAAACCATTCGCTATACAAGCGACTAAGATTCCATACATGCGATCAGCCTACGGATCGAACGACCGGCCGCTCGAGGATCTCACCGCGCGGGCGAGGATCAGGGACGCGGCGCTCGAGCAGTTCGCAGAGCACGGTTTCAAGGCCGCGACCATCAGGGGGATCGCCAGGGCCGCGGGGGTGTCGCCGGGCCTGGTCCAGCACCACTTCGGGTCCAAGGAGGGGGTGCGGCGGGCCTGCGACGACGCCGTCCTCGACCTCGTTCGTCGGAAGATCCGGGCGGTGGAGACCGGCGAGCTCGCGAGCCCGGGCTTCATCGGCGCGCTCTCCTCGATCGCGCCGCCGCTCGTGCGCTACGTGGCCCGGGCGGTCGTCGACGACTCCTCGGCTGGGGCCACGCTGATGGACGAGATGGCCGAAAGCGCCGAGGAGTTCCTGAGCGCCACCTGGCCCGAGCGGTTCCCGCCGGGCTCCCAGCGCACCGTAGACGCCGCGGCGGTGCTCGTGGCCCAAAGCGTCGGCGCGCTCGTGCTGCACGAGCACGTGGCTCGTCGCATGGGCCTACGAGCGTGGCAAGACATCCTGACGCCGAGGATCGGGCTCGCGCAGCTCGACGTGTATCAGTCGGTCGGCGAGTACGTCTCGTCCGGGTTCGGCGAGCAGGTTCGAAAGGCGGCGGAGGCATTGGTGGAACCCGGCCCTGAGCACGACGCGCTCGAGGGAGCCGGGCGGCAAGAGACGGGGAGAGGCTGATGGAGACCGCCATCCGGACCGAGAACCTGTCCAAGACCTACGGAACGACCCGGGCGCTCGTCTCGCTGAACCTCGAGGTGCCGCGGGGCGAGGTCCTCGGGTACCTCGGGCCCAACGGAGCCGGCAAGACCACGACGATCCGGCTGCTGCTCGGCCTGGTCCGCGCGACGGTCGGACGGGCAGAGATCTTCGGGATCGACGCTCAGGCGAACCCGGTCGAGGCGCACCGACGGGTCGCCTACGTCCCGGGCGAGGCGAACCTGTGGCCGCAGCTCACCGGTTGGGAGACCCTCTACCTCCTCGGTCGGATCCAGGGACGGGTCGACACGGCCTATCGGGATCTCCTGATCGAACGGTTCGACTTCGACCCCACGAAGAAGGTCCGCTCGTACTCGAAGGGCAACCGGCAGAAGCTCATCCTGATCGCCGGGTTGATGAGCCGGGCCGACCTGCTCCTGCTCGACGAGCCGACCAGCGGCCTCGACCCCCTGATGGAGCGGGCCTTCCGCGAGTGCGTCCAGGAGGCGCGCGAGCGCGGACAGACGGTGTTCCTGTCCTCGCACATCTTGTCGGAAGTGGAAGCCCTCTGCGACCGGGTCGCGATCTTGCGCGCCGGTCACCTGATCGAGGTGGGCACGCTCGCCGAGATGCGCCACCTCTCGGCGCTGCACGTGGAAGCCGAGCTCGATGGCACCGTCCCCGACCTGTCGAATGTCCCTGGCCTGAGCGCCGTCGAGGTGGAGGGCAACCGTCTTCGTTGTGAGGTCACCGGCCCGATCGAACCCCTGCTCGCCACGCTCGCCTCCACGGGCGTCCGGCACCTCGTGAGCCGGGAGCCCTCGCTGGAAGAGCTGTTCCTCGCCCATTACGGCGCCGACGGACGGGGGGAGGCCGGCGACGATGCGGCATAGCGAGCGGTACGACGAACGGGGGGCGGCACGGGCGGTCGCCGTCACGACCGCGCGGCGCGTGGGGCGACAGGGACTGCTCTGGGGACTCCTGTTCGGGGGCACGATCGCAGCGTCCGCCACCTCGTACTCGGGCCTGGTGCCGACGGCCGCGGCGCGGGAGCGGCTCGCGCTCTCGTTCGAGGGCAACACCGCGTGGGCGGCGCTGTTCGGGCCGCTGCGGCGGCTGGACACCGTGGCGGGGTACACCGCGTACAAGTCCGGGATGTTCGTGATCATCCTCGCGGCGATCTGGGGCCTGTTCGCCGCCACCCGGTCGCTGCGAGGCGAGGAGGACGCGGGGCGCTGGGAGATCCTGTGCGCGGGCCACACCACGCGCGGGCGGGCCGCCGCCCAGGCCGCGGTCGGGCTCGGCGCGGGGTTCGCGCTGCTCTGGGCGGCCACGGCGCTCCTCTCGGTGTCCGCGGGCGCGTCCTCGAAGGTGGGCATCGGGATCGGGGCCGCGCTGTTCTTTGCCACCGCGCTTTGCTCGGCCGCGGCGATGTTCATGGCGATCGGCATGTTCGTCGGTCAGCTCGCGGCCAGCCGTCGCGATGCCAACCTGATCGGCGCCGGCGTGCTGGCCGGCTCGTACCTCGTGCGCATGGCGGCGGACTCCGATCCGGGCCTTGCGTGGCTCCGGTGGGCGAGCCCGATCGGTTGGATCGAGGAGCTTCGACCGCTCACCGGCTCGAAGCCCCTCGCGTTCATCCCGGTCGTCGCGCTCGTGGTGATGCTGGTCGCGCTCTCGGTTTGGATCGCCGCGCGACGGGACGTCGGCGCCGGCGCGTTCGCGATCGGCGAGACCCCGAAGCCCAGGACGCGTTTGCTCGGCAGCCAGGCCGGCCTCACGCTGCGGCTCACGCGCCCGACGGTCGTCGCCTGGACCGCGGCGCTGGTCGCGACGGGGCTCGTGTTCGGGCTCGTGGCGCAGGCGGCCGGGAGCGCCCTCCGGGGGATCCGTGGCATCGAGCGCGCCATCCAGCGGCTCGGAGGCTCGGGATCGGGGGCTGCCTCGTACCTGGGGTTCGTGTTCGTCATCGCGGCCGGGCTCATGGCGATCGCGGTCGCCGGCCAGATCGCCTCCATCCGCAACGAGGAGGCGAGCGGACACCTGGACCACCTGTTCGTCCGGCCCGTCGAGCGGTGGCGCTGGCTGACCGTGCGCCTGGGGGTCGGCCTCGGGCTCGTGGCGCTCGCCGGCCTGCTCGCGGGGGTGGCCGCGTGGGTCGGAGCGGCGAGCCAGCACGCGGACGTCGGCCTCGGCGAGCTGGTAAAGGCCGGCCTGAACGTCGTGCCTCCCGCGGTGTTCGTGCTCGGGATCGGCGGGCTCGTGTTCGGGATCCTGCCTCGGGCCTCGATCGGCGTCGTCTACGGGATCGTCGTCTGGTCGTTCCTGGTCGAGGTCGTCGCCGCGGTCTTCGACTCCAACCACTGGCTGCGGGACACGTCGCCGCTGCTACACGTGGCGCCGGTGCCGGCGGCGGAGCCGAACGTTCAGGCCGCCGTGTGGCTGATCGTGCTCGGTCTGGCGGCTGCGGCCGCCGGGATCTGGAGCTTCGAACGACGCGACCTCGTCGGAGCCTGACCGGTCCTCAGCAGGGCAGGAGCACGCGGAACGAGGCGCCGCCGCCGGCTCGGTCCTCGACCCACGCTCGGCCGCCGTGAAGGCGCGCGAACTCGGCGACGAGCGACAGGCCGATGCCGGACCCCGGCGACGGGTCTTCGGGATCCCCGCGCCGGAACGGCTCGAACACCTCCTCGCGCAAGTCCGTGGGGATCCCCGGGCCGTCGTCCTCGACCACGAGGAGCAGACCCTCCTCTGATCTCGAGGCTCGCACCCAGATCCCGCTGCCCTCCGGGGTGTGCTTGACCGCGTTGAGGAGCAGGTTCTCGAGGATGCGCTCGACCTTCGGCCCGTCGATGTCGGCGATCAGGGGTTCGGCGTGCACCTCGATCACTCGCCCGGGCGCGACGCCGGCCTCCGCGACCGCGCTCCGGACGAGCGCCGCGACGTCGATCGGCGCGCGGTCGACCTTCACCACGCCTCGCGCCAGCCGCTCGACGTCGAGCAGGTCGGTGAGGAGCCGGTTGAGCTTGCGCGCGTTGATCGCCAGGCGGGCCAGGAGGTCCGAGCGCTCCTCTCGCGAGATCTCGACGTCGTCGCGCTCGAGGGTCATCGCGGCGCCGAGCACCACCGTGAGCGGCGTCCGCAGGTCGTGCGAGACCGCGCGGAGGAACGCGTTCTTCATCTCGTCGAGGGCGCGCAGGCTTGCCGTGGCCTCGCGCTCGGCCGCCAGGGCTCGTTCGATGTCGGCGGTGCGGCGGGCGTTCTCGATCGCCACCGCCGTGTGGGAGGCGACGGTCTCGAGCATCCGCCGGTCCTCCTCGTCGAACTGGTCGATGCCCAGCTTGGAGATGACGATGGTTCCGACCAGGCGATCGCCGAAGACCAGCGGGGCGGCCAGGATCGACTCGTCGACGTCCTCCGTCCCGGGGATCGTGGTCGCGTACGGATCGTCGTTCGCATTGGGGGTGTAGTACGAGGTGCGGGTCTCCGCCACGTGTCCCGTGAGTCCCTGTCCGACCTTGATGAGGAGCGCGTCGTAGGTTTCCCCCTGGTACTCGGAGAGCTCGCCGCGGAACGCGATCGGCGTCAGCGTCTCGCCGTCGGGATCGAGCAAGTGGACCCGGCAGTTGTGGTAGTCGATGAGCGTCCGGAGCTCGCCCACGACGGCCTCCGATATGTCTCGGACGTCGGGCGACTGGTTGAGCCTGGCCGCCAGCCGGTGCAGCATCTGGAGCTGGGCGTGCGGACGCTCGGCGGCCGGTTGCTTCCGCCGTTCGTCTCGCCGTGGTTCGATGCGTTCGCTCTGCTCGACGGGCGTGCGTACCATCCAGATCCCCCGCGGATCAGCACCACAGGTATCGGCGCAAGGAGCGAGACACTTAGGGATCCGGCTTCCGGCCGTCTCCCGGCGCGATCACGTCCGGCCTGGAGGGATAGGCCTCGCTCGTGCTCTGTGCCGCGTGCTGGTGATCTCAAGAAGTAGCCGTCGGGAACCGCAGATGGGTCGTCAGGTGCTCGAACCCATCGTTCAGGCACTCCACGGCGCGGCGTAGAGCTTGCCCCACTTCACGGAGAACGCCCGGGCTCTCCTGGTGGCCTCGGCCACGGCAGCATCGCCGGGGCTTCCTCGATGTCATCGAGGATCGCCCAGTACTCGGCCTTCACCTTGCCCTGGGCATAACGCGGGACCTTGGCCAGCAGGTTGCGGGCTCGATGGATCAGGCATCGTTGACGCCGGCTGTTGTCGAGGACGAGCTCGACCGCGCCGATCAGGCCCGGGGCGCCGTCGGAGATGACGAGCAGCGGAGGGCCCAAGCCCCCTTGTTCTCATCGAGTTGTTCTCATCGAGCGGAGGTGCTCGGCCCTGGCGTCGGTGGACTCGGCATCCCGGCTCAAGGCCAAGCAGGTGCGGCGTTCCGGAGGGCTCGATGCCCCGGGCCACGAGCACCGGCTCCGCCTTGGCCCCGAGCGCCCGGAGCTGCTGCTGTCGATGGACAGACCCACCTTCCCCCGGGTCCGGGCCTCACAGGCCTTCACGGGCGAGCTCTGGAGGCTCTCGTGCCGCACGGGCTGAGGCTTATGCTTGTGTGATAGGTGAACGACGATGACGCTCGCCGGCGTGTCGGCCCTGGCGGCCGGGATCGTGCTGCTTGCCTCGGGCGCCTTGCTCGTCGTGTTCGTCCTTACTGGTAAGGACGCGTGGGGGCGTGCCAACGACGCCACAACGGCGTTCTTCGCTCTTCTCATGCTCCCCGCGACGATCGAAGTCTACGGACGGTACGCGCCGGGTTCACGGTTGATGATCGGGGTCCCGACGCTGGTCGGGCTCCTCGGCCTGGTAACGGTCGCGTCGACCTCAGGAATGACGGCCGCGGCAAGGCTGGACTGGCTGATCTCGGCGAAGATCGGTGCAGCGGGCTTCGCTGCCTTCCTCGTGTGGATGGGGGCCGTCTGTGCCCAGATCCTGGGGCGCGGTGGCCTCCCTCAAGCACTTGCCTGGTTCGGATTCCTTGGCCTCGGGATCGCATTGGCGGTCTCCGTGCTAGCGATGACGTTCGTCCGCGCGCACGGGAGCTTCGCCGGCGACGTCCGGCCGTCCCCCGCCTTGTCGGCGGCCTTCGCGTTCGCCTACTTGTGCTTTCCGGCCTGGATCGCGTGGCTGGGCGTAAGCCTTGCGCGTGCCGGTTGAGGGGATGCGACCCCATCGCCGGGCATCGCGTTGGTGATCGCCTTGGCCGGCCCGGAGCTCCACGAGTAGTCCCGGGAACGTTTGACCCGGAAATCACACACCTGTAACTCCCTTCCGGCATGCTGATCGCGGACGCTTCCCCAGGAGGTGGCGATGAGAAGGCCATCGACCTTCGTCCGTGAGGCCTCCCTGCGCGAGACCCAGCCCCCCGAAGCGTCCGCCCCCGAGGGTGAGGAGTAGGCATGGACGAGACCGACACGGCGGTTCGCGAGATCACGATCACCCGGGTGTTCGAGGCCTCGCGCGAGGAGGTCTGGAGAGCCTGGACGGACCCCGAGCAGCTCAAGCGCTGGTTCAGGCCGCACGGGTTCACCGTTCCAGAGTGCACGGTGGATCTTCGCCCCGGCGGCGTGCTCCGGATGGTGATCCTCGCGCCCGACGGCAGCCAGTCGACCAAGCGAGGGCGACCGGCTCGCGGCCCACGTGGCCGGCCGATCCCGGCACCGGCACCCCGAGTGAAATATCAGGGAAACCTGTTATCATTCCCCCCAAAGGGGACCGGGAGGAGACAGGTGAGCGCGAGGGACGCCGGCGGTGTGTTGGCGTCGAAGGCCGGATGCGGACCGGAGGCGCTCGCTCGCTACTTCCGGGTCCTCGGGGATCCCACGCGGCTCCGGATCATCGAGGCCTTGCTCGAGCGCGAGCGCACGGTGTCGGAGTTGGTGAGCCTGATCGGGGCGCCGCAGAGTCGCGTCTCGAACCACCTGGCCTGTCTGAAGTGGTGCCGGTTCGCGGACGCCGAGCGCCGCGGCCGACGGGTGGTCTACCGCATCGCGGATCCCGAGGTCGAGCAGCTGATGCGCGTGGCACGTTCCCTCGCGAGCGCGCATTCGGAGCACCTGGCGACCTGCCGCCGCATCGGACCGGACTGGATCTAGGGGAGAAGGCGATGAGGAAGCTTCGGATGGAAGTGGCCGGCATGACCTGCGACTCGTGCAATCTCCACGTGGCACGTGCGCTCGAGCGGGCCGGCGCGCGCGAGGTGGCGGCGGACTGGCGGAAGGGAGAGGCCGTCTTCGTCGCCGGGGAGGAGGTCGGCCTCGACCGCCTGGCCGAGGCCGTGCGGGATTCGGGGTACGGCCCCGGCAGGGTCGAGAGGCTCGAGACGGGGGCCTGGAGGGCTGACCGGGCCGGCGCCTCCGAGTACGACCTGCTCGTCATCGGGGCGGGCTCGGCGGCGTTCGCGGCCGCCATCAGGGCTCGCGATCAGGGCGCGCGGGTGGCGCTGGTCGAGCACGGGACCGTGGGGGGCACCTGCGTCAACGTGGGATGCGTGCCCTCCAAGGCGCTGCTTCGGGCGGGCGAGGTCTACTTCCAGGCCGGCCACCAGGACTTCGCGGGCGTGCAGACCTCCGCCGGCAAGGTGGACCTTGCCGCGCTCGTCGCCCAAAAGGACGAGCTCGTCGGCGCGATGCGCCAGCAAAAGTACCTCGACCTCGTGGACGCCTACGGCTTCGAGCTGATCCCCGGCCACGCCGAGTTCGCCGGTCCGGACACCGTCTCGGTCGACGGCCGCACCATCACGGCCGGCGCGTACCTGGTCGCGACCGGCGCCTCTCCCGCGGTCCCCCCGATCGAGGGACTGCCCGACGCCGGCTACCTCACCAGCACCACGGCGCTGGACCTGAGGGAGCTGCCCGCATCGATGGCGGTGATCGGGGCCAACGCCATCGGTCTCGAGCTCGGTCAGCTCTTCGTGCACCTTGGGACCAAGGTGCTGTTCTTCGATGTCTTGGAGCGGATCGCTCCCTTCGAGGAGCCCGAGGTCTCCGAGGCCCTCACGGCGATCCTGCGGGGTCAGGGAGCCGAGGTCTATGCCCCGGCCAGGATCGTGAAGGTGAGGGCGGCCGCAGGAAAGCGCGTCGTCCATGCGGAGGTGGAGGGGGCCCTCCGGGAGTTCCCGGTCGAGCAGGTGCTGGTGGCAACCGGCCGCACCCCGAACACATCGGGAATGGGGGTGGGGCTGGAGACCGCCGGCGTCGAGCTCGACCGACGGGGGGCGATCGTGGTGGACGAGCATCTTCGGACCACGAACCCGCGCATCTTCGCCGCCGGGGACTGCACGACGGCGCCGCAGTTCGTCTACGTGTCCGCCTACGAGGGCAACCTGGCGGCCGAGAACGCCCTGAACGGCGCCTCCCGGACCGTGGACCTCCGGGCCCTGCCCAGGGTCACCTTCACCAGCCCCCAGATCGCCTCGGCGGGCCTCACCGAGGCCCGGGCCCGCTCGGAGGCTCGGGACGTGAAGACGTCGGTCCTGCCCCTGTCCGCGGTGCCGAGGGCGATCGTGAACCGGGAGACCCGGGGCCTGATCAAGATGGTGGCCGACGCATCGACCGATGAGCTCCTGGGCGTCTCGATCCTCGGGGAGGCCGCCGGCGAGGTGATCCAGGCCGGCGTGCTCGCGATCAAGTTCCGCCTGACGGTGAAGGAGGTGGCGGAGACCTTCCACCCCTACCTCACGATCGCCGAGGGGCTGAAGCTCGCGGCCCAGACGTTCAGCAAGGACGTGGCCATGCTCTCGTGCTGCGCGGCGTGAGCGAGCGCGCGGGTCCTCTGCCGGGTCGGGGACCGCATGGCGAGGGATGAGCTTTCCGGTTTCCGCCGGCCCACCCAGATCGCGGCGCACGGACCCGTTGGGATCCGGCGTTCGAACCGAACGAGACCGCCCCGCCGCCCGAGTACGGGCAGCTGTGGCCGGGCGGACCCTGTCCTGAACCGGCATAGGTTCGCGAAGAGTGGTGACGCACTCGAGCATCTGCTGGAATTGGCCGACCGGAGGAGGAATGGCGATGAGCGAGAAGAGCACCACGCGAGGTCCGGCCGCCGCACGCGGCGGGAAGGTCGGAGGCTTTACCGCCGGGGAACGCGCGGCGATGAAGGAGCGCGCCAGAGAGCTGAAGGCGGAGGCCCGGGCGAACCGGGACCGGGAGGCCGGGGAGCGCGACGTGCTCGCGAAGATCGCCGAGATGCCGGAGCCGGACCGCTCGATGGCCGAGCGACTGCACGCGATCGTCAAGGCGAACGCGCCGGACCTGTGGCCGAAGACGTGGTACGGCATGCCCGCGTACGCCAAGGATGGGAAGGTCGTCTGCTTCTTCAAGCCCGCGTCGAAGTTCGGCTCGAGGTACGCAACGTTCGGCTTCGAGGAAGCGGCGAACCTGGACGATGGGTCCATGTGGCCGACATCGTTCGCACTGACGGAGCTCACCCCCTCGGACGAGAGGAAGATCGGCCGCCTCGTGAAGAAGGCCGTGAGCTGAGCCCGCCGACCCCGTCCCCGCCGGTCGCACCGCAAGACTAGGATGGGTGGCCGGGGACGCACGGCCGAGGGCCTGAGAACCGATCACTCGATCACCATCGTGACGGAGATCACGCGACGGCTCTGTGAGAACACATGAGCATCCAGCGATCGACGCGCGCCGTCAGCGAACGCCGACTGGCTCGAATCACTCGCAGCCTCCTGGGCGCCTCGACCCTCTGCGCGATCTCCACGGTCTCGCCTTCCGGTCGACCGCACATCAACACGGCGTACTTCGGCTGGGGCGCGAACCTGCACCTGGTCTGGCTTTCGGATCCCCGCGCGCGTCACTCGAGGAACCTGACCTCGTGGACGGCCGCCGCGGTGGCCGTCTACGACTCGAGCCAGTCGTGGGGAAACCCCGACCGGGGCATCCAGCTGTTCGGTTCGGCCGGACCCGCAAGTCGCCATGAAGCGCCGGAGGCCGAGCGCATCTACGCCGGCCGCTTCCCCGGGTTCAGGTCGGAGGAGTTCGTCGGCTATCGGCTCTACGTGTTCCGTCCTCGAACAGTCAAGCTCTTCGACGAGCCCGAGCTCGGCGCGGGGGTGTTCGTCACCGCCACGGTCCGGGCGGGTGGAGAGCTGGCGTGGACACGGACGGAGATCTACCGGCCCACCTGACGCATGGAGGTCCGAGGGAAGGGCTCATGGGCGGCAGCCGGGAACCGGAACGTCGGCGACCTCCAAAGCTTCACAGGAGTGTCCCCGGGAGGAATCGAACGGTAGAGCAAACACCTGCTGAGCGCGGTTGTGCAGGTAGAGACGACGTACGGTGATCCTCGATTGCCCGGCGAACTCGACAGGAGGTCATCGACGGCGGCGTCCGTTGCCGTCTGGACAGTGGCGTGCACTAGGGCCTTCTCCAGGATCTGCTCAGCGGTGGTCATGCTCCCTCCCTCCGCGGCTCGCCAGCACCATCGACGCGACGTCGCGTCCGGTCGGAACTGGAGAACGACCCACCAAGACATATGCTACAAAACTGACCAGTCGGTTTCTAGGATGCCCGGCGACGGGAAAGGAGCACTGCGTGCCCAAGCTTGCGCCCGCGACGAAGATCGAACGTCGCCAGCAGCTCGTAGATGCGGCTTGGAGGTGCGTGTCGGCTCGGGGGTTCCAATCGCTGACGGTCGACGATGTCTGCGAAGAGGCGGGGGTCAGCAAGGGGGCCTTCTACATCTACTTCCAGCAGAAGCAGGATCTGCTGCTGGCCCTGGTCGACGACGAAGTCGCCGAGATGAACGAGCTCATGCTCAAGCTCCAACAGGCACACTTGAGCGGCGTCGAGCGGCTGCGTCGGTTCGCCCGTGAGATGGTGGGCCGCGGGGACGATCCCGCACGTGTTCAGATCCGCGCGGACATGTGGGCCGAGATGTCCTCGAACACGTCCGTGCGCGCGAAATGGGCAGCGGTCATGGGCCAGCGCCGCGAGCGGCTTCGGGCGTGGATCGAGGAAGCTGTCGCGGCACGCGACCTGGCCCCCATCCCAGCCAATGCGCTCGCTGCGATCCTCCTTGCCCTCAGCGATGGGCTTCTGCTTCATGCCGGGTTGGACCCCGCGGGCTTTCGTTGGGGCAACATCGCCAAGGCGCTCGACGCCATCCTCGAAGGGATCGCCCACGCATGAGTGAGCCAGCTCCTGGGAGCCGATCCAACGGCGATGGGTGTGCGTCATTGTCCGTCAGAAGCGCCGCGCCTTCGGGTGTGGCGCGGGTGGATATCGGTGGGCTGCGACGTACGAGGTCCGTGACTCCGTTGGGCCGACGGGGGAGCAGTGGATCGTTCACAGCCGCGATGGCGCGCCGGTCCCTGCCCCGATGTCCGGTGATCGGTGCCCGACCTCTGGGCGGCGCTTGTACCCACAGCCTGGCCCGCATCGAGTGGGCCTCCGATCCTCGCGTGCGATGTTGGGGCCGGGGTGGTGGAGAGCTGGGGGACTCAGATGTCTGACGGCAAGCGGAGCGGTGCAACGCTCCGACTCGAAGCGGTAGTGAAGACCTACGGAACCGGTGAGATCGCCGTCCACGCGCTTCGAGGGGTGGATCTGAAGGTGGGCGCCGGCGAGTTCGTCGTCCTGCTTGGTCCGAGTGGATCAGGCAAGACCACCCTCCTCAACGTGGTGGGTGGCATCGAGTCGCCCACCTCGGGCCGGGTGATCTCCGACGGCGTCGATATCAGCTCGCTCGATGCGGACGGGCAGACGGCCTACCGGAGGGACCACGTGGGCTTCGTGTTCCAGTTCTTCAACCTGATCCCCACACTCACGGCGCGTGAGAACGTAGGCCTCATCGCCGAGCTCACGGGCGGCCAAGACGACGAACGAGTGGTCGGCGTACTCCATGAGGTGGGGCTCGGCAAGCGCCTGGACCACTTTCCCGGCGCGCTGTCCGGTGGGGAGCAGCAGCGAGTGGCGATCGCCCGGGCGCTCGTGAAGGACCCGCCCCTGCTGCTGTGCGACGAGCCGACGGGGGCGCTCGATCTGGAGACTGGACGAACGGTGCTCGACCTGCTCCGACGGGTGAACCGAGACCGCGGCTGCACGGTCCTGCTCGTCACCCACAACTCCGCGATCGCCGAGATGGCGGATCGGGTTGTCCACATGCGGTCTGGACAACTGGAGCACGACCACCGGAACAAGGTGCCGGTCGCGGCGGAAGCGCTTCGATGGTGAGGCTCCTGCGCGTCAAGCGCCGGCGTGACCTCCGCCGTCAGCGGGCGCAGTTCGGTGCCGTGATCGCCACGCTGTTTATCGGCGTTGCCCTGTTCGGGGCCACGTCGGATGCCTATCGGAACCTGAACGCGTCGTACCGCACGCTCTACGCGGACCTCCGGTTCGCCGACCTCACGGTGACGGGTGGGCCCGTCCGTGAGATCGCGCGGCGAGCCGAGGCGGCCGGCGCCCTAGCCTCGATCCGCGCGGTTACGGATGTGCCGTTCGAGGTCGACGGCTCGAAGCTGCTCGGGCGCGTGGTCGGGATGCCCTCCGACGCCCAGCCGCTGGTGGATCGCGTGCAGGTGCTCTCGGGCACCTACCTGTCGCCTTCGCGGGAACGGGGCGTCCTGGTCGAGCAGCACATGGCATCCCACTTCCACCTCGCTCCCGGCGACGCCCTCCGGATCCTCGGCCCCGGCGGATGGACGACCGTCGAGGTGGTCGGCATCGCCGCCTCGCCCGAGTACCTGTGGCCCGCTCGAAGCAGGCAGGAGGTCCTGGTTCCGCCCGGCGACTTCGGCGTGCTCTTCGTGCCCGAGGCCCTCGCCCAGCAGCTGTCCCCTTCCTCTGCAGCCGACCAGGTCGCCGTGTACGGCGCCGGTCCCGGACTCGTGTCCGAGCTCTCGCGGGTGGCCCGATCGGGTGGCTCGCTGGACGTGGTCCCGAGATCCGAGCAGCCCTCGAACGCTGCCCTGCAGGAGGACGTGAGCGGGTTCGGCGAGCTCGCCGTCCTGTTCCCGATCCTGTTCCTGGCCGCGGCGGCGATGGCCGCCTTCGTGCTGTTGAGCCGGCTGGTGCGGTCGCAGCGCGCCGAGATCGGGACGCTCACCGCGAACGGGTTCGGCCGGCGGACGATCTTCCGGTCCTACCTCGGCTACGGCATCTGGGCCGGGCTCGTGGGCGGGGTGCTGGGTGCGGTGGGCGGCGTGGCCCTCGGTGCGTGGATTACCCACCTGTACACCTCGGCCATCTCGGTCCCGATCACGGTGATCCGATTCTCGTGGGGCACGCCGCTGGTCGGCATCGCGATCGCGGTCCTCGCCGCGGTGCTCGCCGCGGCCGCGCCGGCACGGGCCGCCGCGAGCATTACCCCGGCAGAGGCGATGCGGGGGACCACGCCCGCGACGACGGGGGGGAGGAGCGTGATCGAGCGTCTGGTTCCGCCCGCCCGTGCCCTCCCAGGCAGGTGGAAGCTCGCGTTGAGAAACATCGGCCGGAGCCGACGACGCACCATCTCGACGCTGGTGGGTGTGGTCCTCTCGCTCGTGCTGGTGCTCGTCTCCTGGGGGATGCTCGACACCACGAGCATTCTGCTCTCCCGCCAGTTCGACACCGTCCAGCGCCAGGACGCCCAGCTGTACTTCGCCGGCGGCCCGGCCACCGCCTCCGAGCTCTCCGCGGCCCGAGCGGTGCCGGGCGTCGCGGCGGCCGAACCCGCGGCCGAGCTCCCCGTATCGATCTCGGATGCAGGTCGCAGCTACGCGACGACGCTGCTCGCGCTGCCACAGGACACGACGATGCACACGTTCCTGCTCGAGGGCGGGGGGACGGGTCATCTGAGCGGGACCGGGTTGCTCGTGGGGAAGGCGCTCTCCGGGCTGATCGGCGTCTCGAGCGGCGACCTGGTGACGGTCGCCTCCCCGGCCCTGCCCGGCCCGATCCGGCTCGCGATCTCCGGCTTCCTTGACGAGCCGCTCGGCACGTTCGCCTACGTCTCGCTCCCTGGGCTGGAGCAGGCGGTCGGCACCAATGCGTTGGCGAACACGGCCCTGCTCCGCTTCGCCCCTGGCGCCGACCGCTCCGAGGTCCTGAACCGACTGCAAGCGATGTCCGAGGTCTCCGTGGTCGTGGACTCACGAGGGCTGGCCTCATCGGCGAGCTCGCTGATGGGGCTCTTCTACGTCTTCGTCGGGGTGATGCTCCTGTTCGGGGGTCTGATGTCGTTCGCCCTGATGTTCAACACGATGTCCGCAAACATCTCCGAGCGAGCCGGTGAGATGGCCTCACTTCGAACGGCCGGGGTGGGTCGCGCCACGATCTCGGGGCTCCTCACGCGGGAGAACCTGCTCGTAACCGCGCTCGGCATCGCACCGGGGCTGCTGATCGGCTACCTGCTCGCCGCGGTCTTCATGGCCTCGTTCAACAGCGACCTTTTCACATTCACGCTGCACGTCCGGTGGACCACGCTCGTCCTGTCGGCCGCCGCGATGCTAGTGGTCGCGCTCGTGTCGCAGTGGCCGGGCGTTCGCACGGTGGGTCGACTCGACGTTGCCTGGGTGGTCCGCGAGCGCTCGGTATGACCGCGGAAGGTCAGTGACTCGGCGTTGGGGCCAACCGTGGCATCCGGGTTGGGCCAACGGGTAGCATCTCCCTACCTTCCCCATCGCCGGAGGCTTGCATGGGGAAGCGCACACGAGAGCGACGGCGCCGGCAGCGCCGGCTCGCCCTCATCCAGGGTGGGAGGTCCGAGGAGCACCGCGGGCAGGGCGCAGGCTCCGTCCTGCAACATCCCGAGGTGCTGATCGAGCAAGCCATCGCGCGCGCACGGGCGATCATCGACTCTCGCGCTCCGGCAAAGGAGGCTGCCGAGGAGATCCTGGATGTCTACCGCGGGGACGTCGCGCCGTTCTCGATCCTCGGCGCGATCCACGCGCGCTCGCCCGGGCGGGCACGGGCGATCGCAGAGGCCGCTCTCGCCCTCTCGCCGGGCACGGAGACGGCCCTCGGGCTCGCCGTGGCCGTCGCCGAGGCCGACGACGACCCGGCCCGCGCGCTCTCCCTGATGCACGGCCGGGTCGGGCGCTCCTCGCATCCGACGCTGCGTGCCGCATTCGGGAGAGCTCTCAACGCCGAGGGGCGGATCGCCGAGGCTGCGGAGGTGCTCGAGCCGCTCTGCCTGGAGCATCCGGGACTTGCCGAGGCCGAGGAGGAGCGCGGCTTCTCGGTCATCGCGGCGCGTGTTCGCGTCGAGACCGACGACGGGACGTGGCCCTGCCCCTGCGGCTCGGGCCGGGCCTACGCGGCATGCTGCGGGCCCCGTGAGCGGGCCGTCGTCGAGCGCTTCCTCGACCGGTCGGCGTTCGACCGGTTCCGGGAGCGCGTCTTCGCCTACTCGATGCGCCCCGACTTCGAGCCGATGCGCGCCCGCGCCTGGTTCGAATGGTTCGGCGAGGAGCCGCCCCCACCACCCGAGGAGCCCCCGGACGGCGAAGCCCGGGCCATGATCGAACGGGCCTGGCTCATCCTCTCCTCGTCGGGAGAGCCGAGCGCGCACGACTCGGTCCTGGAGCGCTTCGCCTCGGACCGAGCGAACGCCCGCGAGGACCGGCGACGCGCCAGGGACTGGGCGCGCTTCGAGCATCACGGTCTCTGGCGGGTCACCGGCGAGGCGGAGCCACCCGGCGTGCACCTGGAGGACCTGCTCACCGGAGCCGCCCACTACGTCGCGGTCGCCGCCGAGCAACGCGACGCCATCGAGTCCGGAGAGGTCGTTCTCGGCCTGGTCGTTCCCTTCGACGGCGTGTGGCGAACAGGCTCGACCCTGGTCCCCATGACCCTCGAGGAGGCCGATCTGCTGCGTGACGCGCTGCTCGAGCAGATGATCGCGATCGAGCGCGAGGTGGGGCCTGGGGAGGCGGGCGACCTCTCGGTCCACCTGGAGGAGCTGCGGGCGCGCCTCGAGCCGGGGGTGCCGCCGAAGGAGCTGCCTGCGGACCTGTCGTTCCTGCTTCACCGCGCGGCGGCGGCGGGGCTGCCCCGACTCGTCGACCTGCTCCGAGAGATGCGCGCCGGACCGGTGGTGCTGACCAACACGTCCGGCGAGCCCCTCGAGCTGATCACCGCGCGCGTGGGGGTGCAGGATCTCGCGGAGGTGCGCGAGCGGCTCCTGGCACGGGGGGACGTGCGGGCCGAGCCCGACGACCCCGGGGGGCTCGTGTGGGAGGGCGACGCCATCCCACCCGAGAGCCTGGCCGAGATGCAAGCGCAGCTTCGCGAGCAAGGGATCGAGGTCGCTCCCGACGACGGTCTCCACCGGTGGATCCTTGGACACATCGAGGTGGAAGCCGACGCTCTCGTCGTCGAGGTCAACTCGCGTGCACGGCTTCGTCGCTTCCTGGCGATCCTGGAGGAGGTCGGCGCTCACCCGCGCGTGCTTTCCGAGGAGGTGACGTCCCTGCCGCAGCCCCCCGGCGCGGCGGGCGCGCTCGCGTGGCTGCACCCCGCCGAGCCGCTGCCGGAGCTTCCCGTGCCGTCGACGGAGGAGCTGGCCAGCGCCGCCGCGGCGTCGACGGTGCTCGTGCGGGTGCGGTCTCTCCTCGATCTGCTGGGCGAGACGGGCCGCAAGCTCACCGGGACGGGGCGCTTGCGCCTGGCCGATGCTCGCGCTCTCGCCAAGGCGATCGGCATCGAGTTCGACGAGCGGTTCGGTGACCGGGTGTACCGGCCCCGGAGCGCCGCCGATGTGCGTCCCATCGAGGAGACGTTCTCCTGGGCGCGCGCGGCGGGTCTCGTGCGGGTCGTCCACGGGTGGGCGCGCCCGACCAAGCGCGCGGCCGCCTTCGGTCGCGACCCGCTGGGCGACTGGTGGGGTCTTTTCGAGTCGTTCGTCGGCAAGATGCGCTGGGCGGAGCGCCGGGGAGGCGACCGGTCCTGGTGGGGCAAGGAGGTGAGCGACCTTCTCCCCCGCTACCTCGAGGAGCTCTACCGAGCCGGCGGCGCGCCCGTGAGTGCCCGTGCGCTCGCCGAACGGACCGTGGCCGTGCTCGCCCTCCGCTACCGGATCGAAGTAGACGAGCATCGTGCGCTCGCGGACTGGATCGAAGGCGACATCGCGTACGGGGCGATGCGGCCGCTCGCCGAGCTCGGGGCCCTGGCCCTGGAGGAACAGCCGGTCGTGTTCGGAAGAAAGCCGACGGGTTGGACCTCGATCACGGGGGCGCGGTCGACGCCGCTCGGCCTGTGGGCGATCGGCCGGCTCCTCACCGGTCGCGCGTGACGGCGTCTCGGCCCCGGCCCTCGGGCCGTTCGCCCGCCTGCCATCGAGCGAGCACCGTTTCCACCTCGGCCCGTACCCGCGCCCGGGCCGTTCGCGTCCTGCTCTCGCGTCGGTCGGGTCGACGGCCGGCATCGAGGCCCACAGGGACCCGTCGCGGATCGCTCGAGGACGTCCATTTGGCGAAGCTTGGCTGCTCGATGGGCCGGGCGTCCGGCGTCATCGCTGGTGCCGCCCAGACTGGCCGTGCGGGCCGGTGATCCGGCGTCTCCGTCGGTGCGAATCACGGATCGTCCAAAGCGCTCTTGGACTGGGAGGAGGTATCGATGCCGGGATCGACTTCACGCATGAGCATCGCACGGACGTACGCGCTCATCTTCGGGATCGCGTAGGTGGCCGTCGCGGTGATCGAGGATGTGCTGGGCTCGGCCGGATGGACGATCGGGGGCACGACGATCCTGGGAGTCACCGCGGCGCAGAACGCAGTCCACTGGATCGTCGGCGTGGCCGTTCTCGGGTCGTTCTTCGCGGGAGACGTAGCGGCGAGGTTGGTGGCCAGGATCATCGGCATCGTGTTCGTCGTGGTGACGCTGCTGGGCGTATTCGCCCGCGACGTCACCGGCAACCTGCTGGACCGGCAACCTGCTGGGGTTCGACCGGGCCGCTGCCCTGGTCCTACAACATCGTGCATGCCGCGACGGCCGTGTTCGCGCTGATCGCCGGCTTCGCCGTCGCCAAGCTGTACGGCGACCGCCCCGCCACCCCCGCAGGCGCCGTATGAGGCAACGAGCGGGGTTGCTCGCGATCCAGCGGAGGGGCGTCGACCCGACGCCCCTCGCGCCGCTCGCGTTCGGAGCGGGTGCGATCCACCTGTGGGCCGCGGTGGAGCATAGAACGGAGGCGCCATCCTCGCGGTCGCGTTGCTCGCGCTCAGCGTGGCCCAGCTCGCGCTGGGATGGTTGCTGCTCCGGCGCGCGAACCGGGCGCCTCTCGTCTGGAGCGCCTTGGGCAGCATCGCCGTCGTGGCGGCGTGGGTCGCGACCAGGACGATGCGCCTCCCGCTGCTCAACGAGACGCCGGAGCCCGTCGGCCTGCCCGATGTCGCCGCGTCCGTCCTCGAGCTCGTGTTCGCTGCCGGCGTCCTCGCCGCGCTGATGCGGCCCGCACTGGTCCGCTTCTCCGCCTTCGCGTGGGGCCTGTCGGCCGCACTCGCCACGACACCGCTCGCGCACGCCGCTCACGGGGCCGCCGCCGCGAACGTCGGTGTCCACACCGTCGCACACGCGGGGCTGATCGCGGGCGCGTGCGGGGCGTTCGGGCACGTACTGGTCCGAGAGGCCCGCGCTGGCCGGCTCGGCTTCTCGATGAGCCTTCACGAGCGATAGCGACAGGTGAGGGGTGGGGGGGCGACCAACCCCCGGCCCATGCTCCCCCCGGGCTCATATCGCTCGCGCGGACGCGGCCCTGCCGCGGCGGGGGCGGGTCCGCACGACGCAGGGGTGGTCGGACCGCTCCTTCCAGGCCTTCGAGGAGGGAAGGCTCCGAGAGCAGGTCCGCATTCGCAGGATCGAGGAGCTCCCGACCGAGCTGGCCTCGCTCGAGGCCCGACGTTCCGAGCTGGCCGAGGAGAGATCGGAGAGTCTGCCGAGCGTCCCGGACCCTGCCGAGCTCGCGGAGCTCGTGGGCGACATCGAGCGAGCGCTGAGCGAGGGTGCCCTTCCGGAACGGAAGGCGGTGAAGCGGGTGGTGGTGGCCGAGATCAGGATCAGAGATCGTGGCCACATCCAGCCGGTCTTCCGCGTCCGTCCTTGGGGCCACCGTACGGCTTGGTGCCCCCGGGGCGAACCGGACGAAAGGACCGACGCCTGCCGCCCGCGCTCGTTCAGGTAGAGGCGACGTACCCGCTCGGTGACTGAGCGCTGGGGCCAACCGTGACATCCGGGTTGGGTCCAACGGGTAGCATCTCCCTTCCTTCCCCATCGCCGGAGGCTTGCATGGGGAGCGCACACGGGAGCGACGACGGCGGGATCGCCGGCTCGCCCTTATCCAGGGAAGCCGTCTTCATGCGAGCGGGTCGCGCCAGCGGAGCCCGGGGAACCGCGAGAAGTCCGCGTCGCACGAGCAGAGCTCGGCGCCGTGCTCGATCGCAAGCGCCGCCAGGTGCGCGTCGGTGGTGAGGTTGCCCGCGGTGCCCAGCGGCTCGAGGAGCTCGCGCAGCAGGGCGGAATGTCGCTCGGTTGGATGGACGACCGTCGCACAGGGCTGCGCGAGCCAGCCCTCGACGATGTCGAACGCCTCGGCTGGCTCGAGCGGCTTCTCGAAGACGCGCGGGTTCGTGCTGAGCCGCACGAACGCGAGGAGCACCACCCAGGTGAACGCGAACGTCTCGGTCCCCGAGAGCTGTTCCTCCAGCCACCGCCGGGCCGCCCGGTGCCGCGGAGCGTCCGCGTCGAGCGCGTACAGCAGCAGGTTCACGTCGGTGAGCTTCACTTGCGCAGCTCGAGCTTGCGGAGAGTCTCCTCGTCCTCCAGCGCCGAGGCGAGACGGAGAGCCTTGTCCAGCTCGATCCCGGGCCGCAGGCCGAGACGCCGCGCCCGCAGACGATACGGACGAGCGGTGCCGGCTTCGGCACCGAGCCCCGCCCGAAGCGTGTCGTTGAGGGCTTCCTTGAACGAGATCCCTCGCTCGTAGGCGATCCTTCGAAGCCTGGCGGCCAGGTCGGGGTCGATGGTCACGGTCGTCCGCATGCGTGCATCATAGCACGGATTTTGCGACATCAAGATGCCTACCCATGAGGCTCGCGGTGGACGCCGGAACGATCGAGCCATGACCGTGAAGGGTGCAGAAACCTGTGATTCGCTCCGCAGTAGGATGCGGCGGTGCTCCTCGCGGTCCTCTACTTCGTGCTACGGCTTCTGCTCCGCCTCGCACCCGAAGGCAAGGCCCGGTGGCGAGAGGCCGAGATCTTGGTCCTGCGCCCGCAGGTGAAGGTCGTTCCACAAGGCGAACCGCGGGGGTCGGCCACCCACGGACCCGGAGATCGTCCGGCTGATCGGCAGATGGCCAAAGACAACCCCCGGTGGGGCTACATGCGAATCAAGGGCAAGCTCGAGGCGGCCGAACGGGCACTCGCCGCGAAGCCAGATCGCGAACAGGCGCAGGAGCTGGTCGACCTCCTGCCGTTGCTGGACGTCGATGCCGCGCTCCTTGCGGAAGCGTCCTTCCGGGAGCTGCTCGCCGCTCTCGACTCCCGGGCCACCTTCCATCCGCATCGGAATGAGCTGGGGGTTCGAGCGGTGCTGGCCCCGAAACTCGTGCCTCCGAACGGGAGCGGCACGTCGTCCCTTTCGTCAGTGCACCCAGCTGGACAGTACTCGAAAAAATGTCCGCAGGTAGAAGGACATGTCTTCCAGCTCAGCGCGCGTCACGCGAAGGTCCGGCGCAAGGGGTACAGAAGCGGGGGAAAGGGGCGCCCGCGGACCTCGCACTCGAGCTGACTCCAGGCATGACCAACCACGGCGATTCCTCACGCCGAGGAGAGATTGGGGAGGAATCGGGGAGTGACTCCACGCGTCGAGATCGGCAAGGCCGATTCTGAACGACAGCGCTTATCCCCAGAAGATTGACGTTGGGTCTCGATCGATCTCATCGAGAAGGGCGACGATGTCGGCCGTGGGTGCGACGAGGTTGTACAGGTGGAACTTGGAGTTCCGGTCCGGCCAGTACAGAGTCCACTCCCGGCGCGACTTCGTGTAGCGAAGCCGAGCAACGGGCACGCGGGTCCACTCCGACCCCGTCCGCTCGGGATCCCACGGTGGCCGACACTCCAGGATCATCACGGAGCGGTCATCGACGTCGGCTTCGATGCGGACCTCGCCCCGAGCGTGAGGCGGGATCCGATCGTTCTCCTTCTCGACCCACCGCTTGATCCGGGTGAGGTCGGTCTCGGGCAGCGACGAGGACCTGGCGGACGGCACGCCCCCTCCTTCGTGGCACTTCGAGCGGCAACTATCCCGCAAGAGTAATGCCGCTGTCGGTCTCCAATCCGCCGCTCGTCACAAGGAGCCGGTGCTCAACCGTCCCTCCGCCGACGTGAGGGATGGGATCGTCCAACAATCTGCTGATGTCCCTACACCTTCGAGCCCAAGATGAGTCCTGTAGGGGTGTGGTGCAGGATGCACTGGTGACGGCCGGGCGCGGACTGGAGCAGCTCTACCGGGACGACGGCGCTCGTCTGTGGCGTGCGCTCGTGGCGTTCTCCGGAGATCGAGAGGTGGCGAGCGACGCTGTGGCCGAGGCGTTCGCGCAGGCGATCGGCCGCGGGAGCAATCTCCGGAACCCGCAACGTTGGGTCTGGCGGGCAGCGTTTCGGATCGCTGCCGGAGAGCTTAAGGATCGCGGGCGCTTCCGGCCGCCCGTCGCCGACCCAAGCTATGAGATGGAGGAGCCGTCCGCGAGACTGGTTGCCGGTCTCTCACGGCTCTCGCCGAACCAACGAGCCGCGCTCGTTCTCCACTACTACGCGGGTTATCCGACCAAGGAGATCGCGGAAATCATTGGGTCGAGCCCCGCCACCGTGCGTGTGCACCTCAGCCAGGGGAGAAAGCGCCTTCGCCGGATCTTGGAGGAGCAGGAATGACTGACCTCGAGCAGCACTTCCGAACTCTCGATCGGCTCGACGCCCCGGATCTCTGGCCCGAGGCGGAGCGCCGTAGTCCCGGCTCGCGCTCCGGTCCGCGTCGCCCGCATCGTCTGGCGACAGCTGTCCTCGCGATCACCGTTGGGGCGGCTGGAATCGGATTCGCGATCTGGGCCTTCCGCGAAAGGCCGCAGTTGCCGACGCCTCGCCCGGCCGCGACGGTCGACAACGGTCAGATCGCGTACGTGCGTCGAGCGGAGAAGGACACGATTACCCTCGTTGATCCCGGCGGCGCCAACCTGTCTCCCCTGATCGAAGGATCCGATCCGGCGTGGTCGCCCGACGGAAGGACCTTGGCGTTCGTGACGTCGGCATCCGACGAGAAGCCATCTATCTCGACGGTCTCGGCTGATGGTTCGGACCTCACGCCCGTCTTCCAGTTCCAGGGTCAACCGGGCAGTATTGGACCGCAAGCCTGGTCCCCGGACGGAAGCCAACTCGTGTTCGGCTCATTCGACGGCATCTACGTGATGAACGTCGACGGAACTGGCGTTCGGCGAGTGGCTCGCTATGAGGGCGAGCATGCCTGCTACGACGTCGATCCATCCTGGTCCCCCGATGGATCGACGATCGTGTTCGCGGTGCTGTGCGAAGGAGGCAACGAGGGGCTCTGGACGGTTGCGGTTGACGGCTCGAACCTCCGGCAACTGATCGGAGGTGAGTACGAGGTCGACGAGTACCGCTCTCCCGTCTGGTCGCCCGATGGGACGAAGGTTGCGTTCGTGAAGACCGATTGGACTCTGGACGACCCGATCAAGCAGGCAACCATCCAGATGGTGAACGCGGACGGGAGCGGCCTGACCCGCCTGGTGACCGGCGTCGGCTTCGATCGCTCCTTCGCATGGTCGCCGGACGGTCGCGCTCTCGCCTTCACCCGGTATCACGAGGGAGGCTCCGACATCTTCCTCTTGAATCTCCAGAGTGGCGAGGTCAGTCAGCTCACTCACAGCGGTGACGCCGTCGATCCAGCCTGGCAGCCGATCCCCATGGATGGGGAGACCGCCTCGCTGACTCGCTGCGTCCAGGCAACCACATCCGGCGACTTCGATGGCGACGGAGCGACGGACGAAGCGGAGTTCATCGAGCTGGTCACCGGGAGCATCTCGTGCAATCGAGACGGAGAGGTAATCGAGAACCTCTCATCGCAGGAGGTCCTCATCCGGTTCGGATCGGGGCAGATCGTCAAGCAAGCCTTCGCCGACTGTCAGGGCGGGCTGTGCGCCTACGTGTTCAGCGCAACGGACCTGGACGGAGACGGGAGCGATGAGCTCGCGGTCGACGTGAGCTCGGCGGCCGCTACAGGCCTGGTTGAGTTGTATCGAGTCGACCCGGACGGGATCCGGGCGCTTGTCATCGCGGATCCGGGCGATCCCCCGTACGTCCAACCGGGACCGGCGATCCTCGGTGGAGGGTTCGACTCGGGCCTGCAGAGCCCGATCATCTGCCGGGTGAACGAGGACGGGACACGCGAGCTCGTCTCGATCCACGCCGAGAACGTCGGCGACAGCCTCAGCGGACCCTGGAGGGTTCACACGTCGACCATGGTCCTACAGGGCGACCGGCTCGTCGTTACGTCGACGGACGACTCGGAATCGAGGTTCCCCGGCACCTCCGGGATTCCGAGCTTCTCGAAGACGTCACCGTTCGAGAACGGATGCTCCTGAGGGGAGGCCGGGTTCGACGATGCGGGTGACCTCCGGGCTGGGCATGGCAGGTGCCTCGGACGATGAACCCACGCGTCGGGGCGGCCGCCCCAGGCTTCCGCCGATCGGCTTGTTGCCGCCCGAGTCCGTGCCGATGACGACTGCGCAGCGCGAGGCCGCGGTTCAAAGCCTCGCGGTGCTCTTGGATTCCTGGCTCATGGGCCGATCGCATTGTTCAGACAGAAGGAGAGTCACGCGCCAACCGAAGAAGCACTCTGAAGACGTCCCCCGAGGGCGAGATCGCGTCCGTCAAGCCTGACCAGGAGCCGGAAAATCACGTGCATGTTTTTCGACCACCGTAGACAACATGCGTGTGTTTCCGCTGGTCACAGGCTTGGTGCCCCCGGGAGTGTCTGGTTTCAGGACATAGTTCACACCTGTCTCGCGACATCGTTCACACCTCAGACGACGGGGGTGGGGGATGTCGCTTGCGAGGCTGGTGGTCACCGCGGTCGGGCTCGAGGG
>Ga0070741_10005957_pt1 | contig 26543 bp, 23 predicted proteins | sample Coa_R1_4_FD_66440 | JGI IMG/M metagenome (GOLD analysis project Ga0070741, IMG submission 66440) | Surface soil microbial communities from Centralia Pennsylvania, which are recovering from an underground coalmine fire - Coalmine... | ecosystem: Environmental > Terrestrial > Soil > Unclassified ... | reverse complement strand
GAAGGGCGCAGGCCGGACGGGCTATGCATTGCTGCCGGAAGCGCAGCGGCGAGCCTGGCTGCTGGAAGAACTTTCGGTGCCGCGTCTGCTGCGTTCGCCCCACCTTGAATATGGCAGAGACACGCGCAAGGAGCTGGCGATCCTGGATACCGCCGCCGAGCTGCAGCGGCGCTTCGGGACGCAGGCACTGCCCAGCTATATCGTTTCCCAGACCGGCGATGTGAGCGACCTGCTGGAAGCGGCGCTGCTGCTCAAGGAGGCGGGCATGCTGGTGCCGGGCGTACAGCCGCGCCTGGACCTCAACGTGATCCCGCTGTTCGAGACCATTCCCGATCTGCGCGGCTGCGGCGCGGTGATGGACGCACTGCTGCGGCTTCCCTGGTATCGGGGGCTGCTTGCCAGCCGCGGCGGCGTCCAGGAAGTGATGCTCGGCTACTCGGACAGCAACAAGGACGGCGGATTCCTCACTGCCAACTGGGAGCTGTACAAGGCCGAAGTGACGTTGCTGCAGGTGTTCGAGCGCCATGGCGTGAAACTCCGACTGTTTCACGGGCGCGGCGGCACGGTAGGCCGGGGCGGGGGTCCGAGCTACGAGGCGATTCTTGCGCAGCCCCCCGGCAGCGTGGCGGGCCAGATCAGGATCACGGAGCAGGGGGAAGTGATTGCGAGCAAGTATGCCGACCCGGAGATCGGGCGCCGCAATCTCGAGACGCTGGTCGCCGCCACGCTCGAGGCTACCCTTCTGCGGCCGGGCGCACACGGGGCGGGGACCTCGCAGTATCACGAGGCGATGGAACAGATGAGCGAGATCGCCTACCGGGCCTATCGGTCGCTGGTGTACGAGACGCCGGGGTTCCGGAAGTTCTTCCGCACCGCCACGCCGATCGCGGAAATCGCCGATCTCAATGTCGGAAGCAGGCCCGCCGCGCGCAAGAAATCCGATCGCATCGAGGACTTGCGCGCGATTCCCTGGGTGTTCTCGTGGTCGCTCGCCCGCATCATGCTTCCCGGCTGGTACGGGTTCGGCGCGGCGGTAGGGGCCTGGGTGGCGCAGCGCGGCGACAGCGGGCTGCGTTTGTTGCAGCAGATGTATCGCGAGTGGCCGTTCTTCCGCGCCCTGTTGTCCAACATGGACATGGTGCTCGCGAAGAGCGACTTCAGCGTAGCCTCACGCTATGCAGAGCTGGTGGCCGACGTCGAGCTGCGCGAGCGGGTCTTCTCGCGCGTCAGCAACGAATGGGAAAATACGGTGAGATGGCTGCTCGCCATCACCGGACAGCAGGAATTGCTGGAGTCCAATCCGGCGCTTGCCCGCAGTTTGCACAACCGCTCACCGTATATCGACCCGCTCAATCATCTGCAGGTCGAGTTGCTGCGCCGCTACCGCGCCGGCGAGACGCATGAGCGCCTGAAGCGTGCGATCCTACTGACCATCAATGGCATCGCGGCCGGGCTGAGGAACAGCGGTTAGCGCCCTGCCGCTCAAATCCTAAGACACGGGTTTGGGATCGACCGAAGGGGTGAAGGCATCGGAGTAGAACTCGTCCTCCGGGAGCCGGCACTGCGTTGTGAAGTCGCGGTGCGCGGACTCCACGACCACCGGTGCGCCGCAGGCGTAGACCTGGTATCCCGACATGTCCGGGAAGTCTTCCATGACCGCCCGGTGGACGAAGCCGGTACGGCCCTGCCAGCGATCCTCGGTCAGCGCGTCGGAGATCACCGGGATGAAAGTGAAGTTCTGGTGCGAAGCCTGCCAGTCGCCGCACAACTGCGCCATGTAGATGTCGTGCGGCCGCCGTCCGCCCCAGTACAGGGTCATTGGGCGCTCGATGCCGACATTGAAGGCGTGCTCGATGATGCTCTTGATCGGCGCGAAGCCGGTGCCGCTCGCGACGAAGATGATCGGCTTGTCCGAATCCTCGCGTAAAAAGAAGGTGCCGAGCGGGCCTTCGAAGCGCAGGATGTCCTTCTCCTTCATGCGGTGAAAGACGTAGTCGGTGAACGCGCCGTTCTGCATGTTGCGCACGTGCAGTTCCACGAACTCGTCGTCGTGCGGCGGGTTGGCCATGGAATAGCTGCGCCGTTTGCCTTCCTTGAGCAGGATGTCGAGATACTGGCCGGCGAGAAACTGCAGCCGCTCGTTGGCAGGCAATTTCAGTTTGAGCACCATTACGTCGGGTGCCATCCTGTGCAAGCCCTGCACGCGGCAGGGCAGTTTGCGGATCTCGATCTGTCCTACCCCGGTGATTTCGCGCGCTTCGATCACCAGGTCGGATCTGGGCTTCGCCTGGCAGAACAGCGCGAATCCCGCCTTCTTTTCGAACTCCGCCAGGACGTAGGGCTGGATATTGCCGTAGTCGACGCTGCCTTCGAGGATCTTGCCCTTGCAGGCACCGCAGGCACCGTTGCGGCAGCCATAGGGCAGGGTGTAGCCCTCCCGTAGCGCGGCAGCGAGCACGGTTTCGTCGTCGCCGACCGTGAAGCTGTGGTCGCTCGGCTTGATCGTGACCTTGAACGGCATGAATTGCCTTTCGATTACCGCTCTCGGAGCGGAATCGCCTTCAGGGAGTTCCCGTAAAATAATTGCATGCGAAGACTGCTGATTGTCGGCTGCGGCGACATAGGGCTGCGCGTAGCGCGGTCCGTTCGCGGCCGCTGGCGGATCTATGCGCTCACCCGGCCCGAATCGCGCCTGGATGCGCTGCGCGCCCTCGGTATCCTTCCCGTGCCCGGAGATCTCGATCGACCAGATACGCTGGACCGGCTCGCGGGACTGGCGCAGGACGTGCTCCATTTCGCGCCGCCGCCGTCCGGCGGCCTGCGCGATTCGCGTACTGCCAATCTGCTCAGAGCCCTGACGAGGGCGGGCAGTCTACCACAGCGACTGGTCTACATCAGTACCAGCGGCGTGTATGGAGATTGCCGGGGAGCAATGGTCGACGAAACCCGGCCGGCGCGGCCGATGACGGACCGGGCGAGGCGGCGGCTCGATGCGGAACGAACCTTGCGCGCCTGGGGTGCGGAGACCGGCGCACATGTGGCGATCCTTCGGGTGCCCGGCATCTACGCCCCGGAACGCCTCCCGATCGAACGCCTGAAGTCGGGTCTGCCGGTGCTGGCGCGGGACCAGGATCCGTACACCAATCACATTCACGCCGACGATCTTGCGCGTATCGTCATCGCGGCGTTGAATCGCGGCCGCGCGGGACGTGCCTACAACGCTTCGGACGATTCGTCCCTGAGAATGGGGGAATACTTCGATCTGGTCGCGGATCGCTTTCGCCTGCCCCACCCGCCGCGCCTCGATTGGGACCACGCCCGGCAGGCGGTCCCGGAAACGCTGCTGTCGTTCATGCGCGAATCGCGGCGACTCGCGAACCGCCGCCTGAAGAAAGAATTGCGCGTGCGGCTCAGGTATCCGTCGGTTGCCCACGGCGTGCCGCATATCGGCCGTGCCTAATCCAAACGCCAGCAGGGCCTCGCGCGCAGCGAAAGCCTCGCCCCCCTCCGACGTCTTGGTGGTGCTCACCAATCTCCCGGACCGCGATGCTGCACTGAGGCTTGCCGCCGTGCTGATAGAAAACCGCCTTGCCGCCTGCGTCAACGTGCTCGACGGCTGCACTTCAGTCTATCGCTGGAAGGACGTGGTCGAGACAGCCCGCGAGGTGCCGGTGCTGATCAAGGTGTCCGCCAGCGCATACTCCCGCCTCGAAGCGGCAATCCGCCGCCATCATCCGTACGAACTTCCGGAGATCGTCGCAGTCCCTGTTCGAGCCGGGTTGCAGGAGTATCTGGACTGGGTAAGCAGAGCATGTCTCACCGGAACTTCTGCTCAATGAAAGGCGTGACCAGCCTGGTGCGGCGACTCGTGCAAAGCGCCGTCCTCGCCGGCATGCTTGCGTCGTTGCCCGCCCGCGCGGCCGATGATCTGCTGGACCCCGAGCAGGCGTTCCGGTTGTCGGCAAAGGTGGTTTCGCCGGGATTGATCGAGGTCCGCTACCAGATCGCCGAGGGCTACTACCTCTACAAGTCGAAGTTTCGTTTCAGCGCCGAGCCCACGGCGCGGACGGGCGAGCCGACGTATCCGGCTGCTCAATGGCACGAAGACGACTTCTTCGGACGCAGCGAGATATACCGCAACGAGGTCGTCATCTCGCTGCCGCTCGTGATGACGACGGGGGCGATAAACCTCGTAGCGGTATCCCAGGGCTGTGCCGACATCGGCGTGTGTTTTCTGCCCCAGAAGCAGACAGTGCGTCTCGCCCCCATGTCAGATGGCAGCGCACAACCTAAGTGAGCACACTTCGTCGAAGCCCCCTATTGGCCGCAGTCATGGCGGCGGCAGCGGCCGGCTACTTTCCCCTCAACCCGGTCGCCCATACGTCCTGGTCGATATCGAGCGCTCTTGGCCCCCCCTTCCGAACCTGGACGGCCGGCTGCAAGTAGTAAGCCACTGGCGCGGGATTGAATTGGCAACCCGTGCGGGCAACGTTCGGGGCGGCTTGCCGTATAGCGTGGTGCTGGGTCGCCGTGGGTACGTGTTGGCGATTTGCTACGGGCAACTGGATCAAACCAGGCTTGCCCAGGTAGTCGAGGCGGCGCTGTAGCGACCGAAGCGCCATTTTCCGGTCGCAAAAGCGGAAATCGTGCTCCGAAAATCCATAAATTCCTCTCTTTGTTTACTGTTTCCGATTGACGTTCTGATCCGTGGGTCGATCGGCCCCCAGAAGGGTGCGGCCGAACCCCGGCGAATCGGGAGAACGGAAGCGAAATCTGGACAAGTTGCAGGTATCTGCGGCAAACTCGCCGCCATGACATCCGCCGCAACGGGACGACAGGCGGCCCAGTCCCGCTTCAAAACCTCCCAAAATATCCTGGTCCTCAACGGGCCGAACCTCAATCTTTTGGGGACGCGCGAGCCACATTTGTACGGCTCCGAGACATTGGCGGCGATCAATCACCGCCTATCGTCCCGCGCCGCCGAGGCGGGAGCGAAGCTGGCAAGCTTTCAGAGCAATTCGGAAGGTGCGTTGGTCGACCGCATCCAGCAGGCCCAGAGCGAGGGGGTGGATTTCGTCATCCTCAACCCGGCGGCGCTTACCCACACCAGCGTCGCGATTCGGGATGCGCTGGCGGCGGTCGCGGTCCCGTTCGTGGAGGTGCATTTATCGAATATCCATCGCCGGGAGCCGTTCCGGCGACATTCCTATTTCAGCGATGCCGCAGTCGGGGTCATCTGCGGGCTGGGTTCGATGGGCTATGACTTTGCGCTGGAATTCGCACTTCGGTTCGACAGGAAGGGCTGAGTTCATGGACTTGAGGAAACTCAAGAAGCTCATCGATCTGGTGCAGGAGTCCGGCATTGCCGAACTCGAAATTACCGAAGGCGAGGAAAAGGTCAGGATCAGCCGCACCGGCGGTGCGGCTCAAGGCGCGGTGATGGCGCCGCCTCCGGCAACTGCGCCCCTGCCTGCAACGCCGCCCGTGGCTGCTCCAGCCGCCGCGTCGGCGCAGGAACAGGCTGTCCCGGGCCAACCCGAAGGTCACGTGGTGAAGTCGCCGATGGTCGGGACGTTCTATCGCGCCCCCTCACCGGGCGCCAAGGCCTTCGTCGAAGTGGGGCAGACCGTCAGCGCCGGAGAGACGCTGTGCATCATCGAGGCGATGAAACTGCTCAACGAGATCGAGGCCGATGTCGGCGGCGAGGTGAAGGCGTGCTTGGTCGAAAGCGGTCAACCGGTCGAGTATGGCCAACCTCTATTCATAATCGCCTGAGCGACTGGCAGCGTGGCACCGGCTCGCGCGGTGGCGGGTTCGGCAAAGGCCGGGCCTCTCCGGCAGCGCAGAGAGTAAGCCGAAACCAAAGTCTCCAGCCGCAGGTCAAGAAAACTACTGATGTTCGAGAAGATTCTGATCGCCAACAGGGGAGAAGTCGCTCTCCGCGTCCAGAGAGCCTGCCGCGAACTGGGCATCAAGACTGTGGCAGTGCATTCCGAAGCCGACGCTGACGCAAAATACGTGCGACTCGCCGACGAGTCGGTCTGCATCGGCCCGGCGCCATCTGCGGATTCCTACCTCAACATTCCGGCCATCATCAGCGCCGCCGAGGTGACCGACGCCGAGGCGATCCATCCGGGGTACGGCTTTCTGTCGGAAAACGCGGACTTTGCCGAGCGGGTCGAGAAAAGCGGCTTCGTATTCATCGGCCCGCGGCCGGAAACGATCCGCCTGATGGGTGACAAGGTCAGTGCGAAGAACGCGATGACCAAGGCCAATGTGCCGGTGGTGCCGGGCAGCGACGGTGCGCTGCCCGAAGAACCGCAGGAGACCATCCGGATCGCGCGCAAGATCGGCTATCCGGTGATCGTCAAGGCGGCGGGCGGTGGCGGCGGGCGCGGCATGCGGGTTGTGCATACCGAGGCGGCGCTGATCAACGCCGTCAGCATGACGCAGCAGGAAGCGAAAGCGGCGTTTGGAAATCCGACGGTGTACCTGGAGAAGTTCCTCGAGAACCCTCGTCACGTGGAAGTCCAAGTGCTTGCGGACGAGCGCCGTAACGCCGTCTACCTCGGCGACCGCGACTGCTCGATGCAGCGCCGTCATCAGAAAATCGTCGAGGAAGCCCCGGCGCCGTTCATCCCCGCCAAGGAGCGGCTGCGCATCGGCGAGCGGTGCGCCGAAGCCTGCCGGCGAATCGGCTATCGCGGCGCGGGTACCTTCGAGTTTCTATACGAAAACGGCGAGTTCTATTTCATCGAAATGAACACCCGGGTCCAGGTCGAGCATCCGGTGACGGAAATGATCACTGGCATCGACATTGTCAAGACCCAGATCCTGATCGCCGCCGGCGAACGGCTGCCGTTCCGGCAAAAGGACGTGACCTTCCGGGGGCACGCGGTCGAATGCCGAATCAACGCCGAGCATCCCTACAAGTTCACGCCCTCTCCGGGGCGAATCACTGCCTTCCATGTGCCGGGCGGACCGGGTATCCGCGTCGACTCTCATGTCTACACGAACTATTTCGTGCCGCCCTATTACGATTCGTTGATCGCCAAGGTCATCGCCTTCGGGGATACGCGCGAGCAGGCCATCGCGCGCATGCGCGTCGCGCTGTCGGAGATGGTAGTCGAGGGCATTCTCACCAACCTCCCGCTGCACCAGGACCTGATGCTCGACACCTCGTTCGCGCGCGGCGGCACCAGCATCCATTACCTCGAAGAAAAGCTCGCCAAACTGGGCAAGCTGGAGTAGTTCACCGCAACCGCCTGCGACACGGAGCCCAGCCATTGCCTGGATAGCCGTTGAAATGACCCTGGACGCGGAGCGGGCCGCTGTGTTCGCGGACGCGCTGGTCGAGGCCGGCGCCGTGTCGGTCGATATCACGGACGCAAGCGCCGGCACCGATCGGGAGCGTCCGCTCTTCCTCGAACCCGGCGAAGACCTGTCTTTTGCCTGGGAAGACAATAGGCTGGTTGCGCTGTTTGGCGAAGAAACCGACCTTGCGCCGGCGCTCGCGCACGCATCGCGCATCGCGGGCGCCCCCCTGCCTGAACTGCGGCTTGCCCGCGTGGAAGACCGGGACTGGGTGCGGTTGACGCAATCGCAGTTCACGCCCATCCGCGTCGGCGCGCGGCTGTGGATTGTTCCCGGTTGGCATGCCGCCCCTGACCCGTCGGCGATCAATGTCGTGCTCGACCCGGGCGTCGCATTCGGCACCGGTGCGCACCCGACGACCCGTCTTTGCCTTGCCTGGCTGGAGGCGAACCTGAGGCCCGGCGCGAGCGTCATAGACTACGGCTGCGGTTCGGGAATACTTGCGATTGCCGCCGCCAAGCTCGGAGCAGGCCGTGTGGTCGGCGTCGACATCGATACCCAGGCGCTGGAGGCAAGCCGTTACAATGCCGCCCGTAACTGCATATCCGCGCAGTTCATCCCGGCGCAGGCGCCGGCACCCGAAGCGGCCGATGTGGTGGTGGCCAATATCCTGTCCAGCCCGCTCAAGGTCCTGGCGCCGTTGCTGGCGGGCCTGGTCCGGCCGCGCGGACGCATCGTGCTGTCCGGCATTCTCGCCGCACAGACGCAAGAGATGGTCGATATCTATTCGAAGGCGTTCGACGTGCTGCCGCCTACGTTCGATGAAGGCTGGGTGAGGATCGAAGGCGTGAAGCGAGCATGAATCTCTACACCCGCTGCCCGCACTGTGAAACCGTGTTCCGCGTAACCACGCGGGAACTGCAAGCTTCGAGCGGTCGTGTGCGTTGCGGGCATTGCCAGCAGGCATTCGACGCCTTCGCGACGCTTACCGCGCAGGAGCCTGCGTCCGGTCCCGCCAAGGCCGAGCCCTGGGTCGTGAAGACCGACGCGCGCTCCGCCATGACACAGGACAAGGCCCCTGCTGGCGCTTCGCAGTCGCCCGCGTCGCGGCCGGTCGCGGCCGCCGCGGCGAACCGGGACGACCCGGCGGCAAGCCTGTACGAGTGGGAATTTCGCGTCCCGCCGCCACGCACGCACACCGGCTTGTGGGCGCTGCTGTCGCTGCTTGCGGCGCTTGGCGCCGCGGCGGAGGGGGCCTACGCGTTCAGAGACGACGTGCTGGCGAGCTTCCCGCAGGTCAAACCCGCCTACGAACGTGCCTGCGCGTGGCTCGGCTGTCGCTTCGGGCTGCCACGGTTATCCGACCGCCTCAATATCGACGCGTCGGACCTGCAGGCGATCGATCCGGCGCATCCGAACCAGATCGAACTTTCCGTGATGCTGCGCAACCGCGCCGCGACCGCAGTCGACTATCCGGCCTTCGAGCTGACGCTGACCAACTCGCAGGACCAAGTGCTTGCGCGACGCGTGTTCCTGCCCGCCGAGTACCTTGGCGACGCCGCAGCCGGCGCAGCCGGGCTGGGAGCGCGCGCGGAGTTGCCGATCCGGCTCTATCTCGATACCGGCAAGATCGAGGCAGCAGGCTATCGGGTGTACTTCTTCTACCCCTAGAAGAGCGCACAGCGTGCTGAAGCACACCGCGCTTTATCCGGCCCATTGCGCGCTCGGCGCCAGGCTGGTCGACTTCGGGGGTTGGGAAATGCCGCTGCATTACGGCTCGCAGATCGAAGAGCACCATCGGGTACGCCGCGACGCGGGCATGTTCGACGTCTCCCACATGCTGGCGATCGACATCCAGGGTCAGGGCACGCGCGATTTCCTGCGCCACCTGCTGGCGAACAACGTGGATCGCTTCGGCAGCCCCGGCAAGGCGCTGTACTCCTGCATGCTGAACGATGGCGGCGGCGTGCTCGACGACCTCATCGTCTATTTTGTCGAGGAGCCGTGCTTTCGCCTGGTGGTCAACGCCGCGACCGCGGAAAAGGACCTCGCTTGGATCGCCGAGCAAAGAGCCAAGTCTGCGGCCGCGACGCGGGTGACGCCGCGCCGCGACCTGGCGATGATCGCGGTGCAGGGACCGAATGCGCGCGCCAAGCTGTCGCGGGCGGCGCCTCGAATCGGCTCCGCAGCCGAGTCATTGAAGCCTTTCCATGCCGTCTTCAGCGACGGATGGTTCGTCTCCCGCACCGGCTATACGGGGGAAGACGGATTCGAAATCATGCTGCCGGCAGCGGAAGCCGAAAACCTCTGGGACGCGCTCCGCGACGCCGATGTCGCTCCCGCCGGGCTCGGCGCCCGCGACACCTTGCGCCTGGAGGCGGGGATGAACCTCTACGGCCAGGACATGGACGAATCGGTCACCCCGATCGAGGCGGGACTTGCGTGGACCGTGGATTTCGGCTCGGAGCGGGATTTCATCGGCAGGTCGGCGCTGCTTGAGCGGGCGCCGCAGTCCCAGTTGCTCGGGCTGGTCGCGCTGGATCGCGGCGTTTTCCGCTCGCATCAGAAGGTGCACACCGCCAGCGGCAGCGGGCAGATCACGAGCGGCACCTTTTCGCCGACGCTGAACATCTCGATCGCGTTTGCGCGGTTGCCGCTCGGGGTGCGGGAGGGCGAAGTCGTCGACGTCGAGGTCCGCGACCGGCGCGTGAAGGCGCGGACTGTAAAATATCCCTTCGTTCGCCGCGGCAAAAGCCTGATCGGCCCGGCCGCCACCTGATAGCGAGGATTCCAGATGACCGTTCCTTCAGACCTCAAATACGCCGAAACCCATGAATGGGCGCGCCTCGAGCCCGACGGAACGGTGAGCGTGGGCATCACGCACCACGCGCAAGATCTGCTCGGAGATCTGGTCTTCGTGGAAAATCCCAAGCTAGGGCGCAAGCTCAGGAAAGGCGAGGAATGCGGAGTCGTGGAATCGGTCAAGGCCGCCTCCGACATCTACGCCCCGATTTCCGGTGAGGTGGTGGCGGTAAATTCCGACCTGGACAGCGCGCCCCAGCGCATCAACGAGGGCGCCTACCAGGCCTGGATGTTCCGGCTCAAGCCCGCGGATCCGGGCGAGCTGGCGGAGCTGCTCGACGCGGCGGCCTATCAAAAGCTGATCGATGCGCAAGCGCACTGAGGGCGGGGACGGACGTGGCCGCATGACGATCGCAGCCCTCCTCGTCGCGATCGTTCCGCGTGTGCGCGTTTCTCCCCGCCCATAAGCCGTTACCGACCGGTCATGCCTTTCATCCCGCACACGGAACAGGACGTCCGCGACATGCTCGCGCAAATCGGCGCCGCCGGCATAGAGCAGCTGTTCGAGGAAATACCGGCGGGCGTCAAGGGGGCGCAGTTCGACCGCGTCCCGGAAGGAGCCTCGGAAATGGAGGTCCTGCGGCTGATGCGAGAGCGCGCCGCGGGCGACGGAGAGTTTCTGAATTTCATCGGTGCCGGGGCGTACGAACACCACGTGCCGGCCGCGGTATGGCAGATCGCGACGCGCGGCGAATTCTACTCCGCCTATACTCCATACCAGGCCGAAGCGAGCCAGGGGACTCTCCAGGCGCTGTGGGAATACCAGAGCATGATGTGCTCGCTGACCGCGCTGGACGTCACCAATGCGAGCCTGTACGACGGCGCCTCGGCGCTCGCCGAAGCGGTGCTGATGGCGGTGCGGCTGCACAAGAGCGCGCGGCGCATCCTGATGCCGGCGACGGTTCATCCCGCCTATCGCAAGGTCGCTCGCACCGTCGCCGCGAATCAGGACATCGAATTCCTGGAGATTCCCTACTGCACCGAGGAAGGCCGCGTGCTGCCGGAGTCGGTGCGCGCGGCGGCGAAATCGGATGTTGCGGCGCTGGTGGTGCCGCAGCCCAATTACTTCGGCGTGCTCGAAGATGTCGACTCGCTCACCGATCTGGCGCACGCCGCCGGGGCGGCGCTGATCGCGTGCGTGAATCCGATCTCGCTCGCGCTGCTCAAGCCCCCCGGTCAGTGGGGCGCACACGGCGCAGACATCGCAATCGGCGACGGGCAGCCGCTCGGCGTGCCGCTATCCAACGGCGGGCCCTACTTCGGCTTCATGGCCTGCAAGCAGCCCCTGGTGCGACAGATGCCAGGCCGCATCGTCGGGCGCACCGTGGATCTGGACGGCAAACCGGGCTTTGCGCTGACCCTGCAGGCGCGCGAGCAGCACATCCGCCGTTCGAAGGCGACGTCCAATATCTGCACCAATCAGGGCCTCGCAGTCACCGCAGCCGCGATCTACCTCTCGCTCTTGGGCGCGGAAGGTCTGAAGGACGTCGCGACGGCATGTCATGCAAATACAATGTCCCTCCTGGAGCGTCTGACCCGGCTGCCCGGCGTCGTGAAGCGCTTCACGGGCCCGGTTTTCCACGAAGCGGTTCTCGGTCTGCCGCGGCCCGCAGTGCAGGTGCTGCGAAAGCTGCTCTCACATGGGGTACAGGGTGGCGTCGCGCTCTCGGCGGACTATCCGGAACTCGGCGACGCGATCCTGCTGTGTGCGACCGAGACAAAGCTTGCGGGAGATCTGCAACTCTACGCGGATGCGCTGTCGGAATCGCTGCGCGGCGCGTCGTGACGCCGGCACACGGTAAAGACCAACCAAAGGGAGTTTTCCATGGCAACCGTCACGCTTAAAGGCAATCCAGTTACCGTCGCTGGCAACCTGCCGAGGAAAGGCGATGTCGCGCCCGCATTCAGCCTGACCGGCAAGGATCTCGCCGATGTCGCGCTCGCCCGCTATGCCGGCAAGCGCAAGGTTCTCAACATCGTACCGAGCCTCGACACCCCGACCTGCCAGCAGTCGACACGGGTGTTCAATCAAAAGGCGTCTGCGATGAATAACGCGGTGGTGCTGGTGATCTCCGCCGATCTGCCCTTCGCGATGTCGCGTTTCTGCGGTGCGGAAGGCCTGAACGACGTGGTGACGCTGTCCACTTTCCGCCACAAGGATTTCCATTACAAGTACGGCGTTGATATCGCCGACGGCCCGCTCCAGGGCCTGACCGCACGGGCGGTGGTGGTGCTGGATGAGAACAACAAGGTGTTGCATGCGGAGCTGGTGCCGGAAATCGCGAACGAGCCGAATTACGAAGCTGCGCTTGCCGCGCTGAAATGAGTTTCGAGGGCCGGGCCGGATACGTTGTTTCACTCCTGGGGGACCAGACCGCATGCTGATCTTCGAACTGTCCCGCAGCGGGCGCCGTGCATGGGCACAGACGCCGGGAAGCAAGCCGGCGGCTGATTTGCCGGCGCATCTGCTGCGCAAAGACCGGCCGCCGTTGCCAGAGGTCTCGGAACTCGACGCGGTTCGGCATTACACCCGGTTGTCGCAGCTGAACTTCTCGATCGACACCCATTTCTACCCGCTGGGCTCGTGCACGATGAAGTACAACCCGCGTGCCTGCAACGCGGCGGCGATGCTGCCAGGATTCCTGTCCCGCCATCCGCTCGCTCCGGAGAAAACCGGCCAGGGATTCCTGGCCTGCATGTGGGAATTGCAGGAAATGCTCGCGGAAGTAACCGGCATGGCGGGGGTCAGCCTCGCCCCGATGGCGGGCGCGCAGGGCGAGCTTGCCGGCGTGGCGATGATCCGTGCATACCATCGCGCGCGCGGCGATGCGGCGCGCACCGAGATCGTCGTGCCGGACGCGGCACACGGCACGAATCCGGCGACCGCGACCATGTGCGGCTTCCATGTGCGCGAAGTTCCGACGGATCGCGACGGCAACATCGATCTCGGCGCCCTGCGAGCGACGGTGGGACCGCGCACCGCAGGGTTGATGCTCACCAATCCGTCGACATTGGGCGTATTCGAGCGTTCGATCGAGGCGATCCGCGACCTCGTCCATGGAGCCGGGGGCTTGCTCTATTACGACGGCGCGAATCTCAACGCGATCCTCGGCAAAGTCCGGCCGGGGGACATGGGCTTCGACGTGATCCACCTCAACCTGCACAAGACTTTTTCCACCCCGCACGGCGGGGGCGGGCCGGGCGCCGGGCCGGTGGGCGTGCAAGAACGCCTTCTGCCTTTCCTGCCGCTGCCCATCGTCGACCGGCGCGAGCACCGATACCGCTGGCTCGACGAGCGGGACCGGCCGCATTCGATCGGCAGACTGTCCGCCTTCGCGGGCAATGCCGGCGTGCTGCTGCGCGCCTACGCATATGCCCGCATGCTCGGCCGGCGCGGAATGCGGCGCGTTGCGGAGTTTGCGACTCTCAACGCGAATTACCTGATGGCGCGGCTGCGCGCGGTGGGGTTCGAAGTCGCCTACCCCGGCCGCCGCGCCTGCCACGAATTCATCGTCACGCTCAAGGAGTTGAAGGAGAAGACCGGCGTAACGGCGATGGATTTCGCCAAGCGGCTGCTCGACAAAGGGTTCCATGCGCCGACGACGTATTTCCCGCTGCTCGTCCCGGAATGCCTGCTGATCGAACCGACCGAAACAGAGTCGAAACAGACGCTGGATGCTTTCGTCGAAGCGATGCGGGAGATCCTCGACGAGGCGCGCGCCGATCCGGCGCTGGTCAAGGGGGCTCCGTACACTACCCCGGTACGCCGCCTCGACGATGTGAAGGCGGCGCGCGAACTGGACCTGAAATGGACTCCGGCTCCCTAGAAAGCCCGCACAAAGGCAAGAGGGGACTGCGGCGCGTGTGGAACGCGCTCTTCTATTCGATAGATGGGCTCAAGGCCGCATTCCGCCACGAAGACGCGTTTCGCCAGGAGGTGCTGGGCGCCGCGGTACTGATCCCGGCCGCGTTTTTCATGCCCGCCAGCGGTCCCGGCAAGGCGCTGATGGTGGCGAGCGTGCTGCTCGTGCTGGTCGTCGAGCTGCTCAACTCGGCGGTCGAAGCGGCAGTGGATCGCGTCTCCTTCGATCATCACCGGTTGGCCAAACGCGCCAAGGACATCGGCAGCGCCGCCGTGCTGGTGTCGTTGATCAATGTCGCCGCCGTATGGGCGCTGGTGCTGTTCGGCTGAACCACTCTGCGTCACACAACTGTAATCGAACGTTCATCTTCGTTTAGTCCTGTGCGGGCATGCTGCGGCCTGCATGAATGACAGCGCCTTTCTGCTCCAGGAACCGGCCGCGCGTTCCTCGAGTCTCCGGGTGGGGGTCGTAAGCGAAACTTTCCCGCCCGAGATCAACGGAGTCTCGATGACCGTGGGCAAGCTGGTTTCGGCTTTGCAGGATCGCCATTACCACGTGCAGCTGATCCGTCCGCGCCAAGGACCGGCCGATCGCCCGCAAAAGGGCGAGAAACTGGAGGAAATCCTGTGTCGCGGATTGCGGATCCCGCGCTACGCGGGGCTCCAATTCGGATTGCCGGCCAAGCGAGTCTTGAGCCGGTTGTGGAGACTGTGGCGTCCGGATGTCGTGCATATCGTGACCGAAGGGCAGCTCGGCTGGTCGGCACTGGCTGCGGCGACCGAGCACCGGCTACCGGACGCGACGGGCTTTCAAACCAACTTTCATTCCTACAGCGAGCATTATCGGGTCGGGTTCCTGCGCAAGCCGGTTGCCGCCTATTCGCGCAACTTCCATAACAGGGCGCTCGTGACCATGGTGCCGACCGAGGCCATGCGCCGCGACTTGGCGCGCCGCGGATATCGCAATCTGCGGGTGGTTTCGCTCGACGTCGATTCGCGCCTGTTCTCCCCGGCCCGGCGCGATCCCGCACTGCGCGCATCCTGGGGCGTGGGCGACGCCCCAGTCGCACTCTATGTCGGTCGGCTGGCGTCGGAAAAGAATCTTGCGCTGGTCGCGAAGGCCTTCGATGCGATGCGCAAGCACGATCCGGCATGCAAGTTGGTCTGGGTGGGCGACGGCCTGCGGCGCGCCGCCTTGCAACGCCGGTTTCCCGATCATATTTTCGCCGGCATGCGCACCGGCGCCGAGCTGGCCGCGCACTATGCATCGGCAAATGTGTTCCTGTTCCCGAGCCTGACCGAGACCTTCGGCAACGTCACTCTGGAGGCGATGGCAAGCGGGCTGGCTGTGGTCGCCTATGACTACGCGGCGGCGGCTTTGCACGTCGAGCACGGCGCACGCGGCGTGCTCGCGCCTTATGCGAATGCCGATGCATTTTCTTGCCGGGCTGCCGCGCTCGCCGCCGACCCGGATTGCCTCTTCAGGCTGCGCGCCGGCGCGCGCGCCGCGGCCGAGCGTCTCGATTGGGAGCGGGTGTTCGACGATTATGAGCGGGTCCTCGATGAAGTGATCCGCGCGCAGCGGGCAAGTCATGGCTAAGACGCAGGGGCTCCAGCCCTGGCTTGCCTACGACGAGCGGCTCTGCCTGCGATTCAACCGTGCAGGACGGATCCACTGGGTGCGGACGCTGTTTCGCGCCGTGAGCAGGCTCGGCGACGGAATCTTCTGGTATCTGCTCATGCTCTGGCTGCTCGTCTGGTACGGACCGGCCGCGCTGGCCGCGGTGCTGCACATGGCAGCCGCGGGGCTCGCCGGCACCGCGGTCTACAAGTGGCTGAAGGCGAAAACTTCCCGGCCCCGGCCGTACCAGGTAAACCGCGCGATCGCCTGCAATGCAGTACCGCTGGACCAGTTCAGTTTTCCTTCCGGTCATACCCTGCACGCGGTGGCGTTCAGTACCGTGTTGCTCGCCTATTACCCGGGCTTGGCCTGGCTTGCGCTTCCCTTCACTTTTCTGGTTGCCGTCTCGCGCCTGGTGCTCGGCCTGCATTACCCGAGCGACGTTCTGGCCGGCATCCTGATCGGCGCGACCGTGGCCGCGATCTCGCTCGGTTTCTGACGCAATGCGCGTCAGAACAGATTGCGAGGCAGCGGCGGGCGGTATGCCGGCTCGTGCGCCAAGGCTTCGCGAACGCGCCCGCATACGATATCGCGACGGGCGAGTTCCGCGCACCACTGCGGCTCTTCACCATTCAACACGCGATTGAGCTGCTGCAGGCGCTTCGCGGTCTCTACCACGAAGTAGTCGAAGCGGGCGGCGAGCCTGCGATCGTACAGCCGGCCGCAACGGCATAGCGCGGCCTGCAGGCGGCTCGCGCGCAATGCGCTCTCCGCGGTCGCCAGTAATCGGAGCGCGCTGCGGGCACGCACGAATGTGCAGCCGAAATGCTCGGCCGCGAAGCTCGACAATGCGTCGAGCTCGGCTTGGATGATCGCTGCCGGCCGGTCGAAGAGACCGGCACCCAGATGTTCGTCCATGGCCCACCCCGAAGAGGCATGGGTGACCATTTCCCAGTCGAACCACATCAGTTCGTGAGCGGGCACGAAGTGATTGTGAGCGATGACATCGACAAAGAGATGACTCGCGTGACCGAGCGCAATCGCACGTTCGCTATCGGTGCGGGCGGTGCGCAGTAAACGACGTGCTGTCGGCCATCTATGTGTGGTCCTGAACACAGCTGACAGGCTGGTGATCCTGTGGTGACGACCCGAGCCGACCGGACATTTGTCCAAAATTCTGAGCGCGGATTTCTGCGACAAGCGGATCTACGCTGCGGCACGCAGAGCAGGAAGCCGCCGCCGTCCGACAGCCGAGCCGATGCAGCCGTCTCACGAAAGCTCTGCCGTATCGATCCAAGGCAGGCGTATCCTCTTGGCGACAGTCGGGAAGGAAGTGGGCGCACTGTCGCGCGATGCGCCAAGAGCGGAATAGACGGCAGTTCCAAAAAAATCATAGACTTTCGACCGAATTATCGTACAATCTCTCGCTAGTCGACCATAAGCTACTAGAAAAGCAACAATTTAAATCGTGCACCCATCGGGGCGGGCGAGATGAGCAAGACGGCATTCTGGAAAGCCGACTGGTTCTTGGGGCTGGTCATTGCCGTCCTATTGTTGTTCGCATCGAACAGCTACCTGATCCAGAGTTTCGAGCGCGAGGCGTACGACTTCGGCGTGCGCGCCTCCAATCGTGCGCCATCGGACCGGGTTGCGGTCATCGCAATCGATGACCAGAGCATCGCCAATATCGGCCGCTGGCCCTGGTCGCGCGAGGTGCACGCGCAAATGATCGCCTTGCTTGCCAAGGCCGGCGCGAAGATCGTCGGCTACGGCTCGTTCTTCTTCGAGCCGCAAGTCGATCCTGGCCTCGCCTACGTCAGCCGGCTCGCGCAGATCTACCGGGCGTTGCCGGAAACGACCCAGCGCAGCGCCGCCGAAATGGGCTCGGTACTGACCGAGGCCGAGGACGCGCTCAACAGCGATCGCAAGCTCGCCGCGGCGGTGACCCAGGCCGGCAATGTCGCCTTGCCGATGCTGTTTCAGCTCGGTGAGCCGCGCGGGAATCCCGACCGACCGCTGCCCGAGTACATGCTGCGAAGCCAGCTCACCAAGGTCGTGGATCGTGTCGGGGCGGGACAGTCCGGTCTTTATCCCATCCCAAGCCAGGCCGCCGCCGTTCCGCTGGCGGACATTGCCTCGGGAGCCGCAGCCATCGGCCACCTGAATGCCGCACCCGACGTCGACGGAAGCACGCGCACCGAGCCGCTGGTGGTGCGTTACTACGACCAGTATTTCCCCTCGTTTTCGATGATGTTGGCGGCGAAGAGCCTCAATCTCGGCCCCAAAGACATCGAAGTCCAACTCGGAGAGGGCGTGCGTTTGAACCGGCTTGCCATCAGCACCGACCCGTTCCTGCAGATGCATACGTATTTCTACAAGGACCGCGACGGCAAGCCCGCATTCCAGGTCGACTCCTTCTACGACGTCGCAACCGGAAAGATCCCGGCCGAGAAATACCGCGACAAGATCGTCTTGATCGGCGCGACCGCAGCCGGCGTCGGCACCTATCAGGTGACGCCGGTGTCGCCGGCAATGCCGCCGGTACTCACGCTCGCGCACTCCGTCTCCTCCATCCTCCAGGAGGATTTCTTCACCGCGCCATCCTGGGGCCGCTGGGTGGAACTCGGCGTGTACTTGCTGATCGCGCTTTATCTCGTCGCACTGCTGCCGAGATTGAAGGCCGGACCGGCCGCGGTGGTGACGGCGCTTCTACTCGTCGCGCTGATCGCGACTCACTTCGTGTTGATGACGACGAAACTCCTGTGGCTGCAGTTGATGGCTTCGGTGACCCTGCTTCTCGTCGGCCATCTGGCGCTCGTGACCAAACGCTTCATTGTCACCGAGCGCGGCAAGACCAGGTCCGATCTGGAATCCGCGGAGTCGAACCGGATGCTGGGGCTCGCCTTCCAGGGGCAGGGACAGCTCGACATGGCCTTCGACAAGTTCAAGAAGGTCCCGCTCGACGACCAGTTGATGGACAACCTGTACAACCTAGCGCTGGACTTCGAGCGCAAGCGCCAGTTCAACAAGGCGCAGGCAGTCTACGAGTACATGGCTACCCGCAATTCGAAATTCCGCGACTTGGAGCAGAAACTCTCCCGCGCCAAGCACATGTCGGAGACGGTGATCCTCGGCGGCGCACAGAGCCATCCCGGCGGGACCATGATTCTCGCCGGCGGGGCGGAGAAGCCGATGCTGGGCCGCTACCAGGTGGAGAAGGAACTGGGCAAGGGCGCGATGGGCGTGGTCTACCTCGGCAAGGATCCCAAGATCGGTCGCGTGGTGGCGATCAAGACTCTGGCGTTGTCGCAGGAGTTCGACGCCGATGAGCTGCAAGACGTCAAGCAGCGCTTCTTCCGCGAGGCGGAAACCGCCGGGCGGCTGACCCACCCCAATATCGTCACCATCTACGACGCGGGCGAAGAACATGATCTCGCCTATATCGCGATGGAGTTTCTCAAGGGCAAGGATCTGGTCTCCTACACCAAGCCCGGCAGCTTGCTGCCGTTGCCGAAACTGCTGTCGCTGATCGAGCGGGTCGCGGATGCGCTGGGCTATGCGCATCGGCAGAACGTGGTACACCGCGACGTCAAGCCGGCAAACATCATGTGGGATCCGCAGAGCGATTCGCTCAAAGTGACGGACTTCGGCATCGCCCGGATCACCGATTCCTCGAAGACGAAGACCGGCATGGTGCTGGGCACGCCGTCCTACATGTCGCCGGAGCAGCTCGCGGGCAAGAAGATCGACGGTCAGTCGGATCTGTTCTCGCTCGGAGTGACGCTCTACCAGCTTGCCTGCGGAGCCCTGCCGTTCCAGGGCGACACGATGACGCAGCTCATGTTCAAGATCGCCAACGAGCCGCCGGTCGACATCCGGTCCGTGAACCCGGCGCTACCGGAATGCCTGGTCGAAATCGTCAACAGGGCGCTGGCGAAGGATCTCGGCGAGCGCTTCCGCACCGGCGAGGACATGGCGCAGGCAATCCGCGGCTGCGCCGCCGTCCTCGGCGGCGTCGACGTCGCCCTGTAGGGATCTCGCGATGAAGGATCTCAGCAGCGCTCTCGAGATGGCCCAGGCCACCCACACCGGGATGGTGCGCTCGCACAACGAAGACAGCATCGCCACCGAGCCCGACATCGGGCTCGCGATCCTCGCGGATGGCATGGGCGGCTACAACGCTGGCGAGGTGGCGAGCGGAATCGCAACCGCGCTGATCTCGAACGAGGCGAAGGAGGCCTTGACGCGGCTGGATCCCCATCTCCCGGACCGCACAACGGGCAATCTGACGGCGGTCAGGTTGCTGCGGGAGGTGGTCGCGAACGCAAACGCGTCCATCTTCCAGTCGGCGAACAGCCAGCCGCAGTATGCGGGCATGGGCACGACGCTCGTAGTCGCGCTGTTCTGCGACAACAAGGTCACCGTGGCGCACATCGGCGACTCCCGCTGCTATCGCTTTCGCGAAGGCGGGCTGGAACAGATAACCCGCGACCACTCCCTCTTGCAGGAGCAGATCGACAGCGGGCTGCTGACTAGAGAGGCGGCACGACGCTCCCAGAACAAGAATCTGGTGACGCGTGCGCTAGGCATCGAGCCCGAAGTGGAGGCGGAAATTCACACCCACGAGGTGCGCGAGGGAGACATCTATCTGCTGTGCTCCGACGGGCTCAACGACATGGTGGAAGACGAGGACATCGAGCTTACGATCGGTGCGCTGAGCGCCAATCTCCAGCTCGCCGCCGAGCAGCTCGTTCAGATGGCTAACGATGCCGGCGGGCGCGATAATGTTTCGGTGATTCTGATCAAGGTCAGGAAGGGCTTTTCCGCGAACGGGGGATGGGTCGCGAAACTCCTTTCCTGGCTGAAATAGCTTGCGAGGATGCAACCATGGCGAAGTTGATATTGAGCCTGGATGGCCAAGTGCTCCGGGAATACCAAATCAACAAGGAGCGGATGACCATCGGTCGCAAGCCGCACAATGATATCCAGATCGACAATCTGGCGGTCAGCGGCGAGCACGCCATGATCATGACCATCCTCAACGATTCCTTCCTGGAGGACCTCGGCAGTACCAACGGCACCCTGGTCAACGGCCAGCCGATCAAGAAGCATTTTCTTCAGAACAACGACGTCATCGAGGTTGGCAAGTACAAGCTCAAGTATCTGAACGAGCAACCCAGCAAGATGACGCAGCAGGAGTTCGAGAAGACGATGGTTCTGCGCACCCCCCCGACCGGGGCGCCTCAGCCCAAGCCCAAGGGTCCCACCGATACGCAGACCGGAATCGAGCCGCTGAAATTCGAAGAGCCTGCGTCGGCGCCGGCGGCCACACCCGCGGCACCGGTGCAACCTGCCGCCCCAGCGGCCCCTTCTGCCGCCGCTCCTGGCGGGCAAGGCACGATCCAGATTCTGTCCGGCCCGAGCGCAGGCAAGGAGCTCCCGCTTACCAAACCGCTTACCACCGTGGGCAAGCCGGGCGTGCAAGTCGCGGTGATCGCGAAACGACCCCAGGGGTTCTTCATTACCCACGTCGAGGGTGCGAGCTTCCCTGTCGTCAACGGCAAGGCGCTCGATGCACAAGCGCACCAGCTCCATGACCACGACGTCATCGAACTGGCCGGCGTGAAAATGGAATTCTTCTTCAAGCCGTAAAAAATTTGGTCGGGAAGCGCTCGCCGGTACCGGCTCCCCGACGCGTCGAACGCCATAGCCATTTTGGGGTGCCGGCCGGCGATGCGGGGACATCGGGCGGGCAAGCGGCAAGGGGAGGCCAAGTGAAGAAGCACCTCGCGCGCATCGGCCTGGGGCTGCTCGTGGTCGCGGTTGTCGTCGGCCATGCGGCGCGTTATTACCAGATTCCCTTCATCGATCGCTTCGAGCTCATCACTTACGACGCGCGGTTGCGGCTGACCATGCCCGGTGGCGTCGACGACCGCATCGTGATCGTCGACATCGACGAAAAAAGCCTTGCCGCGGAAGGACGATGGCCGTGGCGGCGGGACAAACTCGGTGTGCTGCTCGACCAGCTGTTCGACCGTTACAAGGCGGGCATCGTAGGTTTCGACGTGGTTTTTGCGGAGCCCGACGAAAGCTCCGGACTGGATGTGCTGCACACTCTTGCGGAAGGCGATCTGCGCGGCGACGCACGCTTTCAGCAGGCTTTGAATCAGCTCGCCCCGCGCCTGCAATACGATCGCATTTTCGCCGAGAAACTCAAGAACCGTCCGGTGGTGCTTGGGTACTACTTTTCCGACGTGGTCGGTGACGACGGAAAGGGGCGTACGAGCGGCGCTCTGCCCAGGCCCGCGCTTGCGCCCGGTACCTTCAAGGGCAAGAACGTGCATTTCACTTCATGGATCGGGTATGGCGCTAATCTCCCGGAATTCCAGGCGGCGGCGGCAAGCGGCGGACATTTCAACCCTTGGCCGGACGAGGACGGCATCACCCGCCGCGTACCCATGCTCGCGGAATACGACGGGGCCTACTACGAAGCGCTTTCGCTCGCCGTGGTGCGGCTCGGGCTGGGATTGCCGCCGGTAGTGCCCGGTTTTCCCCAGGAAACCGTGTGGACCAAGGGCTATCCCGGCCTGGAGTGGCTGGATGTGGGCAGCGTTCGCATCCCGGTCGACGACCTGGTGACGGCGCTGGTGCCGTACCGGGGAAGAATGGGCAGCTTCCGGTATGTTTCCGCCACGGATGTGCTGCGCGGCAAGGTGGCGGAAGCGATGCTCAGAAACAAGATCGTGCTGGTCGGCACGACGTCGCCGGGACTGTTCGACCTGCGCGCCACGCCAGTCGACCGCGTCTATCCCGGAGTCGAAATCCACGCCAATCTGATCGCGGGCATGCTGGACGGCGCGGTCAAGCAACGCCCGCCGTATGTGCTGGGCGCGGAAGTCGTGCTGCTGCTGCTCACGGGAGTGGCAATGTCGGTCGTCCTGCCGCTCGTCAACCCGCTGCGCGCGACGCTGATCACCATTGCGGTGCTGGCGGCGGTGTTTTCCACCAACGTGGTGGTCTGGACGCAGGGCAACCTGGTTCTGCCGCTCGCCTCCGGATTGATCATGATTGCGGTTCTGTTCGGTCTGAATATGTCCTACGGCTTTTTTGTAGAGTCGCGCGCAAAGCGCCAGATCACCGGCTTGTTCGGACAGTACGTGCCGCCGGAACTGGTCGACGAGATGTCGCAGAATCCCGAGGCTTTCTCGATGGAGGGCGAAAGCCGCGAGCTTTCGGTGCTGTTCACCGACGTGCGCGGCTTCACCACGATATCGGAGGGCCTCGATCCGAGGCAGCTCTCGAAGCTCATGAACGAGTTTCTTACGCCGCTTACCCGCGTCATTTATCGCCACCGCGGCACGATCGACAAGTACATCGGAGACTGCATCATGGCTTTTTGGGGCGCACCGGTGCAGGATCCGAGTCATGCCCGCAATGCGGTGCTGGCCGGTCTCGAGATGCACAAGGTGCTTGCCGGGCTGGCGCCTGAATTCAAGGCGCGCGGCTGGCCGGAGATCCACATCGGGGTGGGAGTGAATACCGGTCGCATGAGTGTGGGCAACATGGGTTCCGAAGTACGGGTGGCCTACACCGTAATGGGCGACGCCGTGAATCTCGCGTCGCGGCTGGAGGGGATTACCAAGCAATACGGGGTCAAGATGATCGTCGGCGAAACCACTCGCGCATTGGCGCACGATGTTGTATTCCGCGAGCTTGACAGGGTGAAGCCCAAGGGCAAGGAGCAGCCGGTTACGATCTACGAGCCGCTCGGGCTGCAGCGCGAAGTCGATGGGGTGGTCCTCGACGAGATCAAGCTGTGGAACCAGGCATTGCGGCTGTACCGCTCGGCGAACTGGGACATGGCAGAATTGCAACTAATCAACCTGATCAAGGCTTATCCGGGACGGGTGCTATACCAGCTGTTTCTGGACCGCATCGGGGAATTTCGAAAGAATCCTCCGGAATCGGGCTGGGATGGTTCGTACCGTTTCGAGACGAAATGACGATGCAAGTCAGAATTCTCGGCTGCAGCGGGGGGATCGGCGGCAATCTGCGGACCACCTCGATGCTCGTGGACCAAGACGTATTGGTCGACGCAGGTACCGGCGTGTCCGATCTCACGCTCTCAGAGCTCGAGATGATAGATCACGTGTTTCTGACCCATTCGCATCTCGACCACATCGCCTCTCTGCCGCTGATCGTCGACACCGTCGGGCCGATGCGCAGGCAGGCCCTGACCGTGCATTGCACGCAGGCGACAATGCGGATCCTGCGGGAGCATGTATTCAACTGGAAGATCTGGCCGGACTTCACCCAGATTCCCAGCAAGGATGCGCCCTTCCTGCGCTGGCAGACGTTCGAGGTGGGAGAGACCACCGATCTGGGCGGGCGCAGGTTCACGGCGCTGCCGGCCAATCACGTCGTCCCCGCCATCGGCTATCGATTGGACAGCGGCGCGGCGAGCCTGGTGTTCACCGGCGATACCACGACCAACGATGCGCTGTGGACTGAAGTGAACCGGATCGAGAACCTGCGCTACCTCATTATCGAGACGGCATTTCCCAATACGGAGCGGGAGCTTGCGCTGGAATCGAAACACCTGTGTCCCAGCATGCTCGCGGCGGAATTGGCGAAGTTGAAACGGCCGGCCCGGGTGTTCATAACCCACCTCAAGCCCGGAGCGGGAACGCAGACCATGGCCGAGGTGGAGGAAGATGCAGCGCAATACAGTCCGAGGATGCTTGCCAACGGGCAGGTGTTCCGGTTCTGAACGGCAACGGGACCGGCGGGAACGGGAATTGCAGGCCGCCTAGCATCGCCGTACAGTGGCCGGCAGTCTTGGCGCCGGCAGCCAGCGGAAGGAAGTAGCCATGAGCACCGTCTTCGAAGCAAAGCCGCAAGCGGGCCAGAACCTGGCCGAGATGTCGCACAAGCTGGAGTTCCAGCGAAAGCTCCAGGGCGTGACGAACAAGATCCATGCGACGAGCAACATCGACGAGATCATGCTCGAACTGTCGCAGGACATCTGCTCGCTTTTCGACGCCGACCGCCTCACGGTTTACGTGCTCTCCGAGGATCGCTCCGCGATCGTGTCGAAGATCAAGACCGGGCTTTCCTCGTTCAAGGACCTCAAGCTTCCGATCAACGAGCAGAGCGTGGCGGGTTTTGTCGCGCTGTCCAAGAAGATCATCAACATCCGGGACGTCTACGACGACAACGAACTTCGCGCCCACAATCCGCAGCTGCGGTTCTTGAAGGAAGTCGACCGCCGTACCGGATACCGCACCAAGCAGATGCTGGTCGCGCCGATCGTCGACGCGACCAGCGGCGAAATCATCGGCGTCGTGCAGCTGATCAATGCGAAGACCGGACAACCCTTCAGCCAGGTCGCCGAGGAAGGCGTCACGCACCTATGCGAAACGCTGGCCATCGCTTTCAAGCAGCGCAGCCGTCCGACGGCGGCGCTGCGCGGCAAGTACGATGCGCTGGTGACCGACGCCGTCTTGTCCACCGAGGAGATGGAACTCGCCACCCGATCCGCTCGCCGCAAGAACCTCGACATCGAGGAAGTTCTGGTGGACGAATTTCAGGTGAAGCCATCGGCGATCGGCGAGGCTCTGTCGAAGTTCTTTCGCGTCCCTTACGAACCGTTCAAACAGGATCGCGTAAAGTCCCTGGACCTACTCAAGAACCTCAAGCGGGACTTCGTCGAGAGCAGCGGCTGGGTGCCCGTCGAGGACAGCAAAGAGGGCCTGCTCGTGCTCACCGTCGACCCGGAGAAAGTCCGCGCCTCGAAGGTCGTCAATAACATCTTCCCGAAGCACAAGATCGTATATGCGGTCTGTTCCAAACGCGAATTCGTGGCGACCTTGGATCAATTCTTCGGCGCCGAAGCGGGCGGCAGCGCGTCGATCGGGGAGTTGCTGCAGAACCTGAGCGAAGAGGACCAAGAGGTTGCCGGCGCGATAGACGACGCCTCGCTCGCGGAGGACAACGAGCTGGTGAAGCTAGTCAACAAGATCATCGTCGACGCCTATCATCAGGGGGCGTCGGATATCCACATCGAGCCTTATCCCGGCAAGGGCAAGACGGAAGTCCGATTCCGCAAGGACGGTTCGCTCCAGCCCTACATCTCGGTGCCTGCGAGTTACCGCAACGCGATTGCCGCGCGCCTGAAGATCATGTGCGACCTGGACATTTCTGAAAAACGCAAGCCGCAGGACGGGAAGATCAAGTTCAAGAAGTTCGGTCCGCTCGACATCGAGCTGAGGGTAGCCACGATTCCCTCCGCGGGCGGCGTCGAGGACATCGTGATGCGTATACTCGCCGCCGGCGAGCCCATTCCGCTGGACAAGCTCGCGCTTTCCGCGCGCAATCTGAAGACGGTCAAGGAAACGGTATCGAAGCCCTACGGTCTGTTTTTCGTCTGCGGCCCGACCGGTTCGGGCAAGACGACGACCCTGCATTCCGTACTCGGCTATCTGAATACGCCGGACACCAAGATCTGGACCGCCGAGGACCCGGTCGAAATCACCCAGAAGGGGCTGCGCCAGGTGCAGATGAATCCCAAGGCGGGTCTGAACTTCGCCACCGCCATGCGGGCCTTCTTGCGCGCCGATCCGGACATCATCATGGTCGGCGAGATGCGGGACAAGGAAACGACATCGATCGGCATCGAAGCGTCGCTGACAGGTCACCTCGTGTTCGCCACGTTGCATACCAACAGCGCGCCGGAGTCGATCGTGCGCTTGCTGGATATGGGGATGGACCCGTTCAATTTCGCCGACGCATTGCTCGGGGTGCTCGCGCAGCGGCTCGCCAAGCGGCTCTGCTCCAAGTGCAAGGCGCCACATGTCGGTACCCAGGATGAGCTCCGGGCTTTGC
>Ga0070741_10005956_pt1 | contig 26545 bp, 25 predicted proteins | sample Coa_R1_4_FD_66440 | JGI IMG/M metagenome (GOLD analysis project Ga0070741, IMG submission 66440) | Surface soil microbial communities from Centralia Pennsylvania, which are recovering from an underground coalmine fire - Coalmine... | ecosystem: Environmental > Terrestrial > Soil > Unclassified ... | reverse complement strand
GATCTTTGAGCAGGCGCCCCATCGTCAGGTTGGCGACGAACGGCAATTTCATGAGGCGCGTCACCTGATTTCTGACGAAAATCCCGGCCTTGGTTTTCGGCACGAACGAGCCGGCGAACTTCTCGGCCGCACGCTGTTTCTCGTCCATCACCGGATGGAAGTGGCGTTCGTAGTTCGAGAACGCGATTTGATGCCGGCCTCGTGCGCGCATCAATTCTCCGGCCAGAATGTAGGCGCCCGCCATGGCGAGGGATGAACCTTGCCCAGCAAGCAACGAGGGACAACTGCAGGAATCGCCGACCAACGTCGCCCGTTCCTGCGACCACGTCTCCATCTTGATCTGGCTCACGGGGTCGAAATACAGCTCCGATGCACGCTTGAGCCGCTGCAGGATGTCGGGACATTCCCATTCGTCGATGCCGAACTCTCGGGTCAGGATGTCCTTCTGCGTGTCCACGTCGTGCGGCCCGATGTCGAGCTTCGACGCGCTCGAAAACACGAAGAGGAAGACCGTATGTCCGTTGCGCAGCGTGTACCGAGTGATCTGCCGGCCGGGTGCGGCAAAGCTCACGAACGCCTCCGGGTCCTGATGCGGATAGTCGTCGGTGGCGAACGATGCCGCGTAGTAGCCGAGGTACTTTTCAAAAAGTCTGTCCGGGCCAAACACCAGATTCCGCACGCGCGAATGCAGCCCGCCGGCACCGATGACCAAATCGAACTCCTCCGCGGGCGCCCGCTGGAACTCGATGAGAACGCTCTCGTCGCGTTGCTCGAGACGCGCGACGGTGTCTCCGAAAATCGTTCTGACCTTGCCCTCGAGGGAGTCGTAGATCGTCCTTGAAAGATCGGAACGAAGCAGGCTGAGGTAGCGGTCACCGAGGGCCGAACGGATCACGTCGCCGCCGAATCCACCGCTGCGCTCGCCGCGTCCGTTGACGAGGCGGATGTCGTCGACGCCGAGACTGAGCTCCTTCAAGGTCGGCAGCAGGCCCATCTTCTCGGCGACGTCGTAGCCGACGCCCCAGAAGTCCACGACGTATCCGCCGCGCCGCAGTGCCGGGGCGCGTTCGACGAGCGTCGGCTCGAACCCGTACCGCTGAAGCCAGTACGCCAGGGTCGGGCCTGCGATGCCGGAACCTACGATCAGGATCTTGCGATTCAGCATGGCGTGAGATCCAGAAAGAAACCGCTGCGAGCGGCAACGATACTCGCTTGCCGCGAGTTTCGAAATCTTCGATGAGCAAGCGAATCATTCGCCGGCCGCGCCTTTCGGCTTGCTCATGCGGGCGCCATGACGTGCATTAACGCAGGAAGCGTGCGGTAGAAAGGATATGACCGCCGAAGCGCCCCTCGCTCCGACGATCAAGGGACAGAGGAGTCTTCGGACCCGTTCTCATCCGCAGTACTGGAAGAAGCACCGCCGACTCAAACGAGGTCGGTGAGCAAGCGCGCCGTGTTTCCCTGAAGCACGAACGGTTTTTCGCCATCGGGTTTGCACAGCGCGATCTGACGGCATTTTGGGCAGTACCAGAAATCCAAGCGATGCTTGGCCTCCGGGGCGGGTGGACCCAGTTGATCCAGCGCCTCGCGCACGCGGCCGAGGCGCAAGGTGCTCCAGATTCCCTGAGGAATCGAGGCGAACTGCGGCCGAGCGAGTTTGAGTCCTTCACCGCAGTACTCGCACACGTCTTCGAAGCAGAAGGCCGTTACCAGAATGCCGCCGGGTATGCCGAGGAACGCTCCCACCAGCACGATTCGAGGCATGACGAACAGCACGTGATAGTACAGATAGAAAATTCCGCAACTGATCGCGACCAACGCGAGTCCGAATAGGATCGTGCCGAAACTGAATCCGCGTCGGACTTGAGGGAATTTCTCCGATCCCAAGCGGGCGCCGATTTCCGCCAGGCCCGTGCCAAGCGCAAGCCATGCAATCATGAAAGGCGCCGTGACCGCCAAATTGAAATCTTTGTAGTTCCGGATCACCGTGGCGCCCGCAATCGCGCCGGTGACGACCAGCGTCCAACCGAGTGCCGTCACGGTCTTGCTCAATCGCGAGCGACGCCATAGGGAGGGATTTCCGGCCATCGACGATTTCGGATCCGGGGATTGCGTCCGATCCTTATTGCCGCTCGAATTCATACGAACCAGACCGATGCAAATCGGAACGGAAATCAAGGCGATCATCGGAAAGACCGACCATTCGATCGGCTGCTCGGTCGCAAACATGAGTGCGACGTAGACGATCGGCAGTAGCGCCAAGCCGAGCGCGTATGTCCACTTCTTCATTGCGAACACCCTGGGCATTTTCCGATTCGATCGGAGCGAACGGCTCGGCTGGGCTCCCTATACTGCGTGCTTGCCTCTCACCAGCTTGCGTACGCCGTTGGCGATCATGAACAGGCCGACAGAACCGATGATCAGCACCACGGGCCACCGGCCGAAGTGGTGGTAGAGCCAAACAAACGGAACCCACATCTTTACCGATTCGACCGTGCCGCGTTCGAGGCCGAGCAGTTCGGAATTCGTATACCAAGCGAACCCGAACGGGATCAGCGAGAGGAGCAAATCAGCGAACCAGGGATCGGTATCGTTGCTCCTCCTGGGAAGGTTGGATGAAGTGGACATTGACTTCCCCCATTGCTGCCGGCCTGAATGTTCTGCGACCGGCCAGTATTCAAAGCGACGACGGCGGCGTGCTGGCGTCGATTATTTCGAGTTCTGCCGCACGTGCAAGGACGCATTCCGGACCAGAAGGGGGCACTTTCGGACATTCGCCCTTCAGAACGGTTACAGGATATACGAAAGTACGGCGTCTTGGCCTTCTGCGGCGGCGGTGAAATACTGCTGGAGCTGTGGATAACGCAGCGCGCACTCGCGCTGGCCATCCTTGTCTGCCACCGCATAGATACGGTCTTTCCGCATCGCTTTGGCGTCCCACCGATCAAGTAGCGTTTGCGTGTCGAGGACCGCCAACGCCGAGGCCACATCGAGCACCTCGGATGGCTCGAGATATCTTACTTTGCCGTACCCGATGTCCGGACCATACTCGGTGCCCCCGCACACGGCATTGGCGAGCGGTGGTTCGCCACCCCACACGTGACCGGTGATCAACCAGTGCAGCGCGTGGAACGTTTTCTCCAGCGGCAATGCACGGCCTGCCCGCTCCGACAGAAATGCCTTGACGGCCTTCTTGTTTCCTTGATCGCCGTAGTACCTGGCGATCTGCTTTTGCCGATACTCAGGGTTCCGCATGATTCTATCGATGCGCTCGGGGCTATTGCCGCGCTCGGAATGCGCGAGAACCAAGGACAGCGTCTGCCGTAGCCGAGCGTCGAAATCCTCCTCGCTGACGTCCGGCGGCAACTTTGCATTTTCGTACGGGGCCGGTTTCGCAATCTCGAAAAAATCCGTCAACTCGTGGGGGGTGATCCGCAGGATGAAGGCTCGCATACCCATGGCGATAGCACGTCTCGGCCACTGCACGTTCCCGTGCTGATTCGCACAACAATGACCTTGGCGTCAAGGGACTCCGTACCGCGCACGATCGCATCGCCGGGACAGCTTTACCAAACTTTTGCGTACAGCCGTGCTCGAAGTCCGTGGTGCACCCTTGGTACAGTTGCGAAGCCAGAGCCTCCGAAAGCGCGGGGAGCGACGGGAACGCACGGGAATGGCCGGGACGATCCAATCATCTGAACTTGCGGCAAAGAGCGAAAAAAAGGGCAATACCAGTTGCTCTGCGCCTGCGCGAAATGCTCGGCCTCACCAACCCGCAGCTCGACCCTCCCCTAATGGCGACGTCGTTGGGTTCACTTCCCCCTGTCGCCGAACCCTACTCCGACGAGTTGCTCGAAGCCGTGCTCGCACAGGCGAGAAAAGAGTTTGCAGACGTCTCGCGGGTTTCGGCCACTTGAGACAATCGGAGCTGTCCACGAAGAGGGTGAAGAGCCATTTTTTTGCAGTAGCGCCTAGGAGGAGGCTTCCGGCGTGCTACCGTCGGTGCCAGGCAAGCAGCAGCTTATGGGGCGAAAACGATGTCGAAAAACCAAGCGAGCGATGGGGTCATATTTGATTTTCAAGGAATTGACCCGCACAAGATATCGGTGAAAGATCTTTTCTGGAGTGCCGTGGAATGTTTTGAACATTTCGGCTCATCCCCTAGCAAGGGGGTGATAAGAGGCGGCGAGTACAGCGGCAAAGCAAAATTTGTGACGATTCGCAAGAAAGCGCAACAATGGGAATTCAAGGATGTTACGTATCTCGAGCTATTTTCCGAAAATGTCGATTCGGAAGGCAGACCTGACTCACCGATGGGGTTTTCGTATTGTGTGGGAGATCGAAATACACACGCGAGCTTTCGCGCCAGGACTCCTGAAAAAAATATTGATCTGTTCAATGAAGCCAATCGCTCGATGGTCGAAAAGCTTGTAAGGATCGCCAATCCGGAATATGGACTTATTCGCAATATGTATGGACCGGGCGGTTACGGTATTCCGGGCATCGACGACGTTGATTTCGACGAACTAGGTACAGCATGGGATTGGCGTTGTTTCGACAAGGCTTGGCGTTCTGGCTTCCTGGGCGGTGTCTATCCGATCAATTTGGTGGGTAGTGCGATACTGTCGTCCCAAATCGAGGGGCACTCGCTGGAGAATTGGATAAAAGAGGATGCTGACCGCGGAAGCCTACGTAATTTGACGAATGGATTGAAAATGTGGGTTGTATCCAACACTGAACGGGCGCACGTGTTTAGGCGCCTGTGGGAAAGCGGTCTGATTTTTGAGGAGAAGCGAGATGGACCGACGGTAAAGGCGCGCATTGACGAAGAGCACGCAAGAAAATTGCTGAAGAAGGAAACGACAGCAATCCCCGATCATGAGGAAAAATTGCGCAAACGCAATCGGCTGATCGCCAGAATCGTTGCTGCAGCCAACCCAGAGTTTCCCCTTGTTGGCTTGGCCGAATATTTCGATGGCAATTGCGACGAATGGTCACTCGCCCCCAATGCGGTGGGTTACGGCCGGCCCGCGCTCGCCCAGTGCTATGACATCCTGAAGGGCATCCGAGAACATGACGGCGTGCAGGACGTTCTGCTTGAGATTCAGGAAGTCCCCGATATCGAAGATCCGGGCGAAAACAACACGTGGCTCAGTAGCGATAAGGTTTTGATTCTCGCATCTTGCAGCCTTAAGGATTTAAAGAAGTGGACAGCAAAGTTGAATCCTGATGAAGTGGCCAATGTTAGCGCGGCGTGGAAACATGGCGAACCGCCTGGCGCCCCAAGACTTCAGCCTGGCATCAAGGCATACTCACTATGGTGGGACTAAGTCGGGGATTGCCGGCCGCTTGTCTTGGAGCATCCCCGAAAGGCGGCTGGTTGGCATCGCTACTACTCACCGCACTCATCTATGCCTTGTTTCATGACAGCCGGAACATACCTTGAGTTGCACCCCTGTATACATTCGTAGCGATACGCAATGCAGGTCTTTTCGTCTTTCACCGAAATAATCTTATAGGTTGTGCCAGCCAAAGGAGACGTTCCTTTTTTTGAGCAAATCAGCTCTACTGGACGAAGATCGACATTGGGAGGGAATTCACACCCTTCTTGTCCAGTCTTTTCGCACTCCTTCAGGCGAGCCTGAACCGACGCACTGACCGGCCTCTCGCAGGGTTGATCCTCGAAGCTCCTGATTTCGCCACCCCTTCCTAACCATGATCACAGCGTGGCCGTCTCCGCTGCCTTCGAAGTTGACGATAACGTCTTGCCCTACTTTATTTGTGCCGACGATATCAACCCAGTTGCCGGCTCTCGCGAATGGCGGAATGCATAAAAGCGCTCCGATACAGCAGGCCACATACTTGTTCGATATCGATAATCGTGTCATTGAGTGCCATTTGCCCAGCGCCGGCGGCTCGATCGCGCTGATTCCGCATGCCTGAGCCCACAGTCTGCGCCGCAGCTTACGCAAGCATTGTGGCGAAATTCTGCGCCCGCAGAGGCGTACGGCGACCGCGATGGGCATCAACGGGTCGGCGATAATTTTCTGTGCTGACAATCAGAAGGCGCAAGCGGGAAAACCCGAGAACGAGCGTGTACCAAGTTCGCTGCGGAAGTGCTGTCGAAATTTGTGGCACGCGATTGGTACAGTAGTGCCAGAAATCTGCGGGAAAGTGCAGGGCATAATGGGAACACGCGGGAATGACCGGGACAATCCAACTCTCTGAAATCAAGGCGGAAAGCAGAAAACGCCTTGATTATCAATTGCTTGTTGCACCTATGATGGATTGGACGGACCGCCACTGCCGTTATTTCCATCGCCTGCTGGCGCCCCATGCGCGTTTGTATACCGAAATGGTAACGACGGGCGCCGTGCTGCACGGCGATCGCGCGCGCCTGCTCGGGTTCAATGCCGCCGAGCACCCCGTAGCGCTGCAGCTTGGGGGCAGCGAGCCCGCCGAACTCGCGACCGCAGCCCGCATCGGCGTGGAATGGGGCTACGACGAGATCAATCTCAACGTCGGCTGTCCCTCGGATCGCGTGCAGTCCGGCCGCTTCGGTGCCTGCCTGATGCGCGAACCGGCGCTCGTGGCCGACTCCGTCTCGGCGATGCGTGCGAGCGTGGCGGTGCCGGTCACCGTGAAGTGCCGCATCGGCGTCGACGAGCAGGACGCCTACGCGGATCTGCACCGTTTCGTGGAAACGCTCGTCGGCGCCGGGCTCGAAGTCCTCATCGTGCATGCGCGCAAGGCCTGGCTGCACGGCCTGAGCCCGAAGGAGAACCGCGAAATTCCACCGCTCGACTACGCTCGCGTGTACCGGCTCAAGCGCGAATTTCCCGCGCTCACGATCGTCATCAACGGCGGCATCGTCGACGCCGAGTCCGTGCCGGCGCACCTCGCCGAGGTCGACGGCGTGATGCTCGGGCGCGCCGCCTATCACGATCCCTACGTGCTCGCCCGCGTCGAAGCGGCGCTATTCGGGACGCCGCTGCCCGAGCGGCACGCCGTGCTCGAGCGCATGGCGCCGTACATCGCCGATCAGCTCGCCCGCAGCGAAGCCCTGCACCACATCGCACGGCATCTGCTCGGGCTGTACCTCGGCGAGCCCGGCGCACGCGCTTTCCGCCGCCATTTGAGCGAGCACATGCGTCGGCCCGGGGCGGATTTCGCGACGCTCGACGCGGCCGTGGCGACATTGCGCGAGCATGCGCAACGGAGGGCGGCATGATCGTCACGAGCGCCGCGGAATTTGCCGCAATGTATACGCCCGAGCGCTTTCCGGCCTCGCGCCCGGCGACCCCTCGCGCCGCCTTCCTCGTCGCTCCTTACGGTTTCTCGCTCGCCGCCGAGTCGGCGCGCGACAACCGCTACATGGCGATGCAGGAACGGGCCGACGCCGAGCGCGCACTCGCCGAGCACGCCGCGCTCGCCGCGGCGCTGCGCGAGTGCCTGCCGACGATCGTCTTCCCGGGCGATGCGGAAACGCCCGATGCGGTGTTCCCGAACAACGTGTTCGCGACGGCGCCGGGGCGTCTCGTGGTCGGCGCCATGCGCCATGCCGTGCGCCGCCGCGAGGCGACCCGCGGCGACATCCGCGCTTTCTTCGGCGACTTGCTGGGTTACGAGACGCTCGATCTCTCGAGCGAACCCGTGGTGGCCGAGCTGACCGGTTCGCTCGTCATCGATCGCGCCCGCGGCATCGGTTTCTGCGGCCTTTCCGAGCGCTGCGACATGGCCGGCGCGCGTGCCATGCACGCCGCCTTCGGTCTCGAGCTCATGTTCTGTTTCGAGCTCGCTCCCGGCGAATATCACGCCAACGTCGTGCTCGCCATCTTGGCATCGCGCGCCGCCGTCATGGCGCCGGACGGCTTCGCCGACCGCGCCGACGCCGAGGCGATCGCGGCCGTCTATGCGCCGCGCACGCTCATGCTCGATGCGGCGCAGAAAGCGGCGTTCGCCGGCAACGCGATCGCATTGTCGGACGACGCCGTCTGGATGAGCGCCCGGGCCGCCGCTGCGCTGCGCGAGGACCAGCGCGCAGCGCTCGCCGGATGGGGATTCGCGCCGCGCAGCGTCGCGCTCAGTGAAATCGAGAAGGCGGGCGGCAGCTTGCGCTGCTGCGTCGGCGAAATATTCTAGCCGGCGCGTTCAGCGTGAATTAAATCGGTGCAGCCATAGTATGGTGCGTCGCAATGCCTGCGCCGCGTTCGCGCAAGCTATCATTGAGGTGCGATGAAGATACGCTATGCCATTGCCGGGATGCTGCTCGCCGCCTCATCGGGCAGCATCTTCGCAGCGGCGATGACGTTGCAGGAGGCCGTGGCGAAGGTCGAGCGCGAGACGCACGGGAAGGTGCTCTCGGCCGAGACCAAGCGCAACGGCCGCCAGACGGTGTACCGGATCAAAGTATTGACCCACGACGGCCAGGTGCGTGTCATCGAAGTACCGGCGGAGGGCTAGAAGGCGGGCAGTCCGCGCTCGCAACCGGGCGCGAAACGAAGGGACGGACGAACATGCGCATACTGCTGGTCGAAGACGAAGCCCCGCTGCGCGAGACGCTCGCGGCGCGCCTCAAGCGGGAGGGCTTCGCCGTGGATACGGCGGCCGACGGCGAGGAGGGGCTCTATCTCGGCCGCGAGGTGCCGTTCGACATCGCGATCATCGATCTCGGCCTGCCCAAGCGCTCGGGCATGGAGCTGATCCAGGAGATCCGGGCCGCCGGGCAGCGCTATCCCATCCTGATCCTGACCGCCCGCGCGAGCTGGCAGGACAAGGTGCAGGGCTTCAAGCACGGCGCCGACGACTACCTCGTCAAGCCTTTCCACGTCGAGGAGCTGCTCGCGCGGCTCAACGCGCTCGTGCGCCGCGCGAGCGGCTGGACCAAGCCCATGCTCGAATGCGGCCCGATCGTGCTCGACACGACCGCGCAGACGGTGAAAGTCGCCGGCCAGTCCGCGGATCTGACGAGCTACGAATACAAGGTGCTCGAATACCTCATGCTGCACGCGGGCGAACTCGTCTCCAAGGCCGACCTGACCGAGCACATCTACCAGCAGGATTTCGACCGCGATTCGAACGTCCTCGAAGTGTTCATCGGGCGCCTGCGCCGCAAGCTCGATCCCGACAACACGTTGAAGCCGATCGAAACCGTGCGCGGCCGCGGCTACCGCTTCGCGATCGCCCGCAACGACAGCTCGACGGAAAAGACCGACGCCGCGCGCGCAGAATAAGTACACAATTCAGCCATGTCGCGGCGCCCGCTCTCCCTGCAAGCGCGATCGCTGTTTGCGGCCGGAATCGCCTTGGCGGCATTCCTGGGACTCACGGGTTTCGCGCTCGACCAGGCCATCTACGAAACGCTGCGCAGCGCCCTGCGCGACCGCCTGCAAAGCTACGTGTACGGCTACATCGCCGCGTCGGACGTGGCGCGCTCGCGGCGTTGGCTGCCTCCCGAACTCATCCTCGATCCGCGTTTCAACAGCCCCGAAGGCGCGCTCTACGCGGGCGTCATCGGACCGGTCGAGGTCGACGGCGTCAAGGACGACAAGTGGCGCTCGGCGTCCGCGCTCGGCAAGTCGCTGCCGTTCGACACGGCCCTGAAACCCGGCGAAGTGCGGTTCGACGGCCCCGTGCCGGGCGCTGGTGGAAAAGTATACATTTTCAGTCAGGGCGTCTCGTGGGAGGTGCCCAATCGCGAGTCGGTGAACCTCACGATCCACGTCGCCGAGGACGCGAGCGTGCTCGACAACCAGCTCGACGTGTTCCGCCGTACGCTGCTCGTCTATCTCGGCGGTCTCGGCGTGCTGCTGCTCCTGCTGCTGCTCGCGACGTTGCGCTGGAGCTTGCGGCCGCTGCGCAGCGTCGCCTCGGACCTCGCGCGCGTCGAGCGCGGCGAGCGCGAAAGCCTGTCCGGCGCCTATCCCCACGAGCTTTCGGGCCTCGCCGCGAACCTCAACCGGTTCATCGAGAGCGAGCGCCTGCACCTGGCGCGTTACCGCAACACGCTGGCCGATCTCGCGCACAGCCTGAAGACGCCGCTCGCCGTCATGCGCAACGAGCTCGAATCGGGCGCGGGAGGCGAGGAGCTGCGCTGGACCGTGCTCGAGCAGGTCGGGCGCATGGACCAGATCGTCGCCTACCAGCTCTCGCGCGCCGCCACGTCGGGCCACACGACGTTCGCGGCGCCGATCCCGATCGAGCCGCACGCCGAGGAGATCGTTGCGAGCCTGGAAAAAGTATACGCAGATCGGCACATTCTGTGCGAGTTCGATATCGATCCGCGCGCGCGCTTCTACGGCGAGCAGGGCGATCTCATGGAACTTCTCGGCAACCTGCTCGAGAACGCGTTCAAGTGGGCACGGCGGCGCGTGTTGCTGACCGCGCGCGCCGAGCACGTGCGCGGTGCGCGCCGCCACGGTCTCGAGCTCGTGATCGAAGACGACGGCCCCGGCATTCCCGAGGACCAGGTCGAGCATCTCCTGAAGCGCGGCGTGCGCGGCGACGAGCGCGTGCAAGGCCACGGCATCGGCCTCGCGATCGTGCAGGACCTGCTCAAGGCCTATCGCGGCAACATGGCCGTGACGCGCTCGGCTTCCCTCGGCGGCGCGGCGTTCACGCTGCGGTTCGCGGCGGGGTAGGCGAGAGGAGTTGCAGATCGATTCGGCAGGTCACTGTTGCGGGAAAACCGAGCAGATGTGCCGCAAGGCACCCGCGACAGCATTCTCGAACAGTGGAATATGCGCTACATGGTCGTCGTCGAACATGGCCCTGCGAGCGTCGGGGTCTACGTACCGGATCTTCCAGACTGCCTCGCCGCCGGAGAATCCGCAAGCGAGGCGCTCGAATCGATCCGCGAAGCGGTCGAATTGCACCTCGATGCGCTCCGCGAACAGGGCTTGCAAACGCCGGCGTCTAGCACCTTCATCGACGTTGCGGCGTGATTCCCGAGATTCATTCCGCCTCGGGCTTCGTCTGCGTGGTTGCTTCGATCGGCTTGATCCCGAACGCGCGGGCGGCGGCGATGTCGATCACGGCGTAGTCGGGGCGATGTCGTCCGTCGAGCTTGGCGGCGACGCGGACATAATGCGCTCGGCCCGCGGCGAGCGCTGCCGCAAAACTGGCGAGACTGGCCCGATTCGCGGGAGTCGGCTCGACGTTCGCGGCGAAAGCTGGAGGCTTCGTCGGCATCGGCACGTGCGCGCCGAGCAGCGTGGTTTCGAGGTACGCGGGATGCTGCGCGTCGGCGTCGGCGTAGAAGCCGAGGAACGCATGACCCGGCACGAGCACGAGGAAATTGCGCACGCCGATGCGGCCGAGTACCGAGGCGATGAGCACGCTACCGTCGATGCAGTTCGCCGAGCGGTCGTCCCAGGTGTCGGCGAGAAAACGCACGCGTTGGCTGAAGATGTGCGGACCGCGTTCGATCGCCGGGTCCGCGCTCGAGTAGCGGATGCCGCGTTCGGCGAGCGCATGCCAGATCGCCCATACTTGCGCATAGACGGCATTCGGATCGGCCGCTGAGTAGCCGTCGAGGCGCGGAGCGATGCCGCTGGCGAGGGCGGCCGCGAGCACGCGGTCGACGACGGCGTCGTTCTCGTCGACGTAGGCGGCGAAGATCCACGAGAGATCGACGCTGTCGCCGCCGTCGCGCACGAAATAGAGCGCTTCCTCGAGCGGATGCAGGCTGACCTTCGCCGTGCGCGTCTCGGTCTGCCGGCCTTCGCGTTCGAGCGTGAACGTGAGCGACGCGGGCGAGGGTGCCTTGAGCGCGAGCAGGCGGGCGACGTCCCAGTCGAGCGGCGGATAGAGCTCGTACGCGGCGCCGGCTTCGCCGAGCGTGGCGGAGAATTCGGTGTCGGTCGCGAGTCCGGCCGCGGCTACGCGAAGTTGAATGCGTTCGCCCGCATTGTCGGCGCGCAGATGCACGGCGACGAGGCCCGTGCCCTCGCCGAGCACGTGATCGGGCGGCCGAGCCGCCGTGTGCCGGTGCGCCTGCGACAGCTCGAGCGCGGGGAAAACCTGATCGTACGGCGTCACGCGCACGCTCCAGTCCGCGTCCGCCCCCGAATCGGCGGACGCCACAACGGGCGACGACAGCAGCACCAGCGACAACAGCAAACGCATGCGCGCATTTTGCTCCAGGCGAGGTGCGAAAAGTCAAACCGGCGATTTTCGTTGCGCCGCCGCGACGCTGCCGCTATCGTGCGCGCCAATCGTCCGCCGCCGGAGTCGCGTATGCTTCGTCCCGCTCTGCTCGCAATTGCCTTGATCGCAGTGCCCGGGGCGTCCGTCCATGCGGCCGACGTCGCCCCCGCGGCCGGAAGCTGCGGCGATCAGAGCAAGGTTCCGCCCGCGCAGCGGCTCAGCAACACCGTGCACTGGACGACCGCCAGCGAGCACGAGAACTTCGGTTACGACGTCTACCGCGGCGTGAAGGAGCAGGGGCCGTTCACGAAGCTGACGAAGCAGCCGATGCTCGGCAACGGCACGACCGACGAGACGCACGAATACAAGTTCGTCGATGACACGATCGATCCGTGCTCCGAATACTGGTACTACGTGGAATCGATCTCCACCGACGGCACGCGCGAGAAATTCACGCCGGTGTTCCGCGCGCCGCCCAAGCGCGTTCCTGCGAAGTAGCCCACCAGGAATCGCGCGCGCATGCGCCTGCACTACCTGGAACTCGTCCTGTTCTCGACCTACGCGGAGCTGCGCGCCGAGCGCGCGCGTTCGTATCTCGGCCTGCTCTGGTGGATCATCGAGCCGGCCATGAACATGGCCGTGTACTACCTCGTCTTCGCCGTGATCCTCAAGTCGACGCAGTCCGACTACGTACCGTTCCTGCTGATCGGCCTCACGTTCTGGCAATGGTTCAAATCCTGCGTGAGCCACGGCGGTTACGCGATCTGGCAGCAGCTCCCGCTGATCCGTCAAGTCAAGCTCGCGCCCGCGGTGTTCCCGAGCGTGCAGGTGCTGGCCGACACCCTCAAGTTCATTTGTATACTCCTGCTGCTCGTGGCGATACTCTGGGCTTCCGGCTACCCGCCGAACGTCGCCTACGTCGGGCTCGTGCCCGTCGCGCTCGTCGAACTCGTGTTCGCGGCCGGAGCGGCCTACGTCGTCGCGGCCGTCGTGCCGTTCCTGCCGGACCTGCGTTTCATCATCGAGCAGGTGCTGCAGGTGCTCATGTTCCTGTCCGGCGTCGTGTTCGCGCTCGACCGCGTCCCCGAACCGCTCGCCCGCTGGTTCGCGCTCAACCCCATCGCCGTGCTCGTGGATGCCGCACGCGGCATCCTCATGCAGGGCCGCTGGCCCGACTGGGCCGCGCTCGCGCAAGTCGCATTGATCTCGTGCGTGCTCTACGCATTCGGAGCGTTTCTGATCGGCCGCCTCACGCCGCGCTACGTGAAGTTGCCGACATGAGCGCGATCATCACGCTCGAGAACGTCGGCGTCGCGTTCAACGCGCAGCTGCGCGTGGGCAGCCCGCGCTTCTGGGCGCTCGAGGACGTGAGCCTGAGCCTCGATCGCGGCGATCGCCTCGGCGTGATCGGCCGCAACGGCGCCGGAAAAAGTACACTTTTGCGCACGCTCGCGGGCATCGTGGCGCCCGACCGCGGCCGGCTGCGCCGCGAACCGGTGTCGTGCCAGCTGCTGTCGCTGGCGCTCGGCTTCATGCCGCACTTGTCCGGCCGCGACAACGCCGTGCTTTCGGGTCTCATGCTCGGCATGCGCCGGCGCGAGATCGTGCGGCGTCTGCCGGCGATCCTCGAATTTTCCGAGCTCGGCGATTTCTTCGAGCAGCCGATCTCGAGCTATTCGACGGGCATGCTCATGCGCCTGGGGTTCTCGGTGGCGATGCAGGTCGAACCGGACGTGCTGCTCATCGACGAGGTCCTCGCGGTCGGCGACGCCGAATTCAAGGAAAAGTCCGGTGCCGCGCTGCGCCAGCGCATCCACGACGGCACCACGGTCGTCTTCGTTTCGCACGTCGACGAGCAGATACGCCAGGTGTGCAACCGCGCGCTTTGGATCGAGCACGGCCGCAGCGTCATGCACGGCAAGGTCGACGAAGTGCTCGCGGCGTATCACGCCGAGCCGCATGCGGCCGCGAAGCACGCGCCGGGCGCATAGCGGATGAACGCGACGGTCGCGCAGGCGGCGAGCCCGTGGCAGTCCTGGGACGGCCGGCGCCTGCGCTGGGACGCCGGGGCCCTGCGCGGGAGCGCGCTCGTGGAGCTATGCATCGACGACATCGTCTTCGAGCGCTTCGCTGCCGGCTCGCGCGGCGAAGCGGATTTCGCGCAGTCGCCGAGCGGCTGCGCCGAGATGGAGTTCTCCTTGCGCGCCGCCGACGGCGGCGCGCTCGGCCCGCCGTGGCGCATACTGCACGGCCGTGCGGCGGCGGCCGGTGTGGATGCATGGACCGGCCCGGTGCGTCGCATGCGCCTGCCACCGGCGGCAACCCGCGAGCCCGACGGGCCGCCCGCCGCAGCGGCCTCCATCGTCGTACCGATCTACAATTCGCCGCAATGTGTAGAACGCTGCATCGCGTCGGTGTTGCGCTGGACCCAAGGACCGGCCCGGCTGATCCTGATCGACGACGCCAGCGACGACCCCGGCGTGGCCGACGTGCTCGCGCGTCATGCGACACGCCCGGGCGTCGTCGTGCATCGAAATGCGCGCAATCTCGGCTACACGCGGAGTTGTAACATCGGCATCGAGCTCGCCGGCGCGGACGACGTCGTGCTGCTCAACAGCGACACCGAAGTCGGACCGCGCTGGCTCAATGCGTTGCGCCAAGTGGCCTACGGGGACGCAAGCGTCGGCACGGCGACGGCCGTGTCGGACAATGCCGGCGCGTTCAGCGTGCCTGAAATCGAGCAATACTGCCCGATACCGGCGCGTTGGAATCTCGTGATGGCGCAACGCGTGTTGCTGCAGCGCGCGGGCGGCTGGTGGCCCGAGCTGCCGACCGGCAACGGGTTTTGCATGTTCGTGCGCCGGATGTTGTTCGAACGCGTCGGAATGCTCGACGCCGACGCGTTCCCCGCCGGCTACGGGGAAGAGAACGACCTCTGCCAACGGGCCGAGCGTGCGGGTCTGCGCCACGTCATCGCCGGCAACGTGCTCGTGCGCCACGTGCGCAGCGCGAGCTTCGGCGAGGCGCGGCGCCTCGAGCTCGGTGCGCGCGGCATGGCCGTGCTGCGGCAGCGCTATCCGGACTACGAAGCGAAGGTCGGCGCCACACTGTTCGGCTTCGCACGCCGCGCGCTCGACTACCGCGTGCGCCGTCTCTATGCCGGCCGAGACGGCTTCCACACCGCGCGGCCGCCGCGGCCGCGGCTCTTGCTCGACGAAGGGAAAGCGTCGCTTGCTCCTGAGCTCGCATCGCGCCACGAATGCTTCGCGCTCGAACGCTCGTCGTCGGCTTGCGCCCTGCGCTCGCTGGAATCGGGCGAGATCGTCGACGAAGGCCCCGCAGAGGTTGCCACATTTCGCGCGTGGCTCGTGCGCCACGGTTTCGAATCGGCTGCGGCCGAGCTCGGCGGAATCTTCGCTTCCATGCTGCAAGCCGCCTGCGGCGACGTCCATCTCGCGTTTGCGGACGCCACGGGTGCGGACGCCGCGGAGCTCGCGAAACGGTGCCGTACCGCGCAGGCCGCCGTGAACAGTTTCGGCATCGATGCCGCAGGAGACGAGCCATGAGCACGACCCTGGTCAACCCCGCGCGCCGTCGCGTCGTCATCACCGGCATCGGCGGCCAGGACGGCGCCTATCTCGCCGCGCAGCTGCTCGCGCGCGGCGAAAACGTGCTCGGCACGCGCCGGCCGGCCGCCGCGGCGCCGCCGCCGTGGCGTCTGCGCGAGCTCGGCATCGCCGCCGATCCCGGCTTGGAACTGCGCGCGCTCGACATCGAAAACGCGGCGGACTGTCGCGCCCTGCTCGGCGTCGCGCGTCCGTCTGTACTTTTCCACTTTGCGGCACAGTCCGGCGTCGCCGAGGCGCAGCGCGATCCGCAGGCGAGCCTGCGCGCCAACGCGCTCGGCACGCTCAACCTGCTCGAGGCGCTGCGCAGCGAATCGCCGGCCACGCGTTTCGTGCTCGCCTCCACGGCGGAATTGTTCGGCGACGCGGCCGCGGGTCCGCAAAACGAGTCCGCGCCGTTCGCGCCGCGCCATCCCTATGCGCTGTCCAAGCACTATGCGCATGCGATGACGCAGTACTACCGCGCGCATCACGGGCTGCATGCGAGCTGCGCGATCCTGTTCAATCACGAATCGCCGCTGCGCGACCCGGCGTTCGTGACGCGCAAGATCGCGGCGGCGGCCGCCCGGCTCGCGCGCGAACGCGGCGAGCCGCTCGCGCTCGGCAACCTCGATGCTCGCCGCGATTTCGGCTACGCGCCCGAGTACGTGGCGGCGATGGCCGCGATGGCCGCGCAGGACGTTCCCGACGACTACGTGCTCGCGACCGGCGTGCCGACGTCGATCCGCGAATTCGCCGGGGCCGCATTCGCCGCCGCGGGGCTCGCGGTCGACTGGCGCGACAGCGGCGTCGCGGAGCACGCCGTCGCCGCGAGCGACGGCCGCCGGCTCGTCGAGGTCGACCGGAGTCTTTTCCGGCCGGCCGATGCACCGCTCCTCCTCGGCGATGCGCGCAAGGCGCGCGAGCGCCTGGGGTTCGCCCCGCGCACGACAGCCGTGCAGCTGGCGGAACTCATGGTCGCCGCGGAGCTGCGCCGGCTCGCCTGAGTTCGGGTTGCGTTTTCCGCGGCGCCCCCGCATGCTAAGCGGATTGCCGCCGGTCTTCTTCTGGCGGCCCGTCGACCGCTACCACCGTAATTTTCTGCCCACCGTCGCTCGATCGAACCCCATGATGCCGTTCCTCCTCTCGCGCTGCGCGGCGCTCGCCATGTCCGCGTTCCTGCTCGGAGCGGCAGCGGAGGCGTCCGCGTGTTCGGGGAAGTTGCACATCGAGGTGCAGGAATCCGGCGTCTACACCTTGGATTATGCGACGCTCACCGCGCAGCAACCGAAGCTCGCCGACTGTGCGAGCGATGCGCTCGTGCTGACGAATCGCGGCCGCGAAGTGCCGCTGCGTATCGTCGACGACGGCCATGGCCGCTTGGCGCGCGGCAGCCGCATCGAGTGGCTCGGCGAGGCGCTGCACGGGCCGCAGAGCTGGTTCGATCAGTATTCGTCGGTAAATGTATACCAGCTCTCGGCCGCGTCTGGCGCGCACGCGCGCGTGCGCGAGCCGCAGCCGCCGCAAGGTTCGCCGGTGGGTCTCCGGCGGCGGCTGCATTTCGAACAAGAGAACCTGCTGCTGCGGCTCAGCGACAGCGAGATGAAACCCGGCGACGAGCCCGACGTCTGGCAATGGGCGAAGCTCACGCCGGTCGATGCCCAGCCGTTCGCCTACGAGTTCGATCTTCCCGACCTCGATCTCGACGCTGCGGCGCGCAAGCCCGCCGTGCTGTCGCTCGATTTCCGCGGCATGTCCAACCTGCCGGCGACGGTGCCGCACGGCGCCGAGCACGATCACGAAGTCGAGATTGCGCTGGGCGGCAAGCCGCTCGCGCGGCTCGCCTGGGACGGGCGCCGCGAGTTCCGCCGCGACGTCGAGCTGCCGCGCGCATTGATGAAAGCGGCGGGCAATCGCCTCGAGATCCGCGTGCCGAAACGGCCTCTGCCCGGCGATGCGAATTTCATCATCGACGTCGTGATGCTGAATTGGATGGAAGTCGCGTATCCGATCCGCGGCGACTTGTCCGCGAGCACCGCCGCCTTCGCGCCGACGGAGGACGGTGCGATGGCGCTGAGCAGCGATGCCGCGCCCGAATTGTTCGGTTCGGACGGCAGCTACCAGCATCCGACCGCGATCGAACGGGGTCGCTACCGCGCCGCGGGTCGCGGCGGCGTCGAGTACTACGCTCTGACGACGCGGCGTGCGCCGGGCCTCGTGCGTGCCGTCGCCGACGCCGACCCGCGCACGGACGAGGGCGGGTATGACTATCTCATCGTCGCGCATCCGCGCCTGCTCGATGCGATTCGCCCGCTCGCGGACTTCCATCGCCAGCGCGGGCTCAAGGTGGCGGTATACAATGTCGACGACGTCTACGACGCGTTCAACGGCGGCATCGTCCATCCGTCCGCGATCCGCGATCTCGTCGCGTGGGGCGTTGCGCACTGGACCGTCAAACCGCGCTATCTGCTGCTGGTCGGCGATGCGAGCTTCGACATCCACCACGACCAGCGCAGCAATCGCGGCGACAAGCATCTCTATGCCGCCGGGCCGGATTTGCCGCCGCCGCAGATGATGGAGAAAGGCGGCTTCTTCGCCCTCGGTTCGACGTCCTACTCCGAATGGGACCAGGCGTTGCCGAACCGCAATTTGATTCCGACCTGGCAGTACCCGTCGCCGGAAGGACAGTCGGCGTCCGACAACGGATTCGTCGCGCTCCGCGACGGCGACGTCCACCCGTCCGTCGCGGTCGGCCGCCTGCCCGTGGTCGAGCCCGCCGAGGTCAAGGCGATCGTCGACAAGACGATCGAATATTCCTCGAAACCCGCGCCCGGCGACTGGCGGCGCGACGTGGCGTTCATCAGCACCAACGAAGTGCCCGCGTTCAAGGCCACGTCCGAGTCGTTGACTCGCGAGCTCGAACACAAGGGTTTTGCGGTCGACAGCGTTTACACGAACGTCGGCGAAAAGGACCAGACGCGCTATCAAGGCGCACGGCAGACTCTCAAGCGCATGCTCGACGCGGGCGATCTGATCGTCCACTTCATGGGCCACGGCGGCCAGTACATCTGGCGCGTCGGACCGATCGGCGATCTGTTCAATCTCGACGACGTGAGCGCGCTCACGAACGCGGGCCGGTATCCGCTCGTGCTCGCGATGACGTGCTTCTCCGCGCCGTTCGACCATCCGACCGAGGATTCGATCGGCGAGCGCTTCCTGCGCGAGCCGAATCGCGGCGCCGTCGCGGTGTTCGCCGCATCGTGGACGAACTGGCCGAACCCGGACAATTCGCGCGCGCTCATCGACGAACTGCTCAAGCCCGGGCAGACGATCGGCGACGCGATTCTCAAGGTCAAGCAGCGTTCGGCCGATAAAATACTTGTGGAAATGTATAATCTGCTCGGCGATCCGGCGCTCGTGCTCGCGCAGCCGAGCGGCTCGCTCGCGTTCGCGCGCGGCGCCGACCGCTGGGACCGGCGCATGATCGTGCGCATCGGCGAGGCCGGTTTCGCGGGCGAAGTCGCGGTCGATTGGAGCGACGACGCCGGCAACGCGGTCTCCTCGCATCGCTACGAATCGCGCGATGCGCAGTTCTCGTTGTCGATCCCCGAGCGCGCGGCGTGGCTGCGCGTGTTCGCCGCCGATCCGCGCACCGGCTACACGGCGTTCGGCGCCTGGAATCTGTTGCAGCCGCCGCCGGCATCATCGCACGCCGCGGCGCCGGCGCGCCCTGCCGCGCCGCGGCAGCCGCGCAAGGTCGATCCGCACGACGACATCAGCAGCGCCGATTTCGAAACGGCGCCTTCGCGCGCCCCCGCCGCTTCGCCGTAGACGCCGCGCATGACCGGGCACATACGCAAGCTCGACTCGCTGCGCGGGCTTGCGGCGCTCATCGTCGTCGTTTCGCACTACGCCAACGAGAGCCACTGGTGCGAGGCGATCGGCCACGGCGCCGGCCAGATCGGCGTCATGCTGTTTTTCCTGCTCAGCGGCTTCCTCATGGCGTACCTGTATTTCGGGCCAGCGCCCGATGCGCGCGCGTTGCGAGGCTTCGCCCTGGCGCGCATTGCGCGCGTCGTGCCCTTGTTCTATGCCGTGGCGATCGGCTCGTTCGTGCTCACGCGCTGGGCGCCGCCGCCGGCGCGGGATCTCCTGTTCCCGATCGGAGACGGGCGCGATCTCGCCGCGGATCTGCTGTTCCTGCACGGGCAGATCGTGCTGTGGACGATTCCGCCGGAGATCGAATTCTATGCACTGTTCGCGTTGGCCTGGGCGGGCGGTCCGCGCGTGCATCGTTTGCTCGTGCCGCTGGTCGCGACGCTCGTCGCGCTGATCTACGCGTTCGGTGCGCCCGTCACAAGGTTTTCGCTCTGGGGCATCACAGTGAGCACCGAAATCGTGGAAGCCCTGCCGTATTTCGCCGTCGGGTCCCTGATCGGCTACGCGTATCGCCGCACGCACGTCGCCGAGGCGCGGCAGAAGAGCCTCTACGTGGCGGCGTTGCTGCTCATACCGGTCACGTATCCGGCGATTTTCACGGCGCTGACCGGTTACGTGCACGGACTCTGGGCCTCGCCGCTCGTGCTTGCGGTTCTCGCCGGCGTTTTCGCCGTCGTTATTTTCCTCGTCCCGGATCGAAGCTCCGTGCTCGCAAATCCCTGCGGCGATTTTCTCGGCAAGATCTCGTATTCGATGTACTTGCTGCACGTGCCCGTGCTCATGCATCTCGAGCGTGCCGGTTGGACCGTCGGCGGCGCCGGGTGCCTGCTGTTCCTGGCGATCACCATCGGCGTGGCCACGGCTTCCTACCTGCTCATCGAAGCCCCTGCGCGGCGCGGGCTACGGCGTCTGGGCGGCGGCGCAGCGCCGCTTCCTGCGCGTGCGGTCGGCGAACCGGCCTCTTAACCGCGCACCGCTGGGCTTGCTACGCTAGGGAACCTCTGAGTCCCTAGGCCATGCCTCGATCGAACTATCGACGCGTCTATGTCGTCGGCGCCTACATCCCGAACGGCGGCACCGTGATGGCCTATCATCTCGGCCGCATCCTCGAACGCGATTTCGGGATTCCCGCGTTCGCGGTCACGTTGGGCGAGGAGGGTCCCGACAGCGGCACGCGCGTCTACGATCTGCGCATGCCAGCGGTATCGCTCGCCGACATGGAGCGGCAAATCGGTGCGGACGACATCCTGATCGCCAATCCTAGTTTTTCCGCGCACCAATTCGGCTGGCGCCTGCCTGGAGTCAAGCTCTGCTACGTGCAGGGGTTCACCACGTTCGCGCTGCTCGACCGCAAGTTCGATCACTACGTCGCGGTCAGCGATTTCGTCGCGGATTTTTTGCGCAGCGTCTACTCGCTCGACGTGAGCGTGATTCCGCCGTTCATCGAGTTCGACGCATTGCCGGCGGTTCCCGACCGGAGCGAGCGGCCCGAGCGCATCGTGCTGCCGTACCGCAAGGGCATGCCCGAGATTTGGGATCTTTCGTTCGCCCGTCTGCGCGAGATTCTTGCCGCGCGGGCGCCGCACATCGTGCTCGCCGAACCGCTCGCCGGGCACGGCATCGCGCATCGCGAGCTCCTGTCCCGCATCGGCAGCGTGCGCTATCTGCTCAGCCTGTCGGCCGCCGAAGGCTTCGGCCTCGTACCGCTCGAAGCGATGGCGCTCGGCACGTGCGTGGTCGGCTACGACGCCTTCGGCGGGCGGCACTATTTCCGTTCGGGCGAGAACTGCGCCGTGGCGTCCTATCCCGACATCGAGCGCGTCGCCGAGCTTCTCATCCGCGCCGTCGATTCGCAGGCGCACGCCGACGCACTCGCCGCTCGCGGACGCGAAACGGCTACACAATATTCCTACGCGGCGTTCCGCAGCGCGTGGATCGGCGAGTTCTCGAAACTGCTCGGCATCGCGCCCCGCAGCGACGCGTGAGGCTTCAGGTCGCGACCGGATCGAGGCGTGTGCGTGCGCGTTCGTCGAGCACGACCACGAGCGCGAGCGTCATCACGAGATACGGCGCCGTGAAGAAACGATTCCACTCGGCCGGGTAGACCAAGAATCGCGCGGCGACGTAAACGCTTGCCGTCGCGGCGAGCAGCATCGCCGGCATGCCTATGATCGAGTGCCAGCGCGGATCGCCGCGACGCGGGCGGACGAGGACTGCGAACGCTGCGAGCATCGCGAGATACATGAAAAACAAGGGATCGTGCATCAGCGCCGTCGTGCCCGTGTGCAGCACGCCGAAGTATTGGTCGGCGCTGACGCTGGGCGGCTCGGAGACGGGATGCAGGCAGCGCTGCACGGCCGAGCAGTAGAAAAACGTGCTCCAGCCCGGATTGCGCGCGAGCGTCACAATGGCGAGATACACGAGCGCCGATCCGGCGGCCGCGGCGAGGATTTTCATGCGCGCCTGCGGCATCGCGAGGAACAGGCCGGCGAGGAGCGGCGCGGTAAACAGCACGAGATCGGTGCGCGCGCAGAGGGCGAGGGGCAGCAGCACGAGCAGCGAGCGCAGATGCCCGCGTAGCAGCAGCCAGGCCGCGAGCATCACCGCGCAGAATGCGAGTGCGTCCGGGGTCGAGAACCGCGCCAGATCGAGCACGCCGAACAGCACCGCCGCGGGTGCGAGCAGCAAGCCGAGCCCGCGTGAGCGCGCCATCGCCGCCGCGTAGAGCAGCATCAAACCGGCCGCTGCCGCGAGGCCGGAAACGAAATGCGTGGCGAATTCGATGTCGACGCCTAGCTTATAGAGCGCGAAAACGAGCCCGGTATACGCAGGCCGCACGCGGTAGAACGCCAATTGTTCGGCGAACACCGTGTCGTCGGTGTAGACCGTGCGCCGGTACGCCGGCCAGCGGCCCGCGCCCGGGCCCTGCGCGAGGTCCTCGAACTGCGCGGGAGGCAATGCTCGTTGCAGCGCGGCGTAGGTGAACGCATGCAGCGCGTGCACGTCGGGCTGCTCGTAGGACTCGGCGACGGCGATGTAGCCGATGGTATCCCAATTGTGAAAAGGTTTGACCGCCGAGAGGACGAGCGCATAGGCCGCGAGCGAGACGAAAGCAAGCGCGGTGATCCAGCGTTCGAGAGACAGGCTGTTCGGCATCGGCGGCTCGGCAGGGGTGGCCGAGCATAGCCGAACCTGTGCGGCTTGTGACGCGGGGAAGGGCGGAGTTGCCGGCTGTTTACTTCATCACGCCGGGCAGCAGCGACTGCCAGTGCGCACGGTGGTGCGGCCGACGGGCATTCGCGGCGGCGGCGTCGCCGTTGGTTGTGGCGTCGGTGCCGACAGCGTTGCGTGGCGTGTCGTTGCGCGCTTCGGCCGGGATGTCGGCCGGTGCGCGGGTGCGCGCTTCGGCCGTCGACGACTCGTCGGGACGCGCCGGCGCACGCATCGGGCTCGCGGAGACGTCGTCGCGGACCGTGACGGCGGTGTCGACGTCGGCGCTGCCGGCGCGCGCGCTGCCTTGCATCGGCATCTCGCCGGCGATGACGAGTTCCGATCCGGCGGCGAGCACGATCGCGGCAACGCAGAGCTGTTTGAGCATGACGATCTCCGGTGAACGGTCGGCGTCGCATCCGGCAGGTGCGGCATGCTCGCACGGCTGCGGTAGCGCCGCCAGTGACCCCGGTTGGCAGTAGCAGCAATCATGCCACGGTTCGCCTCTGCGGATCCTGCGTCCGCACGTGCGTCCGACGTGTTTTCCGTTCGCTTCGGCGCGTCCGCGCGGACGCTGCGGACACGCGGACACAGTCCGCAAGGCGCGGACGCCGGGCCAATGACGTTAAACTTCCGTTTCGTTCCGCGCCGCCACCTTTCCATGAGCATCGATCCCGCCGCACTGCTCGCCGAATTGTCCGATCGCACGGCCGTCTCCGGCAGCGAGCTCGCCGCTCGCCTCGGCGTGACGCGAGCGGCTGTCTGGAAACAGATCGAGGCGCTGCGCGCGCTCGGCGCGCCGATCCAAGCGCGCCCCGGCGAAGGCTATCGGCTCGACTGGGCGTTCGAGGCGCTCGATGCGGAGCGAATCCGCGCCGCGGTGGCGCCGCGCTTGCGCAATCGCGTGGGCGAAATCGGCGTGCATTGGCAGATCGACTCGACGAGCTCGGCGCTGCTGCGCGCGGCCGCCGCCGGCGCGGCCGACGGTACGGTCTGCCTCGCCGAAACGCAGACCGCCGGGCGCGGCCGGCGTGGCCGGCGCTGGCAGTCGCCGCTCGGTGGAAATATATACTTTTCGCTGCTGCGCCGCTTCGCGCACGGCATGGGCGCGTTGGCGGGCTTGAGCCTCGTGGCCGGCATCGCGACGGTCGAGGCGCTCGGCGATTGCGGCGCCACGGAGCTCGGTCTCAAATGGCCGAACGACGTGCAGGTCGGCGGACGCAAGCTCGCCGGCATCCTCGTCGAACTCGGCGGCGAGTTCCTCGGACCCTGCCACGCGGTGATCGGCATCGGCATCAATCTCCGCCTGGCCGAGGATCTGCCGATCGACCAGCCGAGCACCGACCTCGCGCGCGTGTGCGGCACGCCGCTGTCGCGCAACCGGCTCGTCGGCTGCCTGTTGTCGCGGCTCGTCGTGGCGCTCGACGCATTCGCCGCGCAAGGTTTCGCGAATTTCGCCGACGCCTACGCCCGCTACGATCTGCTGGCCGGCCGCCGTCTGCGCATCGAGACGCCGGAAGGCCCGCGCGAAGGCGTCGGTGCCGGCGTCGATGCGCGCGGCGCGCTCTGCGTGCGGCACGGCACGCGCGTGCACCGCTACGACAGCGCCGAGGTATCGGTGCGCGATGTGGAGGCGGCGGCATGAAGTTCCTCGTCGACATCGGCAATACGCGGCTCAAATGGGCGCTCTGGGACGGCGCGGCGCTCGCGCACGCGGGGGCTCTGCCGCACGCCGGCGGCGATGTGGATTTTGCATCGTTATGGAAAAATATACCGAATGTCGCGCCGGCCTCGGCGTGGATCGCATCGGTGGCCGCGCCTGCGCTCGCCGCCGCGCTCGCGCGGGCGCTCGCCGCGCGTTTCGGCATCGAAGCGCGGTTCGTGCGCTCGAGCGCTTCGGCATGCGGTGTGCGCAATGCTTACGCCCAGCCCGAGCGGCTCGGCGTCGACCGCTTCCTCGGCCTCGTCGCGGCGCACGCCGAAGTCCCGGGACCCGTGGTCGTCGCGGGCTGCGGCACAGCACTGACGATCGACGCGCTGGCCGCCGACGGCGAGCACATCGGCGGCCTCATCGCCCCTTCGCCTGCGCTCATGCGCAGCGCGCTCACGGCCGGCACGGCGCGGCTGGGCGACCTTCGCGAGGGGTCGGTCGTCGACTTCGCCGCCGACACCGCCGCGGCCGTGGAATCGGGCGTCTGGCTCGCCGCCGTCGCCTTGGTCGAACGCTTCCACGCGCGCGCCGCCGCACGTTGGGGAAGCCCGCCGGCGCTGCTCTTGACCGGCGGCGGCGCCGACCGGCTAGCTGCGCTCATCGCACTGCCGCATCGGGCCGACCGCGACCTCGTCCTGCGCGGCCTCGCGCGCTATGCGGACGCGGCGTCCTGACGCGAGGGCCGCCGGTCGGCTAGAATCGCCGCAGCTTCGTTCCTCCTGCGGCGGCGGCCGCCGCGCCCAGATCGATCCCCATGCTCGCACGCGTGTCGTTCCTCCTGTTGCTTGCGCTGAACATCGGCGGCGGACTATGGCTGTACTTCACGCCGCAGCAGCAGCACCGGCCGACTTTCGCTGCATCCGATCCGGGCATCACCAAGCTCGTGCTGCTCTCCGAGCGCGAACGCGCGGGCGAGGCCAACGCGGCCGAGCTCGCCGCAGCACCCGAGTCGGCCGCGGACCTGCGCAACGACACCTGCGTGAGCATCGGCCCGTTCCCGACCCAGGCCGACATGCGCGCAGCGCTCAACGCGCTGACGCCGCTCGTGTCGCGCATCCAATATCGCGAAGCGCATGCGACCGAGACGCGCGGCTATTGGGTCTATCTACCCGCGCAGTCGAGCCGCGAGCAGGCGCTCGCGATGGCGCGCCAGCTTTCTTCGAAAGGCGTGCGCGACTATTACGTCGTCACCGCCGGCGACCAGCAGAACACGATCTCGCTCGGGCTGTTCCACGATCTCGCCAACGCCGAGAAACGCCGCAACGAGATCGCGAGCCTCGGCTTCCGTCCCGAAATGGCCGCGCGCACCGAAGAACTCCCGGTGTACTGGGTCGACTTCGCCCAGGACTCGCGCAACCCCGTGAATTGGCGCAGCCGCATCGCAAGTCAGCCGGACCTGCGCCAACAAGCGGTCACGTGCTTCTAGGACCGGCATTCGTGCGACAATGGCGCCCTCCCGCTCATCGCCGGCATAGCTCAGTTGGTAGAGCAACTGATTTGTAATCAGTAGGTCGGGGGTTCGAGTCCCTCTGCCGGCACCGCATTGAGCCGTGGAAACATCGTTGGGCCGCCTCGTACGCCCACCTGTGTAAATTTCGACCGCTCAAATACGGGCCGAATATTCGACGCTGACGCGACAATGTGCGACCTGCCACGCGTCATGCGCTTGGCCCGTTTCGATCACCGTAAGCGCGCATCCTTTCCATCGCACTTGATAGCACAGTGCGCCGCGCCGCCCGTACGCATTTGCTCACCGCAACGCATTCGGATTCGCCGCGACGGCTAGCACGCTGCAACCTCTAGCGGGGTGGTGGCGTAACCTTCCCCGTCAACGTCACACCGAGTTAAGAGAACTCCACGTTGATTCGACGGCACGCCGGAATGTGCTTGGTGGCAGGTCGCCAAGCGATTCGTGCGGCCGCTGTTCGTTGTA